>Ga0105049_10005005_pt1 | contig 15479 bp, 5 predicted proteins | sample MAT06_FD_78087 | JGI IMG/M metagenome (GOLD analysis project Ga0105049, IMG submission 78087) | Freshwater microbial communities from Lake Fryxell liftoff mats and glacier meltwater in Antarctica - MAT-06 | ecosystem: Environmental > Aquatic > Freshwater > Ice > Liftoff microbial mat | place... | reverse complement strand
TGCCGACGCGGGGTCTTGTTTGAAGTTCCACTCCGCGTCCTTGGGCTTGGCATCGGGGGGGTAGTTGCCTCCCATCACGTCGAGCCTCTTCACTTTCTTGGCGATCAACTCCGGGCCGCGGAGTGGGCTGTTCTCGTCCGCGGCAGACTGGAGCAAGTTCGCCAGATTGCGCAGCGGGCCGACGGCCACGATTATCACACTGCCGTCGGGCTGCTGGGCGAGGACTTTCCGATAGAGCGAGACGGCATCCGGGCACTCCTTACGGCTGGGCAATCGGTGCGGGTATCGCCGGGCCAGTTCCTGCGTGTAATGCGGGCCGACCAGGAGGCCAGGATCTTTCAGGACGCCCACGGGGATTTCGGGCCGGCCGAACCAGGTGTTGATCGCGCTCAGCGCCGGGCCGATGGCCTCCGACGAGACGCACCCCATCGTGGCCAGCAGGTTCGCCTCGCCTCGTTCGATCGCCCCATGCAGCATGAAAAGCGCTCCGACATCATCGCAATCCCCGCCCATGTCCGTGTCAAAGATGATGTTCACCGGCGTTGCGGCCGCACGAGAGTTACTCGCTGGGCCGACGCAGACGAGTGAGGCCGCGACAAGGAGCCAAGGACTACAGGAAGGACGCATGGAGTTTCTCGAGAAGAGTCGATCCCGATCAGCAGGGGAAAGGCCTCTGATGATCTGGGCTCGATATCAGGTGACACGCGGCAGTGGGAAGGGCCAACGAATCCAATTTCCGGTTCTCGGTGTCGCCGATTCGCGCATCGGCGAGCAGCAATCTCCTGACGAACCCCGGCCCATCCATCATTATCATCTCTCCGCCGCCGAACGATCGCGCTGAGAAGCGGCTGCTGATGCTTGACATCCGGGATGCCGTCGTGCCCCCGCCGTCTGCTTCAGCGCCTGGATACTTCTCGTGTCCTCCACGGTGACGGGCCGGGCCTGTCGCCAAGGATCAGGCGGGCTGTTGCCACGGGGTCCATGAGAGGCCTCGATTCTGCAAGGCCACACTTTCATACTACGGTGGCGTCGATCTCCATGCCAGGAGTCTTTACGGCCACATTGCGGAGGCAATTGCCCCCCGGGCTGAACTCCCTTTGCGTGAAGGATTACGCCAATCCGTAGAACTTGACGGCGTTGTCGTGGAAGAGCTTCTTCTGCTGATCCTCGGGCCGGTTTTTCACCACGGTTCGCAGGGCGGTGGCCCAGTCGCCGTAAGAGTTCGCGCCCAGCAGGACCACGGGCCAGTCGCCGCCGAAGAAGACTCGGTCCGGGCCGAAGACTTCCAGCGTGTGGTTGATCACCGGGGCGAGATCGTCCAGCGTCCACTTGCCTCGCTCCGCGGCGGAGGCGATGAAGCCGCTGACCTTGCCGACGAGGTTCTTCCGCTTCGCGATCTCGGCCATGTCCTTCTTCCACTGCTCGCGCTGGGCCGGGGTGTGCTTGAGGTCCGCGTTGCCGCAGTGGTCGAGGATGAACCGGGTGTTCGGGCACTTGTCAATGAGCTTGGCGAAGTCCGGCAGTTCCGCGGGGCGGACGCACAGGTCGAAGCTGAGGCCGAGGTCGCCAAGCGTCTGGAGGCCCTTCACGAACTTCGGATCAAGGGCGTACCCCGCGGGTGTGCTGTCGACGTGGAGCACCTGGCGGATTCCCTTGACGTACTTGCTGCCCTTGAACTGACTCGCGTAGTTGGCGAAGCCCTCCGAGTTCGGTCGGCCGGAAACGACCGCGGCGACCGTCGGCGTTAGACCACTCTTGCACAACTCGATGACGTAATCCGCTTCCGCCTGCTGCTGCTCGGGCACCACGTCCACTTCCATGTAAACAGCCTTCACCACGTTCTGCCCCGCAGTCGCCAGCGCATACTCCTTCGGCGTGTAGCTGTGGCCGAGGATCTTGCCCTCGGGCGTGTCCGGCTTGAACCAGGCGAGCTTGAGTTTGCTGAGGTCCCAGAGGTGCTGGTGCGTGTCCACGAGGGGAAGCATGGTGGAGTTCCTTGACGATTGGGCCAGGCCGACCGCGGGGACGGCAGTCGCCGCTGCGGCCAGGAATTCGCGACGATTCATCGGGGTCCTCGTCTCGGGGGATCAGAGCAGAAGCGGTCGTCGATGATTCTATCCGCGAATCGGCGGGGACGTCTCAGGAATCGCGACTTGAGCTTCGCGACCGCCTGCGGCTCAGGGCTGCGGAACATCCTTGGGCAGCGGAATCGCTGGCTGGGGCTCCATGATCACGGAGCCTTCCGCGGTGGCGTCCAACGCCGACGTCGCGAGCTTCAGGCCGACGGGAACGATGAGCGGCTTCAGTTCGCCGCTCACCACGTCGAGCACCACGCAGGTCTTCGGGTTCGCCCGGAACAGGGCCCCGGGGTTCGCCACAAGCGTCTTGCCCGTGCGGTGCTGCTCACGGACATGGGTATGCCCGTAGAAGACGAAGTCGAAGTAGTTGCTGTGTTCGAGTTCGCGAAGCTGGTTGCGTTCGTGGCTGTGCAGCCAGGCGATTCGCTTGCCGGCGAGTTCGATCACGCCGAAGGAATCGTAGTGGGAACCATGAATGGCCTTGATCGCGGTGGCGAGCTTGTTGCGTTCGCGGTCCCAGTTTCCGAAGACGAAGTGGGTGGGAACGTTTTTGAAGAGTCCGATCGTATCGGGGGACTCGATATCGCCGCAGTGGAGGATGAGTTCGACTTTCTGCTCCAGCAGCAGGCGAATTGCTTCGCTTACCGCTTCCGATCGATCGTGGGTGTCGCTGACGATCCCGATCCGCATGACGCAAAGCACCCCAACGAACGGCGCGGAGACTCACAACAGTTACACTAACAGACGACGGGCACCGTGACGAGAGTCTTTGAGAAAGCTGCCCGTTGCCCCCGTAAGATTGTGAGCCTCACTTCTTTTCGAGGAACAGAATCGCCGTGACCAGCGCTCGATCCCTGGGAGCCACGGCTTTCACTTTCTCGGGCTTCATCACGATCGTGGCGGAAAGCTGCTGGCCCTGCGGCCCGGAGAGGAGGTGGAAGCCCTGCACGACCGGGCGGCCCTCCACTTCGCCGAGGGCGACGTGGTGCAGCAACCGACGGCCCTGATCGACGGGAATCTCGCCCTCCTCCAGCATCGATTTCTCGGCCCAGCCGGGAATCTCCGCGATCTTCTGGCGGAACTCCGCCGCACCCGTCCACTGGTTGGGCAGCGTCGGCTTCCAGCGCATCAGCGTCGCCTGGGCGAGCAATTCGTGGCCGTTGAGCAGCCTCAGGATCAAGTGCGAGTCGGTCTCACCGGTGATGTGCCAGTCTCGCGAGTAATCGAAGCGATAGTCGCCGCGGGGATCGAGATATCGAAGCGACGTGTCAGGTTCTCGCGGCAGCGTGCTGATCACGGTATCCGAAAGTTCAGCTGCAGCGACGCTCAGTGTCTCGCGCGTCAGCGTTATCGTCGCTTCCACTTCGGACGCAGGGCTGATGGGGCCTTCGCCGCGTTCGTCCTTCTGCTTCCAGATGAGCGTGATCACCCGCTGCGACGCGGTGTCGAAGCTGCCCTCCGCCGTGATCGTGAGCTTCACGGGTGCGCCGGCTTCCATGCCCTCCGCCACGCCTTCAAGCACGAAGCGGGCTCGGCCGTTCTCGACGGCGACGAGTTTGCCCGTGAGTTCGTTCTTCGAGAGCCCGTCGAAGAGGCAGGCCGCCTGGGTGGTGGCGCCATCCACGGTCCAGCGGTCACCAATGGCGACGGGCTTGCCCGGCAGCAGCCCGGGCAGGGCGTGCGGCGGGAAGTGCCCCGCGACGGTCTCGAGTTCTTCACGCGTCAGCAATCCCAGGGGGCAGGTGCAACTCGAACCCTCCGGACGGCGATCAACCGCGATCAGGCGACGCTCCGGCGAAAGGACTCGTTCGCTGCCATCGGTGCCCGCAAGCGTTTTGACCCGAGCTTCCTCGTAATGCCTGACGGCCCGGCGAATCTGGCCAGCGTCCACGGTGAGTGTGCGTTCGAGAAAGCGATGCCGGGCACGGGCCTCCAGCGGGATCGGGTCTCGTCGACCTTCCTGTTGGATGAACATCTTACCATTGAGGCTGAGTTCCATCTGGTAACGTGAGCAATCGCCCGGCCGCGATTCCTCGCAGAGGTTCACCGGCTCGGCCGCAAAAGCCTTGAAGGCGATTAGCAAGACTGCCAGTGTGAGCAAGTTCCGCGTCATCCCTTCACCCTCGACCCCGCAACGGCAACGGCCGCCTATACTCCGGAGTGCCGAATCCGGTCAAGACAGCACGCGATCGGATTTGTTCAAGGAATGGCGTGGACAATTGGCGACAAACGCACCCACGGCAGGCGTCATCTGGGCGTCAAGTTCAGGTCGCTACTCACCCCCATCCGCCACCTGCAGCATAAGCTTCTTGACGTTCAGCACCACTGAACCATTCTCCAGGGTGGTCGGATAACACTTTGATCCAAAGCAGAGCGTATTCGCTTTCGCACTCGAATTTGTCACCATCTTACCTAACGTCAACGTGATCCAGCCTACGTCCAGCCAGAGCCTGGCATGCACTTGACCCATTGGTTTTCAGTGCTTTGTGAAGTCGAGGCCGACAATTTCGATCGGTTTAAGAGGTCGTCTTCGCAGAAACCATAAGAAAAGCGGTATCAAAGTGCATAACCGGCTCTGACACTCGCGGTGTTTGCGATCAACTATTGGCGATTTGGCACTAGAAATGCACCCAAAGTGCACAACTGGCTATGATACTCGCGGTGGTTGTTTCGCCGTGGTGGCCTCGCCACTGGACCGGGAGAGGGGAGCGGACGGCTGCCTCTCCTTTTTCCCCCGAAATCTGTACGAATCAAAGGTTCGGTAAATATTCCTGCCATCATCAAGCGACTGGGACACTTCTTATCTTGGCGGACATCCCGTGATGGAGAGGGGCCGCTGTTGCGGGACGAGAAACCGATTCGAGGGGAATTGTTCAGCATTGAACAGCTCGAGCGGCACGCCAAGGCCCTGTCAGCGTTCCATGAACTAGCCAGCGGGCGGGCGCCCGACAAACTCATTTCCCGGTTTAACGAAAACGAACACATCCTCGCCACCACCTACGAGTTGGTCACCGAGGCGTTGGAGCGGAAACGCCGGATCGCGCCCGCGGCGGAATGGTTGCTCGACAATTACTATTTGGTTGAAGAACAGATTCGAACCACGCGGCGGCACTTGCCGCCGTCGTACAGTCGGGAGTTGCCGCGACTGGCGAATGGACCAGCGGCGACTTATCCGCGGGTTTACGCAATCGCTCTGGAATTGATCTCTCATGCTGACGGGCATGTGGACTCCGTCAGTCTCAACAGCTTCATCGCGTCTTATCAGAGCATCACCCCGATCAAGCTCGGCGAGCTATGGGCCGTGCCGATTATGCTGCGACTGGCGCTCATCGAGAACTTGCGCCGGGTGGCGGCGAGGATGGCGAGCACCCAGCGCGATCGGGACTCGGCTGCAGGCTGGGCCGGGCGGATGGTCGAGGTGGTGGAGCAAAACCCGACTGATCTCATCTTGGTGATGGCGGACATGGCACGGGCGAATCCGCCCCTTTCGGGTGCATTTCTCGCCGAAATGACCCGTTACTTGCAGGGGCAAAGTCCTCATTTCGCCTTTGCGAACAGTTGGCTGTCGCAGCGTCTCACGGAACAGGGCCTGACGATCGAGCACCTCATCCTGGCCGACGGACGGGCACAGGCCGCCGATCAGGTCTCGATGGGCCATAGCATCAACAGTCTCCGCTTTCTCAACTCCAATAATTGGCGCGAGTTCGTCGAGAAACAAAGCGTTGTGGAAGAAGTCCTGAGGGAGGACCCCGTCTACCCCTCAATGGACTTTTCCACGCGCGATCGCTACCGACATGTTGTGGAAGAAATTGCGAAAGACAGTCCATTCACCGAAGTCGAGGTCGCGTCCAAGGCAATTCGACTCGCCAGGAGGGTGTCGGGCGTCGAGAGCGAGGCGACTGGCAGAAAGTCCCATGTCGGCTATTACTTGATCGACCAAGGACGAGCCACGCTGGAACGGGACGCCGCATTCCGTGTGTCCATTCAAAAGATGGCCTCTCGGATCGTCGGCCACCACCCTCTCTTCTCCTATATGGCGAGCGTGCTGCTCATAACGGCGGCGCTGACGGCAGGATTCTTGAGATGGTCGATTGCGACGGACATCGAGACGGGTTCGCTCTGTCTCCTCGCGGCCCTCTTCGCGATGTGCGCTGCGCATCTGGGTGTCGGGTTTGTCAACTGGTTGGCGATCCTCTTGGTGCATCCACGGCGTCTGCCCCGCTTGGATTTCAGTGAGGGGATCCCGGCGGCGCATCGAACGATGGTTGTGGTGCCGACAATGCTCTCGAATGCCGAGTCCGTGGCCGACCTCCTGGACGGACTCGAACTTCGTTATCTCGCCAACCGCGACGACCACCTGCATTTCGCATTGTTGACCGACCTTGAGGATGCGCCTCAGGAGGTCATGCCGACGGACGCGGAACTCGTGCAGCTCGCACGGGAAGGCGTTGTTGGGCTCAACCTGAAATATCCCCACGATCATTCCGAGATTTTCTACTTGTTCCATCGTTCTCGGCGTTGGAACGCGCAGGAACGGGTGTGGATGGGATACGAGCGCAAGCGCGGCAAGCTGGCGGAGTACAACGCACTCTTGCGCGGAGCGGACAGTCGCTTCGCCGATGTCGTTGGCGACACGACAGCGTTGCCGGAGGTGCGCTACGTCATCACGCTCGATACCGACACGGAACTTCCTCGCGATTCGGCACGTGTCATGGTCGGGGCGATGGCCCACCCACTCAATCGACCTGTGATCGACCCGGTACGCCGTCGGGTCGTCGCAGGATATGGCGTCTTACAGCCCCGGGTTGGCGTGAGCCTGCCAAGCGCCCATCGATCGTGGTTCGTCCGACTGTTTGCGGGAGACGCGGGGATCGACCCGTACACTCGCGTTGTGTCGGACCTTTACCAGGATTTGTTCGGTGAAGGGTCGTTCGTTGGCAAAGGCATTTACGACGTGGACACCTTTCATAAGTGCTGCGGTGGTTTCCCCGAGAACGCCATCCTAAGTCACGACCTTTTGGAAAGTACTCATGTCCGGTCGGCGTTCCTGAGCGATGTGGAACTGTACGAAGAATTCCCGTCACGCCACCCAACCGATGTCAGCCGGCGGCATCGCTGGATGCGCGGCGATTGGCAGATTGCTCGCTGGCTGCTACCCTGGGTTCCTACGCAAGCCGGTGCGCGGATCAAGAATCCGATCAACGTTCTGTCCTGGTGGAAAATCTTCGATAACCTCCGCCGGAGCCTGGTGCCGGTCGCGATGCTGTTACTGCTGGCATGCTCGTGGTTGTTGATGGATTATGAACTGGCAACCGGAATCACCCTGTTCGCGTTCGCCGTGGTTGGGGCCGTCCCCCTTCTGGCAACGTTGGCAGATCTCATCCGCAAGCCGCGCGACCTGCCCTTGCTGGCACACATGAAAGTCACGGCGAAGGCATTGGGAAAACATTCAGCACAGTTCATGTGTACCTTCGTTTTCCTTCCGTTCGAGGCGTTGCTTAGCCTGGATGCAATCGTGCGCACTCTGTTGCGGATGCTATGGACAAAACAAAAGATGCTGGAATGGCGGACTTCCAGCGACGCCCACCGCTGTGCAAGCGCAACATTGGCAGGGTTCTTGCGGTCGATGTGGTTTGGTCCAGCGTTCTCCCTTACCCTGATTCTCGTTCTGATTCTGGTCAACTTTAGTCTGCTGCTGGTCGTGGCACCGCTGTTGGGATTGTGGTTCGTTTCCCCGCTCATCGCTTGGTGGTTGAGTCGGACGTTGGATGCGCCGCCGGTCCTGCTGTCAGAACCGCAGCGAACATTTCTGCGCAAGTTGTCGCGGCGGACTTGGCGCTACTTCGAGGTCTTTGTCACGGCCGAAGACAATTGGCTCCCGCCGGACAATTATCAGGAACGACCTGTCGGCGCCGTCGCATCGCGGACCAGCCCGACGAACATCGGCATGGCGCTCCTTGCGGACCTGGCTGCGTGTGACTTCGGATATTGCAGCACCGGGCAATTTCTCGACCGGATCTGCAAGACGTTCGGTACCTTGGCCCGCCTGGAACGGTACCGCGGTCACTACTTCAACTGGTACGACACCCGTTCGCTCAAGCCCTTACCTCCGCATTACGTCTCGACTGTGGACAGCGGCAATCTGGTCGGGGACTTGCTGGTGCTCCACGGCGGCGTGTTGGAACTCGCCGAGTCCACGGTGGTGTCACGGCGTTTACGCGAGGGGCTGCAAGACACGCTGTGCGTTCTCTTGGACGTGGCCCGCGGGTTGCACCGCCCTGAGCACGAAGGCCACACTCCGTTGGTTCCGGCCGACGTGCTGCGGAAGATCGAACGGCTGGCGAAAGAGCTTGAGAATCCGCCAGGCACGCTCCGAGCGTCAGCCGCGATGTTGCAGCGGATCGCGTCCCAGGCAGCGGAGATTACCGCATCCGTCGGCGCCGACGAAGAACTGCGGTGGTGGGCCGGAGCTTTCGAGCGGTCGTGCATCGACCACCGCGACGATCTTCTCCACGTCGCTTCCTGGACGGCCCTTCCCTCCGCTCCGGAGCATCTGGAAACCCCACGGCCTTCGGATGTCGCCTTTCCGCGGGCCCAGGAACTCGCCGAGCTTCTCGCTCGCTTGGAGGCCGTGTCGAGCTTACGCGAAATTGCCTCGTTACAGTCCGAGATCCCGACGATCGACTCGATACTGGCAGATGTGGAACGGGCGAAAATCGAAGGCCCGCTGCCAGCGACTGAGTGGCTTCAGCAATTGCGGCTCGCGATTTCGGAATCCTCCCAGCATGCGGCCGAGCGAATCGAGGCGCTGGAGCAAATCGCAGGTCAGTGTCTGAAATTCGCGGACACGGACTTCTCGTTCCTGTTCGACACGTCCCGTGATCTTTTCACGATCGGGTATAACGTCAGCGAATCTCGCTTGGACAACAGTTTCTACGACCTGCTGGCCTCGGAAGCTCGCCTGGCGAGTTACCTCATGATTGCCCAGGGACAGGTGGGCCAGGAACATTGGTTCGCTCTGGGCCGAATGCTCACCTCGACCGGCGGTGCAACGACCCTCCTGAGCTGGAGCGGTTCGATGTTCGAGTACCTGATGCCGCTCCTGGTCATGCCCACCTACGAGCACACGCTACTCGACCAGACCTACCGCGCGGCGGTGCGTCGACAGATCGATTACGGCAATCAGCGAGGCGTACCCTGGGGCATTTCGGAGTCGGGATACAACAGGATCGACGCTCTGATGAATTATCAGTACCGGGCGTTTGGCGTACCGGGTTTGGGTCTAAAACGCGGTCTGGCGGAAGATCTCGTGATCGCGCCCTACGCCAGTGCCCTGGCCTTGATGGTGGCGCCCGAGGCCGCGTGCCAGAATCTCGAACGTCTGGCGGCGAAGGGGCATGGCGGAGCCTACGGCCTTTACGAAGCCATCGACTATACAGTCTCGCGCCTGCCATCCCCCGCGGCGAGCCGGTCTGGAGACCGGGCGGCCGCAGGGGTCAATGTCGTCCAGTTCATGGCCCATCATCAGGGCATGAGCCTTCTGGCATTGGCCTATGTGCTGCTGGACAAACCGATGCAGCGCCGTTTCGATGCCAATCCGATGCTGCGTGCCGCCGCTCCTTTGCTCCAAGAACGCGTGCCCAAGGCGTATGTCACGATCTTCCCACACGTTGCGGAGGCCAGCGCCACGGAGGAGGCCTCGGCCGAGGCGGAAGGGACCATGCGGGTCTACACCAACCCGTCGGGAGCAGTCCCGGAGATCCATCTGCTGTCCAATGGCCGATATCATGTCGCAGTGACAAGTGCGGGGGGTGGTTATAGCCGCTGGCGCGACTTGGCCGTCACCCGCTGGCGCGAAGACGCCACCCGCGATTGTTGGGGTTCATTTTGCTACTTGCGCGACCTGGATAGCGGCGCGCTTTGGTCCACGGCTTGGCAGCCGACGTTGAAGCCGTGTAAACGCTACCAGGCCATCTTTACCCAATCCCGCGCCGAGTTCCGCCGCAGCGACGACAAGATCGACTCACATACTGAGATCAGCATCTCGCCCGAAGACGATATCGAATTGCGCCGCATCACGCTCACGAACCGATCCAAACTGCCCCGAACCATCGAACTCACCAGTTATGCGGAGGTGGTCCTGGCCCTCCCCAGTCATGACCTGGCCCACCCGGCGTTCAGCAACTTGTTCGTTCAAACCGAGATCGTCCGAGATCGGCAGGCCATCCTGTGCACCCGTCGGCCGCGCTCAGCCCAGGAGCGGCCTCCGTGGATGATACACCTTATGACCGTTCAGGGTACGACGATCGGGGACGTGTCGTTTGAAACCGACCGGATGAAGTTCATCGGCCGAGGCCGGACCCTGGCCACGCCCCAGGCCATGGATGGAAAAATCCCTCTCTCCAATAGCGACGGCCCCGTCCTCGACCCCGTCGTCTGCATTCGACGTGTGATTCTGTTGCAACCGCGGGAAAGCATTCGAATCGACCTCGTCACAGGGGTCGCCGAGACACGCGAGATCGCGAGTGCGCTGGCGGAAAAATACTCCGACCCGCGGCTGGCGGACCGCGTTTTCGAGCTGGCCTGGACCCACAGTCAAATCTTGCTCCGCCAACTCAACGCCAGCGAAGGAGATGCCCAGGGCTACGCCCGACTGGCTGGCGCAGTGGTTTTTGCATCGGCGCTGCGACGAGCGAACACGAGCGTGCTGGTTCGAAATCGACGCGGGCAATCGGGACTCTGGGGCTATGGCATCTCGGGCGACTTGCCCATCGTACTTGTCCGCATCCGAAACCATACACGCATCGATTTGGTGCGCCAAGCCGTGCAAGTCCATGCCTACTGGCGCATGAAAGGGGTCATCGTCGATCTCGTGATCTGGAATGAGGACGACTCGGTTTACCGCCAGACGTTGCAGGATGCGATCATGGACCTCGTCGGGGCGAGTCCGGAAACAGTCTCGGTGGACAAGCCGGGCGGCATTTTTGTACGCCGCGGTGAACTGATGTCGGAAGAGGATCGAGTGTTGCTTCAGACCGTCGCACGCGTGATCCTCGTCGATGACGCCGGAACGCTGCAGGAGCAGATCGAGCGACGCGGCCAGGCGGAATTGTCAATCCCCGCTCTCCAACCTTTGCGCCGTCCAACACTGGCAGCACCAAGAGAATCGGCCGAGATCCCGCAGCGGGAGTTAAGCTTCTTCAACGGCCTGGGTGGCTTCAGTCGGGACGGTCGTGAGTATGTCATGATTCTCCCTCCTGGACGGACCACACCTGCGCCGTGGGTCAACGTGATCGCCAATCCCCAGTTCGGCACCGTCGTTTCCGAGAGCGGCTCGACCTACACGTGGTCGGAGAACAGTCACGAGTTTCGGCTCACCCCGTGGTACAACGACCCCGTCACCGACACCAGCGGTGAAGCGCTTTATCTCCGCGATGAAGACACCGGTCGCTTCTGGTCTCCCTCGCCTCTGCCCGCTCGCGGTCAAAACACTTACCTCGCCCGGCACGGGTTCGGCTACAGCATTTTCGAGTATGCCGAGGACGGCTTATCCACCGAGCTTTCCATCTATGTCGCCATCGATGCACCAGTCAAGTTCATCCGGCTCAAGATCACCAACCACTCCGGCCGGTCGCGGCGGCTCTCGGCGACCGCCTACTGGGAGCTGGTGCTGGGCGAAATGCGGGACAAGACGCTCATGCACGTGGTCACGGAACTCGACCCGGCCAGTGGCGCACTCTTCGCTCGCAATACCTACAGCCCCGAGTTTCCCAACCGAATCGTCTTTGTGGATTCAAGCGAAACTGTGCGAAGCGTGACCGGCGACCGCACCGAGTTCCTCGGCCGCAACGGCACGCTGGCGAATCCCGCGGCCTTGCGCCTCGTCCGGCTCTCCGGTCGCCATGGAGCCGGCTTCGATCCGTGTGCGGCCCTGCAGGTCCAGGTCGCTCTCGAAGACCGGCAGGAAAAGGAGATCGTTTTCATTCTCGGCTCCGCCGACAACGAAGATCACGCACGGCATCTCGCTGGGCGTTTCCGCGGCGTCGGCGACGCCTATCGCGCCCTGGAAGGCGTCTGGGACTACTGGAGTCGGGTTCTGGGCGTGCTACACGTCGAAACCCCGGACCCCTCAGTCAATTTCCTGGCCAACGGCTGGCTGATTTATCAGACGCTCGCCTGTCGTATGTGGGCGCGGACGGGGTTCTACCAGTCCGGCGGCGCATTCGGCTTCCGCGACCAGTTGCAGGATGCGATGGCCCTCGTTCATGCCGAACCGAGCCTGTTTCGCGAGCAACTGCTACGAGCCGCTGCCCACCAGTTTCAAGAAGGGGACGTGCAACACTGGTGGCATCCTCCGATCGGTCGAGGTGTTCGCACGCACTTCTCTGACGACCTCCTCTGGCTGCCTTATGCGACGTGCCGCTATGTCAGCGCCACAGGCGACGGCGGAGTCCTCGACGAGCGGGTGGCGTTTCTGAGTGCTCGCGCTTTACGGCCGGACGAGGAGGCGAACTATGACCTGCCGCAGATTTCCGACGACGTCGACACGCTTTACGAGCATTGCCGCCGAGCGATTGATCGCGCCCTGAGTTTCGGCCCGCACGGATTGCCGCTGATGGGATGCGGCGATTGGAACGACGGCATGAATCTGGTCGGCAAAGACGGCAAAGGGGAAAGTGTCTGGCTTGCATTCTTCCTCTACGACGTACTGAAGCAGTTCACGGAACTCGCGCGAGGGCGCGGCGACGTCGTCGCCGTCGACAAATACACGCTCGAAGCCGGTCGACTGCGCGGCAACATCGAGCAACACGGCTGGGACGGCGAATGGTATCGTCGCGCCTATTTCGACGATGGCACGCCGCTCGGATCCGCAACCAACACGGAGTGCCAGATCGACTCGATCTCGCAAAGCTGGTCGGTCCTTTCCGGCGCTGGCACCAACGGTCGAATGGTGCAGGCCATGGAGAACGTGGACCGCCGGCTGGTACGCCGCGAAGCTCGTCTCATCCAACTTCTCGATCCTCCCTTCGACAATTCGGACCTCAACCCCGGCTATATCAAGGGCTATCTCCCCGGTGTGCGCGAGAATGGCGGACAGTACACGCACGCGGCCATCTGGACCGTAATGGCCTTCGCGGCGATGGGAGATACCAAGCGGGCATGGGAGCTTTTCGCGCTGATCAATCCCATCACCCACGGCGACACCGCCGAGACTGCTGCCGTCTACCGCGTCGAACCCTACGTGGTGGCGGCAGACGTTTACGCCGTGCCGCCCCACACTGGTCGAGGCGGCTGGACCTGGTACACCGGCTCGGCCGGCTGGATGTACCGACTCATCACGGAATCGCTTTTGGGATTGCACCTGGACGTAGACAAGCTACGCTTCGCGCCGCGCCTTCCATCACACTGGCCGTCGATCAAAATCCACTACCGCTATCGTGAGACTTTCTACCACATCACCCTCCGCATTATCAGCGGTGGCCCGACCGTGAGCCGCGTTCTCATGGATGGACGCGAACAATCCGAGAGTTTCGTGTTCCTGACTGATGACCGCAACGACCATCACATCGAGGTCGAAGTCGGCTAGAGCTCCGTCAGATTATTGTTTTGGGATAGACTTTTTCAGTGGTGATCGGCATGACAATTGCCCCCACTGGTCCACCGGCTGTTGGTCGCGTTCCTGCATGATCACTGGGCCGTGCGACACCACTCCAGGAGGCTTCCGCATGTACTGCCGAACCTTGTTTGTCCTGCTTGCCGGCGCGTTCCCGCTGATCCCGGGGTTTGCCTTTGGGCAATCGCTCGAGCAGCACGCCCAGGAAACCATTGAGGTCGAAGTGCCCGACGTGCCGGACACCGGCCCGCGCGCCGACTTGGATGCGGTCGCCAAGGCCATTGTCGAGCGGACCAACGCATTCCGCAAAAAGGAAGGCCGCGAACCGGTGGTCTCCGACGGGGCGTTGACTGCGACGGCGAAGGAATTCGCCCAGTTCATGGCCAAGGCCGACAAGTATGGGCACACTGCGGACGGCCGCCAGCCCTCGGAGCGCGCCAAGGAGCAGAAGTACGATTTCTGTATCGTGCTGGAGAACATTGCCTACGCCTTCGATTCACGCGGGTTCTCCGACAACAAGCTGACCGACGGGTTCGTGACGGGGTGGGAAAAGTCGCCGGGGCACCGCAGAAACATGCTCGACATGGACGTGACCGAGACTGGGGTGGCCGTGGCCCGCAGCGAAAAGACCGGGCACTACTACGCCGTGCAGATGTTCGGACGCCCCGCTTCGGCGGCGATTGCGTTCGGGATCGCAAACCACTCCGAGCGGGCGGTCGAATACACCGTGGGCGACCAGTCCTTCACGCTCAAGCCGCGATACACGCGAACGCACAAGCTCTGCCGACCCGCCGAGGTCGCGTTCAAGGGAATCGGTGAAGGCGCCGGGCCGACGACTTTCAAGCCCGCCGTCGGCGACAAGTATTCCCTGACGACCGATGGCGCGAAGCTTCAAATCAAGAAGGAGTGAGCGGGCCTTCGGCTCGCCTGCCTGGCGCGGTTGCGGGGAGTAATCGATGGGGCCGGGCAGGGTCGGGTTCGACGGGGGGATTTGCCCAAGCTTGCCGAAGTGCCCCGCGCCGCCGGCCGGTTCGACCGCTTACACGAGCGACTCTACCGCCTGCTCGGTATCGAAGGCGAGCGCCCAACTCATCATCCGCACCTGACCGCGGACAAGAGGCATCCCGGCCGAACACGACGAACTGCGTGCCGGACAGCCGGCATGGTGAAGAGCTGTCAATCCGAACTGAACAACCCAGGGAGTTTTCCATGCGTCAGCTTTCCAGCGACGACCTGTCCGCACTGTTGGCAGACCACGAACCGCCGTGCATTTCACTCTACCTTCCGACGCACCGGGCGCACCCTGAAAACCAGCAGGACCCGATCCGCTATCGGAACCTGCTGCGAGAGGTGGAATTCTCTCTCCAAAAGACGTACCCCAAGAGTGAGGTCCGCCCGCTGTTGGAGCAGTTCCAGGCGCTGGCCCACAACGACGGATTCTGGAACCACCGGACGGACGGACTGGCGGTCTTTGGCGCGGCCGGCACGTTCCGGGTCTTCGACCTTCAGAGGCAGGTGCCGGAGCGGGTCGTCGTGGCCGACAGCTTCCACGTGAAGCCCCTGATCCGCTTCCTCCAGTCGGTCGACCGCTACCAGGTGCTGTGCTTGACCCGTCACGAGGCCAAGCTCTACGAGGGGAACCGCGACGCGCTCGACCCGGTCGAGCTGCCGGAGGTGCCATCGACCCTCACGGCCGCACTCGGCAGCGAGCTGACCGAGCCGCACCTGACGGTCGCCTCCTACGGCACGGGACCCGGACCGGGAGGGCCGATGTACCACGGGCACGG
>Ga0105049_10005000_pt1 | contig 15486 bp, 11 predicted proteins | sample MAT06_FD_78087 | JGI IMG/M metagenome (GOLD analysis project Ga0105049, IMG submission 78087) | Freshwater microbial communities from Lake Fryxell liftoff mats and glacier meltwater in Antarctica - MAT-06 | ecosystem: Environmental > Aquatic > Freshwater > Ice > Liftoff microbial mat | place... | reverse complement strand
TATGAACTATGATGTATGAACTATGATGTATGAACTATAAACGATGAACCAAAGATTGGATGAGCACGCAAATTACGGGATAGTTCATACTTCATACATCATACATCATACATCATACATCATACTTCATACATCATACTTCATACTTCATACTTCATACCTACCCCTGCTCTTTTAAGAATTTGAACACTTCGACCCGAAGTGAATCCCCGGCAATTTTCCAAAGGTTGTTGTGGCCAGCTCCAGGGACTTGATACCAGCGTTTACCCGGAGCAGGGCATGATTCATAGTTGTGTTTTCCAAACCACATGGGTATTCGTGCATCTTTGTCGCCGTGAATAAACAACACGGGGCGATGGATCTGGGCTGCTGAAACCACGGGCTTTATATCATCAGGGTCAAAATGGGCAATTTTGCCTGATTTGTGTAATATCCGATCGACCAGCCATTGGCTGCGCAGGCCAAAAAGCCAGTCAGCCCCGTATTCCAGCACTACTTTATTAAAGTCGTCAAAAGTGCTTTCTACAATGCCAAATTGGTATCTTGGCTCTACTGCCATAGCCTGAAGTGCGACAGCCCCGCCAAGTGAAACGCCCCAAATCGCCATTGGTCGGGCCGGAAACAGCTTGGTAAGCTCGTCGGCTACAGCGCGGAGGTCTTGTTTTTCATAAAAACCAAACGTACAATATTCGCCCTCACTCTGACCATGGGCGCGTAAGTCGAGCAATAGACTGGCATACCCTGCATCGGCGAGTACTTTGGCGCGTTCCAATTCTGCTTCTTTGAAGGATGAAATGCCGTGTAGCAGCACTACGGTGGCCAAAGTGGTATCTGTGTTTGATTCCACAATTAAGGCGCTAAGGCTAAGATTGTCAGGCGTTTGTATTTTAATTGAGCTGGTTCGGAGGTCATAATTTTCAGGTTTTAACCTCTCCGGCAGTAGCCAAGGCAGGTCTTCAGGTTTGCGCCGAATGGGCTTAATACCTGAATAGGGCAACACATTTTCCACTACGAATGCCGCGCCCAGCAAGAGCAGGGCAAGGATGATCGCGAGTGACTTGATTATTTTTTTGAATTGCATTTTTTCAAATTATTAGGACAAAACAACCCTTTAGCATTCAATTTGTTCTCTTCCACAAAATCCAACATGCGTGTACTAACCATTCTCTTTTTTATCTCTTCCCTGTTCTTTTGTCGATGCTTTTTAGAAGAACGAATACCAATACGTTAAGTACACGTACATTTCAATTATCGATTATCTGACGACTTTTTACACCAACATGAGCCCACCCGATATCCTAGACAATTTTGATTTTGACGAGCTGCCCGAATGGTCAGGCGAAGGCGAGATTGTAGCCAAATTTTACGCTGTCATGGAGGCAGAGGTTGCAGCTGCACGCTTGCGCTCGGAAGGTATTCACTGCTTTTTGGCTAATTCCGTTTCACAATCTATAGTACCTCATATCCAAGGAATTATTCGCCTTCATACACGGCCTGAAGATGCAGCGGAAGCTCGGGAAATCCTGCAAGAAGCCGCCATCGAAACTGATGAACCTTTGGCCAGAAAAAACAGTGGGGTAGGGGCCGTGATCCTGATGGCCGTGATCATCGGTTTAGTACTTGCGTGGCTTTTGGTGCAATCGATGGATTAGGTTATTTGGGGATTTGGTTATTTGGAGATATGGGGATTTGGTTATTTGAGTGGCCAAGCTTGGGTCTTCAAATAACCAAATCCTCAAATCCCCAAATAAACATTTCCCCAAATAAAAAAATAACCAAATCCTCAATATGCCCACTTCAAATAAAGTGCGCCCCAGGTAAATCCGCCACCAAAAGCCGTCAAAATGATATTGTCGCCTTTTTTCAGTTGCTTTTCATAGTCCCAAAGACAAAGGGGTAGGGTAGCGGCGGTTGTATTGCCGTAACGTTCGATGTTGATCATTACGCGCTCCAAGGGAAAGTGCAAATGCTCCGCCACAGAAGTGATAATCCGCATATTGGCTTGGTGTGGCACAATCCATTGGATATCATCATTGGTCATTTTATTGCGTCGGATGACTTCTTCGCAGGTGCTGGTCATGCCTTTTACGGCGTGCACAAACACACGTTTTCCGTCTTGCCAGGTGTAATGTTCCCGAGCGGCCAAGGTTTCAGCAGTGGCGGGCTTGCGCGAACCGCCAGCTTTCATATGCAGGAGTTCGCGACCAGAACCATCGCCCCGAAGGACAAAATCAATGATGCCATTCCCGTCTTTGCGCGGCTCGAGAAGTACTGCTCCTGCGCCATCACCGAAGATCACACAGGTGTTGCGGTCGGTATAATCTATGATGGAAGACATCATGTCCGAACCTACCACAATCACCTTCTTATAGGTCTCGTTTTGAACAAATTGCGCCCCTGTAGCCAGGGCGAACAAGAAACCTGAACAAGCTGCATTGATGTCGTAACCGAAGGCATTTTTTGCCCCCACTTTGTCGCAAACGGTGTTTGCGGTATCTGGAAAAACCAAATCGGCAGTCACGGTTGCCACGATGATCATGTCAATTTCTCCAGGTTTAAGCCCCGTCTTTTCCAGGAGGCCTTTTACGGCTTCTGCACACATATCCGAAGTAGCCCATCCGGGTGTACGCAGAATTCGACGCTCGCGGATTCCTGTGCGGGATTGAATCCATTCGTCGTTGGTATCTATTATTTTTTCTAGATCCTGATTGGTCAATTTAGTTTCCGGCAACCAGCCATGTACTCCAGTAATGGCAGCGTGAATTTTACCCATTAGTTGTTAATTGTTAGAGGGTGCAGAAAGTTGAGGAAGATTCAAAATCTCTTGATTCTTATGTTGAGCGCCGCAAAGGTAGCAATGTTTATCAGCTCTAATTTTCCCAAGAAGTCTACTAAAATTGAAGGAACCCTCCGCATCTTTGCCCCGATGAAAAACTTCTTTTCGCTAGTAAAGTTTAGCCATACCATTTTTGCAATGCCTTTCGCGCTGGTTGGCTTTTTTGTAGGCACAACAATATCGGGCGGCGGGTTGAGCTGGCAGAAGCTTCTTCTGGTTGTGCTTTGCATGGTATTTGCCCGAAGCGCAGCTATGGCATTTAATCGATGGCTGGATCGCGATATTGATGCGGCTAATCCACGCACCAAAGTTCGTGAAATTCCGGCTGGACTCATTAGTCCAAAAGCCGCCTTGGCGTTTGTGTTCGGCAATTGTTTGCTGTTCATTCTAGCTACCTGGTTCATCAATCCGCTGTGTTTTTGGCTGTCTCCAATAGCTTTGACGGTGGTGCTGGGTTATAGCTATACCAAGCGGTTCACCTGGCTTTGTCATCTGGTGCTGGGATTGGGACTCAGTCTTGCTCCAGTAGGTGCGTATCTTGCCGTTACAGGTGCATTTGCTTGGATTCCAATACTTTATGGGGCGGCGGTGTTGATGTGGGTGGCTGGATTTGATGTCATTTATGCGCTGCAAGATGAGGATTTTGACCGCTCGCAACAGCTGTATTCGATGCCCACATTTTTTGGAAAAAAACAAGCCCTGCGCATCTCTGAATGGATGCACTTAGGTACAGCGGTCTTCATGATTCTGGCTGCTCGTCATCTTGCCTCTGCTACAGCCCAAGCGGGTTGGTTGTTGTGGGTGGGTACTGGGGCTTTTTTACTGCTTTTGTTCTATCAGCACCGTCTGGTCAAACCCAACGATCTCAGCCGGGTTAATCTTGCATTTTTTACGACCAATGGTATCGCCAGTTTGCTTTTCGGGACACTGGTAATTTTGGATTTATTGATTTGAATGCTGGAGTTTTATACCCCTGGTTTTAGGAACAGGGCGGGTAAACTGGCGCTTTCAACCCGGATTAAAGCTGGTTATCTGACGCTTGTAATTCGGCATATCCTCCAAAACCTCCGGATTTTTTACAACCCACCTCAGGTAGCTGAACAGACGACCAATTTGTGCGGCATCCACTACACGGTGATCCAAAGCAGCACTGATGGAAATGGCGCGTCGAGGCATTACCAACCCGTTGACTACCATAGGTTTGTTCGTAACATTGCCCTGTATCACCACCATGGCCACATTGGAGAACGGAGCCAAAGCCGGGTAGCCAATATCCAGCCCAATACTGCCAAGATTCGACAATACAAATGAGCCAAAACTATCCGGTGTAACCCCCAAAAAAGGCATCGAAAAACCCCAATCAATGGTAAGCCATCTAATTAAATCAGCAAGCCATTGGCGTAAAGGCCATGGGGTACGGGCGAGCAAATTTTTAGTTTTTTTGATGTGCGTTCCCTCGCCTTTTCTGGCAATTTGAACCTCTGTTTGCAGCTGCTTGCTGAGTGCCTGGAGCGTCAATAACTCGGCTCCAACAATTTTGACCGAAGTCATTCCATCACCGCTGCCAAGTATCGACAAAGAAACGTCTACACTATTTCGTTGAATAATTCTGCCACGTCGAACATAGGTATTGATTTCAGGCGCAGCTTCATGCACCCCTCGGGCAAGTGCCAATAAAAAAAAATGAGTCAAGGTGATTTTCAGGCCATCTCGTCTTCGAGCCCCAATAAAAGCTTCCACATCGGTCACGTCAAACTCTACAGAACCAAAAATTTTAGAATCACGGGGTTTACGATAAATAACTGCGGTTAATTTTCGCCAGTCATTATTGGCCTTATCCATACAAAAATATTTGAAAAATGAAATGGGTTGGCCTTTAAGCATTATTCAACACTTAGGCTGTAAAGTATGGGTTAACTGAAATAATTCCCACCCCGCTAAAATTTCCAAATATCATGGAGTATTACCCCTAATACAATGGCAGATGGAATAAAAAACACCTTTGTGCCAATCGCTGGAAAAAGCGCAACACTCAACATGGCTCCTCCGATAAAACTACACATCACCACAATTCGAAGCCAGGCTTCCCGACGAATAAGCAGATGTTTTTCCCCCTCCGAATGAAAGAGTTCTGCTACATCTACACCCAATTCTACCACCATGCCTGTCATCTGACTGGCTTTGATAAGCGAAGAAGTAGTGAGACTCACCATGGCATTGAGCACGCCGATCGTGAACAAAATCATGGCGGGAAAAGCTACTGTGTGTAGATTTTCGGTGCGCTGACCTGAAATGCCAATCCCTGAATAGATTAGCATGACGGTCGCCAGCGGCAGGAGGTGCAGGTACCTGGATTTGAGGAGTTTTTCACGCTCTGAACACCATCCCGCAAAAAATCCACCCAGGAAAAAAGCAAACAACCACAGAAAAATGGAGCCCGCAGTATTGAGTTGTCCCTCATACAAATCTTTGGCAATTTGCGGCAAAAAGCCGGTAATATTGGTCAGTACCATCGAAAAAGTCATCAAACCTGCATAAATCACAATCCCCGTGCTAAAGGGATACGCCACAGCATAAAGCATCACACTACGAAACGAGCGTTTGCGCACGGTAGCACCTTCTGGTCCGAGAAAAGGCGTTTTAATGGTTTCTAAAAAATCGATTTTCATGAATATTATTTGTATGATTTTTGGGGGATACGGGGATTTGTTTCGCTCGCGCATGGTAACCCAAAATACTGGGACATCTAATTTGCTCAAAACTTGTATTTCAAGCGGCAATTTCAAGTCACATTCGTCGAATTTTAGACCTTTGCACCTCCTGAGTTCACTAAACCAATCACCAATAAACTACTCACTTATCCATGTCCTGGCTCCATATCTCCCCCGACTCCGATTTTTCCCTGCAAAACCTTCCATTCGGCATCTTTCACACGGGTGATGCTAGGCCTCGTGCTGGCATAGCTATTGGGGGGCACATTGTAGATTTAGAAAAAGCAGCTGAAAATGGTTTGTTTGGCAAACCCCGCTTTTTTAAAAAAATATTTACTCAAGCTACCCTTAATGATTTTATCGCACTCGGAAAACCCGTTACCAACCGTATACGCCGAAAAGTCAGGGAATGGCTCGAACGATCCATTACCCCCGAAAATGCCTTGCAGATCCTTGTAGATCGAAAAACAGCCACGATGCTGATGCCTTTGCGGGTACCCAACTACACCGATTTTTACAGCAGCATCGAGCACGCCACCAATGTAGGCAAAATGTTCCGGCCCGACAATCCGCTCCTGCCTAATTGGCGTTGGATGCCTATCGGTTACCACGGTCGAGCTTCCTCTATTGTGCTTAGTGGAACCCCTATTCGCCGACCCAGTGGACAAATTCTGATTCCTGGCGGAGTCCCGGACACTCCCGTATATGGAGCTTCCCGACAACTGGATTTTGAATTGGAAATGGCCTTCGTAATTGGTAAGGAAAATCTGCTGGGCGAACCCATTACAGTAGAAAATGCGGAAGAATACATCTTTGGACTGGTGTTGTTCAATGATTGGAGCGCGCGCGACATTCAGCGCTGGGAATATGTGCCACTTGGCCCTTTTTTGGGCAAAAACTTTGGTTCTAGTATCTCCCCTTGGATTGTACCACTGGAAGCACTCAAACCATATCGTGTCAAAGGCCCCAAACAAACCCCTGCGCCGCTTGACTATTTGAAATCCAGAGGCGCGAAGAACATTGACATAGAACTTTCAGTTACCCTGTCTGCTTCTAATAACAGTATTCACACCCTGATCAGTAAATCCAATACTAAGTATCTCTATTGGAACATGGCGCAACAGCTGGCACATCATACGGTAAATGGCTGCAATATGCAGGTAGGCGACCTTCTCGCCAGCGGTACGATTAGCGGCCCAACGCCAGACAGCTATGGCTCTATGCTCGAGCTTTCCTGGGGGGGAAGAAATCCAATTGCCCTGAATGATGGAACTACAAGGGGGTTCCTGCAAGATGGGGATACCTTGACTATGCGAGCCTCGGCTGGTGAAGCAGGTGCACGTGTTGGATTTGGCGAAGTTGTCGGCGAGATATTAGGTGTTTAAGCTCGTAAATGCTACGGCTACTGCTACGGTTCTTAAAATGAAAAGAGGGTGTCTCAAAAGTGAATCAAGACGCTTTACTTACCTGGTGACTACGAGTCACCCGGTGAGTAAAGCGTCTTGATTCACTTCTGAGACACCCTCTTTTTGCAAAACAAGACACTATTACACGGCGTTCAATACTGTGTTTAAGGTAAGCGAAAGCACATCGGCTGCAATGCCTTCGAATTTGCTTTTTGAGATGGAAGCTTCCGTAAGCAGCTCAATTTTTAGTTGCGCCCAACGGCCTCTCACCAGCATTTCGAAATCGCCGGGTTCAATTTTCTCATCGGCCAAAAGTTTGGCATAGCGTTTCGTATCCTTTTTAAGTTCAGTCTGGAGCTTTTTAGCAAGATTTTCATAGCGCTCTTTGTTGCGCTTAATGTGATTGCCTACCAACCCAACGATTTGTGCGTCCAGGTTGTCTAGGCCTTTTTCGATGTCTTTTTGTTTGTCTGGCATGGCTGGTTAATTATAAGTGGTTTGTGATAAGTACTGAGTTCTTGCTGGAGCTGGAGGAGCTGTTACTTCCGAGCCAACTCAGCTTTTTTAATAGCTTCCAGGCTCTTGCTCACTTGCTCGCTGGCTATTTTTACAACGTCTTTATCCAGCATTCCTTTTTCTTTCCAACGGGCTAAGAAAGGAGTAACAAGCTCATTTTGAAGCGTTTTCCAAGACTCTGCTATGGCTTTGTTCATTTTTTTGCCTTCGGCGTGTTTCACGGCATTATTAAGTGCGTCGCTAACTTTTTTTATGCCATCAGAATTTGCCGAAAATTTACTTGTAGCGGCTTTACTCATCAATTCGGTAAGCGAAGCGGCCAAATTGCTTGCATTGTCGAGGCCAAGTTTGTCAAATTTGGTACAAGACTGCATGGTGCTGGCGGCCCCTAGGAGCAGAAAGCCAAACATCAGCGAACTCAGGGTACTGCGGAGGATTTTCATAATTAAAATTGAATTTTTGTAACCCGGAAGTTCGTTCCGGGCAAAGTGTAACCCGGAAGTCCGTTCCGGGCAGAAGGTAACCCGGAAGTCCGTTCCGGGCAGAATGTAACCCGGAAGTTCGTTCCGGGCGAAGTGTAACCCGGAAGTCCGTTCCGGGCACAATAACCCGGATGGTTTGATACCCAGAATCAAATTTTCGGAGTACTATAAATCGCAGCGCAAGTTATTACCAATGGCTCAAATACCAGCTGAAATTTTTTCAAGGGCTATTTCTAAGAGGCGGCGGACACTTTTGGCAGGATTGCGGCTAAATTTTCCTACAGCCCGGTTTGCTAAAATAGCGCTCAAGGATACCGCTCGATGCCCCAATAGTTGCGACAAGCCATAAATTGCAGCCGTTTCCATTTCCAGATTTACGATCTTATTTCCCTCAAATTCAAAGGTTTGCAACAAATCCAAATACTTTGGTTGGCGCACGGGCGCGCGGAGTTGTCTGCCCTGTGGGCCATAAAACCCTGGATTGGTTGAGGTAATACCTTGGTGGAAATTTTCAGAAAAGTGATGTAATAAATCGGCATCTCCTGCTGCAAAATAGGGCGAGAGCGGAAATTCCCAGCTCCCCTTGCAGTGGTTTCGCAGGGAAGCCAGTAGCGGATGATTTTGCTGCTCTGGTGCTTGATAATACTGCATCAATCCATCCATTCCAATTGCACCGGAAGAGGCCACAAAGGTATCTACGGGCACTTCATGCTGTAAGCTTCCGGCGGTACCCAGCCGTATGAAGGTCAATGGCGTAATTTGGCGTTTTACCTTCCGAGTATCCAAATCAATGTTGAACAAGGCATCTAATTCATTCAACACAATGTCCACATTATCCGGGCCAATTCCTGTGCTGATTACAGAAAGTCGGGTATTACCCAGCCAACCGGTGTGAGTTACAAACTCGCGTTTGCGCACCCGGAATTCAATTTTATCAAAGTAGCGGCTTACCCGAGCAACCCGCTCCTGATCGCCCACTGTAATAATAAGTGGCGCGACCTGTTCGGGCTGCAGATGGAGATGATAGACGCTGCCGTCTTTGTTTAGGATTAATTCGGAAGGATTCATGACCTAAAGATCACTTCAAGACTGTCACATTTCCTTTGTTCTCAAAGATGTCGCCATTGCCGCAAGTTAGCAATACATACCAGGCAAATGAGTCCGGCGAAACCACTTTACCTTTGTACATGCCGTCCCAGCCTTTCGCGCTTGGATCGTCTGTTTCATAAACAATTTCCCCCCAACGATTCCAAATAATGAATTTCAACGCTGTCATGCCAGCAGCGCGGGCTATGAAATAGTCGTTTTTATCATCAAAATTAGGCGTGAAGGCTTTGGGTACAAAAACGTAAGGCGTGATACAAGCATTCTCCCGATAGTAAACCGTGACGTTGTTTGTTGCGATACAGCCATCTAGTGTAGTTACAGTTATGGTGTAAGTAGTCGTAGCAGTGGGTTGTGCTTGGGTTTGAGCAGCACCAGGGGTAGTTAATGTGCCGCTTGGGGTCCATGCATAACTTGTAATGATGCCAGTACCACTGGTGATTGCATTCAGTGTAGTAGTTGGATTTGCAATTGAAACCGTATCCGGATCAGCTTCGGCCAAAACGGACATGGTGGTAACATTTACCGTAAAGGACAGGCTGGTCGTACAACCAAATTGGTTGGTGGCGACCACAGTGTATGTCGTCGTTACAACAGGCGAAACGATTGGATTGGGAACATTTGGCAGCGTTGGCGTCCAAACGTAAGTCAAATTTTGCCCTGGGGTGAGGTTAGTCACCATAAGCGCAGTTTCTTCTCCTAAACAAATATCAAGATCAGTTGGGAGTGCTTGAATTTCTGGAGTGCTCAACGTGATTTTAATGGAGTCAATATCAGAACACTCTGCGGTCGTCCGTACATAATAAGTGCCCGTAGGCAAAACTTGTACGGTTTGGGTAGTGGCAAAAATATTGGTAAAAAGTGGCGAATTGGACCATTCATACCCGGTTATCCCATTGCTTTGAGCAGTAATAGACAAAGAGTCATTGGTGCAAACTGTGGTATCATTGGGCAAATTCACATCGCTGCCATCCTTAAAAGAGACCAATACAGCATAGGTCACGGAGCAGAGTCCTTTAGTGATTTCTACGGTATAAGTGGTCGGAACTTCAGGGCTAACCGTCGGATTTGGGTTGCTTGCCTCCAAAGTAGAATCTACAGGCACTGCAGTCCACATATAAATAGCAGCAGAATCTACTCCAACTGGATTCAATTGAATGGAATCTCCAGGACAAATGCGTAGGGAATCTACCACTACATCATCCAGTATTTGCACAATTACGGTATCCACTACGGTTACTATACAATGATTACTGTCCGTCACGGTCAACGTAGCCACGTAAGCACCTTCGTTGGAATAGACGATCTTAGGATTTTGTTCCGAAGAGGTAGCTGGAATACCATTGGAGAAAGTCCAATCCCAGCTCAAAATGCCGGAGTGATTGCTTGTTCCGTTAAATTGTATGGTGGCATCCAAGGCGCAATCCACGTATAGGTGGGTGATGTCAGCCAAGAGGGTGTCTTGATAGACTGTAATCAGAGAATCCCAAGGTTCGGTACAAGCAATTGACGGTGTGAAAACGACCAAATATTGGCCAGCAGAATCATACGCGTGTACTGGATTTACTTCGGTGCTGAGGCTTCCGTCGCCAAAATCCCATGTTCCAGGCACACCACTTTCGTTTGTAAACGTCACGGTAAGTCCTTGACAGAGGTCAGCAGATATTTGGCCATTGAGGTCAAAGCTAGGAAGGATTTCAATCGGGAATTGCAACGTGTCGGCACAGAATTCATCCCGAACAATAACCGTAACGATATAACTGCCAGCTGGCCCAGTCAGGATCGGCGTTGCAGAAGTAGGATTTATCAGGACGCCAGGTGCATTCACGAACCATTGATATGTCAAGCTATCAGAAGCTGGCGTCACTATAACGAATAAGGGTAATGAATCCCCTTCACAAATACTGGACACCATACTGGTATCCAGGCTCAGGGTTACGCCAAAACCGGTTACCGAAACCTCATTCGTAAGGATACAGCTATCCGCAGTGATTGCAGTTACGGTATAAATCGTCGTTGTAGGCGTTGCGGCTACGGTGACCGGGTTTCCAATCAATACGGTATTCCCCTGCGACCATACGATAGTTGCTGGAATGCTCGTGGAGGCAAATAAGGTTACAGAATCGCTACAATTATGAATAAGCGTGTCCGCTACAAACAATTGAAAGAGACTGTCAAGCGGGGCGACTGTAATGCTATTTGAGGCAGTACAGCTGTTGCCATCCGTTGCGGTTAAAGTATAGGTGGTGGTAACCGTTGGGCTTACCAAAACGTGCAGTGGATTAGGGTTGAAAGTAACCGCAGGAGTCCATACATAAGCATGTGTAGAATCCCCATTAATCACGTTAATCTGAACAGGATCACCAACACAATTAATTGTCGTTGAATCGAGACTGAGACTAAAATTAGGATAGCCCGGTACATTATACACCAAAATGGTAGTGTCAGAACATCCAACGCTAGAGGTGACTACGAGTTGAACGGTGATTGTTTCGTCGACAGGAAGTTGGAAAACAATCTGGTTTTGTTGCGTAATGATGGTATCAACGCTTGGGCCGGTTACGGTCCAAACGAGACTGGTTATGACATTATATGGGTCAGTCGAAAGGTTGGTAAACTGTACGGTGCTCAGGCTATCACCGCAAACCAAAACGGAGTCGCCGTCAATGGCCGCATTTGGCGCAGAAAGGATGCCAATATCAGCTACCGCTTTTCCCTCACAGCCCAGAGAATCTATTACAGTTACATAGTATGCGCCTGGAATTAAACCAAAAATACTGGAAGAATCGCCTGTAGTGGAATTTCCGATTTGAACATCATTGCCTGTAAACCAGGTATAGGTGTACTGCGGGGTTCCATTGGATGCTACAGCAGTTGCACTGCCGAACCCACCTGCACAAACTACATCTATGTCTGTAATTGCAACATCGAGGTTGGAGTGAGCCCCTACGGCCCCCGAAGCAGTCCCGGAGCAGCCTGAAACTGGGTCAGTTACGGTCACAGATACGATGGAGCCTGCTGCAAGATCAGTCAATTGCTGCACGCCAGTGTATTGTGTTACCCCAGAATCCACCGTTACCGTCCACTCATAAACATAGCCGCTTCCAGGAGGGCTTACGACTGCTGTTGCTGTTGCATTGTCGATACCAACACAGGTGGCACTGGTTACCGAAAGTTGAACACCCAAACCTATAGTGGCAGGAATGATTATCCACAAATCTTTTTGGCACAGGTTCGAATCGAAAGCACATACATAATACTGACCAGGAGCAAGACCAGTTTGGGAAGCACCAGTAAGTGGACCCGGAGTCCAGGAATAGGTATAAGGTGGAGTGCCACCACTGGCTTGTACCGTAGCCGAGCCGTTGTTATTGCCGCCACAGGCAGGGGTCAACCAAATCGTTTCTATCTCCAAGGCGGAAGGGATATCTACGAAATCAGAGTCAATCACGACACAGCCATTTGCGCCGGTCACGGTACAAATATAGGGGCCAGCTCCAATTCCAATTTGCGTTTGCGCACTACTTCCGTTGCTCCAGGAATAGGTATATGGGGTAACGCCACCATTTACTGCGGCTTCTACAGCACCACCAGTTGGATAAATAGAGCATGGAATATCCGTAGCGGTCACATTTATGGTCAAAGGTGTAGCAACCGTAAAACTGCCTACGCCAGAACAGTTATTGGCGTCTGTAGCGGTGACGAAGTAATTGCCGGGTGCGACGACAGAAATCGATGCGGCGGCAGATGAGCCCCCTGCACCACCCCATGTATACGAATATGGAGCGGTTCCGCCAAACCCTGAGGCCGTCAGCTGGCCACTCGCAGCATCGCAAGTTAGATCAGTTGCTGTCAAGGCAACGGTTACAACGCTTGGCTCCCCAACCGTTATACTTCCTAACGCGGTGCTTTGTGCAGCATCGGTTACCGTTACCGTAAAAGTCCCAGCACCAATTCCAAAAGTGGACTGAGTGGTTTGGAGTGTGCTCCAAGCATAAGTATAGCCACCAGCACCGCCAACAGCGAATACGGTAGCGGATCCATTGGTGAAGCTATTACAAGTTGGCTGCACGATACTAAAGGTCATTTGGATTTGCGCCGTGGTCACGGTAGCTGAAGCCAGAAGTGACAGGAAAATGGCCGAAAAGAGGCTTTTTTTCATTGCAATGTTTTTATTTAGAATGGTTTTACGCGGAGTCATTTTTGTTGATTGTTGACTACATTCCCACATGGACCACATTAATCTTTAAATATTTGAACCTCCAGAATTTCTGCTCTGCGCTCTCGCGAGGCTTCAGGACTGAAAACTGAAAGACGTTTGTTTTTTGCATCGTCACTATTGGTTTTCAATTCGTACAGCACATTAGGCTTCAGTTTATTCGCTTTCCTAAAAGTGATTTTACGTTACTTCCTTTAGTTACTCTGGCGCCAATTATCTCAACCCTTCGAGATCGTGCCGCAGCCAGGTCATACACAGATTTTTTTAGATCCTTTGGATTGCCATTCACGCCTTGTTTTCTAGACTCTTCATCACCATTCGGTTCACGGATGAACCTTAATTGGCCAGTACCCACCACTTCCCGGTATTTTTTAAAGGCCTTGTCATCAAAAAACATAAAGTGATTGTAAACGGAGGCTATTCGTCGGTTAGTCAAATGTTTATTATATTCAGGATTTGAAAGTGGAGAGGCAAAACCTTTTAAGGTCAGAATAATCGTGTCGCCATTCTTTAGCATCAAATCGATTTCATCCGACAAGGCGAAAAAGGAATCCCAGTTCGTCCGTACATCCGCATCAAAGAAATGAGTCATGGAATCCCGAGCGGCTTGTTTTGTTTGCCCGGTCAGGCCTGAAGAATACTCATCGACATATTTTTCTTGACGACGCAGGTATAAGATCTGCGTTGTTTTGTAGTCAATAAGAATGGTGTCGTGATACAAGGGATCTTTAAAGTTCTTGGCCAATGCTGTTTTCATTTCAATTAGGAAGGGATCCGTTTTGATCAAAGCATCTCCAAGCATACTATCCGTTGCAAAGGTTTTTTTAGGATAATCATTGTCAAAGTATAGCGATATAGGCAGGTAAAGCTCTAAGGCAGAAGGCTTATGGAGGTAAAGTTTTGCCTCTATTGTGCCCCCGTCAACTAGCCCTATAGTAGAAATGTATGCGGAGGAATCGGACTTTGATGTTGCTGCAACATAACCCTCCTTAGCTGCTAGAACGCGGTAAATATGCCCGAATTCAAGCTTATAGCTTTGGGTATTCGAATTTCCTGGCAAAACATCCACCTTGCCAGGGTTGTCATTGCGGACGAAATTTCCAGCTTTATCCTGAGCACCCAGGTCGAAAAACGTAAATTTTGCGCCAAATATCTTTATTGGCTCACTAGTTTCTAAAGAATCATAAACTGATGCAACTATGTTGAGGATCGGCATTAGCCTTACCGTGTCTGCAATTTCGTTGGTCCACAATTCTTCGAGCGTTTTTCGGGTCACGGTGTCCGGAATAAATCCAGCTTTTTCCCCAACAATTGCATAATGCTGATTCAGCCGTACATCATAAGTGTAAGCGCTGACTACAGTAACAGGAGGTGTAGAAAGTTTATTTAGTAACTTTTTAGCTGAGTTAGATTCATAGAGCGTAATGCTGGTAAGCGGCAGCGGCTTAAGGGTAAGCGCATGTAAAGCAATAGCCCTATATCGAGTGATAAAATCAACGGAATAGATATCATAGCAGCAATCTTCTTCAGAATAGTTGATACTTCCTTTTCTGTTGCTACTAAAAAATCCGCGCTGGCTGTTTTTGTCCAGAATAAAAAACGCCTCGTTTGCAGAGCTATTTATTGGGCTTCCCATGTGCTCTGGCTTGCTCCAAAGGCCGTTTTTTAGCGGTTTGGTTTTGTGAATATCAAAGCCTCCTAATGATTTTAGGCTATCTGAGCTAAAAAACAAGGTATTGGAAGGCGTATGAAAAAACGGGGTTACATCATTCCCATTGGTGTTTACTTCAGTAAGCGGTAGAGGTGTAGTAAGGCTATCCCCAACTATTTTGCTTGACCAAATATCACGACCACCCTTTCCACCGGGGCGATCGCTTACAAAAAAGAGGGTTTCGTTTTTATCACCAGATAAAGTGCCAAGACTCGGTTCTGTTGTTGTGAAACCTACTGCGTTAATGGCATTTAATTTTTCTGGAAGCCCCCAGGTACTATCTGGCTGCATTTTCCGTCGATAGAGGTCAAATCGGACCACCGCAGTACTACCTACATAATCGCCAAGGGCGTAGTAAGCGGTGTTGCCCGCTTCATTGAAGGTTAAATGAGCTGAATGTTGACGTTTTGAATCATTAAATGCCGTTTCGGTAACCGTCATGGGTACATTTGGTCCCAAAGGCTTTCGGGCATCTTCGGCTTTCAGAATTTTGAGGGTGTT
>Ga0105049_10004999_pt1 | contig 15487 bp, 15 predicted proteins | sample MAT06_FD_78087 | JGI IMG/M metagenome (GOLD analysis project Ga0105049, IMG submission 78087) | Freshwater microbial communities from Lake Fryxell liftoff mats and glacier meltwater in Antarctica - MAT-06 | ecosystem: Environmental > Aquatic > Freshwater > Ice > Liftoff microbial mat | place... | reverse complement strand
CTGCAATGGAACCTAGGCTTTCATTGAGGGTAAGACGGGCCAGCAGTTCCGGACCCCACGTTGGTTGACCACCGGAAATACCGAGCCGTGAAATGGTGACTTCCCGGTCGATGTAGGCGCCGTAAATTGTTGGGAGAAAACTAATCAGGAGCGCTATCACGATGGGGCCGGTAGCTGCAGCCATGAAAGAAAGAATCGTCGGGCCTAATTGATTCGTATTCGCGAACCCTAAAGTGAACAGGCTTGATCCGGATTCACGGAAAGCGTCCGCAAGATTAAACCCCCCGATACCGTACATCCATAATCCGTAGCTAAAAAAATAAAGAACCAGCCAGGTGAGTAGTTGGCCAACAATGATTAAAGGTCCATTCCAGGCAAGTACTGCATCCTGTTTGACGTATGTGCTTCGCCGCGATGCAATGAACACGTGAACTCTGGTGATGCTCCATGCGACCGTTTGTGAAACAACTGATGCCAAGGCGCGAGGAACGACGGCGGTTCGCAGCAGACTGATCGTGGTGACGATGAAAAGAAAGAGTCCAAAGATCGTCGCTGCAGAACGCGAAAGCAAGTCGAGGAGCAGGGATTGGACTTCATTCACGGGCTTATGTTGGCACGAAGTGTGAAGTTCGGGAAGCTTTGGTGCGGTTTTTCGGGTGAGCGTTGCTGGGACTACGATGACAAGCGTGAATCTTGACGCCCAAACTGCCACGATTGTTGGTCTGATTGGTGTCGTGGTTGGGGTAATTGGGGTAGCGATCGGCACCATCGCCTTGACCAAACTCTCCCGACTACACCGTTCGTATTCCCTCCTGGAGGTTGCCGAGGGCCGCGAAACCTACGTTGACGTGTTGGCCCGCACCCTGGAACGCTTCAATGCGGTCCAAGACGAAATGCTGGCCCAAGATTATGCGATTAAGCAACTCACATCTGGTCTGCGCGACTCACTCAACCACATTGCGGTGGTCCGTTACGACGCCCTAGACAACCTAAGTGGTCGTTATTCATTCTCGGCGGCAATCGTGGACGACTACGGCGACGGGTTGATCATTACGACAATTCACGGTCGCGCCGATACCCGTTCTTATCTGAAAGAGATCACAGGCGGTAAGTCTGAAATTGAATTGTCCCCGGAAGAGCAGGACGCAATTAGTAGCGCTCTTGGTCGCAGCAGGGCATTTTTAAAAGCAGATAAAAATGACATAAATGAGAGAAGCGCATGAGCTATTCACTGCAAAAGATCGCCTACCTTGGTCCCAGAGGCTCATTCGCAGAGGCCGCCCTTCGCTCATCAACTGTTTACGCCGCCGGTGGCATTGATGCTGTACCGGTTAAATCTGTTTTGCACGCACTTGATGCCGTGCGAAATGGTGACGTCAGTGCCGCGCTCGTTCCGATTGAAAATTCAGTTGAAGGTTCGGTAACAATTACTCTCGATGAACTCGCCAGCGGCAAGCGGCTTGTCATTACCAACGAAGTCGTTCTCCCCGTTGAGTTTTCACTCCTTGTCCGCCAGGGCACCAAACTCTCAGACATCCGAACAATCGGCACTCACCCGCACGCTCAAGCGCAGGTGCGCTCCTGGTTGAGCGCCAACTTGCCCGACGCTGACGTAATCCCAGCGATGTCAACCTCAGCCGCCGCAGCCGCATTGGTTGGCGATTCCCCAGCGTTTGATGCAGCCATTGGCCAAGTACTTAACGCAGAGATTTATGGCCTTGAGATTTTGGCCGACAAGATCGGTGACAGTTCCGATGCCCACACCCGTTTCGTAATCGTTGAACTGCCTGGGGATCTCCCCGCACCAACCGGCGCCGACAAAACAACATTGAGCGTATTTCAGCGCGATAACCACCCTGGTGGGCTGCTGGAAATCTTGACCGAATTCGCAGTGCGCGGGATCAACCTTGCCCGAATTGAATCCCGTCCAACGAAGAAAACACTGGGTGACTACTACTTCAGTTTGGATTTCGAGGGTCATGTGAACGATCTTCGTGTTGAAGAAGCACTCATGGGTTTACACCGGGTATGCCTTGATATTCGGTTTCTTGGTTCCTATCCTCGCCATGACGGACGTGAACCAAAATTGCGCGCCGGGGTAACCGATTCTGATTTTGAAACCGCCCAAGCCTGGTTGGATAGATTAAAGGGAACCGAATGAAAATTTTGGTAACCGGTTCCGCTGGATTTATTGGTAGCCATTTTGTGCGCGAACTGCTGGCGGGTTCCTATCCGTTGCTTGGCAACGTCGAGGCGGTCACCGTGTACGACAAGTTGACCTACGCGGGCAATCTAGAAAACCTTGCTTCAGTTTCCGGCGATCCACGGTATTCATTTGTGCAAGGTGACATCTGTGACGGTGATTTGCTCGATCAGGTGCTACCCGGTCACGACGTGGTGGTGAACTTTGCCGCCGAAACCCACGTCGACCGCTCAATTCACGGGCCGCAAGATTTCATCATCACCAACGTTGTTGGAACGCAGACTGTTCTTGACGCCTGTCTTCGTCACAATATTCCACGCGTTGTGCATATCGGTACCGACGAGGTCTACGGGTCCATTGATAAAGGTTCGTGGTCAGAGTCTGAGCCCCTGCTGCCCAACTCGCCTTACTCGGCTGCCAAAGCCGCAGCCGAAATGTTGGTTCGCGCGTATCACGTCACCTACGGCTTGAATGTCAGCAGCACGCGTTGTTCAAATAATTATGGTCCCTTTCAGTTTCCAGAAAAAGTGATCCCGCTTTTCGTGACTAACCTGGTTGACGGCAAGAACGTGCCGCTCTACGGAGATGGCCTCAACGTTCGCGATTGGTTACACGTTGATGACCATTGTCGAGGAATTGCCCTCGTGATCTCAGCGGGTCAACCGGGTGAGTCCTACAACATTGGTGGCGGCTTGGAACTGAGCAACAAAGAACTCACCGAGAAAGTCCTTGCGGCAATGGGTGTTGATTGGTCAATGGTCACCCTGGTTGATGACCGCAAAGGCCATGATCGCCGCTACTCCGTGGATGACTCAAAGCTTCGCGCCATGGGATATGAACCACAGCATAAGTTCGAAGACGGCTTAGCGGAAACGGTCGCCTGGTATAAAGAAAATGAAGCCTGGTGGCGTCCCCTGCAAGCCAAGGCCGCGATTAAGTAATAGCAATGAAAATTCTGATTACCGGCAGCAACGGACAACTCGGCACCGAATTAGTTGCCAGCTACCTAGGTCGCCCGGGCGACGAACTCTTTGCAGGTGACCTCCCCGACCTCGACATCACGTCTGAGTTGTCGGTTGCAGCGACGTTTGCACATGTCGCTCCCGACGTCGTGATCAACTGCGCCGCCTGGACCGCGGTTGATGCAGCGGAAGAAAAAGAAAACTCCGCGTTTACGGTGAATGCCGAAGGGCCGGCAATCCTGGCAACGTATTGCGCACGAGCGGGTGCACGTTTGGTGCAGATCTCCACGGACTACGTGTTTTCAGGGGATGCGACCGAACCGTATTCAGAGAGTGCCCTGGCACAACCGATAACGGCCTACGGCCGCACCAAACTTGCCGGTGAAAATTTCGTGCGCGAGCTCCTGCCAGACAACCACCTGATCATTCGGACCGCATGGTTGTATAGCCCGACCGGACATAATTTTGTTAAATCCATCATGCGTGCTCAAAGTGAGCGCGAAACGTTGAGGGTTGTCACCGATCAGGTCGGTCAACCAACGTCGGCCTCGGATCTCGCCGATCAGATCGTCGCCCTGCTTGATTCTTACTCGGGTTCGGGTACTTTCCACGGGACCAACAGCGGGATTGCTTCGTGGTTTGAATTCGCCCGCGCAATCATGTCCGAGATTGGGGAAGACCCCGAGCGAGTGCTTCCAACGGATTCTTCGAGTTATGTTCAAATTGCTCCGCGCCCCGCGTACTCGGTGTTGGGCCACGACGGTTGGGCAGCAGTTGGCCTGAAGCCAATGCGCGACTGGCGGGTGGCTTTGCACGATGCAATCCCAGATATCACGCCGGAAATCATGCAAGCCAGCGACTAATCTAATCGGCAACGTGTTGCATGGTTGCGCAATCGACACGGCTTGCGGGTCGAATCAACCTATCCCGGGAAATTGTTCGAACCTGCTCGGTCATTGCGAAAGTACTTCGCCCGATGAGCAAGTCCCCATGTAAGTGAATGTGATTGGACCGGCCGGGGATCGCTCTGCTCTCTTCCCGCTCCGCGACCAAGATCAACCCACCAGATCTCCCCAGGATTCATTTATTCACAATATTGGGCAATGTCGTGGCGTTTTGAGCGAGAACTCTTTGCCATTCTTCATCCCATTCGCCCTCGTATTCTTTAAGGCCGTTTGACGTTAAGGAGTCCCATTGGGCAACTTCGGCGTTGTCGTCGGCCTGCTCTTGGGTAGACATGGAGTCCATTTTGCGTTTGAGGTCTGCCGTGAGCTCCCGCTCTAATTGCTCCTTAAGAAGTGTATTGATCACGGCTCCAGCCGTCGTACCGCGCTCGGTTGCGATTTCATTGATTTGGTCCCGCAATGAGCGACCTACCCGGATTGTTGTCATGGTCATAGCCACGATCTACCGTCGATATACGTTTGTGTATACGGTAGCGGCTACACCTCTATCGCATTAAGAATCTGAGCAACACCGATCCCGGGCTCTGGTGACGTTATGAGATCCGCGTGAGCGGCAACTTTTGGTACCGCACTGCCCATGGCCACGCTCAGACCAGCCCAGTCCAGCATTTCTATGTCGTTCCACGAGTCACCGATGGCAATTGTTTTCGTGGGATCGATTTTTCGACGGGCGCACAACTCTGTGAGCATCGTCGCTTTGTTAACCCCCTGCGGAGCAATATCCATCCAGGCGATATCGGCGATTCCGAAAACAACAGAGTGAAATCCAAGGCTCTTGGCAACCTCTCGGTAACTCTTTGCCGTGGCGCTTTCGCTGCGGACCACCAAGCGAACGACGGGCTCTGTCGTGAGTTCGGCGAGTTCAACCTCGCGAATATTAATCCCCAGCGCACCGGTGTCGAACATGTGTGTGGCTAAAAAGTCACCGTGGAAATTTTCAACCGCAAAAACTGCATCGGGGACAAGGATAGTGATTTGTTCGATGGCTTGGGTCGCATCAAAAGTGATGGCTTCCATTATTTTTCGGGTTTCTACCATGGCTAAGATTCCGCCGTTGCTGCATACCACGAGATCTTCGATGCCTGCGGCCCGCGCGATGGGAAAGGTGGTGCTCACCGAGCGACCGGTTGCCAAAGTGACTTTGATGCCGGCTTCGGTGATCCGCTCGATTGCGTCAACGGCGTCTGCGGGAAGGCTGCCCAGGTGTTGCACGAGGGTGTCGTCAATGTCGAGCGCGATGAGTTCTGGTCGCCAATTAATGGGTAGTGGTTCACCCTCCACATGAATTGCTGGATTCTTTGGGTTTTCTACTTCACTCACGAGAGAGCTTTCTTTCCGCCAAGGAATGGTTGCAGTGCTTTGGGCACCATCACGGTTCCGTCGGCTTGTTGGTGGTTTTCCAAGATCGCAACAATGATGCGTGGCATTGCGCACAAAGTGCCATTCAAGGTTGCCAGTGGCTTTGTTCCCTCTGAATCACGCATCCGGATTTTCAACCGGCGGGCTTGATACTCCGTCGTATTTGAGGTCGATGTCACTTCGCGGTAAGTACCTTGGGTCGGGATCCACGCTTCAATATCGAACTTGCGTGCAGCGCTTGATCCAAGGTCACCGGATGCAACATCAATAACCCGGTAGGGGAGTTCTAGTGCATCCATGAAATCTTTCTCCCATTGCAGTAGGCGTTCATGTTCTGCTTCAGCCTCTGCCGGATCGCATAAAACAAACATTTCCACTTTATCGAATTGGTGAACTCGAATAATCCCGGTGGTGTCCTTGCCATAAGAACCAGCCTCACGGCGAAAACACGTTGACCAACCGGCATAACGCAGTGGCAGGTTAGCGGCCGCAATAATTTCATCCGAGTGATACGCGGCGATGGGCACTTCGGAGGTACCCACCAAATACATGTCGTCGGATTCAATTCGGTACACGTTTTCTTCGGCCTGGCCCAAGAATCCGGTACCCTCCATTGCCGCGGGCAGGACCAATGCCGGTGTGATCATCGGAATGAATCCGTTAGCGGTTGCTTGCGCGATCGCAAGATTCAACAGTGCGAACTCAAGGAGGGCGCCCTGTCCGGTGAGAAAGTAAAAGCGTGAGCCGGAAACTTTTGCACCGCGATCCACATCGATTGCTTTAAGTGCCTCACCGATCTCCAGGTGAGTTTTGGCAACAAAACCTTCAGCCTCGAAATCACGGGGAGTTCCGACTAATTCGATAAGTCCAAATTTTTCTTCACCACCAACGGGTGAACGAGGATCAACGATATTGGAAAGTGCTCCAGCGATCACGGCAACTTTTTCATTCAGGTTCGACGCGCTGTCATCGGCAATTTTTACTCGTGCGGCGAGATCGGTTGCCTTGACCATCAGGGCATCAACCTGCGCGGTCAACTCCGGCGTCGGGCTTTTCTTCAGTTGACCCTGTAATGGACCCATCTCTTTGCCAAGAATCTTTTGTTCATTGCGTAATAGATCAAAGCCCTGCTGCCCCTCGCGTGCTGCAATATCGGCTGCGAGCCACTGGTCGACCAGGCTGGCATCCTCACCACGTTTAATCTGGGATTCGCGAACGAGCTCGGGATGCATACGCAAGACATTTGGATCAATCACGGACCTAGTCTACTTTTCGCTGGGTTAGTTGAATTTATTGCGTTCTGGGTACACCTTTTAATTGGTTATCAAGTTACGCCCAGATTTATCTGGGAGATTGGTAAAAGTACGCCCCGGATTGGCGCTGGATCAGTGTCCCGGGGCCTCTGCGTTTCACGGGACTCCCGTAGGAATAGATCCTTACCTTTTGGATTTCACGAACTCGGTGGGCAACGTGGGCGAAGTATTCATTCTTTTTCGGGTGGCAAAGGGCATCGGTTCGCGAACTAGCCAATAGGTCGACAAGCCACAAGATCTCCTTATCTTTTGTTGCATGAACGAGCTCGAGTTCTTTTTCCAGCATGTGCTTTGATCGCAGCCTTGTCAGTACGGCAACGTCGTTCCGGTCTAGGCCGTCATAAACCTTGTCAAACGCTCCCGCATAAGAAATGTTCCTCGACTCAATTGTCACCCTGTTGACACCATGCCTCTGAACCAAATCAAGGAGTGCGACCTGCAGTAGTTTGTCCCGCACATGCCGTTCAGTCTCGTCATTGGGGTCCCGGGTCTCAAATACGAACTCTTGCCAATCTGTGAACGCTGATACAGACGTCAACGCATTAAGTCTCTTGTCTTTATTCATTTCCGAGTAATGAATGGGTGCTGAATCTCGTCCCGCAGAGATCGAAGTCTTTCCCTCAGATTGGCGGAGTCTGCTTCGAAGAGTGTGATGGCCGCGATCACGTAATGACGCTCGACTCTGGGTCGCAAAGTTCGAAAGTCGCGCATGGGTGTTACTTACTCATCAATATACGCGTGGATTGACGTGCTCATGGCTTCATCTCACTGGCCGCACCGACATTTGCCCACGTTATCCGGAACTACCCCGTTGCTGATTTTGTTATCCACAGGCTTATCGCCTGTATCACCGGTGATACAGTTCTGGAATGGGAACAGTATCCGTGCGGGATCTACGCAATTACGGTGGGCACGTGCTTGATTCTGTTGAAAAAGGGGAGACCGTGATCGTTACGCGAGACGGTAAACCGGTGGCAGAGCTGCGCCCACTTTCCGGCCCTGGGTTGAGCGCGCAGGCACTCCTGGATCGTTGGAAAAATGTGCCCGGCATCGACGGCGCCGCGCTGCGGGCTGATATCGCAGAAGTGCTGGACATAGATCTGTGAGCCCGAGTGTGAAAACCCCCGTTGTCACAGGATTGCTGGACACCAGCGTTGTGATCGACTTGCATTCGATAACTGATCCCCAATCCCTGCCGCAGGAGCCCAGAATTAGCGCAATCACTCTGGCCGAACTCAGCGTTGGCCCGCTCGTTGCTAATTCGCAAGCGGAGCGAATCAAGCGCCAAGCGGTGCTCCAACAGGTTGAAGCCAGTTTTGATCCACTTCCCTTTGATCCAGAAAGTGCTCGGGCATTCGGATCGGTTGCAGCACAGTTGCGCTCGGGTGGCAGTAAATCAAAGGCGAGAGCTTTCGATGCACTGATCGCAGCAACCGCCCTCGCAAACGGTTTACCCCTTTACACACGCAACGCCGCCGACTTTGCAGGCATTGCGGGTCTTGAGGTTGTAGAAGTTTCCGAGGATTCATGACTTTGCACGAACCATCCAGCGGGGACCACAAGATCGTGCTGGACCTGCAGTCGGTGCTCGCGCGGCGAGTTGGAGTTTTGAAGGAAACGAATTAATCGTTGGTAGAAGTCCTCATTCACTCTAATAGGGAATGTGCGTCATGGCTCCTTGGATTGGTCGTAACTCTGAGAACACGGTTCAATGGAAAAGTCTCTATCAGGTGTTCCCAGCGAATTCAGGTCACCGGGCCGTTCACGGGGCGCTTATCAAACAAAAATAACGGGGTTGTTGACGAGACCCTACCCGAGATCTAGCAAGTGGCGGTCACGCAGAATCTTGATCAGTAGGTTCAGGAACTGGTCATGCAAGCGACTCGGCGATTTTTGCTGATAGTTTGGAAAGTCGATGAGTCTTCATTCAAATCCCGGGGCGCGATTCCCAGCCGGTGTCAGATGGCACCCGTGGTTCGTAATCTATGACCAACCTGAGCACGCAACATGCATAGAGCCCGACCGCGAACTCGAACTGGCGGCCAGCTAGCTTTTCAACTCACACTAGGAATCTCGTTGCGCGCCGGCTGCGGGGGAAGCAACGAAACTCTCGGGGGCTTTGTAGTCATGATTCCTGAATGCGGTTGCGATTCTCGCGCTGATCACTTCAGCGTCGACCTTCTTCACTAGTGCGAGCGTGCAGCCCCCAAAACCACCACCGATCATGCGAGCCCCTAACGCGCCGTTGCTTAACGCGGTGTCAACCGCTAGGTCAACTTGCGAAACCGTGACCTTGAAGTCATCCCGCAAAGACTCGTGCGAAGCAGTGAGTAAAGGTCCAATCAGTGGAAGTTGATCGTTGAGTAAAAGCTTCTTCGTTTCCAGCACTCTTGCATTCTCGGTGATTACGTGTCGGGCACATGATTGCTGATCTGGTGAAAGTTGACCTTGATGGCGGTTCAGGTCAGCTAAGGTTGCATCTCGCAATTGCTCAACATTTATGATCTCGGTCGCTTGTTCGCAGAGCGCTCGTTTTGTGGCGTATTGCCCGTCAGCCAGCACATGGGGGGATTTCGTATTCGTGATTAAGATTGTCAGATCATGAGAGTCGCCATTCCACGGCACTTGTTCATGGGAGAAATCACTGGTGTCTATGAAAAGGATCTGGTTCTTTTCACCAAGCATGCTGGCAAGTTGATCCATGATTCCGCAGGGTGTTCCGATGACTCGGTGTTCTACTTGCTGTGCAGTCAGCGCTATTTGTATTTGTGAAAGGTTGAGATCTGCTATTTCAGACACTGCCAGAATCACCGCGCAGGTAATGGCGGCAGAAGAGGATAGGCCAGCACCAATAGGAATGTCAGACTGCAAAGCAAAGTCCCAGCCGTGATCGACTCCATATTCATTATGCAAAACCCAAGCCGCCCCGGCTAGGTAACCGAGGAAACCGGTTGGTTCACCAAGGTGAACGTGGTCCAGTTGAATTTCCTGAACGGTGATGTCGGGAGTGACCGCCCGGATCAGTTGATCACTCCTTGGATTGGCCGCAATGCGTGCGCGAAAGTCCAAGGCAAAAGGCATGACAAACCCACCGGTGTAATCGGTGTGCTCACCAATCAAGTTGGCTCGCCCAGGAGCAGACCACGCGCCCGGCGGCTGGTAGCCGTAGGTGGAATAAAAAAGTTCTTGAACTGTCACGAAGTGATTCGTTTGGCAGCGGCGCGAATTTCGCTGGCCGCATGTTCGGGAGCGATGTCGTTGATCCACACCCAAGCCGCAGATTCGCTGCCAGCCAGGTATTTAAGTTTTCCTTGAGCGCGCCGCAGAGTAAAGACCTCAAGGAATAGCCGGCTTGCTTGATCGGTGAAACCCACGGGCGCCTGATGCCACGCAGCGATATAGGGCATCTCAACATCCAATACAGCGTCAAGTGACTTGAGCAACGTGAGATAAGCGTGCGCGAATTCTTCCTGTTCTGCTTCATTGAGTTCACTTAAGTGAGAGAGACTCCTGCGAGTGAAGAGTTGGATTTCAAACGGCCATCTAGCTGCTCGCGGTACAAAGCCGATCCAGTGTTCACCGTTAAAAACGATGCGGTCTTGGGCGACTATTTCGCTGTCAATCACGTCTTCGTACAGCGAACGGCCAGTTTCATTTCTATATTTGGTGGCGACTGCTCGCATTTGTTTTTCACGCGGTGGAATAAATGGATAGGCATAGATTTGTCCGTGTGGGTGGGAGAGGGTTACTCCTACTTCAACTCCGCGGTTTTCGAAAATGAAGACGTACTCCACGCCCTTGATTTCCGAAAGGGCTCGATTTCGGTCCATCCAGGCGCTAAGAATTGTGCGCATTCGTGATGGTGACACGTTTGCGAGCGAGGAATTGTGATCTGAGGTGAAACACACAACCTCGCAGCGGCCGAACCCAGGAAAGGTATCGGGGACATCCGAATCCTTGATTTCGTGAGTCGTGAGGGAAGGAAACCGGTTTTCAAAAACAACCACTTCATAGTCACTTTCAGGGATTTCGGTGAATTGATCTGTGGTCGAAGGGCAAAGCGGACACTCGTTGGTTGGTGGGTGAAATGTCCGTGCCTGCCGGTGACCGGCGACGACCACCCATTCGTCAAGGAGAGGGTCGCGCCTAAGTTCGGTGTGGGTGGGCGCGTCGGTCAAGTCGCGTTTGTCGTTCGCAACGCGGTCTTGTGAATCGTGACTTGAATCGGAATGGAAGTCGTAATACATGATCTCACGACCGTCAGCGAGTGTGCGCACCTTGCACGTAGTTTTTGGCGAGATCTGTTCATTCCTGGTGGCATCCATGGAAACAGTTACTTCCTTCCGGATTTCGTGCGGACGACGACAACGTCACGCGGTTGAACTTCGACGCTCTTAAGTTCAACCGAATCGTGGGTAACCAGATGCCACTCGCCTTGAGGAAGAGGCACTCTCGCAGGAGCGTCAGAATGATTCAACAAGAAAATAAAACGTTCGATCTCGGTGTACCTTTCGGCTATCTCAATTCCTGCTGGCGGGAAACCCCCAAGAATCGGTTCGATCCCAGCTGTTGCGATTGCGTCTCGAAGGACGAATTGCAAAGTTTTTTCATTTAGTTGAGTTGAGACATACCAAGCGTTGTTTTTTCCGTGCTTGGTAACTGCAGGTTTCCCGCTGAGATCGCCACTGGCATAGGTGAACACCGTCTGCGCGTCATTGAGGTGAATGTGCTCACTCCATTGTGATCCTGTTGCGGAGTTGATTTCTCCACGCAACTCCAGAGTGTGCTCGGGTAGAACTGGGCAGTACTCCTCAATCCAGATACCTAACAGTTCCTGCCACGGGGCGGGATAGCCACCTGGTCGCACTCGATCATTGTGATCGGTGGCGCCCGAGAAAAATCCGATCATCACACATGCTCCATCAGAGGAGGCATCGATAATTTTTTGTGCTCCCACATCAGTCACCGAATACAGTTGCGGGACAAGCAGAACGGAGTAGCCGCTGAGGTCACCTTCGGGGTGCACAAAATCAATATTGTGACCGTCTTTCCACACCTGCTCATACCAACTCAGTACGATTTGCTTTTGGGATAGCTGAGTTGAGGGCCGGGAATCTAGTTCAAGAGCCCACCAGGACGACCAGTCGAAAACAATCGCGATTCTTGCATTTGTTCGCGCGCCGGTGACCGCTGAGAGTGAGTCAAGCTCGGCTCCGAGTGAAACAACGTCGTCCCAGGTCCGGGTGCGAGGACCGGCGTGGGGGAGCATTCCGGAATGCCATTTTTCGGCGCCGCCACTGGATGCCCGCCACTGAAAATGCAGTATCGCGTCGGCTCCGCGAGCAACCTGTTGCAGTGACCAACGTCTGTACGCACCAATGGGTTTGGGTGGATTGATCGTGCGCCAGTTGATTGCCGAAACTGCTTGTTCCATGATCAGCCATGGTTGACCACCCTTGAGGGAGCGCATCAGGTCCGCGCCTGCCGCACCTTCAATGTGACTTTTAGAATCGGCTAGATCTGGATACCAGTCGTCGCTCACCAGGTCTTCCGCCTTCGCCCACTCCCAATAGTCGTTGTGTGGGAAAAACCGCATGAAGTTTGTGGTGATCGGCTTGTCCTTTGGGGAGACCGCGCGAATAACATCGCGCTCAGCGGTAAAAAGGCCCAGCATGGCGTCGGATGAAAATCGTTTGAAGTCGAGTTGCTGTGCGGGATTGGGGAAATAAGGAGTTTTTCTTGGTGGAATTACTTCGTCCCAATTGGAAAAGCGTTGCGACCAAAAGGCCGTTGACCATGCACTGTTCAGTGAGTCCAGATCTGGGTGACGCTTTTGCAGCCACGAGCGAAATGCCTCGGCGGAGTTGTCACACCAGCACATCGGCGTGTGTGCCCCGTATTCATTATTGACATGCCACATGACAACGGCGTCGTGGTCGGCGTAGCGACTTGCGATTTTTTGTGTCAATGCAACTGCACGTTCTTGGTAGATTTTTGACGATGGGCAGTACTGCTGACGAGCTCCATAGGAAAGCCTGACACCGGTATCGGTGACCGGGAGTGTTTCAGGCCATAGGTGACCCAGCCAAGGCGGTGGTGAAGCGGTGGCGGTTGCAAGGTCTACGTTGATTCCGCCAGCTGCGCATTTGTCGAGAACGCGGTCGAGCCAGTCAAAAGTGAAAACATTAGGTGTGGGTTCTAGGTGAGCCCAGGAGAACACGCCTACGGTTACCAGATTCACGTGTGCTGCCTGCATTAATTCAATGTCCTGATCCCAAATTTCTTCGGGCCATTGTTCAGGATTCCAGTCACCCCCGAATCCGATTTTTTGTAATCGAGGAATGACAAATGGCGAATGTGATGCGCTCATGGCATTTCTCGATTCACATAGGTGGTTATTTTTTTATTCGTGTGCACTAGCCTGCGAGACTTATGAGCCCAGAATTTATTGATTGTCACGTTGCGACCGATCCCATTGAGTCGTTGTGGATCTATGAGCACGGATGGCAATCCTGGAGTCCTGCAGGTGTGTACCCAGCAAATATCGAGCATTCGCCCAGGCCCGCTTTGCCCAAGTGGCAGACCATGGCCTTTCGCCCAGAAATCCCCGCGCCAGCGACGGGTTTTCAAGGTGAAGGACTGCTTGCCGTGATCGGGCCCGATAAAAGTGCAGATCTTTTTTACGCACCTAGGCCCGACATTGAAGTTGCCAGTATCAGGGCGCAAAATGAGAAAGATCATGTCGTTGTTTCCGCCAATGGTGAGGTTGCTCACCTGAGAGCCGACTCCTTGGACGCAGGCCTTGGTGCCATAGCTGAGATATACCAGAGCGAGTTCGTTCGGCAAGAAATCAGGCCGTTGCCTGCCGGCTGGTGTTCCTGGTACACGTACTGGAACAAGGTCACCGACGTTAATGTCCTGGAAAACGTTGCGGCGATAAACCGGAATGACCTTGGAATCGACGTCGTTCAAATCGACGACGGTTACCAAGTCGAAATCGGTGACTGGTTGAGTCTTCGACCCGAGTTCGGATCCTTGGATCGCGTAGTTGACCAGATTCGCAACAGTGGTCAAACACCTGGTTTGTGGACAGCGCCGTTTCTGGTGGGAACTAATTCGCAAGTTGCTAAAGACCACCCGGAATGGCTCGTGGGCGAAGCGGTGGCGTGCGAACACCATTGGGGCCAGGAGATTCGTGTTCTTGACGTGACCCATCCTGGCGCCGCAGAACACTTGATCAATGTCTTTCGAACACTGCGTTCCCAAGGTTTTGACTTTCATAAGATTGACTTTATTTATGCGGGTGCGATGCTCGGCAGGCGACATCAAGACATCGATCCTATTGCAGCGTATCGACTGGGACTTAATCTGATTCGCGAAGGTTTGGGCGGCGGCGCCACGCTCTTGGGTTGTGGTGCGCCGTTGCTGCCCAGCATTGGATTGGTTGACGCAATGCGAATTAGTCCCGACGTCATGCCGAATTGGGAACCCGAACTCGGTGACATTAGTCAACCCGGAATGCGCAGTGCGCTCGCGACTGGCAGAGCTCGAGCCTGGATGCATGGACGGCTGTGGATAAACGACCCCGATTGCGTGCTGGTGCGACCAGAAGTTGAGCGGCTCCAACCGTGGCACGATTACGTTGGAACCCTGCGCGGTTTGGCGGTCAGCAGCGATCCCCTGGGCCAGCTTGACGCGAATCACATTGCGCAAACTCGGGACCTGATGATCCCCGCGGATCTTTCCCCGGTTTCTTGGGACCCGTGGGCGGGACCGGACCAAGGGGAGATTCATCGGGTCGCTGCCTCTCATGGTCAGGGCTGATCAGGTTCCAAAGAGTGATCATCTTTCGAGGGTACTGATTCAATCGAGACCGTAGCGTATCGAAAGAAAGCGAAGAAAATCTAGACCTTTCATAACCCAGATCTATGTTTTTTGTCAATTCCTGAGCCGATGAGGGAAAAAACCCTTTGTTAACATTTCGATAACGTCTAGGTAACGAAACCTTTAGAACTATATGGAAAAAGTCCGAAAGGTGCTTTGCTATGGCCATGGGTGAACCAGAATTGTCAGTTTCCAAGTTTCCAGGGGTCCCGGCCGAGCTGCGCCAGGACCGTATGGTCGAGGAAGTTGAAGCCGTTGGCTTTGCCCGCGTCACCAATCTGGCTCAACGTTTCGGGGTCTCAGAAGTTACCGTTCGAGCCGACCTAGGTTCACTTGAAGCAGAGGGCCGAGTGCGGCGTGTGCGCGGTGGCGCCGTCCCCCTGTCAAACCCACGGCACGAACCAACTTTGGAACAAGCAGTTCAAGAGAATCAAAATGAGAAAGCAGCGATTGCTCGCTATGCGGCCTCGCTCGTACAACCCGGTCAGGTTGTGATTCTCGACGTCGGATCCACGACGACCGCAATGGCTCATGAACTCACGCTGCGCCCCGATCTTCATGATGTCACGGTTGTTACCAGTGGCCTCAACGTGGCTATCGCACTTGAGTCAGCATCGGATCGCATCAGCGTTCTTGTCACCGGTGGCATGCTGCGTTCGCGGCAGCATTCACTCGTCAACCCTTTTGCCGGTTTGATTTTAGAACGAACCTCGGCACATATTGCATTCATCGGTTGTAATGGTGTTGATGTTGAGCGCGGCGTGACGAACCTGAATTTTGCCGAAGCCGAGGTGAAGCGCT
>Ga0105049_10004998_pt1 | contig 15487 bp, 9 predicted proteins | sample MAT06_FD_78087 | JGI IMG/M metagenome (GOLD analysis project Ga0105049, IMG submission 78087) | Freshwater microbial communities from Lake Fryxell liftoff mats and glacier meltwater in Antarctica - MAT-06 | ecosystem: Environmental > Aquatic > Freshwater > Ice > Liftoff microbial mat | place... | reverse complement strand
GCCTGCGAGTCTGAAAGAACCAATAGGAACGATCCTCATCCGTGAAAACTTTTTGGCCACTCTTTATCGAAGACATGGGTGCGGTTTGGGGAGGCCAGTAACTGCCGTCCAGAACCCAACGCTCTAGGATCTCAATTTTTTCATCCGACAGCTTGCCGGAGGGAGGCATTTCAAGATCCTTGTAATGAATTGCCGAAAGGATCGTGCTCTCAGTAGGAGCCGCGGAATCCACAATCGCCCCGCTTTCGCCACCTTTGGAGAATTCGACTTGGCTATCGAGTCGCAGTCCGCCCTCTTGCTTTTCATCGCCATGGCACCGCACACAGTTATCGATCAGAAGCGGCCGAACCTTACTTTCGAAAAATCGCGTTTGAACGGCAGTATCTGCAGCCGAGCCGTCTTGTGTTTCCGCCGCCGAAAGAGTGCTCGAAAAGGCGACGATAGCCAAAAGAAAAAGGAATGGTTGGTTTGCATTTTCGAACACGATCATCGGAAATGTTCCCAAAAGGTTGATGAAGTCTTAGCGCAATACCAATGCAGTCAAAAGCAGTATTGGAGTGAGATGCAGCTCGCATTGTGGAAATCGCAAGGCGATCGAAAGACGGCGGGAGCCTTATGATAGCTTCGAAAGCCCGTGCCTGTCAATAACTATGCATGTGCTACGCCCCGTTCGAATTTCGACATTCGTAGCTAGTGCAGCATCCACATTGATTTTGTGAGTAGGTAGGTAGTTGAGTAGTGGATCTTGTTAAAGATCCTATGCCGCAAGGATCTTTAACAAGATCCATTACCAACAAAATCGACGTGGTCGAGCTATATTACTGCAAAAAATCGGTAGAAGCCTCGTTTTGTTGGTTGCCAACCCTAATTCTTAGGGCTTATTGCTTTCGTGACCTTAAGTAGGTTGGGACCATCTGTCTCGTCCGACCGCCCAATGCTGCTCGGGACGATGGTCCCAAGCTACGATCAACGCCAGCCCTACGGCCTCGATCGGGTAAACATCACTTATCCGGTACGACTACCGCTTCTTTCTTTTCTTCCTTAACCGGCAGCTTAAACGCACCATGATCGGCGGCGAAATGTGCGGCCAGGTAGTAGAGTTTTGCAGCGGCAGCGATCTTGTGGAAGTTGATCTTCGACACATCGTCGGTCGTCTTGTGGTAGTCCGGATGGAAGCCGCCGAAAAGAAACGCGACCGACGTCCCCTTCTTGAAGAAGTTGGCTTGATCGCTTCGGCCAAAGACACCTTCTTCGTCGTACTCGAAGGCGAAGTTCACGTATTGATTCGCTTTCATGATGACTTCGTGCAACGCCGGATCCCCTTGTTTACTTCCCACAAGGTGAACGGAAGTTTCATTGTCGCTTGCCAAGTCCCCTTGCTTCTCCTCGTTGCGCCCGACCATGTCCACGTTCAACATGCAGACCATTTTTTCCAAAGGCAACAACGGGTGATCGACATAGTATGCGGAGCCCACGAGTCCGATTTCCTCCCCAGCAAACCACATAAAGAGGACGCTTCTTTTCGGCTTGATTGGATTCGCCGAGATTGCGCGTGCGATGTTTAGCAAAGCGGTCGATCCAGAGCCATTGTCGTCCGCTCCGGGAAACATCGATCCATTCTGTATCCCCAAATGATCCAAGTGAGCGCCGATGACAACGTATTCATTGCGCAAGTCTGGATCCGAGCCGGGTTGCCAAGCGAGCACATTCGGAACTGCGGTCGGCTCCTCGCGGTATCGAAGTTCCAGCTTGATCATGCTCTCGACTGTGTGGACTTCGACGCCGTTGTTTTCGAGAGGCTTGATCCAGCTTGGGTCGCCACTCACCGCTTTTGCAATTGTCAACGCTGCCGCCGAAGCAATGGTTCCCGAAAGACTGGCTGCCCTTTGGCGTCCACCATCACGTTGTAGCTGCGAACCGGATTTTGGCTCCGAATCGATGATGCGAAAGGTGGCTAAGGGACGCTGTCGAGCAAGCAGCATTTGAGCGCGACCTTGTGATTTTTCATCAGCTGTGTAGAGGACGATTTTATCTCTAAGCGAAATAGATTCGTCCAGCTTTGGCGAGTCGCCAGCGATTTTCACAAAGGCAACCGCACCACTCGCTTCCGGCACGTTGGTGAATCGTTCGAGTCCGATCGCCTTATCAAAGACGATCGAAAGATTATTTGGGCCAGTCAGTTTCGATTGAGTGGGTTCAATCGAAAGCCGCGACATGGGTAACATCTGAAAATAAGTGCCACCATCACCCATTGGATCGAGTCCGAACTCAGCTGTCTTGCCAGCAACCCAGTGAGCAGCTCGCGTGAATCCGATTTGTCCCGTTCCACGACCTTCGAAAACAGGTCCCGCCAGGATGGAAAGCCACTCTTTGGCTCGTTCATCCGTTATCACATCGAACCCGGTTTTGTATTCGGCTGGCGGCTCGATGCTGCCGCTAAATTGGGCTTGCGCTGGAATGGAAAGAAAGGTGCTGGAGAAAAAAAGTGCGGCAGCGGTACGCGAAATTCGACGTTGCATGGAAATTCCTAGAAAGGGCTTTTGAATTCACTTATCGCTTGAAGCTTAGCCGAGACGGCGTGTGTTCTCAATAATCCTAGCTTCGAATGCAAGGAAAGAATACGGAATTTCGCGAGTCGGAGTTGGACGCGTTTAGGCGAGCGGCAGGCAGTGTTATATCAGTCGTAGTTTGGGACCATTGTCCCGAACGAATCAACGGGCGGGACATTGGTCCAATCCTACGGTATTTTTCATTCTGCCGATCGCCTGAGGCCCAAAAGTATCGACCTAAAATTGCCAATCGGTGCAACCGAGGTCTCGCGAAGAGTTTACAATATTGCTACCTCTCTCAAGCGACCAACACCACAGTACTAAATAGAAATTCTAATGCTACACTCTGAAAATCAGGTGGAAGAAGAGTCTGCCGTAACCATCGCCGGCAGAGAGAGAATCGGTTTAATCCTGCTCTCGCTCTTTTCCGCGGTCTACTTTGGGTTCATTTTTCTATGTGCGTTTGCCAATGCTTGGTTTGCATCGGTCACGTTTCTCGATGTCCCAGCAACGGTTTGGTACGGTTTCGGTCTCATAATCCTAGCGCTCGTCATTGCTGGCGTCTACGGTCGGCTTAGCCGGGCTGTTTCGTAGTAGGCATTGGATTCAGTGATCTAGGTCATTGTTGGTATCTTGCTTATCCGCGATAACACTACAGCGGAAAACGTCCTGCGGGCACATGGCTACGTTGATGCAATCGGCCAGCCAAAGCTCGGAATGAAATCTTTAGAAAAGCAACTGAATGAATTCGTCGATACAAACGGTTTTAAAGCGACTTGAGTCCAACATGGAAGCAGTCGTTCTCGGGAAAATAGAAGTCGTACGCAAAACCATTGTCGCCTTGTTAGCTGGCGAACATATCTTGCTTGAAGACGTTCCCGGGGTCGGTAAGACACTGGTTGCCAAGGCGCTCGCCAAGAGTATCGACGGCAACTTCACCCGAGTTCAATTCACCCCCGACTTGTTGCCCACGGACATCATTGGCAGCAGTATTTATCACAACGGCGAATTCAAATTCAGCCCAGGGCCAATCTTTGCGAATGTTGTCCTCGGCGATGAAATCAATCGCGCACCTCCGCGAACTCAAAGCGCATTGCTCGAGGCGATGAGCGAACGGCAAGCGAGTGTTGATGGAAAGACGCATCCCATGCCCGACCCATTCCTGGTTATTGCAACACAGAACCCGTTCGAGTTCGAGGGGACGTACGTCTTACCTGAAAGCCAGCTGGATCGCTTTATCATGCGCATCAACGTCGGTTACCCAGGGCGGGATGCTGAGCGAAACGTTCTTCGATCGCACCGGGCTGGCGAGCCCGTCGACCAAATGAAGCCGGTTGTCTCATTGGCTGAAATTCGCGAGGTACAAGCTGTGACTCGAACGGTACAAGTCGAAGACTCCATTCTCGATTATCTGCAAGACATCGTCGATCAAACTCGAACGAGCAACGAACTGCAAGTTGGGACAAGCACTCGGGGAGCCCTCGCGTTTTATCGCGCGGCACAAGCCACCGCGTTGCTCGCGGGCCGCTCATTCGTCGTACCTGATGACGTCAAGAAGATGGCGATACCTGTTCTTGCTCACCGCGTAATGCCACGCGGATTTGCCGCGGGCAGCGAACGCGCTGCGGCCGAAGCGATCATTCAGAAGTGTTTAGAAGCGGTTCGAGTCCCAACGTAATCGAGACTAACCATGCCCTTAAAAGTCTCCGTTCCACTAAAAGGCCCTTCGATAGCCGAACCAAGTGTCATCAGTCCCGGTCGAACTTGGTTGCGTACTTCGCTGAATTGGCCATTGGGAGTGTTTCGGTCTGCAAAGAACGCAGCTCCGCCTGTCTCCACTCGATTCACTCGAGAAGGCATGCAAGTTTTGTTCATGGCCATCTTCGTTTTGCTAGGAGCGATTCTTCGCGATGTGAATTTACTGATTGTCTTGGCCGGCACATTGCTCGCCACACTCTTGATCCAATGGCGAGTTTGCGCCAAGACACTCAATGGCCTGTCAACTTATCGACGGCTTCCAAGATCCATGCATGCGAGGCGAGCCTTTGAAATCGAACTGGCGATTACCAATACAAAAAAATGGCTGGGGGCTTGGCTGGTGCTCGCACAAGATCGCATGAAGTGTGTTTCATCGGATACGGCAGGCACAGGGATTTCCCAAGGAATCAGCTTGCTCTACCAATCCATCACTCCCAATTCGACTCGAGTTCAACGGTATCGATGTGTTATGGAGCGTTATGGCAAGTATGAGTTTCTCGGCACGGAACTCACGACTCGGTTTCCTTTCGGATTGCTGCGAGGGATTCTGCCTCACAAGGGTGGCGACACCTTCATCGTACAACCTGCTCTCGGAAAGCTCTTGCCGTCATGGCTCGAACTGTTTGGCGTTAAGTCATACGGTGCGAAGCAGCGACAGGCTCGCGCGCTGTCCGACGAAGGCGAATTTTTTGGGTTGAGAGCCTACCGACACGGAGATAGCCCTCGATGGATTCACTGGCGTTCGTCTGCTAGGCGTGACGAGTTGGTGGTGAAGCAATTTCAGCAGGCGGATAGTCGCGAGTTAGTCGTGCTGCTCGATTTGTTTTCGGCAACGAATCCGGATCAAACGAGTCTTGAATCGAATCAGAAGCACACGGAGCTAGCTGTTGAATTCGTAGCCACGCTGGTAAATCATTTCGCTGGCTCCAATTTTGGTGTGATTACTGTAGCGATTGCAGACGCGGAACCGACTATCGCGAGTCGAGTTCAATCGCGTTCGCAAGGGTCTGGATTACTCGATCGTCTGTCGCTGTCTCACAGCGGTGGTCCACGTCAAATCGGGACCGCCCTAAACTTACTTGAACGCGATTTCCGACGCATCGAAAATTTGCTGGTTGTAAGTACACGACCACGGGCTGCCTTTGAATCGCAAGAGCAGCAAGACTCTGGAATCGTATTCTGGCGGTCGATGACGTGGCTCGACGTGAGTGCGGGCGATTTGACTCGTTACTTTGTTCCCGCAGAATAAAACTCCTTAGCCGTTAAAGATCGATAGGGCTATCCATGACGTCACTTATTTTCAGAACGCTTGTGCACTTTCGAGGATTGCTGGTTCCAGTCGCGATGGGCGTCGCTGTTGCGACCGCAGTCATCGTTGGCGCATTGGTCGTCGGGGACAGCATGCGAGGTTCGTTGCGATACATCGCCATGGACCGAATCGGATCGATCGAATCCGTCTTGATAGCTCCGCGATGGTTCGATCAAAAGCTGGCCGACAATCTCACGAGCAACGACTCGAAACTAGGTGCGGTCCATAGTTTAGTTCTTGTTCAACAGGCAATCGCAGAAAAGGAAAAGTACCGCGCTAGCGAAATGGCGTTGCTCGGTGTCGAGGGCGATTTCTGGACCTTGGGCACAATCAAGCCGCAACGCGAACCAGGGGACGAGGAAGTCATTCTTAATCAATCGCTGGCTGACAAACTTCATGCGGCAGTCGGCGACTTAGTAACGCTTCGGATCACTAGCCAGGCGGTGGTGCCAGCCGATAGCCCGCTCGGCAAACGTGAGCAGGACAGCCTCGTTCTACCGCGTTGGAAAGTGATCGAAATCCTTCCGGACCGGAGTCTGTCGCGTTTCTCACTCCGTTCTGACCAAAGGCCGATCATGAACGCGTTCGTCAGCAAACGATGGCTGCAAAGAGGCTTGGAAATTGGCGCCAAAGTCAACGCGATCTTCGTAGCCCAATCGGAGTCGGATCTAAAACGCAATGTCCTAAACAACAACGCAGCATTACTCGAAAAACTATCGCCAGAACTATCGGACTTAGGCTTGAGTTGGCAGCATATTCAACGCTCCTTTCCCGATGCAGCCGTAGGAGAATCCGGAACGAAAGTGGATGCCAATACCAATCCGGTAACGGTGTTGGACTATCATCAACTCACGACTGACCAAATGCTGATGGTCGATGGCATTTCGAACGAAATTGTAAAGAGCACAAACCCCTATCATCCCTCACCCGTTTTGACTTATCTAGCAAACGGTATCCAGCAAAAAAAGGATGACGCGCCGACCGGTCGCAATGTCCCCTATTCGACTATTGGATCTGTGGACTGGTCCGTATTGGCTGCGATGTTGAGCCCTAGCGGCCAAACGCCGTCGGTTCCGAAACAAGACAATTGGGTAGTGGTTACTAGCTGGCTCGCGGAAGAACTAGCGATCAATGTAGGCGACAAACTTCAGATCGATTACTACCTACCTGAAACGGTCGACGGTCTCGAGATTGAAAAGAGCTTTGAAGTGATAGTCGTTGCCATTGCGCCGCTGACACAACCAGACGAGAACAACAATCCCAAGCGGGCATCCAAGTATTCAACGGCTCCGACTCCATTCAATGATTCCGCGTGGACTCCGAACGTTCCTGGAATCACCGATCAGGAGTCCATTAGCAAATGGGACACACCCTTTCCGTTGGCTAGACAAAGCGACATCAAACCGCAAGACGACCAATACTGGACGGATCATCGCTTGACACCCAAACTGTACATTTCTAGCTCGCTCGGCATCAAGTATTTCGGTTCTCGCTTTGGAAAGGCAAGTAGCATCCGGTATGACGGCTTGAAGCTCGACGAGTCGACCAAAATAGAAGAACAGATAACGGACATCGCTAGGACAAAGTTAACCAATCTCGGCTGGCGTGAGATTCCTCTGAGGCGGCAAAAACTTTTGGCTTCAAGCGGCACAACCCCGTTTGACGCTCTCTTTCTTTCGCTTAGTTTTTTTGTGATCGTGGCCGCTTTGTTGCTGGTCGCACTTCTCTTTCGACTTGCAATTGAACAACGAGCCAATCACTGGGGCCTGCTTCTCGCATCGGGTTGGACACGTTCCAAGGTCAGGCGATTGCTACTGCTTGAGGGATCATTCGTTTGTTTCATCGGTGCAACGGTCGGTATTGCGCTCGGATTAGGATATGCATACCTCATGATTGCGGGCCTGCACAGTTGGTGGGTCGGTGCGATCACGGTCTCGTTTTTGGAATATCACGTGAGGCCGATGAGCTTGATCCTGGGTTGGGCGCTCAGTTGGTTGGCTGCGTTGGGAACAATCTTTGTTTCGACCCGTCAGCTCAAGTCGATTCCGATTGCGAAACTTTTGAAAGGGCAAATGGAGGCTGCGCTTAGCGCTCAGCAGTCCGTTGCCAAGAAGCCTTATCTGGCTATCGGTTGCGTGGCGTTGGCTTTTGCTGTACTAGCCCTTGGCCAGTTCTTGCAGGGGCAAGCCCAAGCGGGGGCATTCGTTGGCGGTGGGATGTTGTTCTTGATTGGCGGTTTGTCATGGACGCTGAGTAGACTCAGAAATGTCGTGTCGGGTGTTTCGCTAAATGCGTCCGAACCAGCATCAATGATGAACGCCTCTTCTCTAGCCAGTAGTAACGCCAAACGTGCACCGATCCGAAGCATTCTCTCGATCGGCTTGGTCGCGATCGCATCGTTCTTGATCTTGTCCATGAGCTTGTTCCAGGCGTCGCCGAATGAAGCCGGTACGGGCGGGTTTGCATTTATCGCGAGGAGTTCCCAAGCGATTCACTACGATTTGGGCAATCGCGACCGCCAACACGAAATTCTTGGCGATAAGGACGTCGCGCTGAACTCATTCGATTTTGTTCCTGTGCGAGTGCGAGGTGGAGACGATGCAAGCTGCAACAATCTCTTTCAAGCAAGTGAGCCGCAGGTTTTGGGCGTATCGCCCCGCATGGCATTGATCGATCAGAAACCAGACGGGCGTTCGGCGTTTGCATGGTTTGCTACCGAGAATGTCAAGGGTTCAACGCCCTGGCAGAAGCTAAGTGAACGAGCTGAGGGCACAGCGGAATCCCCGGTGCCCGTGGTCTTGGATCAAAATACTGCGCTTTGGGCGTTGCATTTGGGAGGATATGTTGGCGAAAAGTTTGCGTATTCATTCGATGATCGCAAGGTCCATTTCCGTACTGTAGGCGTTCTGCAAAATACGGTGCTGCAGGGCAGTCTCCTTGTTGGCGAATCCAATTTCGAATCCGTGTTCCCAAGTATCACCGGTTACAGGACGTTCTTGATTAAATCGAAAGCCGGAGACACCGTTGCTGAACTTAAAGAAAAAGCGGATCAAGCGAGAATAACACTTGAGGAGGGATGGTCGGAATCCGGATTGAGTTTGGCTTCTAGTGATTCGGTTTTAAAGCAGTTGCTTGCGGTCCAGAACACTTATCTGGGCGCCTTTCAAGTATTGGGGGCGTTGGGACTGTTGCTGGGAACGATAGGATTGGGTGTTTCGCAATTGCGAGGCGCAATGGAACGTCGAGCTGAGTTGGCGGCGATGCGAGCCATCGGGTTTACCAAATCGCGATTGGTCTGGTTGTTGACGCTAGAAAATGGCTGGCAGTTATTTCGCGGGTTCGGCATCGGCGTCGGGGCTGCGGCATTAGCCACAATGCCCTCGATTCTAAGTGGACAACCCTTTAGCGGGTTAGCTTGGCCAAGCTTCATGATGGCCATGGTAATCTTATCTGGGCTGGTCTGTAGTATCATCGCAGCTTGGGGCGCTATGCAGTGGCCACTCTTGAAAGCCCTTCGAGCCGACAAGTGAGTTGACCGAAAAAGAATCCCGCTGGCTTGCCCAGCGAAAGTTTCGGGGGACCAGGAGTCTCGCCGCCCCAACAAATCCAGCCCGAAAGGTCCATCTTCCTCGACAGATTGAATTACAAAAGGATTCCAATACCTAATCCTGAATAACAAGCATGCCTTGATCAAACCCTCCTCGCGACTTTGTTCGTACAGCGGTAGAAACACCCACTGCGGCTGCCGCTGAAAGATCAAATAGATCTGCTTGTCCGATTCCATGTTCAATGGCTCCTGCGATACAATTGATTTGCGATTCCAATCGATAACCATTCACACTCTTCACGCACCCTCGATTTTTATCCATGAACTCGGCCACGCAATTCTTCTCACACCCATTTTTTTTGATAGGACTGGGTGGCGCGATCGGCAGCAACCTTCGTTATGGCTTGGGCTGTTGGCTTGGTCATATTGCAACGCCGTTTCAATTGCCCATGGCGACGACAGCGATCAATATCCTGGGCTCCTTGGTCTTGGGCTGCGTCGCAGGCTGCGTCAACGATCGAACCCAAACACTCTACCTCTTGCTTGGAGTAGGATTTTGCGGTGGCTTTACGACGTTTTCAACTTTCTCTCTCGAACTCGTTGAGCATTTACAGCGAGGTAGAATCGGGCTTGCGTTGCTTGAATGCGGATTGAATCTGTTCTTGGGGGTCGGTGCGTTGTACGCGGGTCTTTGGCTTACCCAAACCAGAGGATAGTCGCAGTCGCAGTCCAAGACGGCCGCATCGTGGCGATTGGTGAACGCGCCCGGCACCACGCACCACTCGAGGCCAAGGCGACTGGCTAGGTCTTACCTTGAACGACTCTTTCATTCGCTACCTTTCTCCGGCTTGCGCCAACGCACCTCGCCCCCCCTACTCCTCCCGAGGATCACGAGGAGGAGAAGGGGAGTTAGTTCGTCATGAGCCGCACCGATATCCCTATGGCGTAATTTCGATTCGGTAGTTTAACACTCTATTTGTAGAGATCTGTTCGCATCGCAGCCACAGAGTTTCACCGATGAGACTGGCGGCATCCTCCAGCACAATGGTTTTCGTGATCCGATCTTTTAGGCCCGAGATTTGTGTGCGTTCACGAGGGCGATTTGGGATGAGCAACATACAATCGAAATGAAGCTGAGTGGATTGATGGTTGGTCGCATCAATGATCAGCTTAAGACGGTTATCGCCGTCGATTTCATATCGAGTTTCGAAATCAAAGTCGCTCGTTCCGATTTGAATCTCCTGATCGACGACGAAGCTGATCGGTTTATCCCCTTGGATCGTGAACTTCAGTTGGATGGATGCGGATGCTGTATTGGCGTCGGGTCTAAGTTGCAGTGACGCACTGATGTTGCCGTTTGAGTTTCCGTCGAGTTCAAAGCTTGAACGTCTTTCCTCCGACAAAAGGGATTTCGCGATCACGGTGACTTGTCCGGCGACAGGGTCTGCAAAAGGATTTGCAAATCGCACTTTCAATTCTTGTGTTTGACCAACCAAGGGGTCAATTCGAGAGTCTTCAACAGCGATACCCATACGCCACCTTGCAACTCGGGGATCGATGCCATCGATAACGATTGGCCATTTATCAATATCTAGGCTTTGTTCTGGTCCGCTTGGTGTGTCGATGGTATGGATGTCGACGGAGCGGCCCCACACGTCCTTTGCCGTCACCTTTTCACCGAGATAGAGTTGCGCGGTCCGTGCTCGGTCCGACCAAACAATGAGTCGTGCTTGTTCGCCATTGGAGATCAAATGATTTACGCCTAAGGCTGGAACGGGCAGAGTACCAATATGCCGCATGCCGGACAACGCAGCGGCAGTGGACCGAAAGGGGAGAAACAATTCTCGCGGTCCACCATCGGCATCCAATAGCCCTACCTCGGGGTCCGTTGGATTCGAGATCCAGCCGGTCGTACTTGCGCCCCCTGGCCCGCTTGCGATCTTTATCATGCGAGACACAAGATCTTGTACACGAACGCTCAAACTGTATGTGGAAGCGCTGATGGGCGTTAAGCTTAGCCAGGGATCTCGATTGGAAACATCGTTTTTGTCTTTCTTTAACTGACCCTCGATCTCGGACGCGGTGGTAGGGAGAGTGGAATAGAGTTGCCACCGATCGATCAATGTCTCTTTTGGTGGGATGTATAGCGGGTTACGCGAAGCCGCTATCTGGGTATCTTGTCCGTACCTTCGTGCGAGATTCTGAATGGAGTTGAGCGCAGGCCGTAGTCGCGGATTGGATACGACGTCTGTTTCATGGTCCCAGCCGATTTGAAAGTCGGAGACGCGAATGCACAGCTGTTGCATGACAGGTTCCAGAAAAGTCTGAATAAGAAGCGAGTCCTCTAATACGGAGCCCGTTTCATCAGGAATCAAACGTGTAAAATGCTTTTGAATACTTTGCGGTGGCGTTGCAATCACACCGACGCAATTGATACCGACTAGCTGAATCTTGTCCACGCGCTCGGTGACTGCTTTGCTCGCCTTGGCATCTTGAGAGTCATACCAAATCGGTAACTTGACGCGTCCGACCTGGCTCAGACGAAGCAGTTCGATGAGCAGTGCGGTCTCCATACTTTCAAGGAGATTGTTGTTTTGATTGGACATCGTCCATCCAAAGCGAGCATCTGGTTTTCGCAATGCATCGCTCGGTAAGACTATGAATTGCTGGTCCAATTCAAAGACGCCAGATTTCCCCTTGGCTAGTTTCGTGCTGATCTCGTAGTAACCGGGTTCTAAGCCTGGTATGGTCCATTCGCAACTTCCCTCCCAGTTCGATTTCCTTGGGTTCTTGACTGCGACTTCCTGTTTTGAAATGAAGAGGGGGGTCTCCGACTCGGTTCGATTAAACGGTTTCTCGGTCAGTTTTTTCTCGAGTCCCGTGTGGTCTGTCAGAATCAATTCGATTTTGGTTTGCTCGCTCGACATTCCGCTCGCCGTACAGCGTGCGATGACATCTTCCCCTTTTTTGTATATTGCAAGCGGTTTATTGACGGACAAGCTTAGGCGTGGAGTTTTGTAGACTCGAACCGCGTCGAAGCCAAATTCGCCACGGTATGCTCTCAGAGATTTCGGCTGGACTAAAAAGACAACTTGGACGGCGCTCAGATTGTCCCGGAATGGGTACTGTGAGTCGGTCGATACCGATTTCCAGCCTGTTTTTCCTGAAAATGACTTTGTCGGCATTTCGAATAGCGTCTTTCCGCCGGCGTCCAAAAAACGAAGCTTTGCACTGGCCTCGTAGTCGGGTGAATCGCAAAGAATCCGAGCTGACATAAAGTAGACGGAGTGGATATCCACGTTGACGACCGGTGATGCGACCTCAACCATGCCACCATCCATGTTCACCCGGAGGAATGGATTTAAAACGGAACGTTCCAGGAACTGGTCGATGGCCAGTGGAACGCGTTCAGGAATGACTTCCCATGGCCATTTGCCCTGCTGCCAACCAACATAGAATTGAGAGGCAAGCCTTCGAAAGCTCTCGATTTCAGCAAGATCTTGGGTTGATGTTGCGTTTTGATGGATTGCAACTGGAATGAATTTTGGATAATCCTGTCCAATTCTGCGGGTCCAGTCGTCTGGCCAGCCATCGCGGCGAACGTCTTCGGTAATGCCGAAATCCCATTCCCGAACGATTTTCGTCGACGAGTTGTCGTCGGCCAGCGTAGACGCGACGCACCATCCGTATAGAATGAAGCCGAGTAAAAGAGCGGTGCCCGTCGGGTATCGGCGAAACGCTTTTGATAGAGGTTGCATTTTGCCTGGTCTACGTGTAGGTGTTCAACTCACTGGATTGAGGTTGCCGTTTAAAGAAGCTTTACACGTGGCGGCCCGCATGGGAGCTGATGCGATCGAAATTGATGCTCGCTACGAATTAAAGCCATCTCAAATTGTCGGCACGGCACTGCGACAAGTTCGGAAATTGCTTGAAGATCTGAATTTGCGAGTTGCATCGGTGAGGTACCCCACGCGTCGGGGCTACGAGTGTGAGGACGAATTAGAACGTCGAATCGATGGCACCAAACAGGCAATGAAGATGGCGCACGACCTTGGTGCCAGTGTCGTCGTGAATCATGTAGGAGCCATTCCCGAATCGACCGACGACCCCTCGTTTCAGTTGATGCGAACGGTTCTGAGCGATCTCGGCACCTACAGCCATCGTATCGGGGCTTTTCTTGCCTGCGAAACAGGTGCCGAATCATTGACTCGGCTTTCCTTACTGCTGGATTCGCTACCGGACGGCTGTGTTGGAGTTACGCTGAACCCAGGCAACTTACTCGTAAACGGATACGACCTTAACGATTTGCAGTCCATCGCCAAACACATCCTGTTGGTCCACGCCAAAGACGGGGTCAAGGACAAGGCACGCGGCCGAGGAACCGAAGTTCCGCTCGGCAGAGGAATGGCTGAGTTTCCAGAAATCGTGGCAGTTCTTGAGGAGTTTCGCTTTGCCGGCTACTTCGTTGTCGAACGAGACAACGCCAAAAATCCGCTCGAAGAGATTTCAATGGCCGTTCAATTTCTTAAGAATATATAGAGTTTCTTACCGTATCGTAAAACCTTACCGAACAGGATATGAATCATGATGAATCGAACTCGAATTGGCTTTGGATTGTTTTTGGTTGCAATCGGAGTCACGATTTCTGCTTATCTGGGAGCAGGCGTTGCCCAGGAACCCAAGGTCGCGAATAAACCACCTATCGAGGAATTTGCGAAATACCTTTCGGGAACCGTCTTGACGGGAGTATTTTCGGTTGATGGAAAGCCGCTCGATAAATTGAACGAAGAGCGATATGAGATCAAGAGTGCGAGAAAACTGGACGGGTACGAAAGTTTGTGGGAGATCGTCACTCGCATCAAATACGGCGACAAGGATATTTCGTTGCCCGTGGAAATCAATGTGGAATGGGTAGGCAAAACACCCGTCATGGTGATGGATTCGGTTTCATTGCCTGGCCTGGGAACGTTTTCAGCCAGAGTTGTTTTTCACGATCAAAAGTATGCAGGAACCTGGAAACACGACAACGTCGGAGGCCATCTTTTTGGACGCGTAGATCGCGCTCCAGAAACGAAATAGCGATTTGCGAGCCATCGCGGTTTTAGATTGCGCGAGCTTCGCTTAGAATGCCCGCCTCTTTATTTCGAAACCCGCGTTTGAAACGACTCGAATGGTTGCAGATTCCCGTAAAAAAGTAGTTATTCTCGGCGGCGGTATCATTGGCTTGTCGACTGCCTATGCCGCTCTCCGCGAAGGTGCCCAGGTAACCGTCGTGGATAGGATTTCTAATACCGGCGACAATTGTTCGCTTGGCAATGCGGGCATGATAGTCCCTAGTCACTTCATCCCTCTCGCGGCACCTGGCGCCTTTGGAAATGCGGTGAAATGGATGATGGACCCTGAATCCCCGTTCCATGTCCAACCTCGCCTCAGTTGGAATCTGATGAAATGGGGATTGCGATTCTATTTAGCGGCCACGGAATCCCAAGTCGGACAAGCGGCTCCGCTGCTTCGCGATTTAAGCTTTGCTTCCCGTGATCTTTACATCCAGTGGAGCGATTCTGGAATCGACTGCTCGCTTGCCAAGAAGGGACTGTTAATGCTCTGCAAATCAGAGCACGCGATGACAGAGGAATCGGCAATTGCCCATCGAGCTCGCGACCTCGGTGTTCCAGCTCAGACGTTGAATGCCGCCGAAACCAGCGCGCTGGATCCCAATGTCACCATGGACATCCTGGGCAGCGTCTACTACCCAAAAGACTGCCATCTCGATCCAGCACAATTGCTGGCTTCACTAAAAAAACAAATCGTTGCGCTGGGGGGAATTATCCAGAATGATTGCTTGGTAACTGGCTGGAAAACGAAGGGCCAAGCCATCGTGGCGCTGGAAACGAAGTTGGGCGAAATCGAAGCTGATGAATTTGTTCTTTGCGGAGGCGTTTGGTCTGAAGGTTTGGTGAGAAAGCTGAAATTGCAATTGCCGTTGCAGCCTGGAAAGGGCTACTCATTAACGCTCCCCAACCCGATTGAGCTGCCTAATGTGTGCTCGATTTTATGTGAAGCCAAGGTTGCCGTTACACCGATTGGCAACGGATTGCGATTTGGAGGTACGATGCAAATCGGTGAGCTCAATCAATCGATCGACCCGCGTCGCGTGTTCGGAATCCTGAAGAACATCCCTGACTACATGCCGCGATTTCGGGTGCAACATTTCGATGGAATTCAACCCTGGTGCGGTTTGCGACCTGTATCACCAGACGGATTGCCCTACATCGGGCGAACGAGTGCTTGGAAAAATCTTACGATCGCAACTGGCCACGCCAT
>Ga0105049_10004993_pt1 | contig 15499 bp, 17 predicted proteins | sample MAT06_FD_78087 | JGI IMG/M metagenome (GOLD analysis project Ga0105049, IMG submission 78087) | Freshwater microbial communities from Lake Fryxell liftoff mats and glacier meltwater in Antarctica - MAT-06 | ecosystem: Environmental > Aquatic > Freshwater > Ice > Liftoff microbial mat | place... | reverse complement strand
TTCACCCACACGTGCGAGGATTGTTTCTTCTCCAGCGCCCCCGACGAGTTTTTCGATATTCGCTCGGACGGTCACTCGAGCAACTGCCTTCAACTGAATTCCATCTTTAGCGACGGCCGCAATAACAGGTGAAGTGATGACCTTGGGGTTGACCGTCATTTTTACTGCTTCCAAAACATCTCGACCGGCGAGGTCGATGGCACATGCTCGTTGAAAAGTGAGATTCAAATTGGCTTTGTCGGCCGAAATCAGTGCCTGCACAACGCGAACGACATTTCCACGTGCCAAGAAATGTGTTTCCAATTGGTTAGTCGTAATGGGAATGCCCGCTTTAATCGCAGCAATTCGAGAATAGACGATGACTTTGGGATCAACTCCTCGCAGACGCATTCCAATGAGAGCCAGAATTCCAACGGGAGCCCCGGAAAGTAGTGCCTGAACAAAGAGGCCAAGTGGAACGAAGTAAAGGGTAACAAGAAATCCAACGACGACCAGAAAAACGATTAACCAAGTAATTTCCATAGAAAACAATTCCTTTCAATATTTATAGACCAACAACAAAAACTCGGTTTCCCTCGACTTTTGTTATTTGGACCCTTTGGTCCCGTTCAATGAACTCAGCATTCGTTAAGACGTCTACTTGTTTTTCGCGGCTGTTCAAGACGAAAGAGGCCTTTCCGCTTGGTCTGAGCTCTGTGGTGGTTGTGCCGATCAAGCCAACTTCCATTTCTTGGACTTCAGAGGTTGAATCTTCGTCAGATTCCAACACAATCAATTTCCTCATGGGAGAGCGAAAGAATGCGATAAAGCTCGCCACTGCAAGTCCTACGCATCCTAAAAAAATAATTCCCGCGTAAATCGGACCCAATTCTTGTGCAGCACCATAAGAGGCTGCCAAAAGCAAAATTACTCCAATTGTTCCGACGACTGCACCCGGTACAAAGATTTCAACCAATAGGAAAAGAAGGCCGAGGGCGTAAAGAACAAAAATCCAAGAGCTCATGACAGAATTTCTTTCTGCTTTTCGACAATGATTTTCATTCCCTCAACTTCTACCACTTGAATCAATGTTCCTGCTTTTAGCCAATCTCCATGAGAGATTACTTCGAAATTCTTACCTTCAATCTCTGCCTTTCCGGTTGGGCGTAGGTCTGCCGTCACAATTCCTTTTTTGAGCATCAAATCCCTGTGATTGAAGGTTGCTGAGTAGCCTTCCCCTCGATCTAAAGTTTCTGACATGACGAGTGGAGAGCTTCGCGGATTTCTCGACATATAGAACATTGCAAAGAGCATCGCAGCAAAAGCTACAAGAATGGAAATCGCGAGCGAATTCAGATGCACTCGAATATCTGGGATGGAAAAATCAAAAGGAATATGGGGTGAGATGCCCGACATCAGAAGTGCTACGAATATAATGATGACACCCAGCACTCCCGAAACGAATGTGCCAGGGAATATAAAGACCTCCACAAATATAAGAATCAGTCCCAAAATCATCATGATCACTTCTTCAAAGCCCGCCAAATCAACGATCCATTTTCCAAAAAAGTAGAGAGCCAGACACGTGATTCCAAAAACTCCAGGCAGGCCAAATCCAGGAGCTTGAAATTCCAAAAATAGTCCGAGAATACCTCCAGACATTAAAAGGCTTGAGACTGTGGGATCAGTGAGGAATCTCACAATGGATTCGGCCCAATTGATTTTAAATTCTACGACCGTGGGATCTTCCCATTCCAATTTTTTAAAAAGCTCTTCTCGAGAACCGATGAGCCCGTCTGAAATTTTTGATGTTTCAGCAGTTTGATCCGTCAGTGTCAGAACATCGCCCTTCTTCACATAGCCAGGAATGTCTTCCGTCGCACTGACCATGGCCTCCGCAAATTTTCTGCTTCGCCCATTTCGTTCAGCGGTGGAGCCCATTTCTGCTCGAAAATAGGAAACCACTTTGTTCTCAACTGACTGAGCACCTTCGGCCCCCATTTGAATCGGTGTCGCTGCACCCATGGTGGATCCGCGATTGAAGTAGATTTTTCGTGTGGCCAGAGCAATGAGAGCGCCCGCGGAAATGGCCCGCTTGTTAATCCATGCAATCGTGGGGATCTTGGCGTCGATCAGAGCGTCTCGAATTACAACTGCTGCATCGATCCGGCCTCCGAACGTATCGATTTCCAAAACGACGGCATCCATATTTGAAGCCTCGGCCTCCTTAAGGGCTCGGACTATATAAGGAGAGAGTCCGAGTTCTACTGTTCCTTTGAGTTCGACCCAGAGGATGCGCTTATTGGGGGCAAGAGGGGCCGTGATGAGTGACGTAAAAGCTAAAAGACTAAAAAGGCCAGACATGCAGGAATACTGTCAGGCTTTGAGGAGTGAATCAACGATCTGAAGGGATTTCGAGGTCGAGAGCGGCATATCCGATGACCAGTCCGACAGCTCCGCTGGCTAATCTCCATTTTCGAGCTCGAAGTTTTCCTCCCTCCGACTCTCAGCCAGCTCAAGGTAGTTGCCCAAGCTTTCGCGAAAGTCGGAGGTCAAAAATAAACTCAGCACAAAAGCCAGCATACTTAGAGCGGCAGTCCTTTTGTATTGAGCCCATCGACGTAATCAAGAATGTCTTTGAGGTCTTCATTCTTTTGAATGGGATCGATGAATTGGCGTTCATTTTTGAAAAGTAAATCGCTTCCCAAAAATCCAATGTATCCAAGTGCACCCGCTCCGAATCCAGCTCCCAAAATGATCATCCCTCCGCGACCCGCCATTTTGGCGATGCTTGAGATTCCCCCTTCTGTCGCAACAACAGGCATCACCTTAAAACTCATTTTATAAGAAATATATCCGCCCAAACCAAAACCCACGAGTCCTGCTCCGCCCGCGATCAGCAAGCGAATCTGTTTCTGACGGGCTTCCATATCGAGTTGTCGGTTGAGGAGGTGACGATGGAGTGATTCAAAGCGCGCCTCCATCTCGGGATTCTCCAGATACTTTTGGTTGATCAAATAGATTCGCTCGTAATAGTCCCTCTTCGTGGGAGCATCAAATACAAGAATCACGAGGCGATCACGAATCCGAGAGAACTCGGGTTCTGCATCATCGTCTCTTGAATTGAATGGAGTTGTCACAAATTCCTCAAGGAGCGCAAGAAACTCCACCTGCTCTTTTTTGACAATTGCAGCGATTCGCTTGTGCTTCTCGCTCAATTCGCGAGATCCTCGCTGAATTTTTTCGATGAGTTCGTCTAGTTTTTTTTGAGCCTCAGCTCCTTTTTTAATGACCTCTGGATCTGGAGCATTCGGAATCGGATTTAAATCGATAACTATCTCGTCATCAGCCAAGAGAATGGGTTCAAGCGCCGCCTTGTCGGGATCTTGATCTTGAGGATCCACAAAATAAACGACGAGTGGATCAGAAATCGCCAACACCTCGCTCGCTGAACTTCCTAAACCTAAACTCAATGCGACTAGAGAAACTGAAATTTGTTTAATCGTTGTCATTTGAACTCCTCCTCAATTTGCTTGAGATCCCAATTCACCATTGAACGTTCGTAGCTATAGGCGGGCATTTCGATGAGATGTCCCAGTAAGAATCCAGCCAGCTCCTACGAGCGCCCCGGATGGAACGCTGATAAAAAGAGCCTTGGTGCCGCCACCCGCAAGCTTTCCAACTGGTATTCCAATAATCGCTCCGACAACTGCACCGGACGCCGCATAGAGCAAGCGCTTCTGCTTGGCGGCCGCTACTTTCTTTTCAAAAGTTCTTTTGAATTTGCCGTCGAGATATTGGAAGCGGTCAATTTTGTCTGGATGATCTTCGAGTGTTTTAGAAATCTGTCTAATTCTAGTTTTGAAGACCCTATCGCTCGTCGTATCGAAAGTCGCTTCAACCAAATAGTTGGCGATCAAGCTCGCCATCGGAGCGTCTTGCGCCATGGCATGATCCACCATCTCCTTTAAGTAGAAATTAAACTCTACATCTGAGTCTTCATTCTCAAGACTGAAAGCAGAGGCGCAGAGTGTGATGCTCAATAGAATTTCAGAGATCATCGGAGGCCTCCTTTGCTCCGTCTAAAATGGCGGTGAGATCTGGATGAGCGTCTACTTCGCGGATGAAGTCTTCGCCCTTGGGAAATCGCTGCAGAAAGTCTTCAGCCGTTTTCACAGACGAATCGATCGGAATATAATATCTGGCGGAGTAACCACCAGCCGCTGCCAAAGTCGTGATTCCAAGAGCTACGAGTCCTGCTTGGGTGACGTTATTTTTAAATTTGAGGAAGACATAGCTTTTCGTTAAACTTAGAATAACTCCGCTTATTGACGACCAAACGGCGATTCGGTGCATATTTCCACTTCGTTCATTCAAGAGTCGCTGTCCCTCAGTGGCGAATGCATTGCCCATAATGATGAAATAATTCTTTAGGTCTCTATTGGAATGAAGAGTCTCTTGAAGAAACTTGGCAAACTTCTCGCGATTCTCCGGATTCTGCTCTTGAAAGTAGGCATCTGCAATTCGAGTTGAGGTCAGCTGTAAGATTTTTACCCTATCGAGAATCTGCTTCTCATTTTTGGTTGCGTCTTCGTGTGAGAGCTCCTTAAGACCGCCCGCAATATCCAGAAAATTTCTGACCTCGCCCGTAAATATTATAATATTATCACTTTCACTGGATTGAGTTTCATCGGCATAAACGATGTTACAGAATCCGATGGATAGAAATAAGATGATCGCTTTCATAATGGATTGTCCCCCTCTGACATTTTTAGTTCCGAAATTTTGGATACCAGAATTTGTCGAACTCTCAGCAAACTGAACCACCGCTCCTCGGAATCTGCTCGAAGCTCATCGAGAGCGGATTCTAAATGATCGGTTCGATAGGACTTGGACCATATCTTCTGCGTGAAATCAAAATCGTGGTACTCCATGGCCATATTGGCAACACCTGGGACCCCCAACTGAATCAGCTTTGCACTGGTAGCGGCGGCGGCTGTGGAAGTAAGCAGGTAAAATCCCAAAACTGCGGCGACGTTTCGACCAGTATTGTCGACATTGTCGAGAAAGCCTTGAATGACGAGTTCAAATTCTGCGCTTACAGCAGGATTCGTAAATGAATTAAAGTTTCTCAATCCAACCTTTCCTATTTCTAGATCATTGAAGGATTGAACAAGGCCGTTGAGATTCTTTAGGGCTTTTTTGAGGTTCGAAAGTTTTTTCAGAAAATAAGGATTGGTTACCTGACTTACCTTAAACCCGTTTGCGAAGGTAAGAAGGTTGTCTTGCATGGGAACAAGAATTTTAAACTCTACATTGGGGAAGAGAGTTTCCATGACATCTCGAAATGAACCGCGAAAATTCGCCTCAATTTTTTCTCGTTGATCTCTGATTTCGACTGCGCGCGAATCCAGACCTAAAGTTTTTGCCAACTGCTGATCTCGCAGCAGGCGACTGATGAGCCCCGAACCTCGATCCCAGGCTTCGTCGACGAGTTTCAATTCATGAGGTGCAGCAGAAGCCATTCGATTCAAAAAAATCTCGATTGCCTGATGTGCCGCTAGAGATTCGTTTTGAAACCTTAACCACGATGCTCGATAGTCTGATTCTCGAGAATATCGACGATGCCACCAGCCGCTCCATTCTTTCATTGTGGAGGGGAAGTCCTGAGAAGGAAGCTGATAGGGGTGGCGCAGCATGAACGAGGCGTTTTCGAGAGCCAGGATCCGAGATGAAAGTAGACGATCACCCGTAAACGGAATGAGATCTGATGATCTGGTGATCTCGCGAAGAATCTGAGCTTTTTGATTCTGACATTCGATTGAGAAACAGGGATTTGCACCCTCGTCAATTTGGCGCAGGAAGGCCTCAAGCCGCAAAATCTGGCTCTGGCCATCTTGAGCAAGTAGTTGAACGCAGCAGACTAGGGACGCCAAAGCGACCCCCGCTCGAGTTAGTAAAATCAAAAATTTCCCCTCCAACGTCAAATTACGTGGGTTCAATTCTATAACGCAATCAATAATTGCAGTGCGCTAAGAGAGTGGAAAAACGTGTTTCGCGGTGCAATTTGCTTGTTTATGGTCAAGCAGATGTTCATTGAGACCGCAGATATTTTTACGATAGGGCTGCTTATCTTTTTAGAGGGAGTTCTTTCGATCGATAACGCCCTGGCTTTGGCGCTCATTGCGCGCGGTCTTCCTAAGCATCAACAAAAGAAAGCCCTCACGTATGGTCTCCTAGGGGCAATTGTGTTTCGAGTTCTCGCCTTAGCGATGGCTGGTTTCATCATTAAGTTCGTTTGGATCAGATATGTCGGAGGTGCGTATCTGATTTTCCTGGCACTCAATCATTGGATTCGTGGAAATCCGGTCCATACAGAACAAACTTCCAAGGCAAAAACCATGAGCTTTTGGAAAGCCGTTCTCCTCATTGAACTCACCGACATAGCATTTGCCGCAGACTCAATCTTGGCGGCTGTGGCTCTCAGCCCGAAGCTTTGGGTTATTATTTTTGGAGCTGTCATCGGACTGATAATTATGAGGTTTGCCGCACATTGGTTTATTCAACTCCTTGAGAAATTTCCAAATTTCGAATTTGCAGCTTATCTTCTTGTCATGTTGGTAGGGATCAAACTCATTTTGGATGGTCTGAAGATTCCCGCTATTAACTTTCACTCTTCCGACTCGCCTGCGTTCTGGGTCTTCTGGATTCTCCTTGCACTGGCTGTAGCGAGTGGATTTTTGCCTCGCAAGAAATCGGAGGTGAAGGCCGATATTTCTGCACTGAAAGCTGAAGCGAAGGCCGTCGAGAAAATCGAAGATAATAATTAAACTGCGGCTAATGCAAAAAAGACATTTGCTCGATTGATCGAACAGCGAACGGCAAAGCGATTTCTCTTTGATTAGCTTTAACGCTCAGCGACCTGAGTGCTCGCTCAACTCGTTGCCTGCACATACTTAGATTTCTCGGCTCAGTATTTGAAAGAAATACGAGGAACTCATCCTCTTTCCAGTGCAGAACTCGATCGGAATTGCGAACAGCCGAATTGATCATTCGGCCAATTGCTTGCATGAGTTCTGTTTGCCCCAGCTCTCCAAAAATTTTCTTGAGTGAAGTCCATCGCTTTAAACTTACGAGGAGGCCGCAGATATTTTTTCCAATCTGCCCCTCTACAACATCTACAGATATCTCAACCTCGGGGAGTTCTATCGGATCCTTAAAACTTGCAACTTCCGTCATTTTCTCCGCCATGAGTCTCGTAAGGCGTTCATTCTGTTTCTTCAAGCGATTACGTCGCCCAACTTCGTTCATGAAGCGGGGGAGTTGTAAGATATAATCGAGGCTTTTAGTTTCGCTGAGAATCACTGGATTGGTCTGGACCATTTCGGGTCTGGCCTGATGGAGGAGTTGGAATCCTTCGGCTGTGACGATGAAAATGCAGGGCTTGGATTTTAACTTTCGCCAAAGTCTGTCTACGACCTTCAGCTCGGTCTTGTTGAGCGATTTGAGTTCGAGTATGACACCGGCTATTGAATTGCTTTTTGCTGTTTGCTCTGTTGAAGAGCCTTTGAACTTTTTGTATTCAAAATTGAGCTTTGGGAATTTACGTTCTAAAAAATTTTTCAGAAAAAAGGACTTTGAAGTCGGCAAGCTGTGTACAATGATCCATGAATTCCCCAGTTTCGAACGCACAGGGCAATTATGAAGAGCCCTTGGAAAGGCAGGCAAGACTTTATTGAGCTGGTTGTATAAATTGCGAACATTCTTGGGATTTTCTTTTTCTTGCTTTATTTTTATGGGTCTGAGCCCTCTTCCCCCGGAGAATTTTTGTAAATTCTGGGCTTCCCCTCGTTTTCCGACCGAATGGTCTCTGACTTTGGAGCCCATCATCTCGGAGCGAATGGGAGCGCCGTGTCAGCTTTCGGACTCGGGGGTGTCAGATCCCATTTTGAGCCTGAAGAACTCAATGAGTCCTCCTAGCCTCATTTTTTGGGCTGATAAGGATCCCAAGGGTGAAGAGACAATTCTTCGAGTATTTGACGGAGAGTCCAAGCTGCAGTTCGCAGTGACGAGAGCAAGGATCGAAGGTTTGAGCGCGCAAAGTGTAGTCAAGATCTTTACTGACTCAATCAATCAGATGCTTCGAAAATTTCCATTTGTCGGGATCGTGGAGATGCAAGGCTTTTGGATCTGGTCGGAGTTTTCTCCTGCCAAAGTAAAATGGGTTGCCCGCACAGAAGTTGAAAGACATCCATTTCTGCCAATCGCTATAAAATTTGGCTCCAAAGCGAGTTCAATGAAAGGCAGCGAGATATCTCGAAAAGACAATGGCATCTGGTCGATCAAACGATCACTTGCGGTAGGGCCCTCGAGCAGGTTATGGGCTATTCCAGATGAAAAATGATCCCTACGAGCGAGAGAAAAAGGCTGCATCTCGACAGGCGAAATCCGATTTGGAAAAGCTTTTTTCCGAAAGTCCTTTGAATAAAGATAAAGCTCAGAGAATTGCAGAAATCAAAAGTTTGCGCGGAAAACCGGAGCATTATCCACGCATGACAGACTACTGGAATGCTTACGGCCTACCGCTCGAGTGGGAGATTCAACAAATTTTTCTGGATCATCGAGATTCAAAGATTGTTAAGGCCGTCTTAAGTGAATTGAAGAGAACGGCTCCCACAATGGATCTTAAGAAACAAGAAATGCTCGCTGCGAAGTTAAATGTGATGGCGGTTTCTACATTTGATTCAGAGATTTTGAATGAAATCGGAGAGCTGAAGAAAGCCCTTCTAAGATCTTAAGATATATCGAAATTCGAAATCACTTCTTTTTACTCGAAGGTTTTTTAGATTGAGCCTTGAGGATCTCACGTTCCAGCTGAGATATTTTCAGTTGGAAGTGGTCAACGCGGGATTCGGCAGCTCGAATATGCACAATTTTTGGGGACTCTTCTTTTTCTTGAGAAGACTTTGCATTGGTTCTCTTGGTTTTCAGTTCGCTAAATTGTCTCTCTGCAATGACGAGCCGAGCTCTAAGGGCAATGAGTCTTTCCTGAGGGTTGGCATCTTGTGCTGCAACCGCAGTTGAGATTACTTCGGCAAATCTTCGGGTGGCATAATCTTGAGTGCTGACAATTTCAAGCTGAGCGCTGAGGCTCCAAATATAGGTCGAGACAATCAAAATCATCATTTAAGGCTTTCTCTTTCAAGACTCTGGGTCAATTAAGTTATGAAAAATTTGATCCGTGAGCAAGGTTCGTGGGTAGTCATCATGACCTTCTCCCCTTAAGATCGCCATCCGAAGTTTCTCATAATATCCTTCAAAGAGATTTTGGAAGTCGATGGAGCCCGGATAGCCAAAAAAATGATCCTTTCGAAACCAAGGCTTAGTCTCTCGAACGCCCCAGGCGATAAGAGTTCGATAGTGCAAGTCTGTTCTGCTGAAGGGCTGCGGCGAATCAAATAAACCACTGGGTCTTTGCGCTTGATAAAATGTTTCGAGCAAGCGTTGCATAGCGGACCCTCCCTAAACTGTCGAAGTCAGAATTCTCTAAACTTAGGGAGGCCTTCTCAAGCCTGCCCAAGTCGTGACAACTTTAGTTGCCGGCCTTCTGGCACAAATCGCGCAACTAGGCTCTGTGTGGTGGTTTGGAGAAAGGCAGCAGCATGCGATGGGTCGCTTTCGTGGGATACGTATTTATGGGTCTTGTCTTTAGCTTTTTTGTAGCAGCAGAAGAGAGATTGCCAGCCACTCAAATTCTGAATCGCTCTGAAAATGGCTCGAAGGTCATTTACTACGCTGAACAGATTAATCTTCAAAAGAATCAAGTCCTTGTCATGGACGAGCCGGCCACAATTTATATTCAAAAGCTTCAAATGGAGTCTGGCTCTGCGATCGACACTCAGGGCAATGACGTTCAAGTGCTTGCGGCGGATGAAGTGATCTCCGATGGGGGTTTGATCGATTCGTCTGATCCAGTTCAAGTGGGTGAAGATCATGATGTTTCCGGGGAAAATGGTCCAAACGGAGTGGACGGAGATAAAGCCGCAGACGCCTTGAAGGGCGGAGGTGGTGCAAATGGTTCTAGTGGGAGCGACGGGGGAAGTGGAGCTGACGGCGGATTGATCACAATTGTCACTCCTCTATTGAAGGGGAATGTGACCCTGATAAGCCGCGGTGGAAACGGTGGTAACGGAGGCAATGGTGGCAATGGAGGAACAGGCGGAGCGGGCTTTAGTGGAATGGACGCACGCACACTCTATTATTTTAAAGGCATCGATCATTTACCAATCGCTGTGCTCATTGAAATTGGAGTCGCCATTGGCGTTCCAGTTGTTGGTCAAGTTCTTGCGATTCTGAGCATCTTCAACGGAATCAGAATTGGAGATGGCTTTGATGGATTTGATGGCGGCGCAGGCGGAAAAGGCGGCGATGCTGGTCGAGGAGGTAATGGTGGAAATGGCGGAAAAATCGAACTGGTTTATGGAAAACAGGTTTTAGGCACGCGCATTCTAGTCAGCACTCGAGGAGGTCGCGGCGGAGTTGCCGGCAGGCCTGGGCTTGGAGCCATCGGTGGAATGGGTGGAGCAGGGGGTGCTCGAGGGGATATTTGGGCGAGAGAAGGCAAGCCGGGAAAATCAGGCGCGCCCGGAGATATTGGCTTGCCCGCATCATCGGCTCTACCGGGCAACAGAGGAAGTGCACGTGCAACTCAAACCGGGGATCCCAACTGGGTGAAATGCTATATTCGCTATCGTCAAGTCTTGGAGCTCGATAACGATCGCGACTTCGCCCGAGAAATTCTGCGTTCTTGTTCGGCCAGCTGAGGGGAGATGCATGAACCGACGGATCATTGATCTGGGTCTTCTGGTTGCTGCTCTTGTTGGGAGCAGTTCACTATTTGCTCAAGAGGCTTTAGAAATTTTGACCCCGGTTATTGTGAGTGACGGAGAGGTAGGAATACTACCGCTTCCCTTTGATGAGCTGACGGGCTCATCAATCGAAGATGTGCGAAAAATTTCAGTAAGAGAAGTCTATTTAGGAAAAGATTCTACAATTATTTTTCCACCTTTTCAGTCCATAGAGATTTTGAATTTAATCAGTGAAGACGGCGCGCGAATTCAAATGGCGGGGCCGGGTTCATCGGGAAGATTTTTTATTCATAAAATTCTGGGGCATATTGTTCTCGAATCTCGAGGTGAGAATGGGCGAGATGGACGCGATGGGAGAGCTGGAAGGCAAGGACTGAACGGCGAGCGGGGTCGCAGTGCTCGCAGCCTTCTGTTCGGATTAATTTGGTTTGGTGACGGCGAGAGAGGTCGTGCGGGATATCCAGGTGAAAACGGAGAAGCTGGAGAGGACGGTGGCAGCGGCGGTGATGGCGGAGAAATCAGTCTCTATTATCTAGAAAAATCGGCGGATTCTAAAATTCTTATTGATGTAGAGGGTGGTCAGGCGGGTCGAGCGGGAAGAGAGGGAACTGCGGGGCTCGGTGGAAACGGGGGCGACGGTGGGCGAGGATCGAAAAAAGGACTGCAAGGCCCGATGGGGATTTCCGGTCATTCGGGCAAAACTGGAAGACCAGGACTTGCAGGGCAAGCTGGCCGAGCCTCTGTCTATCAGCTTCCGCCAGAACTTTTTCAATGCTTTATGGAGTTAGATGCGCGTTCACTTTTCGAAGATCTATTTGACGAAGACTATGCTCTTTGTAGCGGCCTCGTTGCTGACTCCGATTTTTCGAATCTCGTTGTTCAGTCAGCTCAGCCCTATGATCTCAGTCAAGACGGCGAAACCGTGTGGATTTCATCGGATGGATCGAGTGGTCGAGATGGAGTGGAGGCCAGCGCAGGAGGAAACGGCGGACGAATGACACTTTTGTTTCGATCCGTTCCTGAACGTGTGCTTTTGAGTTCCAATGGCGGTCGCGGCGGCAGCGGGGCGAATGGTCATGTCGGAGCTCGAGGGGCGGATGGATCAGACGGGCGAAATGCTGGACTCTTTAAGCGAGCTACGCCCGGCACGGATGGTCAGAATGGCAGTAACGGCGGAAGCGGAAGTCACGCAGCGGCGGGGGGTAAGAGTGGAGAAATCCGTGTGATACGCCTCATGGAATCGGAAAAATCAGACACCCATTGGATGGATCGCATATCGATCAGCGCTGAAGGTGGTGAAGGCGGCATCGGCGGACGTGGAGCTCCTGGCGGTCGTGGAGGCTTGGGTGGAAGTGGAGGGAAGAAATTTCTTTCCTCAAAACGGGAATCAGATGGACGCTCTGGATGGAATGGAAGTGCTGGCCTTGATGGACAGAATGGAGACCAAGGCGACCGAGGCTTCGTTGAATTCATCGAAGCAGCGTCTCTCAGTGATTGGATCACTCAAGAATTTAAAGAACAAACGCTTCGACTCAAGCTAAATGATTGAGTCGAATGCCTCAATTGCTCATCATAGACTTATGGCCAGCAATTCTTTTCAAGAAAAACTTTTGTGTATGATGGACGAGAAGGACCACTGGGGCTGGAAAATTTGGACCGGACCAGATGTTTCCAAAGCTCAATTGCTGATACATTTTCACCAGGAGTACGAAGTTTTTGTTCGAGATTTCCCCCTTTTGCTCGGCCGTGTTTACGGTCGAATGCGGGGAGTTCAAAATCAACTCTTGAGAGAATTTGCTGAAAATATTTATGAAGAGCAAACTGGGGGTTTGAGCGCAAAAATTTCCAAGAATCTTTCGCATCCAGAACTCTTTCTCAAAATGATGCGAGGTATGGGATATAAATCCGAAACATTTGAGAGAATCCAGCTTTTACCAACAAGCTTGGCCTACCGATCCTATCTGGATTTGATAACACTCACGGAAGATTGGAGAGTTGGCGCTGCTTTGATGACTCTTTTTGTTGAAGGAAGTCGCGAAGACCGAGAACGATTGAGTAAAAAGTATCGTCCCACTGAAAGTTTAGATTCTAAGCTCAAGAACCATTCGCTTCACAAGATACATGGCCTCAAGATTTCGGATATGGACTTAGTAAAAGCGCACTACGCCATTGAGGGATCCCACCGGAAGTCCGCCTGGGAAACGCTTTTAAAGGAAATACCCGAACATTTGGAAGGACAAGTCTTGCAAGTCATGAAGAACGCTTTGGATCTTTGGCTTCTCTATCGAGACGGAATTTGTCTCGAAATGGGACTCTCATTCAGCTTTCGGGAATAAGACTCGGCTCAGACTGCGCGCTCGAAATAGCTCAGGATGATCAATCAAATTTGTCGCTTTCATTGAGTCTTGAGTCGCATTAAGCGGAAGATCTCCATAAAAAAGGAAACCTTCTCGAGGCGCATTCAATTTCTTGAGGGTCATCCAGTTAGATGGGATGCCAGAAAATTTTGAAGTATTCGATTCACAATGAAAGACTTTTAATGTTTTGAGATTTGATTTCGCAGCATGCATAGGGGAGGCGACAATTGAAATACAGCGAGTGCCAGAGCCAGACACTGAAAATCTAAGTTCTTCGGCAAGGTAGTCCTGATTCTCGATTACGATATTTTTTCCATTTGAGTCAGGCAGGTGGTCTGCGTTCGAGAGCTCAATGTCAAAAAATGATTCTTCAATCTGAAGAAAACGATTAAGTATTTTTCGATTTTCTGGATTCTTCAAGTTGCCGGGAAAGAGGGATTCGTAGAACTCAATGGGTGTTTGATTTAAATTAATTTTATCACTACTTATTTGCTCACTCAAAGGACTGAAGCCAGCAAAATAATCGGAAGGCTTTCCCCGCTGATACGCAATCGGTCTTGGGTTCGAATCGTTTAGACTTAAGAGTCTATTTCGCAAAAGTTTCTCAGCCTGAACTCTCGGGATGGGAACAACGAGAAACTGATTCCCTTCTCGCAGCCTCAAATCGAAATAGGCGCTTGGCACCGAATCAAAACTGGGAAGCGAAACTGCCACAAAAATTCTCCAAGTAGACTCATTATCGAGGAAAGAGCGAATATTGAGGTTGAGCGTGACGGAGAGCCCTCCGTTTCCATCAAGAAGTTTGATCGAATTCGAAAGAACTTCTTCATGAAAAACTTCAGAACCCTCCGACCCCTGTCGAATGAGAAAAATCTTTCCTTCGATGGGTGCCTGAGCAAGAGCAACCTGTTCTGTGGGCTGTGTGAGGCGCGCTCGGCTCAGTGATAGTTGCGTACTGAAAAAATAGCTGCGCGGAGAAATGGGAAAGAGATTCTCGTCCAAACGGAGTCCGTCGTTCTCCGAAGTAATTTGAAATTGAAGGGGTCTTAGATCGATCGACTGCATCTGATCGCTGGGTGATTTTATAATCGCTCCAGTGGGCGAGGCTAAGGGCTTAACCTTTCCTCTTGAGACCAATGGGCGAATATTATTTCTCTCAAAGTTCAGAGAAAAAAATCCAAGATCAAGAACCTCTTCATTGCCGATCACTCGAACCTCGTAAGCAGCAAGATAGTTTTGCTCATTTCTAAAGGGAGAAAATGGGAAGTTGAAGTCTACTTCAAACTCACCGCGTGCATTTGTTTTCGAGAAACCTTCGGATCGCTTGCCTTGAAGGTCGAGCGCCCACTTTACAGGGAGCTCAACTGGAACCTCTCTCAACTTCAAATCATAAGCTGCAATCGTTGCTCTCAAAAAAATAGTTCGCATTCCCCCTTCAAGATTTTGAGAATCGAGCACGACCACATCGCTAACATCGAATGAATAAGTGGGCTTCTCACCATAAATTTGAGGTTGGAATGAAGTAAGTACGCATGGATGAAAAGAATGAACTGGATTTTTTGAGCGATGTGGCTCTACGAGGGCGCAGAAAGTCTTGGATCCTAGATCCTGTGAGCTCACGGTGAATGCAGTGAGGAAACTCAAGCCGCGCTCTGTTGGAAGTTGCATAAATTCAACAATGAATTCGGCCGTACCCTGTGCATTCGTCTTTTGAGTCTGGCTTTCATTGAGAATCCGATGGGGGTGGACGACCTCGAGCTTCAGGTCATGACTGGAAAGGCTAACGCCGTCTCTTGTTTTGAGACTGAATCGAACGCCCAACTTAAAGCAATTTTCTTTTTGATCGCAGGCTCCCAAAAAAGAGGATTCCTCAGGGCCCATTTGCATCGATGACTGCTCCGAGCTCAGGGGCTTGGAGTCAAAATGTCCATCCCGGCACGACGTCACTGCAGAGAGTTGAAGGACCAAAACTGAAAGTAGAATTAATCTCATTTTTAAAACTTAAGCTCCAATTCGCCTCGAAGATCCTGCCTGTCCCGCTGATTAACCGAGCTTGAGAGAGTTGCCAAATGTGCATACGAAACTCCTGTACGCAAATAATCAAATGGAAAATAATGTAAGCCGATCTGCGGCCCCTTACGATTCAAAAACCCCAAAGTTTCTTCAGAGAGCGCGGCCATCGTCACATCTGGCTCTGAATAGACATAAGAGACATCAAATGAAAAATTGTCGCGTCTCCACTTCTTTCCGATACTACTCTGGACCCAAAAGCCTCGTTGATCGTCTTCGGTTGAT
>Ga0105049_10004992_pt1 | contig 15500 bp, 14 predicted proteins | sample MAT06_FD_78087 | JGI IMG/M metagenome (GOLD analysis project Ga0105049, IMG submission 78087) | Freshwater microbial communities from Lake Fryxell liftoff mats and glacier meltwater in Antarctica - MAT-06 | ecosystem: Environmental > Aquatic > Freshwater > Ice > Liftoff microbial mat | place... | reverse complement strand
GTTCCTCGCGTATCATCGAATTAAACCACATGCTCCACCGCTTGTGCGGGCCCCCGTCAATTCCTTTGAGTTTCATCCTTGCGGACGTACTCCCCAGGTGGATCACTTAACACTTTCGCTTGGACTCTGATCTTGCGACCAAAATCTAGTGATCATCGTTTACGGTGTGGACTACCAGGGTATCTAATCCTGTTTGATCCCCACACTTTCGTCCCTCAGCGTCAGTTATGTATTAGCCAGCTGCCTTCGCAATCGGTGTTCTGTGTGATATCTAAGCATTTCACCGCTACACCACACATTCCGCCAACTTCATACATACTCAAGACCGCCAGTTTCAATGGCAATTCCACAGTTGAGCTGTGGGCTTTCACCACTGACTTAACGGTCCGCCTGCGGACCCTTTAAACCCAATAAATCCGGATAACGCTTGCACCCTCCGTATTACCGCGGCTGCTGGCACGGAGTTAGCCGGTGCTTATTCTTACGGTACCATCAGCCTTCTACACGTAGAAGGGTTTTTTCCCGTACAAAAGCAGTTTACAACCCATAGGGCCTTCATCCTGCACGCGGCATGGCTGCGTCAGACTTTCGTCCATTGCGCAATATTCCTCACTGCTGCCTCCCGTAGGAGTCTGGTCCGTGTCTCAGTACCAGTGTGGGGGATCATCCTCTCAGAACCCCTACCAATCGAAGCCTTGGTGAGCCGTTACCTCACCAACAAGCTAATTGGACGCATGCCCATCTTATACCGCCGGAGCTTTACTCGTCAAATGATGCCATTCAATGAGATTATGGAATATTAGCCCCGATTTCTCGGGGTTATCCTCCAGTATAAGGTAGGTTGCATACGTGTTACGCACCCGTGCGCCGGTCTAGCTTAATTAATATTGCTATCAATCAAGTTGCCCCTCGACTTGCATGTGTTAGGCCTGCCGCTAGCGTTCATCCTGAGCCAGGATCAAACTCTCCATTGTAAGATGTTTAATCTCTTGGCTTATTCAAAAATTACCTGTTTACTGCTGCATTATTTCAAAGAACTTTTTACTTCCGTTTTCCAGATCTTTTCCGGAAAGGGCGGCAAACATACACTCAGAATTCGATACCAAACAAGTTTTGTTGAAAAACTTTTTGACTTTCTCGTTTTCTGCTTTTCTGATTGTCCGAAGAACATTTTCTTCCTCGAAAAGCGGGTGCAAATGTACTCAGCTTTTTTACTCGCGCAAGTGTTTGCCAAAACTTTATTTCTAAAATACCCTTAACTATCTGGAAACAAGAGAGAAAAAACTTAAAAAAACTTTTGCAAGCCCTGTACAAGCACGCTTACAGACCTATTTCTCCCCCTACCGAACAGGATAAACCACCTCTCCGCCTATTATAGTGTACTGCACTTTTGCCCTTAACACCTCCAAACCAGTGCATTCCATAAGATCGCGATCCAACACCACCACATCAGCCACCTTCCCTACCTCCAGTGATCCTTTGTATTGATCCTCCATGTTGGCCATCGCAGCCCATATCGTAATGCCCCTCAAGGCCTCTTCCCTGCTCAGTGCATTCTCTATTTGAAAGCCCTCAGCCGGCATCCCCTCTGAATTCTGCCTGAATACCGCCGCATAGAACGTGGCCAGAGGTGATATGCCCTCTACCGGAAAATCTGTGCCCAGTGCAATCATTCCCAACTGATCCTTTAACTCTTTGTACGCATACGCCTTGCGAATCCTATTGCGCCCCAATCGCTCCCAAGCCCACGGCATATCTGACGTGGCGTGTGTAGGCTGAACCGATGGTATGATCGAATACTCCCGAAACATGGGCATATCCCGCCCATCCATTACCTGCGCATGCTCTATGCGCCAGCGTCTGTCATTCGCTCCTCCCAACACCTCTGCATATAAACCTAAAATAACACGATTCGCACTATCGCCAATGGCGTGTGTGTTGACCTGAAACCCGAGATCATAAAGCATCTGGAACTTTGACCGCATAACCTCTGGCGTGCTAAGCAACTTGCCATATTCACTGCGTCGAAACTTCTTGAGTATATCTTCATACGGACTCAACAAACATGCGCCACGCGAGCCCAACGCGCCATCTGCGTAAAACTTAAAGCTCCTCACCGTAAGCCACTCTGATGAAGTATCAGGGCCATGCGCGCCATACCATTCGAAGTTTATTGGATCATCACTCAGCATCGCATACACCCGCATGGGCAGTTCTCCAATACGCTGCAATGAATCAATTAAAAGAATATCGGGTCTTAGTAATCCTGCGTCAGATACTGTAGTCAATCCCACTTTAAAGCAATTGCGCTGCGCTCTCAATAATCCTTCTGTCTTTTCTGCACGTGTGCGCAATGGCATAATCGAATCGGCAAAAAGAATTGCATTATCAATGAGTATACCTGTGCATTTTCCATCGCGCACTTCGATGATGCCACCTTCTACTTTCGTGTCGGGTGTGAGCCCCGCCATTTGAAGCACTGCGCTATTCACTAATACAGCATGTCCATCTATGCGCGTGAGGTAAACGGGGCGATCAGGAAACATTACATCCAATTGCGCACAATCGGGAAAAGGCACTACTTCGGAGCTATCAGGTGCAGTCCAATCATTCTGATCCCACCCTCTGCCTACCAGCCAGCCCGCGGTATCTATCTGAGCATGCTTCCGAGCTATTTCAAGGATTTCATTCCACGACTTCGTACCTACCAGATTCATTTCCTGAAGTGTCTGCCCGTAGCCCAGAAAGTGACAATGAGCATCAATGAATCCTGGATACACTGGTTGCTTTCTGCAATCAATCATCGTCTCCGCTCGATACTTGTTTAGTATCTGTCGCTCTGGACCGAGCTCAATAATGCGCCCATCCCGAATGGCCATCGCTTCCATTATTTTCATCTCATCATCCATAGTGTAAATCCGCGCATTGTGCACGATCATATCAGCTACTTCAGATTGAAATGCGCAACTCGAAAAAAGGAATAATCCGAAAAACAGAATAAACATTCGGTTGGTTTTTCCAACGTACATTGTATTCATCACAATCAGTTTTATTTTTTATATAAATGAGAAGCCCCTGCCTGCGCGGTGGGCATGATTAACATGTCCTGTATACATACGTGCGGCGGACGCGATGCCATGTACCAAGCTGCATCAGCGATATCCTCTGGATGAAGTGGTTCGAAGCCCTCGTATACCGCATTGGCCCGAACCTGATCCCCTTTAAAGCGAACCAAACTAAACTCGGTCTCGGCAGCGCCTGGCGCAATTTGTCCGACTCGAATCCCAAACGGTAACAAATCAATGCGCATACTTCGGTTGAGCGCATCTACTGCGAACTTGGTAGCTGAATAGACATTGCCCCCCGGATATCCTTCCCGGCCTGCAATTGATCCAATATTTATGATGGTTCCCTTTCGGGCGGTTTTCATTCCCGGTATAAACATCCGACTAACCCACAGTAAACCTTTGACATTGGTATCGATCATCCGATCCCAGTCATCCGGATCTCCTTCCTCAATCGTCTCACGACCTACTGCCAGTCCGGCGTTATTGATCAATACATCCACCGGCAGCCAATCAGATGGAATGGACGCAAAGGCTTTTTCTACATCCGCTCTATTACGCACGTCAAAACTGAGTGGAAGGCACTCTGCCCCCGCATTGCGCAGTTCTTCCGCTGCCCGAGTGAGGCGATCGGTTCGCCGACCAGTTAGAATGACCCGATAACCTTCTGACGCAAAACGCCTGGCCATTGCGAGTCCAAATCCGGAAGTAGCCCCAGTAATACAAACGATAGGTTTATTCACGCTCCTTGCTTTTTAGGACCGTGAATGTAAATGACTTCACCCAAACACCAATCAAGAGAACTTGATCAACACGCCTTCGATTACGCTGGCGGTCTGTTCGGCACGATCAGCCGCGAATGACATATAGCTGAGAATCTCGTTTTGCTTGAGAATTTCAATGGCATTTGTTTTTTCAGAAAACAAATGGGCAATCGCATCATCAAACAGCACGTCAACCGCCTTTTCACATTCCCTGATACGGGCAATATAACCGACCACGGAAGGAGTTTTTCTCAAGGCCGGCATTTCATGTATCAGTTTATTGAGTTCAATACACGCTTCCAACACATGATCCATCATTTTCAGCAAAGCCGGATGAAACTGGTGAATCTTATATAGTTCAATTCGCTTGGAAATGCCATGGAGGTAATCTGCCACATCATCTAGGGTATGCGCAAGTTCCTGAATATCCTCCCGATCAAAAGGCGTCAAAAACGTCTGAGCGGCTTCGTTAAGTATATAATGTGTAATCTCGTCACCCTGCTGTTCGATCTCGGCCACTCGCTTGTGTGCATTCATCCGGGATACACTATCCGCGTGCAGCGCGTTTCGCAAAGTCTCTGCGCAAAGAACCGTATTCAGTGAAGCCTGCTGAAAAAGTGGGAAGAATTTCTTGTCTTTGGGGACAAGAGATTGCAGCATTGAGTTGAGTGAAAAGCTCATGTAGATTTAGAATGACTCGGGCGAATGTAGTCCATTCCTGTTCACCTTATATTACGGTAAGGTTGCCAAACTTTCAACGCGTTGTTCATTCCTTGCTACCTAAGTCATTGAAGCCCTCGAAATGCACGAATTTATTACTCGGCGATTTCCGCCTCGGCGGGTTTCCTTCTGGAGCCCGCGTACAACTCATAGCCCTGAAAACGACACGGGAGATTCCCGTTGAAAAGGTCGACCTTTTTTGAAGACTTCAATCCGATTTGCTTCAAGGCCTCGATATTCGATGAAATGACCCAAGCCTTGAATCCTGACCAACGGTGCTTGAATGATTCGCCAATACGCTTGTAAAAATGAAGAATCTGCTCTTCATCCATACGCTCTCCGTACGGCGGATTCAAAACTAGTATTCCAGGGTCTGAATGTGGATCGAGTACAAAGAAGTCCTCCGTGCTTAGGTGAATCCGATCGGTAAGCCCCGCAAGGGAGATGTTTCGGGCAGCCTGCTTCAACTGCATCCGGTCAGAATCCGAAGCATACACGGGTACCGTCGACTCATTCGTTTTTGCATGGGCATCCTGAACCACGGTCTTCCAAAGGGTTTTATCAAAAGCAGGCCAGCTCATGAATCCAAAACGCGGTCTTTTCCATTGCGATGGAATGTTGCCGGCAATCATTGCTGCTTCTATGGCCAGTGTTCCGCTGCCACACATCGGATCATAAAATGGGGTATCGCCTTTCCAGCCAGTGAATTGAATCATGGCTGCAGCAAGCACTTCGTTGAGCGGTGCCATCCCTCCGGAATCGCGGTAGCCTCGTTGATTCAATGAATTCCCACTACTATCGAGGGAAATGGTCACTTTTTCTTCGTCAATGTGCAGGTGAATTTTAACATCTGGTTGGTCGGGGTTTACATCTGGGCGACGTCCGGTGAGTTTTACAAAACGATCCGCAATCGCATCCTTCAGTTTGAGCGCTGCAAAATGCGGGTGACGGTATTGAGCCGAACGCACATTGGGATCGATGGAAAAAGTATTCTCCAGCCCCATGAAATCTTCCCACGCAAATTCCATAGCCTTCCGATGCAGATCATCAGGTTTGCGGCACTTGAAACTGGTCAGTTGAACGAGCACTCGTAAGCCAGTGCGCAGTTCATAGTTGAGTCGATATACCAAACTTAGGTCGCCGGTGCAATGCACTACACGCTTTCCGGGAAAAATATCAGTGGCGCCGAGGGCAGCGAGTTCGGCGGCAAGAAGCGGCTCGAGGTTGGCAAATGTTTTTACAGAAATAGAATACATACTATATAGGTGCGAAAACTGATTGCTCAGGCCCCGGCTTTTTTGGATTTATATCCTAATCCTTTCAGAATTAGGATAAGTTTATCGCGATGGTCTCCCTGAATGATGATCTCTCCTTCTTTCACAGTGCCTCCCGTGCCGCATTTGGATTTCAAGGAGCGACCCAACTCTTCAAGGTCTGGCACATTTCCCACAAATCCGCGAATCACTGAGGCTGTCTTTCCCCCACGATGATTCTTTTCAAGCCAAACGCGAAGATCTTGCTGACCTGGAGGCAATGTGGCAGACTCCATTTTATCCTGATCCGGTTTCCACTCCGAATTGGTAGAGTACACCAGTCCGCCCTGATTTTTCTTGCTCATTTTCTTCGAGTGGATGTATTAGCTACGTTAGATTTCATCCTCGTCATTTCCTTGCAACAATCCAGGAGTGCGCGACTCTTCTGGCATATCGTTGGCCGTCTGTTGAAGGTTTTGAAGAAGAATCACATCAATAATGGTATGAGCCATCATAGCGGAAATTAAACCTGCCCAGTCGGCTGCGAAACCAATCAATCCGATAAAAACAGTCATCAGTAAGCCGTAAATACTCATCTTCAAATCACGTGGATTGAGGTATCCATGAATCGCCACAAAGACGATCGCTGTGAGGACGATTCCGAGAAAGGGCTGAATGGCTCCTCGGAAAAGAATTTCTTCACCCACACCTGCACAAAACGAAACAAAAAGCACTTCGCTCCAAGTGAGCTGAAATTGCCCGAGAAGATTTGCATACTTTGTGCTCACCGGCTTCATGAACGGCCGGCCGATGAGCCACCGTGCTGAAAAGCCCGCTGCCAATCCGAGCGCAGCACCGACACCCAACTGAATATAAAGGGGTTGATAGCCGACAATGATTGTGGCAAGATCGACCTCTTCGGAGAATCGGTCGACCAGAATAGCAATCAGCGGCATACCTGCGAGGGTGGCCAGAGCAAGTCGCAGAATGAGGACCTTTGGAATGTTCATGGTGTTTCCTCCCGCAAAGAACGGTGGAGTCCCCGCATATCACTGCCACTCGGATTTTGAAAGATCTCGAGTTCGAAATAAGGCACAGCGGCCAGAATATGGTCGAAAATATCTGCGGTGACTTCCTCAAAATGTTCCCATTTTTTATCATGGGCAAATGCGTATATCTCAATCGGAACGCCGTTCTCCGTCGACTGCAACTGGCGCACCATGTAGGTCATTTCCAAATTGATCTTTGGATTTTCTTCGATGTATTTCTGGGCATACATCCGAAAAATTCCAATGTTGGTCATGCGACGCCCATTGAGCAGTACATCTTTGTTCACCTGATTTTCTGTATTGAACGCTTCTACCTGCTGGTGGCGGGCTTCTAGGAAGGGGCGAATGCGTTCAAGCAGCAATAATTTGGAGTACAATTCTTCATCGCAAAATCGGACACTAGAGATGTTAATCAAAATATGACGCTTGATTCTCCGGCCGTCACTCATCTGCATGCCCCGCCAGTTTTTGAATGAATCGCTGACCAGCGCATAGCTTGGCACAAGGGAAATGGTCATATCCCAATTGCGCACCTTCACGGTGGTAAGGTTTATTTCGATCACTTCTCCATCTGCGCCGAATTTATCCACCTGAATCCAGTCGCCAATGCGCACCAGATCAATGGCGCTCATCTGAACGCTGGCCACGAATCCGAGTATTGGATCACGAAAAACGAGAATAAGCACTGCGGTCACGGCTCCAAAGCCTCCTAGCACATACAGCGGGGACTCTCCAAGGGCAATTGCGAGGATTAACACAAATCCAACGAGATAGAAAATGATTTTCGCGACCTGTTTATAGCTTCGGATGGGCTTGTCCCTCAGTTTTTCCGAACTCTCTAGAATAGCGACTATGGAATTCAGGATCGCATTCACAGCAAACATTACAGAGAGAATGATGTAGACACGGCTTAGTCCGGAGGCTAATTTGATCCAGTCCGGAAAATTGCTGAACAGCACGGGCACGGCCTTCGCAGTGATTACTGCGATGACAATGAAGGTCAGGCCCCGGAACACCTTGAACTCAAAAAGTTTATCGTCCCAAGTAGCCTGAGTCCGGGTAACCGTTGTCCGTACGATCTTAATCATCGCTATCCGCGCGATAACCCACACGAGCGTACAGACGATGGTCAGGAGAGCCAAGCCGGTAAACAAAAAAACGAGCGCTCCCGTGCGACCGTGAATGCCTGCAGAGGCTATCCACTGGTGCAGCAGATCCGCTCCTTCCAGAAAATTCATGCGGCAAAGGTAACATTCTAAGTGGCCGCTGAGGGCGGACTTGTCAGTGCGATCCATTGGAAGAACCAAGTAATTTCGCACAATGAATTTTTTACCGGAAGAAATAGAGCACTACGCAGAGCGGCATACTCAAATAGGACCAGAATACCTCGACGCACTCTCGCGGGCTACTTGGACGCGAGTGGTGATGCCTAGAATGTTGAGCGGTCATCTGCAAGGACGATTTCTGAGCATGATCTCGCACATGATCAAGCCCAATAATATTCTCGAAATCGGCACTTTCACGGGCTATTCTGCACTTTGTCTAGCAGAAGGACTGCAACCCGATGGAAAACTCATCACGATCGACATCAACGATGAACTGCAGGCAATTCAGGATCAGTTTTTTGGACAAAGCGTATACGGCGAAAAAATCACCCGCCTTTTCGGTAATGCATTGGATCTCATACCCAAACTGACAGAATCGTTCGATCTCGTATTTGTAGACGCCGATAAGGAAAACTACGTGAATTACTATCAGCTCTTGATGCAAAAACTTCCATCCGGCGCTCATATCCTCTTCGACAATGTACTTTGGAGTGGCAAGGTGGTTGGTGAGGCCAGTACATCGGATTTCGAAACACAAGCCATACAGCAGCTCAACGAAACAATCCTATCCGATAACCAGGTGGAAAACGTGCTACTTCCCTTGCGCGATGGGATAATGATGGTGAGAGTGCGATGAACAGTATGGCATCCTCTATTTATGATCTTTCCAAGTACGGTGTTTTAACCATCTCGTAGTTGTTCACAAAGGATTGAGCGAATATTTTTTCTGATCGTACGTTTAATCGTTGTTGTTTGAGGGGGATTAGCTACATCTTTGTAACATATTAAACAAGACCTTGAATAAAGTAACCTTTCAAAGAGCCAGCCCATTTTATGATGAAATGCATCGCGAAGTCGAAAGCTTCTTCGCCCGTCATCAGGCCAAACCCACCGGAGATTTCCGACTATATCTGAAGACTTTCATTCTTCTATCCTCGTTTGTGGGATTGTATATATTGATGCTTGTACTGCCTGTCGGATGGCTCACCTTAGGATTGAGCGCTGTGTTCGGACTCGTTCTCGGCCTCATCGGATTCAATGTGATGCACGACTCATGTCATGGGTCCTTCAGCAGCAAAACATGGGTAAACAATGTGGTGGGCTATTCCATGAATATGCTTGGAAGCAACAAATTCATCTGGAACATTAAGCATAACCGGATTCACCACACCTACACCAATGTGGATGGAATCGATGACGACATCATCAAGGTGCCAATTCTTCGTCACTGCGACACGCAGCCATTGATGAAGATTCACAAATATCAGCATATGTATGCGTTTTTGCTCTATGCGTTGAGCACGATTCTTTGGATTGGGTTCACCGACTTCCAGAAATATTTCACCCGAAGTGTATCCAGCACTCCCATCAGGGATATTCCTGTGCATGAACACCTCATTTTTTGGGTAACCAAGGTATACTATGTCGCTTTTTATGGCGTCATTCCAATTATGGTGGTAGGCTTCGGTCCTTGGCTGATTGGTTTCTTGGTGGCGAATGTCGTGTTCGGACTCATGCTGTCGGTTGTTTTCCAATTGGCGCATTCTGTTCAGAACACGCACTTTGAAAATGCCAAGCCGCACGATCTTCAACTGGAAAAAGAATGGGCAGCGCATCAGGTGGAAACCACTTCTGATTTTGCCATGAAAAGTTCAGTTGCCAACTGGATGCTGGGCGGATTGAATTTTCAAGTGGTACACCACTTGTTTCCGAATGTGAGCCACGTGCATTACAGCGCCCTTCAGCCGATCGTAGCGCGCGTGAGTGCGAAGCACGGAATTCAGTACAACTCCTACCCGAAATTTTGGGAGGCGGTTCGTTCGCATATCGCGCATTTGAAATCGCTGGGACAAAATCCTGGCTCCACCTCTTTCGCGCAGCACCCTATTGCGGCGTGAGTGTGAGTTTAAAATGAACTATCGTTGTGTGATTTAAAGGTCCGAATAAGCTTCGGACCTTTTCTTTTTTTACAGAAATAATAGCATCAATCCGAAAGCCCACTCTACTTCAACCCAGCAGTGTAGCTGCGATGCATGATCAGATCGCGGGAAGGCTCGAACGATAGTAATAGATTGCCCACCAGAAGTCCGACCAACGAGCCAAACGTCACATCCCATTCTGAATGAGCACCCAGACTCACCCGCGACACTCCCACGGCCACGGCCCACACATAAGGCAGTAAATAGAGAGCATTCGCTATTTTACTTCGCGAGTATTTCAGACTGAATGCGAGAATTGCCGCAATCAAAAAAGCATTAAATGAGTGTCCCGACGGAAACGAATACCCCGATTCTTCAATCCAATGTTCGATCACTGCTGGGTCAATTGCAGAGAGTGCAGCGTGTTGTTCCTTTATCAGATCCGCAAGGAATATGGCTCGCTCTTCATCCGACATTTCACGAAAGGCAATGAGCTGTTGAGAATGGTTAGTTGAACTCAGCATCCACACGTGGGCTGGACGAACGAGACGCGTAGCTCGTTTAATCATATGCTCGTTGATCACAGCAAGAGAACTTATCAGGATAGTGAGCACGGCAATGGATCGAAAAAACGTATGGAGTTTATTCCGTGAGCCCTCCACTAATCGGGTGTAAAACACACAAGAGATAAAGAGAATCAAAGGCGTGCCTATAATTCAGGCGGAGGCAGAAATGCCCAACGCGAGCAGCACAGACCAACTTCCATTTTTCACAGAATAAAACGCGATTGGTGAAAGCCAAATCAAAGCGAGCAGAATGCCCCACCATATCAACGACGACCTATAGATCCGCATGCCGTGACGTTTACTTTTTGGCCGCAATTCCTCTTTACGCAACCACAAGCTTCACCTTATCAGCAGCTTCCTGAAGGGTGATTGCAGAATGAACAGCAAGACCGCTTTCATCGATGAGCTGTTTCGCTTCCACGGCATTAGTGCCCTGGAGACGGACAATGATCGGTACCGAAATATTTCCGATGTTTTTGTAGGCATCCACAATTCCTTGAGCTACTCGATCGCAACGAACGATACCACCAAAGATGTTGACGAGAATTGCTTTCACCGTAGGATCTTTAAGAATAATACGGAACGCCGTTTCAACGCGCTTCGCATCAGCTGTACCCCCCACGTCGAGGAAGTTGGCCGGCTCTCCGCCACTCAATTTGATGATATCCATGGTCGCCATGGCCAGTCCGGCACCATTTACCATGCAGCCCACGTTGCCATCTAGTTTTACATAATTGAGTCCGGCGGCGCCTGCCTCCACTTCAATCGGATCTTCCTCAGTCGTGTCACGCATGGCGGCGTATTGTGGATGACGAATCAATCCATTGCCGTCCAACGTCACCTTTGCATCCACCGCAATAATGCGATCGTCAGATGTTTTGAGCACAGGGTTGATTTCGAACATCGATGCATCGCAGCCCACGAAAGCTGCGTACAAACTTTTTACGAACCGAGTCATTTCTTTAAACGCATTGCCACTCAACCCAAGGTTGAAGGCGATGCGACGACCCTGAAAATCATTAACGCCGGTGAGCGGATCAATAGTTTCTTTGAAAATACGCTCGGGTGTTTTCTCCGCTACCTCTTCGATATTCATTCCACCATCGGGTGAGTAGACAATCACATTGCGTCCGGCTCCTCGATCGAGAAGGATTGACATATAGAATTCACGAGGTTCGCTTGCGCCCGGTCCGTAGACATCTTCTGCCACATACACCTTCGACACTTTCTTTCCCTCGGCTTTGGTTTGGAGTGTCACGAGATGTCCACCGAGAATAGCTCCCGCTTTCAATGGCACTTCATCGAGACTTTTGGCGATTACTACACCGCGTGAACCCGTTTCTGTAATGGTACCCTTACCGCGTCCGCCTGCGTGTATTTGCGCTTTGATGACAAACCAACCTGTACCCGTTTCGGTTTTGAGTTGCTGCGCCATGTTGCGCGCCTCTTCGGGGGAGTTGGCTACATATCCGCGTTGGATGGCTACGCCATGCGAGGCGAGAATGGATTTACCTTGATATTCGTGAATGTTCATGGGCGCGAATATAAGTAGGGAGCTGATGAAAATGTTGGATTGAAATGCATTTCAATCCACTCTTCCATCCCGCATCACCAGCTTTCTGTCGGCCATATTCGCCAAGTCTTCGTTGTGGGTGACGATCACGAAGGTTTGATTGAATTCCTTGCGGAGTCGGAAAAATAATTCGTGAAGATCACGGGCATTGGTGGAATCGAGATTACCGGAGGGTTCGTCGGCGAACACGACGTCGGGCTGGTTCATCAGTGCGCGCGCCACAGCCACTCGCTGCTGCTCTCCGCCAGAAAGTTCAGATGGCTTGTGTTCGAGCCTAGCGCCAAGTCCGAGAAAATCGAGCAATTCCTTTGCACGAGTTTCCGCTTCTGCTTTTGACTTCTTGCCGATGAAAGCGGGAATACTCACGTTTTCCAGAGCGGTGAACTCCGGCAAGAGATTGTGAAACTGGAAGATAAAACCGATGTGTTTATTTCGAAATGCGGCCAATTCTGCAAGGCGCATTTTGGAAAGGTCTTTCCCGTCAAAAAGCAATTGTCCCGAAGTAGGCTTATCTAGCGTGCCGAGAATATAGAGCAGCGTGGACTTTCCCGCGCCACTGGCACCTACGATGGACACTACTTCTCCACGTTGAATTTCGAGGTCGACGCCTTTCAGCACAGACAACTGATCGTAGTTGCGGGTGATATTGATGGCTTTGATCACAGGGGCAAAAGTAGGGACAGCGAGGGAGAGTGACGGATGGGATGTTGGACTATTAGACTCTAGGACTATTAGACTGTAGGACTGTAAGACTGCAGGACTGTAAGACTGTAGGACTGTAGGACTGTAAGACTGTAAGGCTGTAGGACTATTAGACTGCAGGACTGTAAGACTGTAGGACTGTAAGACTGTAAGGCTGTAGGACTATTAGACTGCAGGACTATTAGACTGCAGGACTGTAAGACTGTAAGACTGTATGACTATTAGACTGTATGACTATTAGACTGTAGGACTGAAAGACTGTAGGACTGTTTGATTTTTGGGAGGTGGGAATGGTCAATTGGTTTTTTTATGCATCGACTCACCTTCACGAATTGAGGATGAAGCTAGCTTTAGCGAGCCCGCAGATTAGGCCTGTGTGACTTCGAAAGTGATCTATTTACAAGCCCTCCTTTTTTCCGAAGTGACCAAATAGAAGCGGAGAAAAGTCAATCTCAACAGATTCATCCTAAATTCCTACCACCCTCTCATGGCGACTTGCACTTCCTTGTCGATTTCGGCAATGAACTGATCAATCTGTGGGCGTTCCCATTGATTGGCGTAGTCGTCACCAAAAAGCACATCGAGTTTGATCATAAAGCCTTTTAGGAAATGTTTGTCTGAACTTCCTTCCGACATCATGTCCTTCACGATCTGCTGATAGAGCTCGAAATTGGCTTTCAAACGCGGATAGCGATCGAAGGGAATTTTACTTTCCTCGATGCGGCGAAATAAATTCGCCACCACATCACGCGTATTTCCCACACGCTCTTCTTCCGAATAACCGGCGATGGATTTTACCAAGGTACCAGCCACAGTGGCCGGAGTCATCATCATTCCTTGCTCTTTCCATGAGGCCAACAGCTCGTCGATCTGCTCGATCGGAATCTGAATTTGCAAGAGAAATGAATACAATACGGCTGCAGAAACTTCATGTTCGTTAGCCCTAGGGAGTTCTTGGTGCATTTTTATAAACTCGGCACAAATGCGTTCGGACGCCTTTTCCGCATCCTGAAAATCGGTGATGAGCTCGGCGATAGGATCAGACAATTCTGTTGACATGATTCAGTTGGTTTAGATTCAAAAGTAAGGGAAGTCCGCTGAACATATTACGGCGACCTGACCGCACACATTTGCTCCGGGGCACTTAGATTTTTGTAAGAATTGATCAAGAATCTGTACAAACAACCGGTTCAAGACTTTGGAGATTTACACATGATTCCGATACGATTCTGTTATGCTATTTGCCCTGCTCATTTACTTGCACCATCTCACAGCCAATGAATACATCTAATTATACACTACATAAACACATGACTACACGCCCTGCCCCTATTATGCCCATTCACCACCCGTGGTTATCATCCTTCTGGTCGTGTTGCATCCTCGGTGCGATCGTGGCAATGTCCCTTTCAAGCCTAAACACCACTTCTGCACAGTTGCCCGGAACGCACTACCTCGACCGCGATAGAGAACACCAAATTGGCTTGCGGAATGCCCGCTTTCTCCAGTCTTATCAAATAGACTCCGCCGAGGTATATCAAGTGAACATCAAAGTAATTGAATCGGGCGCTCTGGTTATGACAGGAGCCTATACTGATTCCACACTTACCACTGAACAAGGCTATTTCCACTACTTCTTCGCCAATGGCAGCCCAGAGTCGGAAGGACAGTTCAGTAACGGCATCAAAACAGGGATTTGGAAACGCTGGAATTTTGTAGGAGACGCCAAAACAGATCGTATTTATCCGCCGTCGACTATTATTTACTGATGGATTGAATTCTCTAATGGAAATCTCATAGTTCAAGCCTGCGCAATCCTGCGGAAAAACCGGAGGAACTGTTATACAACCACCACAGGCGGCACATACACTCGAACATCAATCGGAAGAGCAAAAAATGAATCTCTTCAGACAACCAGATACATGACATCCCTATATTAAAAAAAAACGGATTCTGAAACGCAGCTACTCGCAGTTGGACAGAGAGTGAAATCAATTCAATCGAGAACCTGAAACCTCATCGTGTGCCTCTAAGTTAGGATGAAGCTCTATTCTGTGCACCCTTATGGTTTTTCGCTATTTGTAAGTCTTGTTAAATAGTCTTCGCCCGTTTCAAGGATTACAGTGATCGCAATACATTGGATCTTCGGTTGTTTTTGTATGTGGATACATTTCTTCGCTTTTGTACTGACAATGCTGGCAAACATAAATGTAACTCAATGTGGAATTGGTCGGTGATCCGCATAGGCTGCATTCTAACCCTCTTCTAGCGTCGGTGATCCCAAAACCCGGTACCCTACATTTAGGGCATAAAGAATTTATTTTGGCTATTAACTTCTGAGCTGCCGCTTCAATTACCTTCATACGAGAAGGATTATACAAAGCTCTCATATCCGTTTCAGCATAAACAGACCTATACTTAATGAACAAGCTGCTGAATGCTTCTTTTAAGCTGTTTATATCGGTAATACCCTTAATAATATCCTCGTTCTGCTCTTTCGCCTTTCGCAGAATCAAACCGTGAGAAGGGAAGTTTACAGAGTGAGCAAATTCTAAAAGCTCTTC
>Ga0105049_10004990_pt1 | contig 15503 bp, 9 predicted proteins | sample MAT06_FD_78087 | JGI IMG/M metagenome (GOLD analysis project Ga0105049, IMG submission 78087) | Freshwater microbial communities from Lake Fryxell liftoff mats and glacier meltwater in Antarctica - MAT-06 | ecosystem: Environmental > Aquatic > Freshwater > Ice > Liftoff microbial mat | place... | reverse complement strand
CGCTGTTCATCACGGCGCGCACCTCGCTCTATGCCATACCCACGCTGACGACGCAGGCACTGGTGAAGTGAACGCTCAAGCCGTCGGCTGACAGCAACCTGTCACCACTGACGGCCCGGCTTTGGTTCCTCAACGTTCGTGGTGGATATTTTCGCCAATCGAGTGGTGGTCGGGCTTCCGCATCCCGGAGGGATGCCATGAAAATAGCCCAGCACTTCAGTGCTGGGAATCCGGTCGAAGAATCCCCAGAGTCCCGGAGGGACGGCTGAAATGCCTGGTAATTTCAGCCGTCCCTCCGGGACTTGACTGGTAATGGACGCCCTGTTCCCGGCACTGAAGTGCCGGGCTATTTCCATACCGCCCCTGATGGGGCGCCAAACACATTCATCTCCATACGCCATGGCTCTGGGATCGTTTCCACCGTAAACGACAAGGAATCCATGTTTTGGCTCTACGTCATTTCATGTGGGTCCTTGGCTGACCGAAGATGATGCCTGCCAGCGAACAGGAGACGCAGAGGCGCGGAGATCGGAGGAGGCGAAAATGGCTTTGCGCCGACATCTCCTGCTCATTTACCCTCATCCGATCTCTGCGTCTCCGCGCCTCCTGTTCGATTCGATGCGGTTTCTCGCTCAATGTAGTTGGACCCGTCGAGCCAAGGGCAGAAAAAGGACCCACACGAAACGCCGCAGAGCCCATTTTTTTCTACTCAATCACCTACCTATTCGCACGAGTGGACTAGCAGAGTGGCGCAAACGTTGGAGGGTTGCTAGCCTGACAATCATAATCAGGAGAACTCCATGCGTAGTCTACTCACCGTCCCCCTGCTGCTGATCGGCGGCGTCGCCAGTGCCGCGGACAACGTCGCGTCAGATTATTGGGTCCGCGTGATGCCGGCGGCGTGGTTCGTCGGTTTCGATGGCGATGCTCAATATACTGCGAACGGCACGGCGGGCGACAACCTGTCGTTCGATGATGTCGACCTCGCCAATCAGGAAGCCGGCTTCGGCTTGGAGGTCAGCGCCAAGTTGCCGATCCTGTTCTCGTTCCACGCGGGCGGCTACGTTGTCGGTACGGATGGATCCTTCACCGCGGCCAACGTCGATTTCGGGGGCCAGACCTTCAACAGCACGGTGGACAGCTCGATCGATCTGACCGACTTCTACCTGGAAGCTGATCTCCAACTTCTTGATCTCGATTTGGTGGGCTTCGCCATCGGCGTGGGTTACCACTTGATGAATACCGAGGTGTCGCTCAGCGGCGGCGGCAACAGTGCCACCTTGGATGAGGACGTGCAATTCCCTGTCGTCGCCCTGCGTGCCCATGCCAACCTGCCGATGCTGACCTCGCTCGGCGCCGAGGCCAAGGTGCATTGGATGGAACTGAGCATGAATGACACCGGCGTCAGCTACCTTGATGCGACCATTCAGATCACCTGGCGTCCATGGGAGATGGTCGGTTTCATCGGCGGCTACCGCCATGTGGCGGTGGACCTCAGCTTCGACAGTCCAGCCGGCATCAACGCCGGTGCCGATCTGGATCTGACCTTGTCGGGCCCGTTTCTTGGATTGACCGCGCAGTTCTGATGCGCTTGTGCGGGTCCAGGGGCGGCAGAGCCCCTGGCAGGGCGTAGCGGGACAGCGTCCCGCGATCAACAATCCCCCGAGTGCGCCTGCGCGCACGAGCGGGGACGAGACCTGGCCCTGCGCAGCAGGGTGCCCCGCAAAGCGGGGTCGCCAGCTGTGCTGGCGCAGGTCCCGTTAAGAGCGCAGCGCGCGAATCACCGCTTCGGCTTGCGCTGTCCGTTCGTCCGGCAGCAGCAGGCACACGCCAGCCAGGCGTGAACGCCACGCCGACAGGAAGCGCAGTACGCCCTTGGCGTCCTCGTCCGGATCAGCGGTCAGACGCTGCTTCAATTTGTCCGGCACCGACAACGTCGGCAGTTCGTTGTCGAGCTCGTCCGCGGTGGCGGCATCCGGCAGCACCAGGATCTCGGCGAAGAGCGGCACCTTCGGCGTGATGGCGCCCATCAGCGCGCGGAACTCCGCTGGCTGGTAGACCGGTTGCAGGGTGAGGAAATCCGCGCCTGCGCGCACGTAAGTTTCATCGATGCCCGCGTCACCCAGGCTGCGTGCGCGCGCCGCCGACAGCCGCACACCGACGGTGAACGCCGTGGGTTCTTCTAGACGAGTGCCGCCAAGGTCACGGCCCTGGTTGAGCGTCTTCACCGCACGCAACAACGCTGCGGCCTCGCAGCCGACGTTGACGACATCGGCCCGGGTCTCGCTGCTGAACACGCCATCGTCGATGATCACCGTGCGTACGCCGACCAAGTGCGCGGTCAGCAATAATTCCTGCGCCGCCAGCAACGTGGTGTCAGCAGCGATCAGTTCGAGCACCGCCGGTTTGCCGGTAACGTCCTGCAGATGACGCAAGCGTGCCGGCAAACGCGAGCCACGACCAGACCCCGGCCAGCCGGTGAGCAGACCAACGGCATTGGCACCCGCAGCCGCGAGACGTTGCAATGCCGCGCCACCTGCGGTGGGCGACAAGCGACCTGGGACGAAGGCGAGGATCGGGAATGGTGTCGCCAGCAACGACGACGTGGTGACCGTCGGCGTGGTGATCGCCTGATCGCGGATCCACAAGCTCTCGGAAAATTCCGCGCGCACCGGCAGCGGCGCACCGGCAAGGGCTTTCGCCAACGCCGCGATGTGTTCGGGACCGACGCCACAACACCCACCCACCAACGATGCACCAGCGGCGACATAGGCACGTGCCTGCGTCACCAGGTAGTCGGGGCGCAGGTGGTAACGCGGCACGCCGTCGACGCGCGTGGGGAAGCCGGCATTAGGGCGCGCGACCACCGGCAACGATGACACCTGCGCCAAGCGCGCGACCACCGGCAGCAGCGCACGCGGACCAGCAGCGCAGTTGATGCCGACTGCCGTCGCACCCGCAGCGGCAGCGGCGCGGGCAAAGTCGGCCAACTCAGCGGGGTCATCACGATCGAGGCTGCGGCAGACCAGCGCCGGCAGGCGCGAGGCCCGGCGGATACCGCCGAGCGCAGCAACCGCCTCGGCAGTGGAGGGCATGGTCTCGATGATGAAGCCGTCGACGCCAGCATCGGCGAGCGTCATCGCCACCTCACCGAACGCTTCTTCTGCTTCCGCGGGCGTCAGATCCGCGCCAACCACCGGCCCGAGCGGGCCAATACTGCCGAGCACGAACACCCGGCTCTTGGCGCCTTGCGCTGCGAGACGGGCGAGACGCACGCCAGCACTGGCCAGACGGGCGACCAGTTCGCGATCACCTTGCAGACGGAAACGGTTCACGCCGAAAGTGTTGGTCGTGATCGCCTCGGCACCGGCAGCGACGTAGGCCTGATGCACGTCCTGCACCAGATCCGGATGATCAACGTTGGCGCGCGCGATTGCCGCTGAGGCGACGCCGCGCGCGATCAGTTCGCTGCCCATCGCACCATCGAGCACGAGCACGCCCTTGGCCAAACGACGTTCCAGCGCGCTGCGCAGCGGACGATTCCCAGGAGCACCGACCAAGTGGCGCGACAACAAGTTGGCGATGCGATCAGCGACATCGGGACTGAGTTCGAGTCCCGGTCCACCAAGCACACGCCCAAGCGCGGCGCCATCGACGGCGGGGCGCAAATCAGCCAGACGATCAGCCGCGTTCGCCGTGGCCTCCAACAAAATAGTGGTGGTCAGCGCACCGACACCGCCAGGAACCGGCGTGAGCGCGCCAGCAACCTGCGCGACTTCCGGTGCGACATCGCCAACGATGAGGCTCTTGCCGTCGGGGCCGGGCACACGATTGATGCCGACATCGATGATGATGGCACCAGCGCGGATATGCTCGGGTTTGAGCAGTCCGGCCTTGCCGACGGCGACGATCACCAGATCAGCCTTGCTGGTGTGCGCGGTCAGATCACGCGTGTCGAGGTGGCAGACGGTGACCGTCGCGCCCGCCGCGAGCAACAGCTGCGCCACCGGTTTGCCGACGATGGTCGACGCACCAACGACCACGGCTTCCATCCCACGCAACTCGCGACCAAGGTCGTGCGCCGCCGCCTTGGCAAGTTCCACCGCGGCTACCGCCGTACACGGCGCGAGCGCTGGTTTGCCAGCGAGCACCATGCCGAGGTTCGATGGGCTGACGCCTTCGACGTCCTTATCCGGTGAGAGCAGCGCCTGCGCCAGGAAGTCCGATAAGCCATCGCCCACTGGCGTCTGGCCCTGGGCGAAACGCCGCAGCGGACTCTGCAGGATGATGCCATGCACGCGGCTATCGACGTTCAGTTCTTCGATGACCTCGCTGAGGTCTTCTTGCGTCGCCTGCGGATCGACGGTCACCACCTGATGGCGGATGCCCACACGCGCACAAGCCGCGGCCTGGTTCTTGAGATACACCGACCAGCCCGCATCGACGTGTACGGAGATCGCCGCCAGACACGGCTGGATGCCACGCGCCTGGAGCGCTGCGACCTGGTCGGCCAAACGTGCGCGACGTTCCTCGGCGATGGCTTTGCCGTCAATCAGGCGAGCGGGCATGGAGGTCTCCCGCTTGGGAGACTAGTGCCGGGATTCCGTTCGTCATCCGGGCAGAAACGGTGACGAGAGCTTCGTGCCGCCAGCGCTGATGTCCCTGATTCACAAGGTCGACAGCGGAATCGAGATCGTCACCACCGTGCCCTGCCCAGGCACCGACTGCACCGCGACCTCGGCGTGCAGTTCATCTTGCAGGCGTTTGACGATCAGGTCGAGGCCCACCGGTCGTGCGCCGCTAAGAGACTGGTCGCCGTTATCGTAGCTCAGGTCGAAGACCAATCCCTGCGCGCCCTGGTCATTGAGCGCAGCGGCCGCTTCTGCTGTCAGCAAGCCCTGGTCCACCGCCATCTCGCGCATCTGCCCGGGATCGATGCCACCGCCGTCATCGGCGACGGTCACCACCAACGCGCGGTCGCGCCGTTCGACCGCCAACGTCAGCATCGGTGCCTCCGGTTTTCCTGCGATGGCGCGTTCCGCGGCGGAGTCGAAACCTTGATCGCAAGCGAAGCGCAGCAAATGCGGCAGGACGTGGTTGAGGACTTCGATGTGCGCTTGATCCACCTGCACGTCTTCGCCCTGAACGGAGAAGCGTACTTCGACGCCGCGGCGCCGCGCCATCGGGACGGCCAGGCGAATGGTCGCCGCCAAACCGGTACGCACTGGCTGGACCAGCAAACCCGCAAGCTGCACCAGGGTCGCACGTTTGGCCACCCGCAACTCTTCGCGACTGGATGGTGACTGACTGCGCTGATTGAAGGCTGCCGATTGTTGTGCGTTCGCGGATTCCTCCGCACCGAGCAACGCCCGGAACTGCCGTTCGATGGCGATCACGGACGCCTCCAGGTCGGCCACGCCATAACGGCAACGCCGGACCTCCTGATCACTGAGATGGGCCATGGCGATGTAACGCGTCAGTTCGCCGTCGAAGCCCTGCGCGGTCTGTTCCAGGCCGACGAGTCCGAAAATCGCGCCACCACTGCGCAAGGCGCGCACGCCACGCTGCAGATCGGTGAGCTGGACGCGGTCGGGCGCTGAGCCCATCCGTGCCGAGAGGTCGCTGAGCTGCTTGACCATGGCGCGCAGACGCACCAAGAAACCATGGAACAATTCGACGTCCTCGGCCATCGCCTTGAGCTGTTCGTAATCCGCGTGCGAGCGTTCGACCTCGGCTGCCAACCGGCGTTCGTCGCTAATGTCGGTGAGCGTCACCAGCACGCCGCTGGATTCCGGCAGACCGCCAGTTTCACGCCGGAAACGCCGGGTGGTGCCGGAACCATGTTCGATGCTGTAGAAACGCAGACGCAGCACCAACGGACCATTGGGGCGTTGCACCGTCACCATTTTCAGCGGGTTCACGTCATCCAGTTCGTCAACATCGATGGTGCCACCACGCACAATCTGCAGGTGGTCGGCCAAGCGGCGGCGCAGGATCGCTCCCGAGCTGCCCGGGACGAGGAGTTCGCCAAGGTCCACTCCGTCGAGGTCATGCCGCCCGAGCAGGTCCGCCGTGGCGATCGAGCGATCCGGCTGGATGCGTCCCTGCGGATCGAGCGTCACTAGGCCGATCGGCAAGGTGTCGAAGATCAACCGCATCGAGGCATTGCGACGCGAGATCTGTTCACGCCAGCCACGCTGCGAGGCCAGCAGGCGATTGATCTCCCCGCCAAGACTGGCGATCTCATCGCCACCAAAAGCGTCGACCAAGCTGACGTGGTCGTTGGTCTGGGATATCTCATTAAGATGCTGCCCCAAGCGCGTGACGCGACGCAGCACGATGCCTTCCATCAGCAGCAGTACCGCCACCACCAGGATGCCACCAGTGATGGCGATGGCAGTCATCAGGATGTCCCACGTAAGATCACCCGCGCCGACGATGCCGCGATCGAGCGACAAGGTCACTACCAGCGGACCATTGTGGATATCCAGTCGCCCATGCGCGAGCAGCTCATCGTCATTCACCGGTTGCAGGACCATGCCCTCTGGGCCATCAAGTAAGCGCAGATCGGCATCGCGGAGCGAAATCTCTGCCCGTGGACGCACACGCACCTGATGACGGATGCCGTCGCCAAAATCCCTGACCCATGGTTCATCAAGCCAGCGACCAGCGACCACCGCGCCAACTACCCCATCTGGCAACACCCGGTTGCTCCACACCACCAGCATCATCCCGCGATTGACGCGGACGAGCGCCCGACCGTTGGTGCCGAGTTCGGGCGTCGGATTGTGCGCCAACACCGCCTCGATCAGCAGCGGGATTTCACTAACCGGCAGCTCATCACTCAGCGCCATGCGACCGAGGTCAGGAATGGAACCCGCACGGTGCAACTCGAACAACACCGACGCATCGCCAGGCATGGTCGGCAACGACATCGGCAACTCGCCCGTTCCGCTGGACCACTGGCTCCAGGCCACCGCCGCCGCCATCAGCGCGACACCATTGTCGTCGAAACGCTGGAGTGCCAGCTGCACCTCCTCCGCCGCTTCCGCCGCTTCCAGGCGTTCAAAGGACTGACGCAGAAGATGGTGGGCCCAGATCCCCTGGCCAACCAGCATCGCCACCACCACCGCCAACAGGACTACCAGCGTCCGCACGTGTACCGATTTTATGAGCGACGACATTAGGCAGAAGCATACCCCACGGCGAGCGCGCTTGCCAAGGGCTTGCGACGCGACGCTCTACGTCACCCCTGGCGGGGTCCGACCAGCCTTCCATGCTGCGCGCCATGCTCGCGTGGCACCTTGGTTTGCGTTACCTGAAGCGGCGGCGGACGGCGTGGCTCGCGCTGGCGGCGATCACCCTGACGGTGGCGGTGCCGGTGGCGGTGCTCGGTGTGATGCAGGGTTTTATCGACATCACCCGCCTGCAGGTACGCGCTAACGAAAGCGATTTGACCATCGAATCGCCGTGGCAGAGCGGGCCATTGGTACAGGACGCCGAGGACCTGGCGACCGTGATGGGCACTACGGGTGTCGCGAACGTCGCGCCGTTCGTTTCGACCTACGCCATCTTGTCTCCGCGCGGCACCAATGCCGACCTGCGCCAGAATCTGCCGTGCCTGGTCGATGCGATCGACTGGTCGCGCGATGAGGTGATGGGCCGGCTGACGCCGCAGGTATTGCACCCGCGTCCAGTCACCGATCTGCACGCGCCACCACTGGCGCCGCACGAACGCGGCACCGGTTTTCTGACGCCGGCGTGGCGTGATCATCTGGCCCTCACCGGCATGGAGCTGGTCGGTGGACTCGGTATCGGTCCCCTGCCACTGCCACCGCGTCTGCGCCCACATCCGGGCGTGGTGGTGGGACGCGAACTGGCCTACAGCAAGGGCCTGTATCCTGGACTGACGGTACGGCTGACGGTGCCCAACGGCAGTGGCGGCACCACCGGCCAGATCACCGCCGAGATCAGCGACACCATCGGCACCGGCATCTATTCGGTCGACAGCATGGCCGGACTGCTGCCGCTGCCGCTCGGCCAACGGCTCGCCGATCTGCATGCGCGCGGCCAACGCCCCGCAGCCTTGAGCGGCTACCGGGTGCAGGTGACTCCGGATGCCGATCCGCAAACGGTCCGCCGTCAGCTGATGTTGAATACCGGCCAACAGGTCTCCACCTGGATGGAACGCGGCAGCGCCAACCTGATCAAGAGTTTTGAGATCCAACGCAACGTCATGGGCCTGGTGATGGTGCTGATCGAGATCATCGCGGTCTTCATCGTCTATGCGATCTTCAGCATGCTGGTGGCGGATAAACGCCACGACCTCGGCGTGTTGATCGGCATCGGCGCGAAACGTTCGGACATCGGCAAGGTCTTCATCATGATGGCGCTCTTCCTGTCGCTGGTCGGCGGTCTGCTCGGCTGGCTGCTGGGCTGGGGCTTCCTCGCTGCGCTCAATCCGTTCTGCCGCATCACCGGCATCCAACTGTTCCCGCAGGACGTGCTCTACACGCCCGAGGCACCGATCAGTTGGGATGCGCGCGTGCCGCTGTTCTTCATCACCATCATGGGCGTGGTCGGCTGGGCCGCCGCGTGGCTCCCGGCCCGTCAGGCCAGCCGCATCGATCCGATCGCCATCCTGCGTGAGGGCGGCTGATGTCGATCGTCGCCGGAAGCAGTCGTCTGGTGGTGAGCGGGATCGCGAAGGCGTACCCAGGACTCAGTGTGTTGAAGGACCTCGACCTCACCGTCGCCGCCAGCGAGGTGGTCGCCATTCGTGGTGCGAGCGGCACCGGCAAGAGCACCTTGCTGCATTGCCTCGGTCTGCTCGACCGTCCGGATGCTGGCAGCATCCGTCTGGATGGCGATGAACTCACCGCGCTGACCGGCAATGCCCGTTCGGCTGCGCGAGCACGTCGCGTCGGCTTCGTCTTCCAGGCCTTCCACCTGCTGCCCGAATTTGACGTGTTGGAAAATGTGTTGATGACCGCACGCACCGCCGAGTTGCCGCTGGCCGCGGCCGAGGTCCGGGCGCGTGACCTGCTCGGACGGCTCGGCCTGGGTGATCGTGTACGTCAGGATGTGCGCACGTTGTCCGGTGGCGAACGCCAGCGCGTCGCGCTCTGCCGTGCGCTGTTGCCGCAGCCGCAGCTCCTGCTGGCGGACGAACCGACCGGCAACCTCGACCCGGCGACGGCGGCGGTGGTACTCGATCAACTGCTCGACCTCGCGCGTCAGGCGCAGGCCAGCGTGGTGATCGTCACCCACGATCCCGCCATTGCCGCCCGCGCAGATCGACGGCTGACACTACGTGATGGACGGCTGCACGCCGAAGCCTGAGCACTGATCGTTGGCGAATAGCGCAAAGTGCGGTATTTACCGTTGGAAATCTGCATGGGGTGGCTTACGACGCGCCCCCTTCCAAGGATCAGCCCATGAAATCGATCATCATCACTGCCCTCGCACTCGTCGGACTGGTCATCGGCATCGTGGTTGCCACCTACCCGACGGCGAAAACGACCGCAGTGCCGGCGCCGGCACCAGTTCCCGCGCCAGCACCCGCTGCACCAAAGCCAGTGGCGAACCCGGCGGCAAACGACCAGGGAGCCAGGGAACGGGCAGAGAAGGAAGCTGCGCAACGGGCTGCCGCAGCCCTCGCCGCCAAGGAAGCAGCAGAAAAATCGGCTACCGAGAAGGTCGCCAAGGAAGCAGCAGAAAAAGCTGCCGCCGAGAAGGTTGCTGCTGAACTGGCCGCCAAGGAAGCAGCAGAAAAATCGGCGAAGCAAGCGGAAGAAAAATCCGTCGCAGAAAAAGCCGCGAAGCTCGCTGCAGAAACGGCGGCCGTCGCGCTGGTGACCAAAGAAGCCGCCGACAAAGTCGCCAAGGAAACCGCCGAGAAGTCCGCCAAGGATGCTGCCGACAAGGATGCTGCTGAAAAAGCCGCGGCTGAAATCGCCGCCAAGGAAGCCGCTGACAAGGCCGCCAAGGAAGCTGCTGAAAAAGCTGCCGCCGCGAAGCTCGCCAAGGAAGCTGCCGACAAAGCGGCGGAAGAACTCGTCATCAAAGAGTCTGCCGAGAAAGCCGCAAAAGCTGCCGCGGACAAAGCCGCTGCCGAGACGGCCGCTGCTGACCTGGCAGCGAAAGATGCAGCGAAAGATGCAGCGAAAGAAGCCGCCGAACGCGCCGCCGCCAACGCCAAGCGGGTATTCAACTACGGCGCCAAAGGTCCCAACACTTGGCCAGCGAACGTGCCCTGAACGTGCTGCTTACGCCCCGTCAAACCCCAAGTCGTTGACGCGGATTGTAAGGCGACGCCGCAGCAAGATCACGCCACAAGGCCTTGGCTTTGTCATCCGCCGTTGGCGGCACGGTGATGCGCATGGTCAGGTACTGATCACCGGGTGGCGTGCCGGGCAGGCCACGGCCACGAAGGCGCAGACGCTGGCCATCGCTGGAACCCGGCGGGATGGTGACCGTGGTCGTGCCACCCAACGTTGGTACCGGCACCTGCGCGCCGAGCACGGCTTCCCACGGCGTCAGCGGCAGATCGAGTTCGATGTCGCGCCCATCGACCCGATAGAAAACGTGCGGCGTGAGCGTGACCTCCAGGTACAGATTGCCGTTGAGTTCCGGCGTCGCACCGGGCCAACCCTGACCACGCAAGCGTATGTGTTCACCATCGGCAAGACCCTTGGGAATGGTGACACGTAGCGTGCGTACCTGCCCCGCATCAGCTCCTGCACCGTTGGGCATCTGCAACCGCAGGGTGCGCTCGCCACCGGCATAGCCTTCTTCGAGCGTCAGTTCGATCGCGTGCCGCAGATCCTGACCACGTTCGGCGGTGTGAGCGGATCGCCGGCCGCCCTGTCGGGCGCCGAACAACGAACTGAAAAAATCACTGAACTGCTCGCCATCCGCAGCAAACGGCTGCCCGTCATCTTGACGATAGCCGTTGGCAGACGGGAACTCCTGACCTTCACGCCAACCGCCAAGACGTACCTCGTCGTAGGCTTTGCGCTTCGCCGGATCGCTGAGCACCTCGTGCGCTTCACCGAGATCGGAGAAACGCTGCTGGGCGTCTTTCTCCTTGCTGACATCCGGGTGGTGCTGGCGCGCCAGCTTGCGCCAAGCGGTCTTGATCTGGTCCGGCGTCGCCTCCGGCGTGACGCCCATGGTGGCATAGTAATCTTTGAACTGTGTCCCAACCATTCGTCGTTCCCTTTATGGATGCCCGCCGGACCCGGACTCCGAGCAATGGCCGGCAATCATTTCCGTCAGAAATGGCCTTTGGTGGCCTCCATGGCATTGGACTCCCTTGGTCTCTTGGCACAAGATGTGCCAACCACAGGTAACAAGACCGGAGCGTAGCGATTCACCTCCGTTCCTTGATCTTCGCTCAAACGCACCCGTCGATCCTGCCCCGCTTCATGCGCTCAGCAGGAATGAGAGTGGATGGCACTGCTCTCTGCACGGCTGCGCCTGGGACGACAGATTCCCAGTGATCTGCACCACTCGCCCGTTTGGCGTAGCGGACCCACCGACCACGTCATGCAGAATGCAGCGCCCGCCCTGGCACCAGATCATGGCCTACCTCTGAGGAATGGCGCGGATCGTGCTAAGGCTAATGCTAATGCTAACTGGCTTGGAGGCATCGCCGTCAGACAGCTGACGCGCTGCATCAACCCTGGCTGCCCAAGCATCACCCCCTCTGACGGAAACACCCATGTCCACTACCCTCACTGACCACGACCTCATCAACTGCCAGAACTGGCGGTACGCGGTCAAACAGTTCGATCCCTCGCGCAAGATCAGCATGAACCACTGGTCGACCCTCGAACAGACACTGGTGTTGAGCCCGTCGTCCTACGGTCTGCAGCCCTATATGTTCCTGGTGATCGACGATGTGGCGCTGCGCGCACGGCTCACCGTCGCATCCTATAACCAACCCAAGGTGGCGGATTGTTCGCGGTTTGTGGTCTTCGCCATCCGCAAGGACATGGATCGCGCCCACGTGGATCGCTTCATCGCCCGCACGGCCAAGATTCGAAAAGTGTCGGTGGAATCGCTGGCAGGTTACCGCCAGACCATCATCGGTGATCTGATCGAAGGTCCGCGTCATGCCTGGATCGATCACTGGTCGGCGCGCCAAGCGTACATCGCGCTCGGCAATCTGCTCACCAGTGCCGCGACGCTGGGCATCGACGCGTGTCCCATGGAAGGTTTCGAGCCGGACAAATATGACGAGATCCTTGGCCTGACCCCACGTCACCTGGGTGCGGTGGTGGCGTGCGCGCTCGGCTACCGCAGCCCGAATGATCAACATGCGCACGACGCCAAGGTGCGTTTCGCCGCAGAAGATCTGGTGGAATACGTCTGATCAGCGGCGCTGTCAGCCGGCGCTGCTGTACGAGATCACTCGCGGAACAACGTCGTCACTCCCCGCCCAATCACCGCTGACGACAACCACAGGCAACTCACCAAGAACAGCATCGCCCACAGCGCGAAGGCGCAGGCGATTGCCGGCCCCTGACCCAGGATGTTCACCAGTTCGAACAACACCTTGGTGATCGGGAAGGCGTCGTGCCGTTGCGCAAGGATCAGCGAATCGCTGACCTCCAGCATGCTGAAGCTGAACGTCAGCAGCGCGCCGGCGGCGAGTGATCCGGCGATCAGCGGTAAGGTGATGCGCCGCAGACGTTGCCACAGACCTGCGCCGAGCGATGCGGCGGCTTCCTCGTACACCGGCGGAACCTGCGCCAGCCCCGCAGCACCGGCACGCACGACATGCGGCAACCGGCGCACGGCATAGGCAATGATCAGGATGGCGGTCGGATCACGGACCGGATCGAACACCGCACGCAGCGGCGGGATCGACATCACCATCACCAGGAAACCGAACGCCAGGATCACGCCAGGGATCGCCAGCGGCAGCATCGCCAAAGTGTCGAGAACCTGCCAGCCGCGTGGTTTCCAGCGGGTACCGACCCAGGCGATGAAGGTGCCGAGCACCAGCGCCAGCACCGTCGCACCGCCCGCGTAGAGCAGGCTGTTCATCACCCCAGGAATCACCGACGGATGCGCCAACGCATCCACCAGATGACGGGTGGTCAGGCTCTCCGGCAACACCGTGCCATACCACGACCCGGACACGGCGATGAGCGCGACCGCCGCATGTGGCGCCACCGCCAAGGCAATGATCGCTGCGACGAAGGCGGCCGTACTCACACCGCGCCAACCGCTCAGGCGAATCGGCACCCACATGCCGGCATGTTTGCCCGCCAGCGCGTCGTGGCGTTTGAGGAACACTAGGCGCGCCAACAGGTAGAGCGCGACCGACACCACCAGCAGGATCACCACCAACGCGAACGGTAACGGATTGGAGTTCAGCTCGGTGAGTCCGTGGTAGATCTGCACCGGCGTCGCGCGGTCGTAGCCGAGCACGAGCGGCGTGCCGAGTTCGGTGAAACTCCAAACGAACACCACGATGCCGCCACCGAACAACCCAGGTCTTATGAGCGGCAGGACGATGCGGCGGAAACGCGTCCACGCACCGGCACCCATCAGTTGTGCCGCTTCCAGCAACGAACCATCCAAGCGCATCAATCCTGCCGCGACGGTGAGGTAGAGGATCGGATAGAGGTGCAGCGCTTCGAGCAGGCAGACCGCAGCGAAACGATGATCACCAAGCCAATCCGGGCCATTGCCGGGATCGCTCACGCCCAGCGCCACCAAGGCACTGTTCACTGCACCATATTGGCCGAACAACTGCGCCACACCGATGGCACCGACGAATGGCGGCAGGATCAGTGGCCCAAGGAGCAACGGCTCCAGCCAGCGTTGTCCGACAAACCGGTACCGCGCACCGATCCACGCGAGCGGCACCGCGATGAGCATGGCCAACGTGGTGCTGACCACCGCGATGGCGAAGGAGTTGATGAGGCCTTGCTGATAAACCGGATGCGCCAACGCCGCGAACAGCACCGACGGTTTCAGTCCCTGCGCCACGCTGATGCCGAGCGGCAACAACAGAAACACGGCAAGGAACGCCGTCACCAGCACGATCGCCGACCAGCCGAGAGCGGTACGCATCAGCGACGCTCCCCTGCCGACGCTCGTGCCAGGCGTGCGGCATCACGGTAATGCTGCTGCGCGGCGATGGTCCACTCGCGCATGGTGGTGATGCGATCGTCGGCCAGGCGTTTACGCGCGGCCACCGCATCGCGGTGGTCGTACGGCAACCAGATGAATTGCTGCCACGCTGGCGAGTTCGACTGATCGGCGGCGATGATCGCCGCCCAGGCATCTTGCAGTTCTTCGCGCGGATCAAGCACCACCGCCTTGATGGTCGAGCGGATGAGGTCGAAATACGGTCCAGTCCACGTCGGCTGGTAGCTGAACGACTGCGCGAGGACGAAGGGGTTCTCACTCGGATCGCTGCTGTGCGCGAGGTGCTCGGGCGTGAACAGGTCACGACGCACCGACCAACGACGCAGCGCGTAACGGGTCGGACCACCGGGTTCGCCGACGCGGTAGTTCCACAAGCGCTGGCCTTCGACCGACAACACAAAGCGCATGAAGGCCACGGCCTCCGCGCGCTGCGGCGCCCCACGCAACAGGGCGATGGGATCGGCACTGATCGAGGTCCCCCCCTGCGGCGTGGTGAAGATCACGCGTTCGCGCGCGGATTCCTGCGTCGTCCATTCGGCTTCGCTGCGACCGTAGAAATCGATGCACATGCCGGCAATGGCGTCGCCACGACCGACATCGCGCGGGACCTTCGACGCGGAGTCGGTGACCGAACGCGCGTTGCCGGCGATGCCTTTGATCAGCGTCATGCCGTTCAGCCACCCGGCATCGAGCTGTTCCGCCGTCGCGTTCATGGGTGTCGCGCCGCCCTTTTTCACTGCGGCAGCCAACTGTTCCTGCAACATCATCACGTAGCAGGTGGCGATAGATCCGGACTTGGTCGGATCAGCCATCACCACCTGACCGAACAATGCCGGATGGGCGAGATCGCTCCAGGCGGTGAAGACTCCGCCGGTCAGGCCAACACCGCCGAACTCAGCGACGTGCGGCGATCGCAGCGCTGCCACGCGATCCGGATTGTAGCAGATGCCGAAACTCGACAGCGCGGTTCCGTAGTAACGCCCCTGCGGATCGTAGATGGTCTCACCCGCGAGCGTCTGCGGGATGACCTCGTCGCGGAAGAGGTCGGGCATGGCCTGGAGCAGGCCGGCGTCGACGAGGTAGCCTTTGCCCGCAAGCGAACGGTGATCGAACTCGCCGCCGCCAAATACCAAGTCAATGCCGATGCCGAGATCGCTGGCGAGGAACGCCTTCCGCGCCGGAGCGTCACCTGTCTTGGGATCGTTGAAGCTGCGCTCGAAGCCGGGAAGTCGTTCCGCCGCCACCGCGGTGTACTGCTCGTTGATCAGCTTGCTGATGTCCGCCATGCCACCCGGCGTACGCCAGTCGATCGCCACATCGTAGCCCAACTCGCG
>Ga0105049_10004986_pt1 | contig 15506 bp, 11 predicted proteins | sample MAT06_FD_78087 | JGI IMG/M metagenome (GOLD analysis project Ga0105049, IMG submission 78087) | Freshwater microbial communities from Lake Fryxell liftoff mats and glacier meltwater in Antarctica - MAT-06 | ecosystem: Environmental > Aquatic > Freshwater > Ice > Liftoff microbial mat | place... | reverse complement strand
TGACGTAGCCGCGGGTGGGGGGCTTGCAGAGCTTGGCGCGGTAGTCGAGGCGCAGGGGGTTGTACTCGTCGACCGAGCCCGCGGCAGGCGGCCCGATGCGCGGGGGGGGCGGCGGTGGGGGCGGGGGCGGCGGCGGAACGGCCGGAAGAGCGGTGGAAGGTGGGGCGGACTCGGAGGACATCGCTAAGCAAAGTGTATTCAACAGGCCAGTGCCATGGGGAGGGGAGATTCTGGCCCGATAAAATTTACATTATCCTGCCTTATAGTCGTCTTTATGGGAGTTGCCAGGTGTTGGTGAAGAACCCCGAGCCGAGCACGGCGCTGGCCCCGGTCGCGGGGGAGTCTGCCGAGAAGATGGCGTAGTCGGGGAACGCGATGCCCGAGGTGAAAAGGGGCACGCGGGTGTGGGCACGGGCGGCGCGGGGGGAGGTGCTGGCGAGGGCGACGATCATGGCGTTGTCGGAACCGGGGCGTGGGCGGCAGAAGAACGCGGTGAGGTCGCCGGTGAGGGTTTGGTCGCCGATTTGGACGGCGCCGCGGGAGACGGAGAGGGGCGAATGGAGCAGGTTGGCGGGCCAGGCGGCGTTGGTGTCGGCGTTGCCGTAAAGGACGAGGGTGCGGACGGGGTCGGTGGTGAGCAGTGGGTGGGTGTCGGGGACGAGGTCGACGCTGCCGGCAGCGCGGTAATGCCACGTTTCGGCGTGGTAGCGGGCGAGGTCGTAGGCGGCCGCGTTTTCCTCGGGGGTGCCGCGGGTGGGGTAGACGAAGAGCATTCGGTTTTGGAGTGCGAGCTTCAGGGGGCCGGCGCGGCGGGGGTTTTTCTCGGCGGGCGGGAGCTCGGCTGAAATCCATTTGCCGTCGATCCTGCGGACGGTGGTGGCGGGCGAGGGGTTTTGGCCGTCGAGGGTGACGGAAGCGCGGGCAGCTTCAAAATGGAGGATGAGGGTGGCGACGTTGGAGGTCGTGCCTGTGATTCGGTTGGAGACCGGATCGTATCGGAGGTCGACGGAGGAGATTTGTCCGGGGGTGAGTTGTTGTGCGATTTCGGCGAACTGGTATCGGGAGTGGACGGCGGGGTTGGCGGTGTAGAAGGCGATTTGGCGGAGCTCGCCCGGCTGGGGAAGGCGGCGGCGGGCGAAGAGGTCGAAGATTCGGGGGTGGTCGACGCAGGAGGCTCCGGGTTCGGTTTCGTTGTCGTCCCACCAGTGTCCGGCGCCGGGTTGTTCGAGGAGGGAGAAGTCGTTGTGGAAGGGTTTTAGGAGTGCGGCCATGGTGCGGGCTTCGCGGACGGGGACGTTGTCGTCGGCGTCGCCGTGGAGGATGAACAAGCTTGTGGTGGCGAGGTTTGGGAGGAGGGCGAAGGTGTCGGAGGGGAGTGAGGCGGCGCGGAAGTGGGCTCGGGCGGTGTCGGCTGGGGAGGTGGTCGCGACGGTGGTGACAGAGGTGGTGGGGGTGGTTGCGGGTTGGGTGGCGGCGCGGGCGGGGGAGTAGGTGGAGAAGGCGATCCAGCCGGCCGAGGGGGCGGCGGCGGCGAAGAGGCCGGGGTGGTTGGCGGCGAGGTGCCAGGTTCCGTGTCCGCCCATGGAGTGTCCGGTGAGGTGGGTGCGGGAGGGGTCGTTGGGGAGGGTTTTGCGTGCGTGTGCGAGGACCTCGAGGGCGTCGAGGCGACCCCAGTCTTCCCAATCGAAGCCGAAGGGGCGGCGGTTGGTGGGGCAGACGATGTGTGCCCAGGATTTGGGTGCGTAGGCGTCGGCTTGGCTGGTGGCCTCGACGGAGGCCCCGTGGAGGGAGAGGACGAGGGCCGGGGCGGGGGTGATCGAAGTGTTCTGCGCGGGGACGAGGGCGTAATACTGGACCGAGCCGTCAATGTCGGAGGTGAAGGTGACGCGGCGGGACTGGGCGGACGTTCGCCAGCGGAGGGGGAATGTGGATTGGGTTCCGCCGAGGGAGACGATGAGGTCGGTCTTCGCGCCGAGCGGGCTGGCGGGGGAGGGGAGGGAGATGCGTGCGCGGCGGACGGACATGGGGGGGAGGGCGGTGGGTTCTTGGGGGGTGGGCGGCTGATTGGTCAGGTGGGCGGAGGGGAGGACGTCGAGTGGCTGGGCGGTGGGGTTGACGACGACGACGGATGCAAGGAGTGGGGCGTTGGCGTCGCGGAGGAGGTCGGGGAGCATGGAGTCGTCCTGGAGGACGAAGGGGGCGTCGGGGGCGGGTTCGAGGGTGGCGCGGAGCTGGCCCCGGCCGCCGGCGAAGAGGAAGGTGTTCTTGCCAGCGGTGAGTTGGACGGGGAGGGCGAGGTAGCCGTGGGAGTACACATCGCCCGCGCGGGGCGAGCCGTTGACGTAGAGCATGGCGTGGCCGGCGGCGCGAAGGAGCATCACGCGCGGCACATCGGAGACGACCTCGGCGTAGGCATAGCCGCCGGAGATTCGGCGGTCCTGAAACCCCCCGTCCGGGCCGGACTCGAGCGGCGACCAGCCGTCGCCCGCGACGGGGGGCGACCATGTGCCATCGGCGATGGCGGCGACCACGGGATCGATCACGACGGGCAAGCCCGGAACGGCAGTAGCCGACCGCGCGTCACGCACGAGCAGCGAGCGGATCTCGACGCGACCGCCCGAGGCGCGGGTGGTCTGGGCGAGGGCGGGGGTCGTGGCGGCGAGGAGCAGGAGAAGGGCGGCAAGCGGGCGAGGGGTCATGGGAGCAGAGCTTACCGACGGGCGGACGGAGACCCTACAACCCGATCCATGCGCCGCCGGCGGAGGCGGCTTGTTGCTCGGCGAAGACTTGGGCGAGGGTGGCGAGGTTTTGCTTGGCGGAGACCTCGGGTTCGCGGTCTTGCTCGATGGAGAGGAGGAGGTCGCCCATGGAGTAGGCGAGGCTGCCGTGCCAGTCGGGGGGGGCGGTGAGGGTTCGGGGTTTGGGGTGTTGGGTGGAGACGAGGGTGAGAGAGTTGCCGTAGACCTCGAAGGTGAGCGAGCCTTGGGTTCCGTCGACGCGGCAGGGCATGGAGGGTTCGCCGGCGGCGAGGAGTTCGTGGTGGATGATTTGGCCAGTGATTCCGCCGCCGAAGTCTGAGAAGCTGGAGAGGAAGTTGTCGGAGGTGAAGTGCTGGTGCGGCGGGCGGCGGGTGGAGGCCCAGACGCGCTTGGCGTCTTTCCCCAGCCAGTAGCGGAGGAGGTCGACGAGGTGGGTGTTCCACTGGACGGTGAGGAAGTCGGTGCAGGTGGAGTAAAAGGGGTGGTCTTTGAGGTGGAGGTCTTGGGTGCCGTAGATCTGGATTGAGGCGTAGTAGGGGGTGCCGATGGCGCCGGCGCGGATGAGGCGGGCGGCGTACCAGTTGGCGGGCATCCAGCGGTAGTTTTGGGAGACGGCGAGGCGGCAGCGTTGTTTTTCGGCTGCGAGCATCATGCGGCGGCCCTCCTCGAGGGTTGCGGCGAGGGGTTTTTCGGTGAGCAGGGGCAAGCCGCGTTCGAAGACGAGTTGCGCTGCGGGGAGGCGTAGGTTTGGCTGGGTGTAGAGGCCGACAGCGTCGAGGTCGGGGGTTTTGGCGAGCATTTCGGCGAAGTCGGGGAAGGTTCCGACGCCGCCGAGCATTTTTCCGGCTACGTCGAGGGCGGTCGGTGCGGGGTCTGAGACGGCGACGATCTTGTAGCCGGCTTTGGTGTAGGCCTCGGCGTGGGCGCGGGCGATTCCGCCGAAGCCGATCATGGCGACGCGGCGCTCGCGACCGGTGGGCAGAGGCGGGAGGGCGGGGATGCCGAGCTCGGCTGGGGTGATGGGGGAGGACATGGGCGGATTCCTTAGTCGTCGGCTGGACGGTGGAGGTGGCCGGGGCGATTGCGGCCTTTGAGTTCGGTTTCGAACCAGAAGTATTCGGTGTCTTCGAGGATTTCGAGGATCTCGTGTTCGTCGCCCATGCGGGTGAGAAAGACGTCGCGCGGGCCGATGGAATAGACGACGCCCTCCGAGCGGACGACGAGCTTTCCGGAGATCATGCAGAAGTACTCGTCGCAGTCGTGGAAGTGGAGCTCTGTGACGTTTTTTTGCCCCTTTGGGAAACGAACGAGCCCCCACGCGGAGATGTTGGGGGCCGGGGCGGTGGCGCTGGGACCTTGGATGACGGGCATGGGAACGATTTCAGCAGAACTGGGGTGGAACGCAATAGTGGGGAAGGTATCGGCGTTGAAGGGGACATGAGGAACGACACGAGGAGCGCGCGGGTTGGAGCGGTGGTGTTCGGGTTGTTGGCGGGAGGTGTTGTGGGGGGGGTGGCGTGGGGAGCGCCGACGGAGGCGGGGTGTGTGGCGGCGGCGGATTATTCGGCGGGGTTGGCCGGGCGGGCTCTGCTGGTGATGCACGAGGGGAAGGTGGTGTTCGAGCGGTATGACAATGGGTTTGACGGGGCGCTGGCGCATCCGCTTGCGTCGGGGTCGAAGAGCTTTGTGGGGGTGCTGGCGGCGGCGGCGGTGGAGGACGGGATCATTCCGGGATTTGACGACACGGTGAGCGGGACGATTAAGGAGTGGGCGGAGGCGGAGGGGAAGAAGGACATTACGGTGCGGCAGTTGTTGTCGTTGTCGTCGGGGTTGGACCCGTCGAATGCGCTGCTGGGGGGGCGGGGTGGCGGGAGGGTGCTCGGGGATGGGGCGGACGCGCGGCAGAGGAGGCTTGGAGGGGCCGATCGGCCGCCCCAGCCGGATGATAACTTCTCGGCTGCCCTGGGCGTGCCGATGAAGGGCAAGCCGGGGGTGCAATTCGAATACGGGCCGGCGCACTTCTACGCGTTCGGGGCGTATCTCGAGGCGCGGCTGGCGGCGACGAAAACGGAGCAGCAGCGGTACAGGGCGTACTTCGATGCTCGGATCGCGACGCCGCTGGGGATGAATGTGGCGCGGTGGGGGAAGGACAAGACAGGAAACCCGGACACTCCCGGGGGGATGCTGATGACGGCTGGGGAATGGGCGAAATTTGGGGAGTTCGTGCGACTGGGCGGTGCGGTGCGGCAGGGAGACGGGTCGCTGAAGCAGATCGTTCGGAAGGACCTGATCGAGGAGCTGATGAAGCCGTCGGCCACCAACAGTAGCTACGGGATGACGTGGTGGCTGCCCGGAGGCGACGGGGAGATCGGCGTAGCCGACGGCGACATGCGGCAGCGAATTCTGCGGCAGCAAATGGGCCCGATCAAAGACCCCCAAGGCAAGCCTGTGCGGGTGTGGATGGCGGCTGGACTGGGCAAGCAGCGGCTGCTCGTATTGCCGGACCACGGCGTGGTGATCGTGCGGTTCGCCGAGGCGGCGCGAGCGGGAATGGCGTATCAAGACGGTGAGCTGGTGAAGCGGGTAATGGGGTGGTGAGGGGAGACAGGCAATGAGGCAATGAGCTAATGAGGCAAGCAAGGATCGTACAGCTGACGGCAGTGGACGTTTGGCGGAGAGGCTCTTTTTCCGTGCTTATCTGCGTCCTCTGCGGTTACAATGTATTTTCCCGCTCTTCCTCCCTGTCGCGGTGTCTCAAGCCGGTACTCCGGCGGGTGGATCATCTTTCGCCGTCGCGACCCCGTTACGCCATCACGGGGGCGGTTTGGGCTTTGCCTTCGACGAATTTGCCTTTGTCGAGGTGGATGATTCGGGTGGCGGCGTCGGCGGAGTGGGGGTCGTGGGTGACCATGATGATGGTCTTGCCGAAGTCTTTGTTGAGTTTTTGGAGGAGGGCCAGGACGTCGCGGGCACTCGTGGCGTCGAGGTTGCCGGTGGGTTCGTCGGCGAGGATGAGGTCGGGGTCGGTGACGATGGCGCGGGCGATGGCGACGCGCTGCTCCTGGCCGCCGGAGAGCTGGCGGGGGAAGTGGTCGAGGCGGTCACCCAAGCCGACGAGGTTTAGCGCGGTGGTGGCGTTCTCGCGGCGCTGTTTGCCAGTGAGCTTGGTGAGCTTCAGGGGGAGCTCGACGTTTTCCAGCGCGGTCAGGACGGGGATGAGGTTGAAGGCTTGGAAGACGAAACCGAGGTGGTTGTTGCGCCAGCGGGCGAGCTGGCGCTCGCCCATGTTGGCGGGCTCGTCGCCGAGGACGACCAAGGCGCCGTCAGTGGGCTTGTCCATGCCGGCGGTGAGGTGCAGGAGGGTGGATTTCCCCGAGCCGGAGGGGCCCATGAGGGCGAGGAACTCGCCGCGACGGACCTTAAGGTCGACGTTTTCGAGGGCGGGGACCATTACCTGACCGCGGGTGAAGACCTTGGTGAGGTTCTTGGCTTCGACGATGACTTCGGATTCGGTGGTGGACATGGGGGCTTTCGAGTGGGGCGGGTTAGCGGGTGGGTCTACTGGGCCGGTAGTCGCACGGGGTCGTTGGGTTTGAGCTCGCCGGGGTTGAGGATGACGTCTTCGCCGGGGGTTAGGCCTTTGCGGACCTCGACGTTGCCGCCGATGGTGTCGCCGAGAACGAGGGTGCGTTTTTGGGCCTTGCCGTCGATGACGACGAGGACTTCGCCGTTGCGGATGGCGGAAGCGGGGATGCGTAGGGCGGGGCGTTCGGCAGCCGGGCGGGTGGCGGCGGCGCGGGCGGCTTCGAGGCGGTCGGCGCGGAGAAAGGAGACGGTGGCGTTCATGTCGGGCTTGAGCAAGCCGTCGGGGTTTTTCACTTTGACGCGGACTTCGACGGTGGCTTTCTGGCGGTTGGCTTCGGGGGAGATGAGAGAGATGACGCCGTCGTAGCGTTTGTCGGGATAGGCGTCGGTGGTGACCCAGGCGGGCTGATTCATCTTGACCTTGGCGAAGTCGTTCTGGGAGATGTCGAGTTCGACTTCGAGGTCGTCAAGGTCGGCGAGGGAGACGACAAATCCCTTGCCACCGGCGCCTGCAAGCCCGGTGGTGACGAACTCTCCGACTTCGACGTTGCGCTGCAGGATCGTGCCATCGACGGGGGCGGAGATGATGGTGCTGGCGAGGTCTACGTTGGCGAGGGTCAGCCCGCCCTCCATCTGGCGGACGACGGCGCGTTGGGCGTCGATCTGTTCTTTGCGTGCGCCGGCTTTGACGAGGTTGAGGCGCTGCCGCGCGAGTTCGAGTTGGGCGCGTCGTGAGCGGACGACGGAGTCGGCATCGTCGAGCTGCTGGCGCGAGATAGCCTTGGTGGGCATGAGTTCTTGGAAACGCTTGAGGTTGAGCTCGGCGATGTCGAGATCGACCTGGGCTTGGTCGACTTGGGCGACGAACTGTGCGACTTCCTCGACGCGCGAGCCGGCTTCGAGCTCGGCGAGGCGGGCTTGGGCGGAGAGGAGGACGCCGTCCTGCTGAACGACGCGGGCTTTATATTCTTCGTCCTCCAAACGGACGAGGACCTGCCCCTTCTCGACCTTGTCGCCGCGCTCGACGCCCACCCACGCGACGCGGCCGACGACCTTCGAGGCGACCTCGATCTTCCGTGCCGCGACGATATATCCGGTGGCGTTCAGCGCCACCAGATCGGACTCCATCGACGCCCCCTCGGGCATGCGAATGCGCAGCACCTCGACGACCGGCGCTGACGACCCGCCCGTGAGGAAGTACCAGCCGCCGGCGGCGACGCCGACGATGAGCAGCACGACCAGCAGCACCAGCGGCCACTTGGCGCGCGGCTGAGCCGTGCTCTTGAGGGATTTGTCGATCCGAAGTTTGGAAAGCTCACTGTCCACGCGTCGCTCCAGAGGGTTGATTGGGGGGTTGATTGGGGGTTTGGTCAAATTTCCCGCATGGCGGTGATGATGTTCTTCCGCGACGCCGACCATGCCGGGAGAAGGCCGCCGACCGCGCCGATGACGACGGAGAACGCCAGCCCGGCGAGGATCGGCCAGGTGCCGACGGAGAACTGGAAGGCGACTTCTGAAAAGTTGCTCGATCCGACGCCGCTGGTGACGCCGTTGATCGGGAGCGCCATCAGCACGCCGAGCACGCCGCCGAGGAAGGCGAGCACGATCGATTCGAAAAGGAAGGACCGCAGCACGGCGGCGCGGGAGAATCCGAGGGCGCGGAGGGTTCCGATTTCCTTGGTGCGCCGGGCGACGGTGGCGTACATGGTGTTGGTGGCGGCGAAGGCGCTGCCGATGGCCATGATGATGGCGACGGCGTAGCCCATGGTTTTCAGGAGCGCGCCGGATCGGGTCTCCGCCGCGTAATACTCGATTTCGGACTTGGCGTTGGAGTTGAGGCGCTGGTCGGCTTTGATGGCGGCGGCGAGATCGGTCATGGCGCGTTCGTCGGTGGCGCGGATGCGGAGGATGTTGGCCCCGCCGGAGATCTCGAAGTCGCCGCGGAGCTGGTTGAGGTCGCCGATGATCTCACTGTTGGCGGTGGACTCGCCGGCGCGGAAGATTCCGACGACCTCCCAGAGTCCCCGGCCGAAGCGGATCTGCTTGCCCGGCTGGGCGTCGGGAAATCGCCGCGCTATGGACTCCCCAACGATGATCTGACGCAGGCCGGACTCGAACATTTTTCCGCTGGTCATCTCGAGCGGTCGGATCTCCAACGCGACTTGCGTTACGCCGCGGACGGTGACGTTGACGCCCTCCTTGCTGTCGACGCTGGGGAGGTTGACGATGGATATGGCCTCGAGGGAGACCAGGGGAGCCCCGCCGGCGCCGGTGGCGATACCGGGCATGGCGCGGATGGTGAGGTAAGTCGCCTCCGACACCGAAGAGATCAGTTCGGAATCCGCGCCCTGCCGGAAAACCATGAGGTGCAGCGGCCTGCCGGACCCGGCAAAGAGCCTCTCCAGCCCCTGCGCCAGCGCCAGCGACGACACGAGCACGGCGACGGTCAGCCCAATACCGAGCGCGGTCATGAGCGTGGTGACCTTCCGTTCGACCAGATTCCGCAAGTTGTAGGAAAGGGGTACGCCCATGATGAGAAAGGGGGGGTCAAAAGTTCAGCCGCGGGGGGCGGCGAGGCAACTCGGGGACTTGATCACGATTGGCTGGCCGGTCATCCGGCGAACCTTAGCGACGGTACGAGATCCCGTCGCGAGGCGATGATGGCGGGAACGATCGACGCCGCAATGCCGATGAATACCGCCAGCGCCACCGCCGCCATCGCCGGCTGCCACGACAGCCCTTGGTAGCCAACGCCGCGCAGGAACGGCTGCATCGCCGCCGAGAGAAACGCCCCCAAGCCGACGCCGAGCGCCCCGCCGATCATCGACAGCAGGGCCGACTCTCCAATGACGAGAACGGCGATCTCGCCGGGGGAGTACCCAAGCGTGCGGATGATCGCGATCTCGCGGGTGCGTTCGCGCACGGCCATGGCGATGGTGTTGGCTGAGACAAGGAGGATGGTGAATGTGACAGCGCCGCCGAGGGTCATCAGGACGAGTCGCACGTTTCCGATGAGGGCGACGAATCCGCGGATAAACTCCTTTTCGGATTCGGTGCGGGTGGGGGCAGGGGAGTTGGCGAAGGTTTCGTCGATGGCTCGGGAGATTCTGGGGACGTCTTTTTCGTCGTTGACGATGGCGGTGACGGTTCCGATGCGTTCGGCTTCGCCCTCGCCGGTGCCTTTGAGGAGCAGCGCGAGATACTCGCGGTCGAAGTAGAGCAGTTCATTGGCGCGGTCGGCGGGGGTTTCGAAGATTCCGACGAGGGTGAGGTCCAAGTCAACGCGGTAGATGTCGCCCTTGATCGCGATTTTGTCGCCGATTTTCCAGTCGAAGCGCTTCACGACGGCCTCGCTGGCGATGGCACCCGAGCGGGTGCGTTTGAAGGTTTCGAGTTGGTCCGGGGGAATGATAAAATCGGCTTGGACAGACAGCACAGTGTCTGGATCGACGGCGAAGCGGGGGAAGAAGTCTTTCGGCTCGCGGTAGACGCCTTGGAACCATGTCGAGACGGTGGCGAACTGGACGCCCTCCATGGCACGGATGCGGTTGAGGTAGTTGGCGGGCAGCGACTGGACGAGGGAGACTTTGTGCCGGGTGATGATGCGTCGGGCGGCGGTGGGGGTGGAGGAGGTTTCGAGGAAGACGCCGTAATACAACCCCATCATCAGCGTGAGCACGGCGAGGGAGATGACGGTGCTGACAAGGGTGAGCAGCGTGCGTCGCCGATTTCTCAAAATATTGCGGGTAATCAACGGAACCAATTTGAACATGACGCGTTCCCTCGACCTCTCGGGGCGACATGGTCGCGGCGACCTGCCGGAATGCCACCATACGCTCTTCGAAGTCCCACTGGCAGTGCCCTCGGGCGGGAAACTACTACAACGTTTCGCCGCGGTTGAAGTTTCGGATTCAGACCCGACCTTCCCTCGATGAAATCCCCATGGCGAACAGCAGGAAATTGCAAGGAATTCATGGTGCCCTCCAGCAGTCCGTGGTGCATAATCTGCAATTGTTCCCTCACACTCGGAGTTGCCTCATGGTCGTTCGCAGCTATCTCGTCGTCGCGTGCGCACTCGCCTTGGCGGCAGGCCCGCTCTGGGCTGCCGACGTCACTCTCTCCGCCAACGCCGCCCAAGCCCGCAAACCCATCTCTCCGTGGATTTACGGTCGCAACGAGAACGGGAACATTTCCGCCATCACCAACGCCACCTCCCGGCGCATGGGCGGCAACCGCTGGACCGCCTACAACTGGGAAAACAACGCCTCCAACGCCGGCGCGGATTATTTCTACTACAACGACGGGTTCCTCTCGAACTCCCTCACCCCCGGCGAAGCCGTTCGCCCCACAATCACCTCGACCTCGGCCAACAGGCAGGCCGTGATCGTCACCGTGCCGATGGCGGGGTACGTCTCGGCTGACAAATTCGGTACCACCGTTCAGCAGGCGGATTACGCGACGATCAACCCCGCCAACCCGCTCACCGGCGGGATCGCCGGATCTCGGTTTAGGACCGTGATCGACCGCAAGCCGGCGTCGGCTGGGCCGCTCTCGCTAACGCCGAACACCACCGACGCGTTCGTGTACACCGACGAGTTCGTTAACTGGGTGAAAACGACGGGGGGCAACAGGTCGGCCCCGGTCATCTACTCCCTCGACAACGAGCCCGACCTGTGGGCATCGACCCACCGGCAGATCCGGTGGAACCCGGCGACCAACTCGCCCGTGCCCATCTCCTACGACGAGCTCCGCCAGCGGTCGATCAACACCGCGCTGGCGATCAAGTCGGTCGATCCAACGGCGATGGTCTTCGGGGCGGTGAACTACGGCTGGCAAGGCTACCGCACCCTCCAACACGCGCCCAACCGGCCGAACCAGGACTTCCACCAGTACTTCCTCCAGCAAATGAAGCTCGCCGACACGGCCAACGGCAAGCGCCTCGTCGACGCCATCGACATCCACTACTACCCCGAAGCCCGCGGCACTTACACCACCGGCGGAAACTCCCGCATCATCGAAGGCGCCGCGCTGTCCTCAACCGACCCCGCGATGATCCAAGCCCGCGTGCAGTCCACCCGCTCGCTGTGGGACCCGACTTACGTCGAAACCTCCTGGATCACGCAGTGGTCCACCGGAGGGCAGGCGATGCGCGTCATCCCACGCCTGCAAGCCGACATCAACGCGTTTTACCCCGGAACCAAAATCGCCATCACCGAGTACACCTTCGGCGGCGGAAACCACATCTCCGGCGCCACCGCCCAAGCCGACGCGCTGGGCATCTTCGGCCAGCAGGGCGTGTACGCCGCCAACGTCTGGGACCTGCAAGCCAGCAACACCGAAAACCGCTTCGTCCGCGCCGGGTTCGACATGTTCCTCAACTACGACGGCGCGGGCGGCCGCTTCGGCGACACCTCCGTGCAGTCCGCCTCCTCCGACGTCTCCAAGGTCACGTTCTACGCCTCGGTCGACGCGGAAGACCCCGACCGCATCGTGCTGATGATCATCAACAAAACCGCAGGCACGCTCACCGCCGACCTCTCGCTGCTGAACTTCGGAACCACGTTCAGCAACATCCGCGGCTACCAACTCGCCGGGACGTCAACGACGCCATCGCTGTTCATCAACCAGTCGCTCATCGGGCTCGCCGGGCTACCGACGTTGTCGCTCCAGCCGTACTCGGTGTCGGCTGTGCAGCTCTTCGGGTACTCGACGGTGCCCGAGCCGGGCGCCGTTGCGCCGCTGGCGGTCATGGCGGCGCTGCTCGGTCGGCGGCGGAGGAACTAGAACGGGAGCTGGCCGGGGGGCAAGCCGAGCTCGGCTGTGATTTTGCCCATTTCGTCTTTGATCATGTCGCCGGCGCGGCGTTGGGCGGCGGCGACGGCTGCGACGACCATGTCCTCGAGCAGCGCGGTGTCGGTGACATCGATCTTCGTGTTGTCGATCCGCAGGCGGACGAGTTCGAGCTTGCCGTTGACGGTGGCGGTGATCATGCCCGCGCCGGAGTCGGCTGTGACTTGGCGCTTGCCCAGCTCCTCCTGCACCTTGGCCATCTTGCCCTGCATTTCCTGGGCTTTACGCATCAGGCTGGGAAGGTCTCCGAGATTCTTAAGCATGTCGAACATGGGCGATTTCCGTTGTGGTTTGCGGTGTTCAGTCTTCCGTTACTTTAACGATCTGTCCCCCGAGCTTATCCAGCACACCGCGGACCATCTCGTCCTGCTTGAGCGTGGCGAGGAGCTCGTCGGTGAGCTTAACTACGTTGACCGAAGCCGTTCCCTGGTTGTGCTCGGGGGAGATCAAAGGCTTGCTGTAGTCGGTCTCGGCGCGGACTTTGGCGAGGTCGGGCTTGACGAATTTGGGGGCGACTTCGACGGGGCGGGAAGGGGGGAACGCGACCAAACCGGCTTCGACGACCACGCGAACGCCCACAGCCGTTCCGAGGGCCTCGGAGAGGCTCGCGGCGATCTTCTGGCGGTTGGCGTCGCGCTCGACGATCTTGGCTGTGTGCTGGTGCTCGGATGGGAAGTTCACCACAGCAAACCCGTCCTGCACCGCGCCCAGCGTAGCCGAGTTGAGCACGCCCACCAGCCCCGGAGCCGAGCGCTTGAACCCCTCGAGCACGCCCTGCCACACCTGGGGGAGCGCGGCGTCGCTGACGGGCTCGATGTTGGACGATACCTCAGCCGCGGCGGGCGTGCGACCTTCCTTAGCCGCCAGCATCTCGGAGATGGACGGGCCGGAGTTGTCCCACACCTTGCCGGGAGCGGGGAGGTCGTCGTCGTCCTCCGATATGGGCGGGGCCGGCGCGACGACAACGGGCGTAGGCGGGGCAACTGGCGGAGCGACTGGCGGGGCCACCGGCGGGGCAGCCGGGGCGGGCGGAGGCGCAACAGTCGCCGTTCTTACCGAGGGTTCACTTGGCTTTTTTTTTTCGTCCTCGGTACCGGCGTCGCCGCCGCCGGAAATCAGCTCGGAGATCGACCGAAACTGGTCGGCCAGCGCGAGTCGGACCAGCGTCGCGTCCATGATCGCCCGGCCGCCGCCACCCGACCTCAGCTGCCGCCGAAGCTCTTCGAGCACCGCGATGTCCTGCGTCACCACCACCGCGTCGAGCTTCGCGGCTTGGGCCTGAAGACGGTCCAGCGACACGCCCCCGACCTCGACGAGGTCCGTCTTCTCCCCGCACACCCGCAGAAGCAGAATGTTGTGCAGGTAGTCGACCAATCCGGAGATCAGCGAATCCGCCGACATGCCCGACGACAGGATCGCGTCGGCTTGCCGGAGCGCCCCGCCCGCGTCGCCGGAACCGATGGCGTCAACGAGCAGCGCCATCTGCTCCGCCCGGGGCAACCCCAACAGCGCCTCGATCGTCTCCAGCGTCAGGGTTTTTTCCCCCACGCTTAGCAGTCGGTCCAGCAGCGACAGCGAGTCGCGCATCGATCCGCCGCCGGCCCGGGCGACCATGAGCAGGGCCTCGGCCGAGGCGTCGATCCCCTCGTCGCGGCAGATTTTGGCGAGGTGGCCGGAGACCTCCTTCGAGGAGATATTCTTAAAGTCGTACCGCTGGCAGCGGGAGAGGATGGTGCTGGGGATCTTCTCGGCTTCGGTGGTGGCGAGGATGAACTTGACGTGCTCGGGGGGCTCTTCGAGGGTCTTGAGCAGCGCGTTGAACGACCCCTTCGAGAGCATGTGCACTTCGTCGATCAGGAAGATCTTGTACCGGCAGAGGGCCGGGCGATAGCCGACGTTGTCGATGATGGTTTCGCGGGTTTTGTCGACCTGCGTGTTGCTGGCTGCGTCGATCTCGATGTAGTCCATGTCGTCGCCGCGTGCGATGCCGACGCAGCTCGTGCACTTCCCGCAGGGCTCGGGCGTGGCCGCGGTGGCTGCAAGGCAGTTGAGCGCCTTGGCCAGAATCCGCGCCATCGAAGTTTTGCCCGTTCCCCGCGTGCCGCAGAACAGGTAAGCATGGGCGATCCTGCCGGAGGTGATCGCCCGCTTGATCGTCTGCGCGATGTGTGCTTGCCCGACGACCTCGTCAAAGGTCTTGGAGCGGTAACGGCGTGCCAGGACGGTGTAAGCCATCGGTTGGTTAGCTTAGCACCGAACGTGGGGTTTCCGCGAAGTGGGTGTAACGGCTTAAAGGTTTCACCGACGGGGGGAAGTGGTTGGGGGTTTGGGCTGTGTTGGCGAGTAATTATGAAATTTGCCGACTTTTCACTGGCATGCGGAGGTAAAGGTTGGTTAACTCGTTGCACACGAAACGACCGCTGACGTCTGAAATGAAAGAGAGGTCTGGCATGGGTTGCGCAGGACGAATTAAACAGGGATTCACACTGGTGGAGCTGCTGGTGGTGATTGGGATCATTGCTCTTCTGATCAGCATCCTGCTGCCCACTCTCGGGGCGGCGAGGAAGCAGGCTTCGGCGACGCGGTGCTTGTCAAATCTTCGTCAGTTGGGCAACGCGTACTTCATGTACGCCAACGACAACAAGGGGGTTTGGCCCGTTGCGGTCTGGCGACCGCCGAATGGAGCGACAAATCGCTATAACTACGCCACCGACGCCTTGGGAAACACTACTTCAAGGCCGTGGTACTGGCACATGTTTCTCCAGAAGTATGTCAACAGCAAAATCGCCCGGGATGTGTCGTCCGGCACGGATCGCGACTTCATAGCAAAGAACAACGTAATCTGGGGATGCCCGGAATGGCGTCCGTGGGTCGACTTGGCGTTTAACGGCGGATTCAACGCAGACGAAGTTGGGTATGGAATGAATTGGGCACCGACGTACAGGCCGGACTTTCCGACGTCGTCCAACCCGGACACCAACGGAATCCCCGGAATTGACGCGGTCGACTTGTCGACGTCCCCGGCCTGGGACAAACGGGCTTACCACAACTTGGTGGGTAACAACAAACCCGGCCGGTTCTTCAAACAGGTCCAATGGACCCAGCCATCGGAGCGCGGGCTGGTGTCCGACTCGCAATATTTCTCACCTGCACTCGACAGCCCCCCGCTACCCGATGGTCTCCCGCAGCGCCAACCGTCACACGTCTACCAAAACTACGGCAGCTACAACCTCGATTTCTTCCGGCACAGTCGCCCCGGCAAACTCATCAACAACACCTTCTACATGCGCGGCGGAAAGGTCGAAGGTGTTG
>Ga0105049_10004984_pt1 | contig 15514 bp, 14 predicted proteins | sample MAT06_FD_78087 | JGI IMG/M metagenome (GOLD analysis project Ga0105049, IMG submission 78087) | Freshwater microbial communities from Lake Fryxell liftoff mats and glacier meltwater in Antarctica - MAT-06 | ecosystem: Environmental > Aquatic > Freshwater > Ice > Liftoff microbial mat | place... | reverse complement strand
GCGCTTTGAGCGTGGTTCCTTGCTCTAACGCGCTGCGCTTTGCCTGCAAAAACAGCTCTTCTGGCAATTCAATCGTGGTTTTCATATGGGTATATGGGGCGCGAAATACGGTAACCTATATTGCCGTGGCCGCCGGTTTTTCGCAATCCGCATTGCGATTTAAAAAGCCCTGCGATTAGCGACGCTGCAATTGCGCATAGTCGGCGTCCCGTGCAGCCACCATCCAGCTTTCCAAGACCTCGCGGCGTTTGAGTTCCCTGATGGAACTTCATGGCTTACTCACAAACGTAGTCCCCGCTGGCGTTTTTCGCACAGTTCGGCGGCGGACCGAACTCGTCCCAGTAGGCCGCGATACCAGTCTTGCGCAGAAATCTCGGGAACGCGGGTGAGGCCCACACTTGCGGATACAAGCGGGTGCCAAGGAACAGGTTAAAGAACAAGGCGTCGTTGTTGGTTCGATGATCGGCGAATACCGCCAGGCCGCGCTCGACTTCGCCGATGCGCACAAGCGTGATCGGGACCAACGGATTGATCGGGTCGGGGGCCTCCGCCAGATAGCCGTCGATCAGGCGGATTGATCGTGCCACGGCGTCGGCATCGCCACCCCAGGCGTCGACAAACACGGACGTCTCGGGGGCTAGGCCTGCGCTAAAGAGGGAGTAAAGCTCCAGGCCATGGATCCGCGCTTGCACCCGATCACCGCGCGCCCGCGCGATCTCCAGCAGCGTCGCGGATGCCGCCCCCGGACTCAGACCCGCTTCGCGTGCACGCTCGATCATGCGCTGCGCTTGCTCCAGATCGCCGGCCGAGAGCCACAATAGCGCGCGCCAATTCAAGGCATTGGGCAGTAAGGAGTGGAGTGCCAACGTCCAGTCGAGCCCAGCCTCGCAGCGTGCGATATACCCGGTTGTGCAGTCCAGCAGCGCCGCCCAAAAGTTTGCAGTCACATCCGTGGGGTCCAGCTGCAGCGCACGCGCCAAAGCAGCGCGCGCCTCGCCATAGCGGCGTGCGCTCTGATGGACGACGCCGAGCACCGCGTGGGGTTCGGCAAGCCCGGGGTTCAAACGCAAGGCCTGTTCGGCCTGCCGGATCGCCTCGGCGATCAGGCTGGTGTAGCGATTGGGCGAGGAAGCGGTCGACCAAACGAAATACAGCGCAGCCAATCGCGAGTGCGCGCGGGCAAACGTCGGGTCGCGCTGCAAGGCCTGCCGCAGCAAGGCGACGGCTCCCTCAAAGCGCGCAGCATCGCGCCGGTTGAACACATCGCTGGCCCGCAGATACAGCGCATACGCATCCGGGTCACGGGTGCCGGCATCAACCAGTGGACCCTGCGCGCCGGCATTCAGCGCCACCTTCAGCTGAGTCGTCACCTGCTGCGCGATGTTCTCCTGCAGCGCAAAGATGTCGGCGTCGGTGCCGTCGAAGGTTTCCGCCCACATCTCAACGCCGTCGCTGATCCGTAGCAGTTTCGCGCTGATCCGCAGGCGCTCGCCTTGCTTGCGCACCGAGCCTTCCAGCACGTGCGCCACGCCGAGCGTGCTACCGATGGTTGCAAGGTTTTCGTTGCGGCCTTTGAAATAGAACGAGGAGGTGCGCCCGGCAACCTTGAGATCGTCGACCTTCGCCAGTGCGTTCAGGATCTCCTCGGCGACGCCGTCGGAGAAGTACTCGTTGTCCTTATCGGCGCTCATGTTGGCGAAGGCCAGCACCGCGATGGACTTGGATTCGATGGACGCTGGTGCGGGTTGAGCGGCAGGCGTGGCGGCGCTAGCGTCTGTCGATGCAGGCGTGACGAGCTGCGGCGCGCTACTGGCAAGACGCCCCGGCGCCAGCACGAACTTGTCCACCGCGAAATAGCCCAACGCCAAAGCCATCACCACCAGCAGCATCCGATCCATCCGTCGAGCGGTTTGCGGCGCGATGGATTGGGTGACTTCGACATCGGCATCCCGCTTCAGGCCGTCTGGCGTCAGCTCGAACACCCACGAAACCACCAGCGCGGCGAAAAACCCAATCGCCAGCAGCCCAACCAGCGCCTTCATCACCCAGCCCGGCGTTTCGAATACCGGCAGCAAAGTCGCGGCAACTTGCGTGACTAACCACGCGCCAACCAGATATAAACCGGCCATGCGGATGACGTTGCGGCGGTTGAGTTCTTTGAGCAGGTTCATGCTGCGCTCGGCTTAAGCCTTTGCCGGAAGCAGCACGCGAAATAGCGCACTGCCCTCAGTTTTTCGATCGAACGTACAGGTCACATCGGCCTTTGCGGCTTTACCACACAGTCCAATGGCAAAGTCGGCAAAATCCGCCCTGCCGCGCTCGTATTCGTTCAGCGCTTGCCAGGAAAGCTCTGGATTTTCGACCCGAAGCTCAGTGGCGGCGAGAAGTTTTCTCAGCACACCCGCGATTGCCCCGCGCCCGTAACCGTAGCCGCGGTCAAGCACCCAGACCAGCTCGCACAGCACGATCAGCGCAACAAATCCGGGCGCATCGGTCCTGCACTCGCTCTCAATCAATTCGCTTGCGATGGCAGATTGCTCCGCATCATCGCCAACGATGTAGCGCACCAGCACATCGGTATCGAGTGCAATCACGGCTTGCCTGCGTCTTTAGTCCGCGATGGGCCTGCGGCGCCAAGGGAGATCGCGCGATCCATCTCCTCCAGGCTCAAAACCCGCGTCGGCGCGCCCAGCGCACCCTTAAGCGCGCGCACGCTGCCACCCACTTTGACCACTTCAAGGTGCTCATCGTCACGAACGATAAATTCAAGCTGGGTGCCGGCGGTGATACTGAGTCGCCTGCGGATATCTGCCGGCAGAGTGACCTGGCCCTTGGATGAGACGGTTACGCTCATACGTTTTGCTCTGATTGCTTACATCGACCCCTTACATGATAGCGCAAGCAGGCACTTTGGCGCGTTGGCCGGTTAGGCTTCGGCAGTCCGCAACCAACTCGGCAGGTGGCATGCCGAGAACGCGATTTGAACAATCAGCCTCGCATCAACTCGTTGAGGCTTTCAAGCATCGCTGCGGTGGGCTCAGTGACATAGCGCCATTGCTCTTCGGCGACCCGGTTGAGGCGCGCGCTGAGACGTGCATTGGTGGGAGTTTTGGCGTTATCCGGGTCCGTTACGCGGCGCGTACTCAGGCGGATCAGCGACTGTTGCAATCGGTTCCTGCCGACTGAACGTACCGAGCCGTCGTTTAGTAGCACTGCGGTGGATTTCGTCGCGAGCATGCCCCGGCTAAGGCAGTCGGGGCGCGGAGGTCGCCAGCGGATGCAGGCACGCGTAGCGGTGTCCGGGGGCCTGCTCGGTCTGCACGGGCACGATGACACGGCAGTCGTCGGCCACCAAGGGGCAGCGGGTGTGGAACTCGCAGCCCGCTGGACGCCGCATCAGGCTGGGGACTTCGCCCGTCAGCCGCATCCGCTCAGCGACCTTTCTCGGATCGTGCGATGGATTGGCTGAAAACAGCGCGCGCGTATAGGGGTGACGCGGATTGCGGAACAGCTCGCCGCTGGCACCCTGCTCGACGAAACGGCCGAGGTACATGATGGCCATACTGTCAGCGACATGGCGCACGATGTTGAGGTTGTGGGTGATCACCAAAATCGACAGTCCGAGGCGTTGCTGAAGGCCGGTAAGCAGGTTCAGCACATCGCCCTGGATCGACACATCAAGCCCCGCGGTAGGCTCATCGGCGATCAGCAGGGCGGGTTCCAGCGCGAGCGCACGGGCCACGCCGATGCGCCGCGCTTGACCACCGCTCAACTGGTGCGGATAACGCTCGGCAAATTCCGCGCCGAGTCCCACCAGCGCCAGCAGGCGCTTGGCCTCGGCATTCGCATCAATCCGTCCGGGCCGATGGATCTGGAAGGGCTCTGCCAGCGCCTCGCGCACCGTCATCCGCGGACTGAGCGAACCGATCGGGTCCTGGAACATCATGGCCACGCGGCGGCGGTCAGGCATCAGCCGGTTGCGCCTGTCCCTTGGCACTGCACTGCCCTCGATTCGCACCTCGCCGCCAGCGCTCGGCACCAGCCCCATTAGTGCCTGCGCCAGCGTGGTCTTGCCCGAGCCACTTTCGCCAACGACCGCGAGCGTCTCGCCGCGCGCGATCTGCAGCGAGACGCCGCGCACGACGTCAATCCATGGATAGCGATTGCCGGCTAAGCGCGCCGCGACTGGATGGGCGTGTGGGTAGCGCACCTGCAGATCATTGACCTCGAGGACCGTCGTCACCGCGGCGCTCCCGCGAAATGGCACGCCGCGGCACGACCGTCGGCGCCACCTTCCAGCCTTGGGCGCTGCGTGATGCAGATCGATTCGGCGCGATCACAGCGCTCGCAAAACACGCAGCCGCCAGGCAGATCGACCAGATCCGGCAGGATTCCCGGGATGATCGGCAGCGTGCGCGCGCGTTCGTCTATCGATGCCGGGTCGCAAGCAAGCAGCATGCGCGTGTAGGGATGCCGCGGCGCATCAAAGACCTGCCGCACCGGGCCGCTTTCGACGACTTCGCCGGCATACATCACGACCACGCGGTCGCACAGTTCCGCGATCACGCCGAGGTGGTGGGAGATGAACAGTATCGCGTTGCCAATCTCGGCCTGCAGCGCCTTCAGCTGCTCAATGATCTGTACCTCAAGCGTGGCGTCGAGAGCCGTCGTGGGCTCGTCGGCGATCAGCAGCGCCGGCTTCATCATCAGCGCCATGGCGATCGCCGCACGTTGGCGCATGCCACCGGACAGCTGGTGCGGATAGTGGCCGAGGCGCTGGCTGGCATCGGCGATGCCGACCCGCTGCAGCATGTCGAGCGAACGCGCGCGTTTTTCCCGCGTGCCGCCCGGCAGTCGAAACTGGATGTCGGCCATCTGCCGGCCGATACTCAGCACCGGATTGAGGCTGGTCATCGGATCCTGGAACACCATCGCCAGTTCGGCGCCGCGCAGCGCGCGCATGCGCTCCTCGCTCAAGGTCAGCAGGTCCACGCCGCGAAAGCGCACCGCGCCAGCGCTGATCTCGGTATTCGGCGCGAGCAGACGGATCACACTGGAGATCAGCGTCGACTTGCCGCAGCCGCTTTCGCCGACGAGGCCGACGATCTCGCCGCTGCGCACCTCGAGACTGACGTCGCGCAGCGCCTGCAGCGTGCCGCGCGCGGTGCGGTAGCCAACCGACAAATGCTCGACCGCAAGCACCACTTCACTCATGTCTTGCGCCTCAGCCTGGGGTCGAAGATGTCGCGCAGGGCCTCGCCGAAGAAGGTGAAGCCGAGCGTCACCAGCACCAGCGGAATGCCACCGGCGATCAATGGCCACGGCGAGTTGCGGATGTAGGCATAACCATCGCTCAGGATGCTGCCCCAGCTGGCCGTCGGCGGGCGCACGCCGAGCCCGAGAAAACTCAGGCCCGCTTCCAGGCCGACCACCGCGGGGATATCCATCGAGGCTAAGATGAACAGCGGCGCGGCAATATTGGGCATCACGTGGTGGCGCAGGATGCGCCACGTCGACGCGCCCATCGCGCGCTCGGCAAGGATAAAATCGCGCTCGCGTAGCGCCAGAGTCTGCGTGCGCACCACGCGCGCATACGCCGGCACGGAAGTGATGATGACGATGCCGATGACGGTATTCAGCGATGGTCCAATCAGCGCTACCACCGCCAAGGCGAACATCACGGTAGGAAACGAACGCACGGTGTCGAAGCCGATGACCAGCAGGCGATCCAGCCAGCGCGGACCGAAACCCGCCAGCATTCCAAGCGCCACGCCGAGCGCCATCGAAAGCGAGATCGCCACCAGCGACACCGTCATCGCAATCCGGCCGCCATGCAGAACCCGCGAGTAGAGGTCGCGCCCGAGTTGATCGGTGCCAAGCCAGTGCTCGCCCGACGGTGGCTGCAAGCGCGCGTAGACGTCCACCTCGTTCGGCGCATGGGTGGCGAACAATGGCGCAAACACGGTGAGCACGCCGATCACGATCACGATGACGAGCCCGCCGAAGCCGAGCGGATTGCCCCGCAACTTGCGCAAGCTTTCGCGCAGTAGCCCGTGCGGCCGCAGCAACGCGATCACCGGGCCTCCTCGCTGTTGCGCAGACGCGGATCCAGCAGCGCATTGACGATGTCGGAGACCAGGGTGCAGAGCACGAAAAACCCGGTGGTCACCAGCACCGTGCCCATCACCACCGGGTAGTTGCGGGTCATCACGGCTTCGTGCAGCAGTTTGCCGATTCCCGGACGCGAGAACACAATTTCGGCGAACAGCGCGCCCGACAGCATGGTGCCGATGCCGATGCCGAGGATGGTGATTGTCGGCAGGATGGCGATACGCAGCGCATAGCTGCCGATGACCACGCGCTCGGGCAGCCCGAACGCGCGCGCCGTGCGCACGTGGTTCTCCTCCAGCACCTCCAGCATCGACGCGCGCACCAGGCGCGCGATGTAGCCGACCCAGCCAAGGCCAAGCGCCAGTGCCGGCAGCACCAGATGGTAAATCTGGTCGGCTAAGTTGCCGGCCTCGCCAGCGCCGATCGCGGGAAACCAGCGCAGGCGCACGGCCAGCAACATGACGGCATACAAAGCGATGACAAAGGACGGAATGGCGATGAAGGCGACCGCCAGCAGCGCGATCAACCGGTCCAGCCACGAGTCGCGGCGGATCGCCGACCAGCAACCGAGCGGCACACCGAGCAGGCTGGCCGCAGTGATTGCCGCCAAAACCAGCACCAGCGTGAACGGCAGCTGCTCGAACACGATAGCGGCCACCGGGCGGTTGCTGAACGGATCCTCGCCGAGGTCGCCGCGCGCGATTCGACCGAGGAAGCTGCCCAGCTGCACGATGAAAGGCCGGTCTAAGCCCATGCGCTCGGTCAGTTCCGCGCGCAATTCCGGAGTGGCGCGCGGACCGAGCATCACGCTGGCCGGATCGCCTGGGATCAGGTGGATCATGCCGAACAGCAGCGATACCGCCAGCACTAAGACGACCGCGGACAGACCCAGCCTGCGGGCGATGAAGATACCCGCGCTCAGGACGTGCTCGCGCTGCCGCGCTTAAATCCGCGCAGCACCGGAGAGCCGCCCGCGGTGCTGGCCGGCACGATCCAGTCGCGCGACAACATCGCACCGACATCGTGGGCGAGGAAACGGTAACAGCCGGATGCTTCCATCAGATGCTGCATGCGTTGGTACATCCGATCGCGCGTGTCGGTGTCGAGCGTGGCCATTGCCTCCCGATGGAGGCGGTCGAACTCCTCACTGCGAAAGCGCTCCCAATTCCAGATACCGACCTGCTCGCCGACGAACCATGCCGTCGCGTAGTAGGGGTCGCCAAGCATGAAGAAACTCGTCAAGTGCAGCTGCAGATCGCGCCAGCGTTCGCCGGCCGCCTCGCTGCCCATGCTGATCAGGGTGGCGTTGTCCTGCGGGTCGAGCTCGACCTCGATGCCGATCTTCTTCAGCGACCACTGAATCACCTGGCCGGCGGTCAATTCCAGCGACCTGCTCTGCAGCGACAGGGTCAGCTTCAGCGGCAGTTCGATGCCGGCCTCGGCCAGCAACCGGCGCGCCCTATCCGGGTCACCAGCAAGTGGCACGTCGGCTGCATTCCGGTGGCCGATCAGGCCGGGCGCGATGATGCCTGTAGCCGGCGTCGCCAAGCCGAACCAGGCCGCCTCAATCACCGCCTTCACATCGATACCGTACTGAATCGCCCGGCGCACGCGCAGGTCGGTGAGCTTGGGATGTTCGAGATTCATGCCGAGCCAGTGATAGCGCAATGCGGGCAACACCCGCAGGCGACTGTGCGCCGGCATCGCGCGGCGAAAAACGTCCACCGCCTCAATCGAGGTCTGGGTGCAATCGAGTGCACCGGCCTCGAAGGCCAATTCGCCGGCCTTGACGTCGGGCATCGGATACACATGGATCTCGCGAAACGCACCCGTCGGGCCGGTCCAATCCGGATTGCGCTCGAGCACGGTTTTGCGCTTCGATTGCCAAGAGACAAATCGATACGGCCCCGAGCAGCTGGGGGGCTCGATGTTGAAGCGCCCACCGACCGACGCCATCGCCTTCTTCGACACGATGCAACAGGTGTAGCCGCACATCCCGATCGCCACGAAGGCCGCGAATGGCGATTTCAGCACGATGACGCCGCTGTAGCGATCGCTGACTTCGACGTGGCTCAGCGTGCCCATGTCCGGCAAATTCGGGGACTTCAGCGCCGGATCAATGATCCGCTCCAGCGAATATTTGACGTCTTCCGCCGTCATCTCGCCAAAGCCGTTGCTGAACTGGATACCTGGACGCAGGCGGAAGGCGTAGTGGGTATCGTCGATTTGCTCGAAAGCCTCGGCGGCGTCGAGTTGCCACTCCCATGTGTCGCCGGGGCGGTAGCGGATCAGGCTGAGATTGATCGCCTCAACGATCATGCCTTCGGCCCCGGACAGCGTCATCGGCGGGTCGAGCGTGCTCAGGTCGGTGAAGCCGCGAATCCGCAGGATGTCGTCGCCGACGCTCCATCCGCAAATAGGCAACGCACCCAGCCCTGCGCCCAGTGTCAGTAGCGAGGCGTTTCTCAGGAAATCTCTGCGTGTCGGCGCATCCGGCCCGAAGCTGACGTTGCGGCGCTTAAGTTCGGCGAGAACTTTCATATCAAGGCTTCCCCTGGCAAAGCTTCGCTGCCCGCGCGTCGGTAATCGAGTGCTTCTTCAGCACCGCCCGGAAACCCGGGTCGCAGCGGATGGGGTCGTGCACCGGGAGCAGCATGCCCCAGATCATGTAGCTGACTGCATCGGGCTGCGACAGGTACTGAATCGCGAGCTCGCGCTCGTCCAGCAGTACCAGCAGGGCAGGAGTGTCAAAGCTACTGAACAGGTTCCCGCTGTTGGGGTCGAGTTCGCTGCGGCTGGGCCACGCGGACAGTTGAGTCGCAAAGGCACGGCGATCACCCCGCCCTTCCAGCGCCGCGAACAGCTCGGCGACCTGACGATCAGTGCCGACGCCCCAGTTTGCAGCCCAACGCTCGTAATAAGACCGCGCCAAATCGCGCCTTCCATCCAGCAAGTGCGCGAGCCCGATCGGGGGAACACACAACATGGAGTCCGGCGCGTACTCAAGCGATGGCTTGCAGGCTTTGATCGCGTCCGCATTGCGGCCAGCGATCATCAGGACGGCTGCCAGATTGTTGGCAATGACCACCGAGCGCGGATCCAGCGAGGCCGCACGCTGCAACGACTCGATGCTCTGGCCCAGGTCACCGGTTAACATCAGCAGAGTGCCCAGCCATTGATGGCCGCTGGCGAAGGAGGGCCGCAGTTCAACGGCGCGCTTGAGCAAGGCCGCGGCAGTGTCGAGGTGCCACAGGTTCCTTTCGATGCTGCCGAGCGCCGCATACGGTTCCGCCAGCGTCGGATCGAGCACCAGCGCCCGCAGCGCCGCTTGCTGCCCAAGCGAATAGGCGCCCGCGTTGTTGATGCGCACCGTATAGTCGGGCAGCACGGCGTACAGCATCGCCAGTCCGCCCCAGGGCTGGGCGTAGTTAGGATCTACTGCGATGGCACGCTCGAACGCTTCTTTTGCCGCCCACAGTTCGTCGTCGCGGCGCACCTGCCACAGCGCCAGACCGCGCAAGTAATTGTCGTGGGCTTCAAGGTTCTTGGTGCCGCTAACTGAGGTGCCGCCTGCTCCCGCGCCACCGACGCGGACCTTCAGTTCATCGCCAATCGCCTTGGCGATTTCGTCCTGAATGGCGAAGATGTCCTTCAGTTCGCGGTCGTAGGTTTGTGACCAGACGTGGAAACCGCTGCTGGCATCGATCAGCTGCGCGGTGATGCGCACCCGATCGCCCTGCTTGCGCACGCTGCCTTCCAGCATCATGCGCACCTTCAACTCGCGCGCGATTTCCAGCACTTCCTGCTTGCTGTCCTTAAACGAAAACGACGAGGTACGCGCCGCTACTTGCAAAGCAGGCGTGCGCGCCAGCACGTTCAAAATTTCTTCGCTGATGCCATCGGAGAAATATTCGTTTTTGGCATCGCCGCTCATGTTTACGAACGGCAGCACGGCGATGGAGTTTGGGTTTACTTTTGATTTTTCAGCGATTGATTGTTGGGTGACCTGCTGCGTGGTTTGCACCACCAGGGCCGCGTCGCGCTTTGGCGCAAGCGCGAACTTATCAAACGCGAAATAGCCAATCGCCAGCATCGACACCATCAGCAATAAGCGATTCATTTTTTGCGCCGTTTGCGGCGCAATGGATTCGGCGATTGGCACATCGGCATCGCGCTTCAAACCCTCCGGCGTCAGCTCAAAAATCCAGGAAATCACCAATGCGGGGACAAAACCGATCGCCAACAAGATCACCACGCTGCGCGCCAGCCAATCGGGTGCGCCGAACATCGGCAGAATGGTTCCGGCGACTTGCGTGACTAGCCACGCCCCTACCAGATAAAGCCCGGCCATGCGGATCACGTTGCGGCGCTGCAGTTCGGCGAGGATTTTCATGGCGCTGACCTAGCCCAATATTTCACGCCCGCGAAGCCCTGATAGTCCGCGTCCTGCGTCCAAAAAGTGGCGCCAAATTCTTGTGCCACGCTGTACATCGCGGCGTCGGCCATTGCGAGCTTAAAGCGCAGGGCAACTTCGGATGCGGCAATGGAGCGGGCGTCGGTGAAATCCACCACGCGGCCGCGCCGCATCACGTTTAAGCTTTGCGCCACCAGCGCAGGCGGCAGCGCACGGCTCAGAATCTTGTGCACTTCATACAGGGCGATCGTCGGCACCAGCAGGCGGGGGTGGTCTTCGATCACTGGCTTGAAGATAGGGCCGTTGCTACCTGCCTTGAAAAATTCTATCCAGCCGGAAGTGTCGACAACATTCATTCAAAATCCTTGTCCGGCTCTTTCTCGGGCTCAATATCACCCAGATCAAAGCCTTTGAGCATGCCGTAGTAGGCACTCATGGGAACCTCCGGCTTGATCACCAGCTCGCCTTCGCGCAGTTCAAAGTGGATGTGCGAACCGGCCTTGATGCCGAGCTTGGCACGCATGGCGGCGGGCAACGTGACCTGCCCTTTGCTGGAAACAGTCGCTTTAACGGTCTGCATGGTGGGCTCCTTTACTGATCTAAAGTAAGCAAATTATAAAGTAAAGAAAATTTCGAGGTAAAGCATGCGTTCAATCCTACCGCAGCTTTACTACTTGTCAGTGAGCTTCCAATGCCGCCATGTAGGCCCGATAGCCGGCCGATTCGCCATACAGGGCGTCGTAGTAAGGTTTGAGACCGCGCAGCCGGCCATTTGACAAGGAGACAGGGTGCCCCGCCACCGGTTTAAGCGTTTCCCAAGCCGCATCCGGATTGCCGAGCCAACGATGCATTCGCGACAGCGCCAAGGCGCCGACCCGTTGCGATTCCTGCGCGGGTCCCCTTCCAGCTGTAGCCTTGGCTGCCAGGGCGCGGGCGGCTTCCGGCTCGTCCGCCAGTGCGGCCATCCATGCGGCTTGCGCAAACCGTCTTATGTGGAACTCCTCAGAGGCGGCGCGTTCGTCCTGCATCAGCTGCCGGGCCGCCGCGTATGCCCTGCGCACCAATGGCCGGGCTTCGGCGTCGCGACCCGCCAGCAGCAGCAGCTCCGCTTGGGCGGCCAACAGCCAGTTCGCCTCCCAGCCCGATAGGGTTTTGCCTGCGTTATCGAGCGTGGCGACGGCGCCATCGATATCGCCGTCGGCAAAGCTGGCGACGGCGACGAGCGCTAACATCGGACCGGGGGCACCGACCAAGTCAATTTTGTTCAGCGCCAGCAAGGGTGCGCGCTCACCGCGCAGCTCGAGCTTCGTCTCTGCAGCTTGAAAGTGGCTATAGGACAACTCCGGCCAACGTCGCAGGTTTTCCTCGGCGAGCGCGATGGCTTCATCGGCGAGGCCGTTGGAGGTCAGGGCGAGCACCAGCTCCGCTTGCGCGGTTTGATCTTCTGGATCGAGCAGTACGGCACGGCGTGCAACCACCAATTGCTCAGCGAAACGATCGAGCCGCCTCAGACTGGCGCCCACATAGCTGACGACAAGGACATCGTTCGGGCGCTCGGCCTCGATGACCTGGAACTGCGCCAGCGCTGCTGCGTAGTCCTCCTGCACCGTGTAGTCGAACTGCGCCTGGGCCATTCGGCTCTCGCTAGTCCCTGGCCAGCGCCGCACGATGTCCGCAAGCAGTAAACCGGCTTTGACCTCGAAGGACCCATCCAAATCCGCACGAAACCAGACCATGCGGCCATAAGCCTCCACCAGCGCGACGCGCGCCTGCAGGAAATTGGGATCCAGTTTAATCGCTGGCTCCAGCAGCGCGACCATCGCGCGAAAGCCATCGGAGTATCGCTGCACCCGCCGCTCCGCGATGGCCCGCAGATAAAGGTCATAGGCTTGGGCATTGTTGGTGTAGCGCTGAGCGAGCACGCCCTGCAGCGCCGGGCTTAGCGCGATCTCGAGCTGCCCGGCAATGGCCAGCGCGATCTCGGTCTGGATGGCGAACACATCATCCAGCGGCCGGTCGTAATTTTCGGCCCAGATATGTTTGTCGCTGGCCGCTTCAATCAGCTGAGCAGTGATGCGCACCTGATTACCGGCGCGGCGCACGCTGCCCTCCAAAACGTGGCTGACGCCCAGGCGGCGGCCAATTTCCGGCAATGGCAGATGTTCGCGCGCGATGTTCTCCATCGACGTGCGCGAGATCACCCGCAGATCGTTGATGCGCGACAGCCGCGTCAGCACTTCCTCGTGGATGCCGCCCGCGAAAAAGGCGTTGTCCGGATCGGGGCTTAAGTTGTCGAAAGGCAGCACGGCGATACCGAGCGCGCTAGCCGCCGCGACCTCGACCTCGGGTGTGGTCGCGGTCGCGGTCGCGGTCGCGGTCGTGGCCTTGCTTGCGGCGGCAACTGGCGCTGGCATACCGGCAACGCGGCCCGATGCGAGCACAAACTTGTCCACCGCAAAGTAGCCCAATGCCAGGGCCATTACCATCAGCAGCATGCGATCCATGCGGCGAGCGGTTTGCGGTGCGATAGCCTGGGTAACTTCGACGTCGCCATCGCGCTTCAGGCCGTCAGGCGTCAGCTCGAACACCCACGAAATCACTAGCGCCACCAAGAACCCAACTGCCAACAGCCCAACCAGCGCCTTCATCACCCAGCCCGGCGCTTCGAATACCGGCAGCAAAGTCGCAGCGACTTGCGTGACCAACCACGCACCGACCAGATAAAGCCCGGCCATGCGAATGACGTTGCGGCGTTGCAGTTCTTTAAGCAAATTACCCGATGCCATTACCCGAGCCCTACCAGTTCACTATCGCTTTTGCCAAAGTCGGGGTCTAGCGTCAACAGTGGCAGCGCGCGTTGCTTCGCCAGCGCGTAGGCGTAACACCCACCTAACTCGATCCGGTATTGCAGGCGAGCAAGCGCAATAGCGTGCGCCAGTGCTCGCTCATCGGGCACAATTTCAAGCGCAAATTCGGCCAGAGCGCGCTAGGGTGAGAGCTCAATGTGCTGGTCAGCGAGCGGTCAGTGAGTTTCCGATGCGCAGGCCGGAAAGCGCGAGCCGTACTCCACCAGTCGGCGAGGTTGTGCTTTCAATAGATCGCCGCGATTCTTGCACCTGAGCTCCTCTAACCACTCCGTAACCCTCGACATGTAGACAACGTGCCTCATCGCTTGCTGAGCTACGGCATGGAACACGCGGCTCCTTCAGATTTTGACCAGTTCGACCCGGCGATTTTTCGCGCGACCGGCCTCGTTGGCATTTTCGGCGAGCGGTTGGTCAGGACCGAAGCCTTTGGAGCTCAGGCGGGACGGATTTATGCCCAAGCCGACCAAAGCAGCCAGTACCCCGCTCGCCCGCGCGCTCGACAGCTGACGATTGTGCGCGGCGCCACCGGTGTTATCGGTATGCCCTTCGATGGAAATCTTCAGCCCGGCATTCGAGTCGAGCAGCGTCTTTATTTCAGCGATGGCGGCCTGACTGTCTGCGCGCAGCGTCGCTGCATCGATATCGAAGTTGATGTACAGCGCAACCCGGCCATCGGTATCGAGCGCTTCTTTCAGCGCGCTGGCGCTGAGAAAGCCGAGCGATTGGGTCATCAGCATTTTTTCCAGCACCGCGATATAGCCCGCTGGTTTGGCGGCTGAAGTACTCACCTGGATCCAATACTCCTGGACCGGAGTGCGAACCAGGTAAGTGTGATGCTCGTAGCCGCTGGTGGGCGGCGCGCTGCGCCAGTGCTTGTTGGTTTCACGCAATCCGCCGGCCGCCTCGACGATCGCGCGCGTGAACTGCGTTTCGCTTATCTTCTTACCACCCAATGCCAGAACCGCAAATTCATAATTGCGATGAAACTCCGTGGGCGAATACTCACGGCTCTTGTCCTGGCTGATCAGGCTCATGGTGTTGTAGTAAAGGCGACCTTCGACCAGCACCATGCTCTTCCCAGCGAGAAAGAAATGGCGATCGAAGCCGATCGTGTTCTTGTCGTCCTTGACCGTGCCGGTCAACCCCTCTGGGATAGCAAAGAACGGGAAAGGCGGGAGCGACACAGTCGATACGGCGACGTTGTCCACGCTAAATCCGGAGTCGGCTGCGGCTGGCGCTTGTAAAGGCGCCGGTGCTGATACAGGTGCCGCTGCTTCGACAGGCGCAGAGACTTCGGGCATTGCAGTGTCGGCTGTGACCGCTTGGCTGGTCGTTTCGAGGACAGCGGCTGCCGCAGGCGCGGGCTCGTCTTTTGTGCAGCCGGCCAATAAAAGTACGAACACTGCGCTACTAATCAGCAGACGGTTTTGATGCATGGTGTCTCCTCGTTGCAACGGAATGTGGCGCCAGAATACCGAACGCAATCGCTTTGCGCCGAGCTGCTATCGCGATTCGCTCAACAATCTCTCCTAGCGCTTAAACGGCCAGGAGTTTTTTTTCGTTAGATAACATGTAACTTCTTCCGATCGTCTAAGGGGCAGTTTGAAAAACCTACTGCGCGAGCCGATGGCTAAGTTGCTCGGTGCTCGGAATCCTTAACGACTCCATGTCCGCTGCGGTTCCTGCGCGCGGTGCGCCTAGCCCTCGACTCGTTCGCTTAAGGTTTTTCAAACTGCCCTAAGCGGCGATAAACACTAGGGCACTGCACGGTGCAGAGTGCACTTGAGGCAAAGAAATCCACGCACTGGTGGTAAATCGCAGCGGCATTCCATGCAACCTTTGACGTTCTATCGATTCCTTGCGCCGCGGCTTTTATGCGCTTTGGCCAGTTGCGGCCGCGAAGAGCCATCGGCTAGCAGCAGCCTGTCGCTCGAAGGCTCAAGCAGCCGTTCCCTACCCAGCGCCAGCCGTGACTCAGGGCCGTTCACGCATCCAATCAACAGCCACGTGAACGCGCCGCTCGTCGCCTTGCGTCGCGATGGAGAGCGTCTGCAATACGGTCTTTCAGCGAGCGCGGAGCGGCCAGTGCGCGCAACATCGTGCCCGATTTCTCGCGTGCAGG
>Ga0105049_10004976_pt1 | contig 15527 bp, 10 predicted proteins | sample MAT06_FD_78087 | JGI IMG/M metagenome (GOLD analysis project Ga0105049, IMG submission 78087) | Freshwater microbial communities from Lake Fryxell liftoff mats and glacier meltwater in Antarctica - MAT-06 | ecosystem: Environmental > Aquatic > Freshwater > Ice > Liftoff microbial mat | place... | reverse complement strand
GCAGGGAAATACCATTGAAACCAAAGTTGCTCAATGGTTTGCTGACTGGACGTCTAATTTTTCTACAGAGCTGAAACTCTCACAACGCGATTTTGATAGCATTCCGAAGAACGCCTCAACGCTACCTCAGGTTGCTTTGAACTTTACCGGTGCATTGCCAGTCGGCACACCTACTTCCGTACCAACGGGAACACGAACCCTTCTATTTGGTACTGAACGCAGCCGCCAATTTAATGTGTTGCAAACCAAAACATTTGATGCTTACTTCGCGGGCAATTTATTTTTGAAGTCACACGAAATAAAATTCGGTGCGGACGTCAATGAAAACAAAGTATTCAACGCTTTCCTGCAAGACGTCAACGGCAATTATTCATTTGACTGCCAAAATAGTACTCCTACCTACACGTACTCTTTTGGCGCCATTAATTGTGCTACTGCGACCGCCGCGCAAATTGAAGCGGCTGTGCTGGAGAATTTCAGGATTGGCCGCCCCTCGGTTTATCGCGCACAGTTACCCGTTGCTGGCGGCAGCTTACCTGCAGCTGCGGCGAATTTTAAGTTGCAAAATATAGGCACATTTATTCAAGATACATGGTCTGTTAATGCAAACCTAACGGTGACCTATGGCGTGCGCTTGGATATGCAAAAAACCAATAACAAGCCAACTTTTAACGCTGCTGCTGCCGCACCGCTTGTTGCAGGCAGTGGCACAACGCGTCAGTCGGGTGGTTTCGGACGGGATAACTCGGTCACTATTGATGGGCAAAATTTGGTACAGCCGCGTATTGGCTTTAACTACACTTTTGATAGTTCGCGTCCAATGCAGCTTCGCGGTGGTTTTGGATTATTTCAAGGCTCAGCACCTACCGTGTGGCTGGCGAACCCATATTCCAACACTGGCGTGACCACACGCATCATCACCTGTACTAACGCGGCGACATGCCCGCAAACTGGCGGTACGTTTAATGCCGATCCTCGCGCACAGCCATCAAGCATTGCTGGTACCCCACCAGCGGCGGGCGTTGATTTTCTTGATGCAAATTTAGGTCAGCCGTCAGTCTGGAAAGCCAACATCGCCTTTGAGCAGCAGCTGCCATTTATGGGGCTAACGGCGAGTGCTGAATACATTTACACAAAGACGAAAACAGCACTTTATTACCAGCAGTTAAACCTCGGCGCGTCAACCCGCACCGGCCCAGACGGACGTGAGCTTTATCGCACGGCTGCGGGTTACAACCCAGCCTGCTGGACAGCTGGTGGTGTTGCGATTTCGTCCACCACCGGTGCTTGCTTTGATAACCGTACTCGCGCCTTGAATAATCCTAACTTTGATAACGTTACCTTAGCGACTAAGTCGACGGGCGGTGATGGTAACCAAGTAACGCTTGCTATCTCGCAGCCAATGACGAAGGGTTTTGCTTGGTCATTAGCCTATACCTACACGATGGCCAAAGAAGTTAGCCCGTTGACGTCCTCAGTCGCAACATCGAGCTTTAATTCACGCGCCATTTTTAACCCGAATGAAGACCTAACGGCAACCTCGGCTTACATCAATAAAGACCGCTTCAACGGCACATTTCAATGGCAGCGCGCCTTTATTGGCAAATACAAAACCAGCATTGGCTTCTTCATGGAAGGCCGCAAAGGTAAGCCATATAGCTGGACATTTACCAATGATATTAACGGTGACAACGTTGCCGGTAACGATTTGCTTTATGTGCCACGCGGTCCTGGCTCAGGTGAAGTGGTTTTCTTAGGCGACACCGCGACAAGTCGCACTAACGAAGACGCATTCTGGGCAATCGTGAACGCAAACCCTGAATTGCGCGATAACACCGGCGGCATCATTAAGCGTAATGCTGGCTTTTCACCATGGACTAACACAATTGATTTACGCATTAGCCAAGAGCTACCGGGCTTTATCAAAGGGCATAAATCGTCCATCACCCTCGATATTGCCAACTTTGGTAATTTGTTGAATAACCGTTGGGGTCGTATTGATGAAATCGGCTTTAGTGGTGGCGGTGGTCAGCGTCGCTCGTTTGTAAATTACGCCGGTATTGACGCACAAGGTCGTTACATCTACGCGGTGGGTTCAGCCGCGACTGATTTCATCACGCGTAATAATCGCGGTGAGTCACAGTGGTCGGCGCAGATGACTTATCGCTATGAGTTCTAAGCTGTTGTAGCAAGTCATTGAGTAACAAAAAGCCGGTGCGAGATAATCGCTCCGGCTTTTTTTTAGGTTTTTTCTGGTGCGCAATGCAAGATCAACCAATTCGCATCGGCTCCTTCCAGAAAAAGGGAGGTTGGGAGGGATTGCGTTCGCCTGTTTCCCACAACGATTGCTCCTGCTAGCCAATAACCACATCGAAAATCCCATCCAGCCTCGCGATGCTCACGCTGAACGCCCACAAATCATGAATAGTCGAATTGGTTTTTGCTCTACTTAGGCAACATTAGCTAAATGAGCCACGTATAATTTCACCCGTGAAACAGCTCGTCTTATCCCTCATCCCCGCACCCACGCCAACGTTCAACAATTTTGTCGTTGGTCGTAATCAAGAAGCCTTGGCTACCTTCAAACAGTTAGCCTTGCTCAGCGCTAGTATTGGCGGGCGTTTTCAAGGCATATGCCCGAAGGTTGTTTATCTATGGGGTGTTTCAGGCAGTGGTAAATCGCATCTGCTCTCCGCCTTAGCGGGTTCAAAGCCATCGGCGACGCCTGCGGGTGATGAAGTGCTTTCGTCGATTGTGATTAACGACGAAGTTGAGCGTCTCGATGATGCCGAGCAAATTGAATTATTTAACGCTATCAATAATCGCGCCTTGATGCTGAATAGCGCGGTGGTCGTGGCGGGAAATGTCGCCCCGCGTGATTTGCCGCTACGGCCTGAATTAACCAGCCGATTGGGTTCTGACTTGGTATATCAACTTCATCCGCTCACGGATGATGACAAGGCGGCGGCGTTGAATGCACATGCAGCTGCACGTGGCTTTACGCTCGGCGACGAAGTGGCTAATTATTTGCTGCGCCACTCGCGCCGCGATATGGCCTCCCTCATGGTGATGCTTGACGCGCTTGATCAATATTCGCTTGAAACCAGCCGTGAAATTACGCTGCCATTGCTGAAACAAATGTCGCAACCATCACTAATTTAGCGTCTATGAACTTAGCCTTATTCGACCTCGACTACACCTTACTCAACGGTGACTCTGACTATGCATGGGGGCAATTTTTAGCCGCCGAGGGCCTTGTGGATGCGGTTGAGCATCGACGGCGTAATGATGAATTTTGGGCCCAATACAAGGCGGGTACGCTTAATATTCACGCTTATCTGGAGTTTGCGCTATCCGCCATTGCCGGTAAAACACCCGAAGCGCTAGCACCGCTGCACGCTAAATTTATGCGCGACGTGATTCAGCCGATGATAGCGCCTGTCGCCTTTGCCCTTGTGGAAAAACATGTGAATGATTTGTGCGCGATTGTCACCGCCACCAATGCGTTTGTGACGGCACCGATTGCCCACGCACTTGGCATCGACGCCTTGATTGCCTGTGATGTGGAAATCATTGATGGTCGCTATACCGGCAAATCGGTTGGCGTGCCGTCATTTCGTGAGGGCAAAATTACCCGCGTGGAAATGTGGCTAGCCGACATGGGCAAAACCTTTGCCGATTTTGACGAAACTTGGTTTTATAGCGACTCACACAATGATTTGCCGCTAATGGAAAAAGTAACGCACCCCGTTGCGGTGAACGCAGACAAAACACTTCATGCTCACGCATTGGCGCGCGGATGGCCGATAATCAATCTCATATGATAAAAAAATTCATCGAAAAAGTTGAAAAAGTCTTTAGCCGCCGGCGTCCGCGTGAAACAGGGGTCATGCCCACACGGGTGGCGAAGTCGCAACACCATATCAACCGCGATGACATAACTGATGCCGCACTCAAAACCTGCGAAGGCTTACAGCGTGCGGGGTTTAAGGCGTTTGTGGTCGGTGGCGCGGTGCGTGATTTATTACTCCAACGTCATCCTAAAGATTTTGATATCGCCACTGACGCCACGCCGGAGGAAGTGCGCGGGGTGTTTCGCCGTTCACGCATTATTGGTCGGCGCTTTCGCTTAGTGCATGTCATGTTTGGGCCGGAGACTATTGAAGTCTCGACCTTTCGCTCCGCGCATGACGCCAAGGATAGCGTAGATAACGCGAGCACCGACGAGCATGGCCGGCTATTACGCGACAACGTTTACGGCTCGCAGGCCGATGATGCGATACGTCGTGACTTCACCATGAATGCGCTCTTTTATGATCCTGAAACCGAAGAGGTGTGGGACTACACCAATGGCGTGAGCGACATTGTAAAAAAACGGGTGGTCATGATTGGTGACCCAGAGGCGCGCTATCGTGAAGACCCAGTTCGCATGTTGCGTGCAGCGCGGCTTGCCGGTAAGTTGGGCTTCAACATTGATGCGCCCACCAAGGCGCCGATTGCTGAATTAAAGTTGTTGCTCACCAACGTACCGGAAGCACGCTTATTTGATGAGATGCAAAAGCTATTATTTTCAGGCCATGCGCTTGAGTGCATCACCATGCTTCGATCACTAGGCCTACATAGTTTGTTATTACCCTCGCTTGATGAGTTATTGCACAACCCCGCAAGTAGCCCGTTCGCAACCCTCGCCCTCAAACGAACCGATGCGCGCATTCTTGATGATCGCGGTGTGTCGCCGGCCTTTTTATACGCGGCGTTATTTTGGTATCCGATGAATATGCGCTCTACCGATTTAATGGCGCGTGGTGAACGGCCATTGGCGGCGCTTCATCAAGCGATGGATGATGTGCTCGATACGCAGCGTAAAACGCTTGCGATACCGCGTCGCTTTGACGGCAGCATTAAAGAGCTATGGCTAGCACAGCCGCGCTTTTTGTTTCAATCAAAAGCGAAGGCCTATCGGTTACTCACGCATCCCCGTTTTCGCGCGTGCTATGATTTTTTTGCGCTGCGTGCGGAAGCCGGTGATGCTGATATAGACATCGCTCACTGGTGGGAAAAATTTCAATTTGCCGATGAAAATACGCGCGAAGAAATGCTGTTGCCAGACAACGAGCCTAAAAAGAAACGTCGTCGCCGTAAAAAAACGACTATTGACGGCGCTGCTGAAATGCCAACTAGCGATGACGCGATATGAGTCAAAGTAGCGCTAATTTGTCTGGCTTTCGCTCAACGGTTTATATCGGTTTAGGCAGTAATATGCATGACCCGATTCGGCAAATTCAGCTTGCGTATCAGGCTCTAGACGACCTTAACGATACCTCGCTCATTAAGGTCTCATCGTTTTACGCCACCGCACCGGTAGGCTATGTCGAGCAGGCTGAATTCATCAATGCCGCTGTCGAATTGAGCACCACATTGTCACCGCAAGACTTGTTGCGGGCGTTGCTAGAAATAGAGGTGCGTCACGATCGAGTACGCGAAATAAAAAATGGGCCACGCACGCTGGATTTGGATATTTTGTTATTCAACGAATGGCGATTAGATGATCCGAATCTCGCCGTACCGCATCCTAGGGCGCATAAGCGGGCATTTGTGTTGCATCCCTTGCATGAGATCGCGCCAGACTTATATATCCCCGGCGAAGGCTTCGTCAAAGATTTGCTATTGAACGTTCAGGATCAAGTAATTCGTAGACTTCAAGACCGGTCAAGTGACAAATGAAAAATCGATACATTGTTGTTGAAGGCGCTATTGGTAGCGGCAAATCAACACTCGCGCGACTCTTGGCTGAACACTACAGTGGCGATTTAATGATGGAGGACGCCAGCGCTAATCCATTCCTGCCGCTGTTTTATCGCGATATGAAGCGCCATGCGTTAGCCACGCAAATATTTTTTTTATTTCAACGCGTCAATCAGTTATCCGCCATCAAACAGCCAGAATTATTCGATAAAAAAATAGTTGCCGACTACATGTTCGCTAAAGATTCGTTATTCGCCAAGCTCACCTTAGATGACAACGAGTACCAACTTTACTTACAGCTCTATAACCACCTAAAACCGCAAGCGCCGGTGCCCGACTTGGTGATTTATTTACAAACATCGGTCGATCAATTGCTCACGCGCATTGAGCGTCGTGGAAGGGTGATGGAGCGAAGTATTTCTGAAGATTACTTGCTGAAATTAACCGACGCCTACACCCGCTATTTTTATGATTACAACGATTCCCCGCTGCTGATTGTCAATAGTGATCGCTTTAATTTTGCGGATAATCCAGAGCATTTCCAGATGCTGGTGAAACGGGTTGAGGCGATTCGAGGCGGTAAAGAATATTTCAACGCGGCGTAGTGGTGAGTCGCCGCAGTTGCCAGCCAATAATTTTTTATGCGCTCTCTAAGGCTCTCATTCCGAACAGCTTTTGTGAGGAACCTTACCCGATTAATTGGTGGAGAAACAAGTGTTTCTACGACTGGGGCGGATGAGATTGCTCGTCGCAAAATAAAACCTTGCTCTGTCGGAATGACGATTTTTCGTCATTGTTGATGAAAACTAATAAACGTGCTGTTGATTTAGAAAAAATCAGATATTTCGAGAATATGAAAATAATCAACACCATTCGTGAGCTTCGTGCCCGCTTAGCGGAGACCCATGAAATTGCCTTTGTCCCCACCATGGGAAATTTGCACAGGGGGCACATTGATCTCACGCGCATCGCTCGTGAGCGCGTTGGGGTAAATGGCGTGGTGGTGGTGTCTATTTTTGTAAATCGTCTGCAATTTGCGCCGCATGAAGATTTTGATCAATATCCGCGCACTTTTTCAGATGATTGTGCTGCGTGTGCCGCAGCAGGCGTAGACATCATCTTTGCACCGAGCGAGGTGACACTTTATCCGGTGACGCAAGATTATCTAGTCGAGCCTTCATCGATCCAACACATACTCGATGGTCTGGTCCGACCTGGGCACTTTCGTGGTGTGGCAACGGTGGTATTAAAACTATTCAATATCGTGCAACCACAAATCGCGGTATTCGGTAAAAAAGACTACCAGCAGTGCCGCGTATTGCGCGACATGGTCGAGCAATTTAATTTGCCCATTGAAATGGTACTGGCTGACACTATCCGTGCGGCGGATGGATTGGCACTATCATCGCGCAACCGTTATTTGAGCTCGACAGAACGCGGCGAAGCCTCCCGCCTTTACGCTGTGCTGCAATCGGTACATGCTGAAATCATGGCGGGCAATGCTGACTTTGCGAGACTTGAAAACGCCGCGATTGATCATCTGAAAAGTCGCGGCTGGCAGCCGGATTATTTGGTCATTCGGCGTCAATCGGACTTGCTGGTGCCCGAAGCGCATGAACCGGCGCTTGTCATTTTGGCGGCGGCTAAACTTGGCACAACGCGACTGATTGATAATTTGGACGCTAATCGTTAAATTTGGTGCAGTGTTTAGTGTGAGTTTGATGTAAATTCAGGGTTAATTTGGTGCTAGTTTATTGCGCCGCACCAATTCGGCGCTTATAGTTACGCTCTATCTATTTCCTTTTGGAGCAACGATGCAACGCACCATGCTGAAATCTAAAATTCACCGCGTCACCTGCACCCATTGCGAAGTGCATTACGAAGGCTCGTGCGCCATTGACGAAAATTTGCTCGATGCCGCCGATATCAAACCTTATCAGCAAATTGATATTTATAACGTTAATAATGGCGCACGCTTCACCACCTACGCCATTGCTGGCGAGCGCGGCTCAGGCATGATTAGTGTCAATGGTGCCGCCGCCAGGCTGGCATCACCGGGCGATCTACTCATCATCGCAAGCTACGCGGTTTACAACGAAATTGAGCTCACACAATATGTGCCAGCGCTGGTGTATGTGAACGATAAAAATCAGCTGAACGATAAGCGCGCATTCATCCCGCTGCAAATGATGGGCTAACGACACCACCGCTACGGATGACGCTAACACAAAAAACCGATGATCTCACCACGCTCTTAGGCGCATGGCGCAATGGTGACGGGCGCGCATTTGATGCGCTAGCGGTGCGTACTTATGATGAACTAAAACGCATCGCCGAGATGCGGCTACGTAAAAATTACGATAGCTCGATATCGCCTACGGAGGTCTTGCACGAGGCGGTAATTCGCATCGCCGGACAAGATATGTCGTTTAATGACCGCGCACATTTTTTTGCGACGATGTCATTGCAAATGCGCTCAGTTTTAGTTGATCACGCGCGCGCGCGCTTGGCAGACAAACGTGGCGAAGGTGCCGCCCATATCGCGATGACGACGCGGGCGAGTCTGGCCGGTGGCGAGGAATCAGTCGCATTCAGTATGCTGGCCATTGATGAGGCACTGACCCAGCTTGAGTCACTCGATGCCCGCTGCGCAGGAGTGCTGCATCTAACCTATTTCGCCGGTCTCTCCCGCGAAGATATTGCTGAAGTCATGACCATCTCAGTGCCCACCGTAGATCGAGATTTGAAGTTCGCCCGCGCGTGGCTCAACACGACTTTGGATACCAATCTACAGTAATATTGAGCATAGGCAATCGTTTTCGACCATAAATGCCCTAAGATGACCGCCGATAGTGGTACTTGTAAAAATAGTTTCAGCCGATGATAGCTAGCCGGTGTGTAAAACGATAAACAATTAGCTCACCCGCGCCGTCACCGCACTTCTAGGATTAAACGCCAATGAATCCGCAAGCAGTCACCCGATTTAAGCAACTCCGTGAACTCTTTGACCTTGTCGCAGAGCTTCCCCTAAATCAACAAGAACCTACGTTACGTCGGGCGAGTAATGATGAACTCATCATTACGCAGGTGCTAAACATGCTTAGGTCGGACGCCTCGACGCAGACACATATTTCGTCTGCCATTGTGTCGATGTTTAGTGATGCCGCCGCGACTGAGCTAGATGTGGGTGCCACGCTGGGCAATTGGCGATTGGCAAAGTTAATTGGCTGTGGCGGCATGGGCGGAGTATTTTTAGCAGAACGTAGCGATGGCCATTTCTCCCAAAATGCCGCCGTCAAAATTTTGCGCGGCATTCCCAGTCCGGCTGCGGCCGCCTTAATTGCGCAAGAGCGGCAGGTGTTGGCCGGATTAGAGCATCCCAATATCGCTCGGCTGCTAGATGGTGGTGATACGCCCGGAGGTAGGCCGTATTTGGTGATGGAATATGTGGAAGGGGTGGCGCTTGATGAATATGCAAAAGCGCTCTCGATCAAAGAGCTGCTCAATTTATTTTTAGCAATCTGCGCATCTGTTGCCTTTGCGCATCGTCGCCTAGTCGTACATTGCGATTTGAAACCATCCAACATCTTGGTGAATAACGAAGGCCAAGTTAAGCTGCTTGACTTCGGTATTTCGCGCTTGATCAGCACGGACAGCATAGCGGTGGACGCGGCTGCGGAAACTAACAATTTTGCATTCACACCGCGCTATGCGAGCCCAGAGCAGAAGGCTGGTGGCGTGATATCGACAAGTACCGATATTTATAGCTTAGGCAAAATATTAAACGAGTTACTAATGACGCCTAAGCTGACGCCTAAGCTTGGCATTAATTGGTTTGAGGCTAAAACGCTGCCCGCTGAGCTTGTCGCAATAGTGCAGCGTGCAAATGCTCACGATCAGGCTGAGCGCTATGCAACCGTGGATGATTTTGCGGCGGATATTCGCCGTTATCTGGCGCGTGAATCGGTTCGTGCGCATCCGCAGACTTTCCTCTATCTAGCCCGCACCCTATTGCGCCGCCGCTGGCCGTGGTTACTCGGCGCCACGGTGGTGGTGGCGACACTCAGCGTATCGGCTTGGCGGGTATTACTAGAGCGCGATAGCGCCGTTGACGCTAACTATGTTGCTGAGCGCGAGCGTGAAAAAGCCGTACTCGCACGCAACACCGCAGAAAGCGCATTGGCGGATGCCGCACGTGAACGTGATCGTGCCAAGTCAGCAGAGGCGGCTGCCACGCAAGCCAGCGCGCTGGCAGAAGCGGGTCGCGTGCGTGCTACAGCTGCCGAGGCGCGCGCAGTTACCGCGCGTGACGCCGCCACTTCGGCGGTGGCTTCTTCAAAGAAGGTAAATCAATTTTTAGTATCCGTATTTAGTGGTGTTGATCCTGCGAAAGGCGGTAATCGAGAAGCAACCGCGCGTGAAGTCGTCGCCTTGGCTGAGAAAAAATTAGATGATTTGAACGATGTGAGCGCACGTGATCGAGCCGATTTATTCTTAGCCTTACTCGGCGTGCATACCAGTCTCGGTGCTAACGCGGCGGCTGATCGCTATAGCGTCAGAGCAGTGGCCGCACTCGCGGAGGTGGGGGATTCAGCAGATGGGGAACGCGCAGCGGTGTTGAGCGATTTAACGAGAATTCGTGTTCGTCGCGGCGAAGGCGATGCACTAGCACCCGCCACCGAACAGTTGCGGATATCGGAAGCTAAATTTGGCGCGAATTCGGTACAAGTTGGTCGCGCATTGATGGCGCAAGCGGACGCGTTTCGTGCGGTAAATCGCCTTACTGAGCAGCAAGCAAACCTGAGCCGTGCCAAAGCGATTTTCGAAAAAATACCGTTAAGCCTTGAAACTGTCGTCGATGTCAATTCGTTCTGGTTAAGCTTTGCGCACAATGAGCATGACCGTGGCAACTACGTCGTGGCCGCGGCGGCATATCGGGACCTATTAGACAGGATGGCGCGGTATCCGAGCATCTATAAAGACAGTAGATTTAACGTATTTCTGACGCAGCGCTCGCTGGCGATGACGCTTCATTTGCTAGGCCGCTACGCTGAATCTGAAGCGCTATTGGTCAGTGCCTATACTGAATGTGTAGCGCGCAATGGTAACGTCTCACAACAATGTTTAAGTATTGATTCAACCTACGCCTTTGTGCTGGTTGGACAGCAAAAATTTCAGGAAGCGCTTCCGATACAGGCTCGGCGCGTGGCGAATACGGCCAGCATCGAGGGCGCCGAGTCGGTTTTATATGCAACCGCGCTAGCCGAATATGGCGATACGCTACAGCGTGCGGGCGGCAGTGACAATCTCGCCAAGGCTGGGCCAATGTTGCGCGAAGCGTTCGCCATAGCTAAAAAGGTGGAAGTAAACACCGCCGTCAGACGCCCCATCATCGGTGGCATGTTGATGGCGTATTTACGCGCACAGAATCGCTTTGATGAAGCGTTGGCGCTTGCGAATGAAGTGCTGGAAATAGTCAAACTAAATGCGCCGGTGAACAGTAATATTGTGATGCTCGCGATCATTCGTGTGGCGCAGCATGAGCAGCTTTTATCACAGCATGACGCCGCTAACGTTAAGCTTAGCGCGCTGTTGCCGTTTGTCGATAAGATGTCATTTGTGACTAAATTTAATTTTCATGACATCAAACTAAAAAGCCTTATCGCCGCAAATTCGCCAGTTAGCGACATACTCGCGGCGCGTCGCGATGCGCTAGCCGCCGCGACATCAGCATGGGGTGCAACTAGCCACATAGCGAAGCGGATCACTGCGGATATCGAGAAGCTTAACGTAGCAAGTATCGGCAGATGAAATACTTGCGCGGCTATCGCTAGTGTAGTGCCTCATCTGGTTTGCGACTTATTCGATTCTCAGTTTCCGGGGTAACAACGCTCGTCGAAGAGCCGTCAGTCCAGCCCCTCGGTGGGACATGCGCTTTTCAACAGGCATCCAACCGTAACCCGGATGGAGCGAAGCGTACGCCGGGTAATCCGTTGAGTAACAATCACCTCAGAATACGCTACGCTCCTTGCGGGCTATGCTGGCTTTATGTTTTGTCAGTTGCAGCACCCGTAGCCCTGTCGAGCGAAGCGACGCCGGGGAATGTTGCACGATTTCATTAATTCGACTAACCACATTTGCATCGAAAAAAATGACCAAACTCGTTCACTAGCGAGCGTTTCCAATCATTTTTGTCTCAAATGATTCATGGATAGTGGGGTTCGTATTTCTCTGCAAATAGAGTTGCGTGTATTTTTTTCTAGTTGATGATTGTTACAAAGCAATCGTAGCGCCAGTATGTTGTGATGGTCACCCCGGCGTCGCGTCGCTCGACCGGGCTACGCTGGCTCAAATGATTCATGGATAACGGGGTTTTTATTTCTATGCAATCAGAATTGCGTATATTTTTTTAGTTGATGATTGTTGCAAATCAATCGTAGCGCCATTATGTTGTGAAGGTCACCTAGGCGTCGCTTCGCTCGACCGGGCTACGCTGGCTGTATCCACGAGTAAGCTCGTACGTTATGCAAAAAAAAGGGCACGCGAGCGTGCCCAAAGGGGAAACCAATTTATAAACTTCACTATGCACAAAGACTGGTGTGGTTTTACTACCAATCCGTGTGCAGCTGATTCTGTTTACATATTTAATTACCCCGCACACACACTGGTTTTGCCGCAGCATTGAACTCTTGCGGCTTGATTTGCTTGGTGACGGTAATACCAGCGATGGAATAAGTGAGCGTTGCGTTTTCGCCATCAGCAAACTGCAATCTCATCTCGCCTACTTCGGTAGCGCTACCTGGAGGCTGAACGAAAGGCTGTGCGCCGAAGGCAGGTCCTTTGGTGGTGAAGAGCTTGCCGCTAAAGCTTCCATCAGCCTGTCTGACGCCAGCCGGAAGTACTGCCCATAGTTGTTCATTTGCATTGCCAGCAACTTTATTTTCATAGGTAAATAGCGCGCCGAAAATAATGTCGTCTTGATGACTCAAACTAATGCCCCAGCCTGATTCATTTTGATTCCACCAAAGATCGGAATAATTTGTGCGTGAAGCACGGCTGCCCGCGGTGTTGGTACATGTAGGCTGCCTACCAAACAGTTGTGGCACGATTTGCTTGATCACACTGGTTGAACCTACGTTGTAGGTCATGGTGGCGGCAGTTTTACTCGTAAAGGTAATTCTCATATCACCAAGCTCAGTAGCAGCACCGCCGACAAACGGTATGGCGTTATAGCCTGATCCTTTGGTTTGAAAAATTTTGCCGGCAAAGCTGCCGTCAGCTTGACGTAGGCCCGCTGGCATGACGAACCACGCACCGGGGTTTGCGCCGCCCGCACCAGCGGCGTAGCTAAATAACGCGCCAAAAATAATATTGCCCTGCTGGGTTAAGCCAATGCCCCAGCCCGATTCAGCAGGATTCCACCATAGTCCAGTTTGGTTATCATTTACGCTAATGCCGCTTACCAGTGGCGGCGGGGTGTTGCCGGCAATGGCGTTGACCGCCGCACGTGCGTCCAGGATGCCGTAGCCAAAGGTGAAGTTAGGATTTGCGGGCATGGCAACTGCCGGTGAAAAAACCGGCAAGCCTTGCGAAAAGTTATTCGTTTGCACATTTGTAAACAGCAGCGCTTTCACTTCCTCCGGCGTTAACGTAGGCTTTTTTTGCAGCATTAATGCAATCGCGCCCGATACGTGCGGTGTCGCCATGCTGGTGCCGTTATAGGCCACATGCACGCCGTCATTGCTGATGCGATTTTGTTCCGCTGGCTTGGCGATATCAGCCGAATAGGCCGCCATGATAATACCGCCGGGAGCGGCAATTTCAGGCTTCATGATGGGCGGACATTTTGCGAGGTTACTGCAATTGCGACGCGGACCGCGGCTGGAAAAGTCTGATATGTCGGTGAGTGGACCGAAGCCGCCAATGGTGAGCGTGCCAGCGAGCGTTTCTAATAGGTAGCCCGTGTTGTAGGAGGCAACACCGATTACGCGATTGGCAGCGATGGTGTCGGTAATGATTTCTGTGGTGACGGCAGTGGTATTGGTTGTGAACGTTAAACCGTTGCCATCTTCAGCGCATAGCCATGAAAACGTATTGGGTCCTTGTGGTACCAATGTGCCGGTAAAAATTAGCTGCCATTCGCCGCGCTTGAGTGGCTTAGTGCCGTCACCGATATTGATCACAATTTGACGATCATCATTTATCGGTAAAACCCCGGTGGACGATATTTCAACTCGACCGCAGTCGGTTTCAAAGCCCTGTTCTGCATCCCCTGCATTGACCACCGCAGTGGCGATGCAACCTGGCCCTTGGATGGAGACAGAATACTGACTTGTGCCCGGATACCACCCTTCTATTTTGCCGCGTGCCCCGCCAGAGCCTTCAGGTACAGCAAAAGGAATGGTGACGGTCTGACCTTGGCTGATTTGCCCGGTTGCGCGGATTCTATCGGTACCCTCGTTGCCCGCTGCACCGACTAATATCACGCCCGCCGCACCGGCATTGCTTAATGCCACCTCGTAGTTTGATGTGCCATCAAGCGGACCGGTATAAGAGCCTAGGCTTAAATTGATCACAATTGGTTTACGCGCGGCTAGCGCGAATGCTTTCATCCACGCTACGCCGTCTAGCACCGTGCTGGCACTGCCTGCGGCGTTGCCGGTATTAGAAGTAATTGAGTTCGATGACAATATATCGGCCTCAGGCGCCATGCCGATAAAGCGAAATGCCGGCACGTTGTTACCCGTTGCGGCGCCATTACCGGCAGCAATGCCTCCCACATGGGTGCCATGTCCACCCGTCGATGGCTGGGTGCATTGTGTAGCGTCACCGGCAATTGCCGCGTTAATCATCGCTTGGGTGCAAATACCGCCATAGGTAAAGCCCGCCGGACTCGCGCCAGCAGCACCCGTGGTGCGCTGATCCCACAAAGCTAGGAAACGAGTTGAGCCATCTTGGCGGCGAAAATCGCGATGCCTAAAATCCATGCCGTCGTCCACAATGCCGACAATCACGCCCTTACCGGTAAAACCGCCGGGGAGGAAATCAAAACCGTTGCCTGCACCGGTCCGAAGTTGGTCGGCTCGGGTAGCGGGTACGCCTGAATTTAGCCTTGTTCTAAGCACCCGGTTAGACTCTAAAAACACCACCTTATCGAGTGCGGCCAACTGCATCAGCTTATGTTGGCCAAGGCTTGCCGTCATGATGTTGCCTAGGGTGGAATTTACCGTGCCGCCCATATCGCGGATGATTTTGCTAACAGCCGCCGCATCGGCCTCGGTTTTTACCCGCACGAGAAATTGCACAGTGTTGCTGGCGGCGGATTTTTTGGTGATCTTATTAATCCCGCTCGTCATATCAATAGTGACGGCCAGCCCGCTACCGTGTTCAGCAGCGGCTTTTAAGCTCGCATCGAATTTGTTGATCGAGGCATTGGCAAGTGTTACCGTGCCGCAAATTAGCAGGCTACCTAATAAAGTTCGTGCAAATTGATGATGCTGCATACTTAGATGCGTGTATTGACTGGTCATACAGTTCTCCCGGTTCGGTTTGGTGTTAATTTATCTGTGCTAATAACATACCGTAATCGGTAAGCAAAAACTATCATCGCCAGTGAAGTATTTTTTATTCGTTACAGGGTTGTTCGATCCTTACGCAATTGGAAGGGACTCGCCAAAACGGACACCATGGAATAGTATTTTAATAACCATGGAGAAATCGAATGAAAGCTGTAACAAAACGCATATTTAGCGCTGAATAAAGATGTGAAGCGGTCAAGTTGG
>Ga0105049_10004975_pt1 | contig 15528 bp, 16 predicted proteins | sample MAT06_FD_78087 | JGI IMG/M metagenome (GOLD analysis project Ga0105049, IMG submission 78087) | Freshwater microbial communities from Lake Fryxell liftoff mats and glacier meltwater in Antarctica - MAT-06 | ecosystem: Environmental > Aquatic > Freshwater > Ice > Liftoff microbial mat | place... | reverse complement strand
GGCACAGGGGAACAGCAATACACCAGACCATCCTACAAAGACAAATCGGTCACGCTTGAGCCAGTCGTCGAGGACGTCAAACCATCCTCGCTGCTCTTGCGCCCGTCCCATTGCAATGGTCATTGCGCGAATCTCCGGATTAAAACAATTTACGGAATAAGTTCGCTGCTCATGTTACCTGCCAAAAAAAAGATTGTCAAAAGACAAGCGCTCTTATAAGGCAAATTGGCGAAATGTAATAAAGCCCGTGAGCAGAGTTTACTTTTCTTTACTGTTCTATCATTATACCGATCTCACTTTGGAACGCTATCCCTTCTGGCAGATTGATCTATCTTTTTTTGAACATTCAGCGCTTATAGAGCCTTAAATTACGCTTAAAAAAGCTAGAAATGCGGCAGTGCCATGCGTTCAGAGATCGGAGCAGATCGTTGCAAGGAGCGCGTTTCGGGGCGCGGTGAAGAGTGGAGCGCGGTTGTTTTTGAGATATTTCTGAGATTTGGGGGCGATCGCCCATTCCTGAGAAAGATGTCTCCAAAGATTATGGGAGATGATCGATCTGGCATTGGGGGTGGCGATCGCCAGGGCGTTACCTGTCGAAAGCGCCCTTCCTTGCGGCTCCTCGGCTGAGATTCTGCGATCGCCCACCCTAGCTCTCTATATTAAGAAGCAGCTATATATTAAGAAGCAGCCAGAATCCTGAGAAGCGGCCAGGATTTATCCCCCCTTTCTGGAAACATTTGAGATACTGGGATGTGGACTCAACGTTTGCAGGGCTGGGGATGAATCATCCATGTTCATGATTGACATTGTTTTGAAAAATACACCATCGATTCTGTCGGTGCAGCGCAAGACCGTTGAAGATGCCGAAACACTCTATAAAGAAGTGGTAGAGGCGGTGAAAGGCGGTAGTACCCCTTTCATGGAACTGACCTGCGAGAAAGAAACCGGCAAGCGGGTGACCTTTGCTGTGAGCGAAGTCGTGGCGATTCAAGTAGCAGATAAGTCTAGCGCTAGCCCCTCTGGGCGTCCTCCGGGCTTCTTTGCGATGTCTGCCGCTGAATAGGCAGGGCTAAACAGGTTCTCCAATGGTTCTGCCAAGGATGATGCTCTGACGATGACGCAGATGGCGATCGCGACCCACAATCTATGTTTTGGGTGGTCGGAGGAAACTCCGGTTCTTAAGACCTGTTCCTTGGCGGTGCCCCAGGGTGAATTTTGGATGCTGTTGGGCACCAATGGCAGCGGTAAATCAACCCTCCTAAAATTGCTAGGAGGGTTGCTGAAACCGCAATCTGGAACCATGGAAATTGCCCATCCGCTGGGCTTTGTCTTTCAAAACCCCGACCATCAGCTCGTGATGCCGACGGTGGCAACGGATGTGGGGTTTGGGCTGGCGTCTGAAAATTTGTCGGGGGCGGAACTCCGCCATCGGGTCATCGAGGCGTTGACTGCTGTTAATTTGGTGCATTTGCAGCGCCGCCCCATTTATGCGCTCAGTGGTGGCCAAAAGCAACGGGTTGCGATCGCCGGGGCGATCGCCCGTCACTGCGAGGTTTTATTGCTAGATGAGCCGACTGCTTTACTCGACCCCGATAGCCAAATTGATTTGGTAAAACAGGTGCGGCGCTTGGTTAAAGAGCGGGGCATTACTGCCTTGTGGGTGACCCACCGCCTCCAAGAATTAGATTATTGTGATGGGGCTTTTTTGCTTGATCAAGGGCATGTGATCGATCAGGGCGATCCGGCTCGCATGGAACAGCGCATGATGGCATTGCAGCAGAGCGTTCCAGTCGATCCGTAGAGGGCTTTGTGAATACATAGCGCGGACGCTGGCTTTGGTTAGCCAGCGCAAGGGCGATCGCCCTTGCGCTGGGTTGGCCATGCAGCGAGGAAGGGTTTACATTTGGCAATGTAATACGGCATCCTTAAGAGAGATAGAAATTCTTTATAATGTTTGCATCGTCAAGTATTAGTCAAAAGAGTTTTGTCTACAGGATTTGAACGAATGTGATTCATCGGTTTTGGGGTTTCTTTGCTCATTGCATAGGAGCCAAACCGTCCTATAACCTTCTCAACCTGCCATGCCGCGTAAAAAAACTCCCGCTCTCTTGCTGGTTGACGGCTACAACATGATTGGGTCTTGGCCTGCCTTAGTCGATTTGCGCGACCAAGACAGTATGGCAGCCGCGCGCCGCGCGTTGGTTGAAGTTTTGATTAGCTATAGTGCTTCCCGCGACTGCCATACCGAAGTGGTGTTTGACGCCTACTACCAAGAGATGCAGGGTAGCCGCGACCGACTCAATTCTTTCTTCTCGATCTATTACACGGACTATCGCCAAACCGCAGATACCTATATTGAGGCTCTATGTGCTCGGATGCAGCCTCAAATTGAGCGCCTACATCGTCAAGTGATTGTGGCGACTTCAGACCGGAGCCACCAGCACACCGTTCAAGGCTATGGGGCTCATTGGATGTCGGCTCATCGCCTCCATGCAGAAGTTGAGTTGGCGGCTGCCCATGTTAAAAAGCAACAGCGGGCGCGAGGGACTTCCTCTAGTCGGTTTTTGGTAAGAAGCCTAGACCCCGCTGCTCAAAAGCGATTGGCGGAATTACGCATGGGTTTAGAACCTCCTTCTGCGTCATCTGGAGACTCTTCTTCCAATATTTCCTAAAAAAAAACTTCTAGAATGCTTGCCAAAACCGATCATTTTTAGATACTATGAGATTCGCGTTCCTCCGTAGCTCAGTGGTAGAGCGGTCGGCTGTTAACCGATTGGTCGTTGGTTCGAGTCCAACCGGGGGAGTTTATTAAGCTCTATCAAAAGTTTTGAAAGCTGATACTGTCGGCTTTTCAGTGAAACTTCAGGTAGCACTTCAGCCAGTATTGTTTGGGATTTTGCCTATGTTGCGTCAGCATTGGTTGCTAGATCCCACCATTACCTATTTGAATCATGGTTCCTATGGAGCCACGCCCATTGCGGTGTTGGCTCGGCAGCAAGCACTCCGGCAGCAGCTAGAAACGGAACCTGTCCAGTTTTTAGGAATGCTTCTAGAGCCGTTGCTCGATGAATCGCGCCAGAGCTTGGCTGATTTTATTGGCGCGCGTGCGGAAGATCTGGTGTTTGTGTCCAATGCGACAACGGGGGTCAACACGGTCTTGCATTCCCTGGCGCTGCAACCGGGGGATGAGTTGCTGACAACGGATCAGACGTACAATGCTTGCCATAATGCGTTGGAGGCGATCGCCCAGCGCACCGGTGTAACGGTGGTTGTGGCCTCGATCCCCTTACCGTTGACCTCGGTGGCAGGGGCGATCGCCCCCATCCTTGCCGCTGTGACGGCGCGCACTCGGCTGCTATTGATCGACCATATCACCAGCCCTACCGCGCTCGTGTTGCCCATTGCCCCCATTATCCGTGCCTTGGCCGAGCAGGGGATTGATACCTTGGTAGATGGTGCCCACGCCCCAGGGATGGTGCCCCTGAATCTTCAAGAACTGGGAGCAGCCTACTACACTGGCAATTGCCACAAGTGGCTCTGCGCCCCTAAGGGCAGCGGCTTTTTGGTGGTACGTGCCGATCGGCAGGCGACCATCCGGCCTTTGGTCATTAGCCACGGCGCGAATTCGCACCGCACCGATCGCTCCCGCTTCCAGCTTGAGTTTGACTGGACGGGGACCCACGATCCCACGGCCTACCTCTGTGTCGGAACGGCGATCGCCTGGATGGCGTCTGTGCTGCCGGGGGGCTGGCCGCAGGTCATGGCTCAAAATCGGCAACTGGCGATCGCCATGCAGCAGCGTTTGGGCGATCGCCTCCCTTGCCCGCCCACCAGTACGCCAGATTTTGTTGGGGCGATCGCCGCCATTGGGTTACCCGCTTCGTTCCCAGATAACCTCCAGCAGCGACTATTTCAGAAGTATCACATCGAAATTCCAGTCTTACCCTTACGTCAGGGTTCCTTGCGATTTCTCCGCCTATCGGCTCAGGTTTACAACACCCCAACAGATTATGATCAATTACTGAATGCCTTGGTGAGTCTGCATGAGTGTTGTGAGTGAGCGGCCAGAGTCGAGGGTTCATCGGCGGCCTTTGGTCTGGCAAACCCGTTGGGTTCTGTTGGGTGTGTGGATGCTGCTGGGTCTGGTGTTACGGTTTGCCAACCTAACCCATAAAGCCGTATGGACCGATGAATTTGCCTCCATGGTGTTTAGCCTTGGCAATAGCTTTAGAACCGTGCCCCTGGATCAGGTGATTTCTTTCTCCGATCTGCTGGCCCCGCTCCGCCCTAACCCCGCTAACACGCTCCATGATGTCGCCCAATCATTGCTGACCGAGAGCAATCACCCCCCCCTCTACTTTTTCCTGACCCACCTTTGGTTACAACTCTTTCCTCCCACCCAGGCCGGATGGGTCTCGGTCTGGGCAATGCGATCGCTCCCTGCCCTCTGTGGCGTATTGACGATTCCGGCGATGTTTGGCCTAGGCTGGTTGGCCTTTCGCTCCTGGGTTGTGGCTCACCTCGCAGCGGCCCTCATGGCGGTGTCTCCCTTTGGGGTGTACTTGGGGCAAGAAGCGCGGCACTACACCTTGCCGGGGTTATGGGTGATTGCGTCCCTGGCCTGTTTTGTGCGGGTGGTGCAGATTTTACAACAGCGGCGATCGCTGCCTCCCTGGCTGTGTTTGATTTGGGTAGGGGTGAATGCGTTGGGCATCGCCACCCATTATTTTGTGGCGATTACCCTTATGGCTGAATGCTTTGTTTTGGGGGCGATCGCCCTCCAGCATTGGCAGAAAGATGGGTGTCTCAAGGCTACGGCCTGGAAATGGGTGGGGGTAGCGATTGCTGGAACCGTTGTCTCGGCCCTAGGCTGGTTGCCAATCATCCAAAATGTTCAAGATAGTGCCCTGACAGACTGGATTACCCTGCCCCATCGTACAGGCTGGCTATGGATCGAACCCCTAGCGCGGATTTTGGCTAGTATCCTCACGATGCTCTATCTTTTGCCAGTCCAAGCCGAATTTGAGGGGTTGATGTGGCCGTCTGTCATCGGTTTACTGATGTTATTGGGTTGGACGATGCCTAAGCTTTATCAGGGCATCCGTTCGAGCCTCCAACAGCCCCAGCAGCAATTTCCCTTGGCGGTGTTAGGCGGGTTCTTGGCAGGGGCGATCGCCCTCTTTTTAGGGTCTGCCTATCTGCTCGACCGCGACCTTACCCTCGCCTTCCGCTATAGCTTTGTCTACTACCCGGTGGTGGTGCTGTTACTGGCTGCGGCTCTCGCCTCTGTTTGGGAACGGCGCTGGCAGCCTCCCCAGTCAACGACCTGGGCGAATTACCGCTCCGCCCTGCGCTATAGCTTTGTGGCTCCTGTCTTGGCCTGGAGTTTAGTGGGTGCCTTGGTCGTCGTCACCGATCTTGGTTTTCTAAAGACCCATCAACCAGCCCAAGTCGTTCGTTGGATGCACGATCCATTCCCGAATACATTAATTGCCACAGCCCACCATACCCATGGCCAGACGGGTCGCCTGATGGGTTTAGCGCTAGAGTGGCAGCGCCAAATGCCGAATGCCCCAACCCCCCAGTTTTTATTGGCTCATCAGTCGCGCGATCGCCCCAATGACATCCTCAACACCTTAATCCCTGCCCTAGCCAATCTCCCTCGCCCCTTTGACCTCTGGCTGGTCAACTTCAAACCTATTTCCGAAGAAGCCCTAGAACAAACACTCTCTCAGCAAACCTGCCGGGTTGACACCAAGCCCCGCCGCGCTGAAGGCTATAGCTTTCGTCGCTACCGCTGCCAGTAATCCCCCCAGGGTGTGTCATCAATTAACCCAGATGACGCTACCCGCTAGATAAACTGCCTCTAAAAAATTTTCGACTGCTTGTCATAACAAGTCGCAATCGCTCGGTATTGCTTGATGAGTTTGGCAAAAAATCGTAACTACTCAGGCTGCAATGATGGAAGAACAGGGCTACCCATAAACGCACTTCTTAAGGCATCAAGAACAGACAGCCCCTGCTTTCTCAACGTTGAGAGGTAGCCCCGGATGCGGCAAAACGGTTGGCTACCGGTAGCGGCCCGAAAGCACCCGGAAATCTTCTGCTTAAGTTTCATCCTGCGGACATCGTGTTCTGCTTGATGAGAAGCAATCTAGGAAACTACCCAACGCTAGATCACCCTCGTGACGAGATAAACCGTGCTGGATAGAAACCTGCTAGTGGATGACTAGGATGCACCAGCTTTTTTGGGGTTTAGACCAGTAGTTCAGCGCGCATTACTGTGATGGCTTGGCCGCTGATCAAGACGCGATCGCCCTGCCAGTTTAGCTTCAGATCGCCCCCACGGGCAGAGGCTTGATAGGCCAAAAACGCTGTCTTTTGGAGGCGATCGCCCCAGTAGGGAGCCAAGGCGCAATGGGCTGATCCGGTGACGGGATCTTCGTCAATTCCAGAGCCAGGAGCCAAAAACCGTGAGACGAAGTCATAGGGCTGGCCGTCTGCCTGACTGGTGACAATGATGCCGCGCACAGGGAGCGATCGCAGGCGGTTAAAATCAGGGGTCATGGCTCGCACGATGGCTGGCGAAGCGACCTCTATTAAATAGTCAAATTTTGTTTTGAAAACCTGCTCAGCCTCGACCCCCAACGCTTCCAATAATCCTTCGGGCTGCTCTACGGCATGAAAAGGGGTGGTTGGAAAATCGAGCGTAATCCAATCTTCGGTTTGTGTGGCCGTTAGCAGACCACTGCGGGTATAAAACCGGGCGACTTCTCCGAATGCAAGATGCCCTTCGGTCCATAAGACATGGGCACTGGCAAGGGTGGCATGGCCACAGAGATCCACTTCCACCGCTGGGGTAAACCAGCGCAGATGAAAGCCATCTTCTTGCTTTAGCAAGAAAGCGGTTTCTGACAGGTTCATTTCCATGGCAACTTGCTGCATCCAGCGATCGCTCTGGGGTTCGCTCAAGACACACACGGCGGCGGGGTTGCCCCTAAAGGCGGCTTGAGTAAAGGCATCCACTTGGACTAAGGTTTGGGGCATGGCGGGCTGAAATGAAGAGTAGTAAGAACGGTGTAATGGAGGTTGAGACTGTGTTTCAGACCTGTCTCAGCCTGCTTTAGACGATAGCAGTTTAGACCATAACAGCTAGATGGGCGATCGCCCATCTAGCTGCCCCACAATCACCTGATGGCATGACCGCATCTTGCAGAATAGAACCCCGCCCCGGAGCTACGGTTTGCAGCGGCTAATCTCGCGTTGCCATCACTCAAGATAGATTTTAGATGGCTTTACTATCTTCGGCGCGGGTCTTACCTTTTGCTTCACACGGCAGGCCTTCCCCACCAAAAAGCGCCCTGTCTAGGGCGCTTTCGTTTTCTTAGATGGATGTCGTCATCGTGCAGATCCATCTGATCCGCTTGTTAGACTCTGCGCGGTTATCCATCCGTGTGGGGGTGGTTTGGGGTGAGTTGCGGCGTTGCCCGACCCTCTACTAACCGCTGCAGAGATCCAATCGAGTGGCTCAGTGATGGGATGGTTGCTTTAGTGGGCGTAGTAGCGCTCTTCGAGCCAAACCCGAACTTCATTTTCTGAGGTGAAATCAGACAAACTTCCGGTGTTGGGGTCGTAGGCGTGCCAAAATATATGTCCATGATCTCTGGTTTTCCAGACATGGGGTTCTGTGTCAACGGCGATCGCTTCAGCGCAACGATGCCATAGCTGACCCAGTGCTTTTCCTACAGATGTTCCGTTCATAACAACCTCCCTACTTGATGCCTCAGCGCCTTTAAGTCTCAACATCAACCCCAAGTCACGGCTACTTACCCTACTCGATGCATGGGATGCAGCTTGTCAGCGAATTTAGATCTGATGTTGTGGTTAAAAGCTGTAGTCTTTGCTACATTTCTATCATAAGAGCCTTTTAGAAAAAGATAATCCTCTTAATGGATCATCCGACCGGATGAGCTGGAGTTTTGATACCTAGCAATTGCAACAAAATATTGCAGCGCGCGGTTTCACCTGAAACCGCAGAATTGGGTCGCTAGGCAGGGCGATCGCCTTATCTCTAGGCAGTTCCCCCTGTTTAGGTAAATTCTTTTAGGATGAGGCGTTTCTTTTAGTTCTGTATTTCTACAAAAGAGGCCATTCTATAAGCTACTTAATTCTGTAAATATACGAATGTTTGTGGAGTCGTTTGTAACGATAAATGTGCAATCGAAGCAGAAGATATACATAATTTTTAATAATAGATTGAGGGTGCTTCTTTAGAGGCTATGGAGGGTTTCTAAAAACTAAGACGCCCTAGCTCTGCGGGTGACTTAACCCAGTATTCTGAAGATAATTTGAGATTATAGCTATCAATCTTTTAGGGCTAATGCTTTTAGGGCTAATGGATATAGAGATCTCTAGATGTAGTTTTTAAGTTGTTAGAAAGCTTTCTGTGATCCAGTCACAGCAATCTCTATTTAAAAAAAGACCCAGAGCAAACGAAGAGTTCTCTGGGTCTTCTATGAAAGTCATCCCTCATTTTTGGATGGGACTCATCTCTAGCAGAATCATGCAATTTTTCTAGTCAATAGGGTCTTTGAGCATAACTCTCAAAAAGTGCCTACTCTCCGAAGAGAGAGCGATTGAGCGATCGCCATTCTTCTAAATTCAGCTTGCCTTCCTCATAGAAGCCGCGAAATGCAAGGCTTAATTGGCTGCAGGCACTGTATTGATTAATGAGCTGTTTTGCTGCATGAATAGCCTGGCTATCTTGAGAGTAGGTTTGTTTGCAATGTAGACGTTTACGAGACATGGAATAGCAGGTACTTCGAAAGCCACCTGCTTCCGAAGCCACTTCAATGATCCAACCTTGGTAAAAATCTGCGCGCTGTTCGCCGCTCATCATTGGCTTAAAACCTTTAATTGAAAAAATAACTTCCAGGGAACACTAACTCACCGAACACCTTTCTATTGTGAAAAAAGAAAGGCTCAATACCCATCGCTAATTATGCGGAAAAACATCCGCCAACTCTGCAAGTTTGAGTGTATCCAAGCTTTTAGGCCGCTTCATCGAGTGGGCAGCTTGTTTCTAGAATAGAGTCTATCTTGCGCCTACTTCTTGCTCGGGTTGGCTCTATCCATCAGCCCCCAGCCTTGGCCATGATGGGCTATGAACGTAACGATGGATGTTGGTTTGCAACGATAGTTTATCGTTTTTACCCTCTACATTCGGTAACGTGGAACTGTAGCAATCAGGAATCATGATGAAAACGATTGGTTTTGCTGATGTTAAGGGAGGCTCCTGGTTGTCCCTCCTTTTGTTGGTGTTGGGTCTGTGGCTTGGAGGAAGCTTGGCCGTTGATTGTCTGGTGATGCCGGGGCTGTATACCGCAGGAATGATGACGCAGCCTGATTTTGCCGCAGTTGGAGCCATAATGTTTGGCTGGCTCAACCATGCTGAGTTGTTAATGGCGGCTGGGGTGTTGACTGGGGTTTTGGCCTTAGCCCAGGGTTCGCTGTCTCGTCGGCAGCGGAGGGCGATCGCCCTCGCCGCAGTTCTGATGGCCATTCCACTGCTCTACACCTATTTCCTCACCCCAGCAATGACAGCGTTGGGCGCACAATTAGACCTATTTGGCGATCGCCCTCCCCTCCCTGCCCCTATGACTTGGTTGCATGGCAGCTATTGGGGGCTAGAGTTGCTCAAGCTGGCGGCTGGGTTTAGCCTTTTCCGTCTACTCGATCAACAACACAACATCGACATCGCCTGAGTGGGTGCTACTTTTCCATCGCGGCTAGCCCCACCTATTTTCATCGCTAGCTAAACTTCGGAATGCCCTGTGTTGCAAGACTTCCATGACCTCGGACTGAGAAACGCTATAACCCTTGGCGTAGGGTCGATTGGCAAGTTGGTGTTGCTGAATAGCACTGTGATTTTTCCAGAGTTGGGAGAGTGCCATAAGGCTTTCAGAACCCGTTTCATAGCTGGATTCAGCAACGCTAGAAAATCCATGAAACACCTACTATCCGAGGCGCGTCTCAGCCTTGGGGCTGTCTCCGCATCAAGCACCCCAGTGAAATTACTCAGCCGACAAAACACCTTAAATTTAGAATTTGGCCACCCTCGACCCTGGGTTCATGGGCAGATCCTGTCTCCATTGCCTACAACTGAGAGAGGTGCATTGAGCCAGCCCATCGCATCAAACGGCTTCCCAGGTTGTGGAACTAGATGGCTAATCCAGCCAAGAGTTGGGTTATTCTCCTAGGAGTAACGGGAATGCTAAGGCTGCTGAGACAAACGACATTTCTAAAAAGGTATTTAAGCCCAGTGTTTAAACCCATGAATAGAGGCGTGAATGCGTTAAGGAGAAGCAATCTTCGTGGATAGTGGAGAAAACCTGCGAGAAATGGGCTATTGCAATTGCAGCATCATTCGTTAGAATCTATCCCAATATCCGTTTGTCCCTTAGTCTTCTTGCTCGAATTTTGCTGCACGCTCGAAAGCATTGTGGAGAGTTCGTTGCCGAGGGCGTGGGTTCTGTTCAGAGCCTCTCTTTGTGATTCTCTAGTTATTCCCTGCATTGGCACGGTCGCTCAGGGTTTTACCTGTCAATGTCTATAAGTATGTTCCGGCGTTATGGCGACTGCACCCACTCCACGAAAGTCATCTCAGCCTTCTGACCCCTCTGGCAGCATTCCCTCGCCAGATATTACGCCTGTGTTTGCGCTCAAGGAGATGGTTTCGCGCCTCCATCGAGAGCATAACAAGGTGCAAGATCTGCTCAGTTCTCTCGGGTTTGCGCTGCGCAGTTTTACTAACCTCAACCAGTTTTTAGAACTCACTCCCCTCATTGCGAGCCGTGTGACTGATGCCGATGGTGGGGCGTTGGTGATGTATCGCCCAAATGGCCAAATGCGGCTAGAGCGCGTGCATTGTCAAGATAATGCCCACTGCCAAAATGTGCGGAAAGCCCTAGAGCTAGCCACCCGTCAGCTCACCGCCAGCGCTGCCAGTGGGGGGCGGGGGGTGCCCAAAACCAATCTCACCGCGACCCTAGACCATCAAATTAGCTGCTGCCTCGGCGCTGATGTGCAGTTGTTTGGCACCACTATTTTGACCAAAACCCTAGAGCGAGGGCGGCTGTATGTCTTTAGCTACGACCCCACCTATGAGTGGACAGATACCCGTCAGAAGCTCGTGCGGTTGGTGGCTGACCAAACGGCAGTGGCGATCGCCAACGACGAACTCACCGTCGAACTGCGCAAAAAAGAGCGCCTCGACCGCGAACTAGAAATTGGAGCCGAAATTCAAAACCAGTTGTTACCTCGCCAATGTCCCCGTATTATGGGCGTTGAGCTAGCCGCCCGATGCCAGACCGCCAACCGTGTGGGCGGAGACTACTACGACTTTATCCCCGCTAATTCTGATCAAATTCGCTCTAAAAAAATTGGTTTTGAGGATTGTTCCCGCTGGAGCATTGCCATTGGCGATGTGATGGGCAAAGGGGTGCCGGCGGGGCTGATTATGACGATGCTGCGTGGCATGTTGCGGGCAGAGGTGCTCAATGGCCATTCTCCGGCTCGCATCTTGCAAAACCTCAACCATGTGATGTATGCCGATTTAGAAAACTCCAATCGGTTCGTAACGCTGTTTTATTCTGAACTAGATGCCGAAACGGGCATCTTGTCCTATAGCAACGCTGCTCATAACCCACCCCTGATGTGGGAAGCCGCCACCCAAACCATCAAACGCCTCGATGCCTGGGGGATGTTAATTGGGCTAGACATCGACACCCATTATGAAGGGGGGCAGGTTCAACTGCGCCCAGGTGACACGCTGATCTATTACACCGATGGGTTTACCGATGCGGCCAGTGCGGGGGGCGATCGCTACGACGAAGACCGCCTCACCCAAACCTTCCGCCACGCCTGCCTGCACCACGAATCACCCCAGCAAATTTTGGATCATCTCTTTGAAGATGTGCAGGAATTTATCGGCACCAACCAAAGAGCGGATGACGACATGACCTTAATTGTGCTGAAAGTGAGCGAAACCTCATCTATGCCTGCCCTAGATGCCAATCACGCCCAACCCAGCGAACCCTCTCAACCCCCTGAATAATGGCTTCGACTGTGGATCAAGTCCTTGACGGTGGCGTTCTCAATGGAGAGCAGGATCAAGATCGAAAGACAGAACGAGGAGCGAACCGGATCACGGTGATCAAATTTGGGCAATTCTTTCAGAAAATTCTGATACAGTGAGCGCATCCTTGTAAGGGGATGAACGCACCCAAGGATGAAGGTACTGTCAAGGATGAACGTACTGTCAAGGATGAGTGGATGGTCAAGGATGAATGCATGGTCAAGGATGAGTGCATGGTCAAGGATGAGTGCATGGTAAGAATGACCGCATTTTCTTCTGGGGTTCTATTTGGCTTTCAAGCGGGGAAGAGTTCCCGACTGGTAGCCCACAGGCAAACTAGGATCTTCATTGGAAACTCATTCATTGGAAACTCATTCAGTTTTATGCAAGGCGTGAGGAGGATAACTTATGTGGATTGATATGGCCTGGTTAGAAATGACCCAAACACTGCTCTCTGCCCTTCCCCATGGGTTGGCAGAAGGCGCGATCGCCCCCGATTGGCTAGCAGGGCAAAGCTGGCATGGGTTGTGGGATAACCTGCTGCTTCAAGGGCAAGTCTTGGCACAGCAGCAATTTGATACAGATGTCTTTGCTGGGTTTCGCCGCACCCTGAGTAATTTTATAGAATCTGGCCAAGTTTGGGCGTTGCTCATTGGCATTGTGGTGGGCTATGTGCTACGTGGCATCACAACTTACAACTAGCGATTTCTCCCTGTAGAAATTGGGTGAATGACACCGGGATCTGACCAGCCGGAAAGGCTGCAACCCGATCTCTGATGGTTCAAGCTATAGGCGCAAGGTCGTCTAGCGGTGGCTCTCTTGGAATGGGGAGGGCGATCGCCAGACCCCGTGCGCCTATTCGAGTGTATGGATGAAGGGGATGGGCGATCGCCCTACAACGCCTGAATCCATTCTTTGACTTGGTACTCCGTCCAAATACCGTTTTGCCAGTAGGGATCACCCTCGACTAACTGGCGCACCGTCGCCTCATCGGCTGCATCATAGATCGCAAAAACTTGGGTCAAATCTTGGGTTGGGCCAATGGTCACCAGAACCCCAGCCTCTTTTTGCTGCGCCAATCCATCTAAATGGGCTTGACGGTGCGGGGCACGCTTTTCCAAGACTCCCTCACAATAACTGCCCCACATCACATATTTTGGCATTGTCACAGATCTCCTCACGGTTAGCTTAAAGGGTCGTTCGACCTTTCACTATGCCATTTCCACGCTCTTTTACGACATCTCCGAAAGAGATGAATCAGAGACGAGTGCAAGGAAATTCAACCCGCCCTCCCCTAGCTGTGATCAAGCCCCGTTCGGGTTTCCATAGAATGGCATTAGATAAAGGCATGACGCAAGCCGATGGACGAGGAAAGCTGCACCCAAAATCTGGTTAAACCCGTCAATCAGCCCTACAAATGAAGCAATGTAGCAATGTAGCAAAGACAGCGGGTATTTTGAGAATCATCAGGCAAAATATAGGAACAAAATGTAGAAAGCTCCCCGTCCGCCCAGTATCCCTTGTGTCGCGGAAACATAGGTCAGCCTCCTGTCATGACCTGTTGGGTGGTTGATTGCGATTGTCGGCATCATGGAGGAAAAGCCTCCCGGAGCATCTCACCTGCGCCTCCTGTTCTAAGCACCCGAGCCTATGCAATTCGAACGTGTCCAAGTTCTACTCCTAGATGGATTGATGACCCTGCGAGGTGTTCTCTCGCTGCTAGCCAATCCTGCAAATACCACCTCGGTATATGACATCGAAGATGGGCTGCGGCGGGAAAAATCGACCCAGCTTTCGGTCGATTATGTATTGGCACAGGCCGGTGTAGCCGAGTTGGTGCAAGAGCGCTATCTCGCCCCTACTCCTAGTCTCGAAAAGCTATTGCAGTGCCCAGAGGGGTCTTTGGGGCTAACCTATGCTACCTATATTCAAGAAAATGGCTTTGACCCCAACTTTTACCGACAGTTGACGATCGAAGACGAAACCAGCTATTTGTTTATGCGGCGACGACAAACCCATGATATCTGGCACCTGATGACAGGGATGAGTGTGGATGCGGCCTCAGAAATTGGCCTCAAGGCATTTGAGCTGGCACAGACCCACGGCACCATGGCGGGGTTGCTGGTCGCCGGAGCCTTGATCCGCACCCTCCTCAAGGAGCCAGACTCTTTAAACTATCTCCTCGATCGAATCTCGGTGGGGTATCGCATGGGGATGCAGGCCAAGCCTTTCATGGCGCAGAAATGGGAAGAAGGCTGGGATAAGTCTCTAACCCAATGGCGCGAAGAACTCAATGTGACCGCACCATCTACTTATTCTCCATAGCCGTTATCAAAAATAGTTATCAAGACGCGCCCCAAAACAGGCTCTCTAATCAGCCTGTGGAGAGATTACCCTAGGCCGGGATAGCTATCTTGCATTACGGTAAGGTCACTCGCCCCCCTACTACTTAGTATTTGTAGATTCATAGCAGTCCCCGTTTTCTCAACTTGGACAGAGCATCTTCGGCAGCCTGTTTTTCTGCATCTTTCTTACTGCGACCTTTACCTTCGCCGTAGTGTTTTCCATCCACATAAACTCTAGAAATAAACTCTGGAGCATGATCTGCCCCCCCTAATTTTTCTGTGACATACTTTGGAGGAGTTGTTGCTCCATTTTCCTGCACTACTTCCTGGAGCTTGTTCTTGGGGTCAATCTCTGAGCGAACTGCCATCACCTCTTTTGGCACAGATTCAAATAGCTGTGCTACTAAAGGGCGTAGCACCTCAATGTTTTGACTGTTATCTAGATAGTAAGCACCAATCACCGCCTCAAAGGTGCTGCTAAGAAGATTTGGATTCTGATAACCCCCATCGCGAATTGCACCTTGTCCCAAGCGCATTCTGAAATCCAAACCAACTTCAACAGCAAATCTAGCAAGTTGTTTTTCATCTACAAATGCTGACCGTCGTCGAGTCATCTCATCTTCTCCCATCTCAGAATTAATCTGATAAAGGTATTCACCGCTAAGAAAATTGAGAATAGCATCACCCAGAAACTCTAGACGCTCGTTATCTCTACCTTCTCCAGGATTTTCATTGGTATACGAGCGATGAGTGAGTGCTCGACGTAGAAGTTTCTCATCATTAAACATTAAAAGCTTATGCATTTTCCCCTCCCTAATTAACTAAGTCTGATTTATTTACGAACAGCCGTCGAGGTGGATAAAGGCTATTCCCACGAGAGTTATTACATGGAAAACAAGCGAGTCGAAGATTCTCAAGAGAATTTGAACCACCCCGACTTTTAGGTTTTAGATGGTCGAGAGTCAATTTTTCTGAGGGCAAGCAATCCTTGCACCACCAACAGTGCGAACCAAACTCGCTAATAAGTTGATTCTTTCTAGCTCGCTT
>Ga0105049_10004974_pt1 | contig 15529 bp, 9 predicted proteins | sample MAT06_FD_78087 | JGI IMG/M metagenome (GOLD analysis project Ga0105049, IMG submission 78087) | Freshwater microbial communities from Lake Fryxell liftoff mats and glacier meltwater in Antarctica - MAT-06 | ecosystem: Environmental > Aquatic > Freshwater > Ice > Liftoff microbial mat | place... | reverse complement strand
CCGATTCGCCGACGCCGAGGAACGACGACCGTCGAAGTCGCGGTCGTTATCAGCGTGTTCTTGATGTTTCTGTTCGGCATCCTCGAATATTGCCGCTTTCTATTAATGTTGCACGTGGTGACTAACGCGGCACGCGATGGTGCGCGTTATGCCGTCGTGAACGTGAACAAGCCGACGAACTTCGACACCGTCGATTACTTCGACGGGGCGACCACGTTTCCATCGGTCAAGAAATATACCGATTCGAAATCGTCCGCCGTGCAGCAAATGCTGACGACTTACACCGTATCCGTGTTCCCCTGCGACATGACGAGCCTGAACGCAACGCCGCCATCGGTGGTAACGAAATCGGGTTCCCCGAGTTGGAACCAAGCCCAGTTCGGCGACCGCATCGCGGTGCGAATTTCGGGCGATTACAAACCCGTATTACCGAACTTCCTGTTCATGAGTGCGACGATACCGATCAACATCGCCGTCACGATGAATAGCGAAGGGTAAAAGCGATTCTCGATTGAAATGGTCCGGAGTGTCCGGACTGTATTACCGCTGCGATCCCCTCCCGCCACCCCCGGCGGTTCGCAGCATTTATCCCGTCGTCACGCGTCCCCATTTGAAGGGTGTACCTATGACGACCAGACCGCAAGTCCGGTCGACACGCCGCGGCAGCATCGTACCGATGCTGGCTGTGTGCGTGACGGCATTATTTATGTTCGTAGCCCTGGCAGTCGACCTCGGCATGTTAATGGTCGCACGGACAGAGTTCCAAAATGCGGCGGATACGGGTGCCCTCACGGGTACGCGGAACTTGGATAACAAGCCCGCAAGCACGGATAACAACAAGGTTTTGGCGGAAGCACAAGCGAGAGTTGTGGTCAAGCAGAATCTGAATTTGTCGACCGCTTTCAGCGATGCCGAGATTCAATCGGTGACGGTGGGCACGTACGACTATAGCGCCGCACTCGGACTATTCCAACTCGCATACCCCGCAACGATTCCGTCGACGAAATCGTGGACGGCGACGCGGGTTGTGCTCAGCGGTTCGCAACCGACGTATTTCGCCCGCGTCTTCGGCGTCAACACGATGCCGATGGTCGCAGTGGCTACTTCGGTTCACCGACCGCGCGATATTGCGATGGTCCTCGACTTCACGGGGTCGATGGGTTTCGGTTCGGTGCCAAACCTCGCCGACGTCGGCAGTTTCGCTCACGGACTCAACAGCACGGATACTTCGTACCCGCAATTCGGCTCGTACTCGCGCTTTCAGGATGCAACGCGATACTCAGTCGGTTCACCGAGCAACAGCGCGACTGGCGCTTCGGGGCGTCCGAACCCATTCGTTCAAACGGCCACGGCGACGGGGGGTTCTTACGTTTACGCGCCGGGCAACTTCACGAACACCAACAACAACGGCCCGCCGATCGTTCGAGACTTCCGCTACGATCCCGCGAACCTCGCCACTCCGACGACGACGCAGGTTCCCGTGAATTCGGCAGGGCTTGCGAATGCATTTGAAGCGGCCACATTCAGCGCAACCACGCGAACCCCGGGTGTCGGCCCGACGCCCGCCCCGGACAATTTCAAGGATCAATCCGATACGCCCGTCGCCTATGTGGGCGATAAGTTTCCCCGCAAACGCGGTGCAGCCACTGGCACGAGTTGGGCCGTCACCGACACGAATGGTGCAGTCGTGAACGTCGCGGAACTTCTCGGCTGGTGCCCGCGATTTGCAACCGGCTCGGCGGCGGCGTGGATCGGAAATCCGCCCGTTCGCACCGCGATGCCTGCACCGAACGGTACGGCGTACGCAACCAACTGGAGCGACTTCCGCGATGCGACGTGGGAAACCTACGGCTACGACATGGATGTAGCAGACTATATCGCCATGCGGCCAGCAAACCACGACCCGCGCAATACGCTCCCGGCGAACGCGGGAGGCAGCGTCACCGGTCAGGTGAGAGTGACACCCGGCAAGTTCAACGGTTTCTCGATGGGGCCAGGCTACTGGGGCAAGACGTTCTTCACGTGGCCACCCGACCCCCGTGCGGCCAACGACTGGCGTCGCATGTTCTTCCTAAAAGCATCGGGAGCCGTATTCGCGACGAACGGCGCGAACCCGCCCCCGGCAGCCGGTGTATACGAATCGGTCGTCGATGCCGATACGGCGACGGCGACAGTCATGCAGACGATCAACGAAGAGATGTTCAGCGGCAGTGCGTCGTCGACATTGCAGGCCGCAAGCGGGAACTACACGATCAACTACGCGGCGGTGCTGGCGTGGATCAAGTCCGGACCGCCAGTCTTGCCGCCGAACATGCGAGCGGGTCGCGTGCTGTACTACTCCTCGATTCCAAACGACACGAACAACACCGTGGGGACAACGGAAGAGCGGTTAGACAAGACGTTCTGGCGCGCCTACATCGATTTTGTCCTGACCGGTTCCGAGCGATATACCGCAGGGAATGAAGTGGTCGGCTGGCCGCAAAACGCTGCCACCACGATTACACCCGCACGGATCACCGGTGCGTTGAACGGCTTCGATCCCGACGGCGCGGGCCTGACACCGGCCGGCCCCAGACCCTACATGGGCTATACCGATAACCCTTCGCGGCCCCGGATGCACTTCTGGTTCGGCCCGATCACGATGATGAACTTCCTGTATGCGAACGGCATGTACGCGGGCACGGTCCACGAAGCCCAGTGCTGGCAGCTCAAGGCGGGCGTCAGTTCGAGTATCGACGACATCCGGAATAACCACCCGAACGACCAGGTCGGCCTCGCATTCTTCCAGACGAGTGGTACCGCCAGCACGTCGTACCGAACGCCGATCGTCGACATGGGCCAGGACTGGCAGATAATGAAAGACGCGCTCTATTACCCGCGGACGCTGATTGCCACCACGACGAGCAACCCGAATACCGAGTACCGGCCTTTCAACACGAGCATGACCTATCTCGGTGGTGCGATCATCCCAAATGCCCAGAACGCGACCGACCCGAACTCGGGGATGTCGATGGCGTACAACATGCTCTCGTCGAGCACGAACGCTGTCGTTCACCCCGACCCGACGCGAATCGGTCGACGCGGTGCATCGAAAATCGTGATCTTCGAAACTGACGGAATCCCGAACTCGGTACAGAACTATACGTTTAACCAGCTCGGCTTCAACTCGCATTACTCGCTCGGCGGGGCCAGCCCCGGTGCCCCCGATACCGCTGCTATCAACGCGGTGACGCAGATTCGCAAACCGACATCTCTGACAACTGCGGGAGACAGCGGGCACTCGTTGCCGAATGCTCCGGCCCGCGTCTACGCGATCGGTTTCGGCGACATTTTCTCGACGGCGAACGCGGGAGCCGCGAAGACGTTCCTGCTCAACATTCAGAAGGCCGGGGGGACATCGGACGCATCGGCGACTTCGATCCCCAACGAGCAGATCATCACGGGGACTTACACTACCCGGATCGACAACCTGAAAACCGCACTCGAGCGGATCCTCCAAAGTGGAGTGCAAGTCACGCTCATCGAGTAACCCCCGCGCGAGGCACACCGGCCCCCTAATCCGGTGCGTCTTGCTTCACCTTCCCCATCCGAGGTGATTTTGATGTTGGTCCGTCCCGTCCTGCGGGCGGCCCGCCGTGGCAGCATCGTACCGATGCTCGCCGTGTGCGCGGTCGCTCTGTTTTCGTTCGTCGCCCTTGCGATCGACCTGGGCATGCTCATGGTTGCGCGCACGGAGTCGCAAAACGCCGCCGATGCCGCCGCACTTTCGGCCGCGCGCACCCTCGATAACCGGGTGCCCCCGTTCACCAGTCCGGACGCCTACGACAATCATAAGCCGGCCGCCGATTTGATGGCGCGGAGTCTCGTCCAGGAAAACATCTTCCTCAATGCTCGCTACGAGGCCGCGCGCGTCCAGCGGGTGCGAATCGGCATCTACGACTACGACGCGACCGCAGGCAGCTTCGCCGCGACTTACCCCGTCACGAAACCGAGCGGTAAGGCCTGGACGGCGGCCGAAGTCGTCGTTAACGCCGATCAGCCGACGTACTTCGCCAGAGTCTTCGGCGTCAGCAGTATGCCGATGTCGTCGCGCGCCGTCGCGGCGCACCGCCCCCGCGACATTGCCGTCGTGCTCGATATGTCTGGTTCGATGCAATTCTCTTCGACCACGCACTGGGAACCCGGCACCGCCGGTTCGTTCGACGTCGTGCAAGGGTTGCTGAACCCCGACCCCGTGTACCCGAAGTTCGGGCATTACGCGCGTTTCAACACGTATCAATCGACCACGCCAAGTAAGGCGCTCGCCACCGGTGGCTCCGGTACGCGGCCGAACCCGTTCCGCTTAACGGTGCCGTTCCTCGCGGGATCGGGCGAAGTTTTCGCGCCGAACAACCTGACGATGGAGACGCCGAACGGTCCGCCCGTGATTCGCGACTTCCTGTTCGATCCCGCGAACATCAGCAACTCATCGACCCCTGTGGCGGCAGTTTCGAACCCGAGTAACTTGCGAAACGCTTTCCACCGCTGGCGGCGCTACACGAACCCGAACGGTACGTTCCGCTACGACCCGCCAGCCACTTCTGCCGGCGACCCGACTAGCTACGTCGCGCCGACGTATAACTGGTCCGGATACAACGCCAACGACACCACAAACACCACCGGCCCAACGCCCGCGCCCGATTTCTTCGACCGGCAAATCGACTCGGCGGGCGTGACCTACGTCGGGGATCGCTACCCGCGCAAGGGCGGTTTCATTTACGCTTCGGACGTCAGTTGGGATCCGATTACGACGTTCGGCGCGGCCCGCAACGCGGTCGAACTCTTGTTCCCTGGCAGCGCAAGCCCTAGCCCTGCCGCGCGGGCCGTGCCCGCATCGCGACCGGCACTTCTCAACGGCAACCGCACCGAAGGCGGCCTCTCGTGGGATCAGTTTTACGACGATGCCTGGGAACGCAACGGCTACGATCTCAACGTCGCCGGGTCTATCAACAGCTCGACAAATACCGCGACTGGCACCGGACCCCGCGCATCGGCACCGCTCCGTACGCCAGGGTTCAACGGCTTCTCGATGGGGCCAGGTTATTACGGCAAAACATTCTTCATTTGGCCGCCCGATCCGCGTTGGGGTAACCCGAACGGCGGCGCGCCGAACGGCGGGCAGGTTCGCCCGGACCTCGTGAACGCACAGCCGACAAAGGATGTCAGCGGGAACTGGATCTGCGACTGGCGGCGACGCTTCTTCGTCCGGGGAAACAGTGCCGACACCGGCAGTCCGGCGACGTTTCTCGCGTTCGATCCGGCCATCGATAACGACGCGAACGCACCGGGGAATCAGTCGATCAATCAGGCGCTCATACGGACCGACGTGGGCTACACGTTACGCAATGGTAGCAGCGGCAGTACGCGGAACTACAAGCTGAATTATCGCGCCGTATTGGCGTGGCTGAAAACCGGCCCTCAGACGTTGCCGCCGAACCTGCGAGCGGGCCGCGTGCTGTATTACGCTTCGATTCCCGACAATATCGACAACTGGGCGACGGACCTCGACCATCGCTTCTGGCGCGAGTACATCGATTTCGTGATGGGCTACAACGGCAACACGCCGAACTACGACCCGCGTTTTTCGCTGGCGGGCGTCGAGATGATGGCGTGGCCCGAAGGCGCGATTATCTCGATCGGTAACACGAGCCGATTCGACCCCGATGCCACCGGCCCGATGCCTGCGAACCCTGCGCCGTACATGAACTACACCGATAACCCGAGCCGCCCGCGAATGCACATGTGGTTCGGCCCCGCCACGATGCTGGCGTTCCTTTCGACGCGCACTCCACTGCGAAACTGGCTCCCCGGCAACTCGCACGAAGCCCAAGGTTGGCAACTCAAAGCGGGCGTGCAATCGGGCATCGAAGACATTCGCAACAACCACCCGAACGACCGCGTCGGCATCGCGTTCTTCGCGCACGCCAACTACAACACGCCGCGCGTGGCGATGAGCCAGGAATGGCAAACCCTCAAAAACTCGCTGTTCTTCCCGAAGTCGCTGTTGCCACAAATCGAAGCGGGGAACGGCTCGGCGGAACTGCGTGCATTCAACACGGGCTTCGGCTCGGCGCTCCTCGGGAACTTGCCGAACGCCAACGGCGGCACCGACCCGAACACCGGCTTCGCGCTCGCCTACAATTTGCTCTCGTCGTCGCCCACGGTCAACGCCGATCCGAATCAGCGCGGTCGCCGCGGTGCGCTCAAGATCGTATTGTTCGAAACCGATGGCGTGCCGAACGCTTACCAAAACTTCTCGTTTTCCGGTGGCGTGAACGCCAGTTACACCTATGGCGGCCCCGGCGCGTTCGTGGCCAACGGCGACCCTAGCGTCATGCAACAATCGTACGACATCATCGCGCAGATCGTCGCACCCGTGTCGGCAGGCGGGTACACATTACCGAGCGCACCGGCCCGCGTTTACCCGATTGCTTTCGGCGACCTGTTCAGCTCGACGAGTTCGTTCCGCCCGCAAGCGATGAGCTTCTTGCAAAACGTCGCCCAGCGCGGCAATACCGCCCGAAATGCCAGCGACTCGCTCCCGACGGAGCAGATTATCACCGGCAGTTCGCAAGATCGCATCGACAAACTCCGGACGAGTTTCGAGCGCATCCTGCAAAGCGGCGTGCAAGTGACACTGATCGAGTGAGGAATCGATGGAACTTGAGAATACGACGCGGGCCGCGCGGAGAGGGTACTGTGGGAGGAAGTGCTCGCGAAGTGGAAGCATTTCTAACACCTGATGGCTAGTTATCGTGCCAGCTCGCAGCGCAAGTTTTGAAGTTGCGCTGTTTGCGCGGTCGAAGTGGATACCATCTCACATGGCCCGACGCATCAATTCTTGTCTGATTCTGGTAGCCGCAGGTCTTTAGCCGGTGGAAAACCTGGGCTAAAGACCTGTGGCTACCAGAATAAGAGGTTTTCGCCTTCGTAGGAAGTGTCAGATTCCGCCGCGAAAAGTCCAAACTGCAATTTGGCGCAACTTCAAAGCTTGCACTGCGGGCTGGCACGATAAGTAAGCCCCGCCCGCTTCGCCTCGACGCGCGGGCGGTTGGTTTCGTATACTGGCCTAACGACATTATCCCGTGAACCTGGAGAAGTACGATGCGACGAATCACTCAATGGATGCTCGGTACGTTTGTGGCCGTTGTGGCCGTGGCCACCGTCGCGGCCCAAGCCCCGCCGGCCCCCGCGCCCGCGCCTGCACCCGCACCGGCGGTCGCACCCCAACCGGCGGTCGCGCCACCCGCAGCGGCGGCTACGGCGACCGACCTGTTCCCCACCAAGGTCGGCAGTAAGTGGACGTACAAAATCGGCGAAGCCCAGACGATCGAAGTCCGCGTCGATTCGGTCAAGGATGGCGAAGTCGTTCTCAGCACTGTTGTCGGTGGTAAGTCGGTTGCCAAGGAAACGATTAAAGTGCAGGCCGATGGCGTGTATCGCACGAAGGTCAACGATAGCCCGATCAACCCACCCGTGAAAATCCTGGCACTCCCTGCCAAGAAGGACACCAAGTGGCTCGTCGAGACGAAAGTCCAAGAGCAAACCGTAAAGGGCAACTTCATCATCAAGGAAGAAAAAGAATCTGTGACACTGAAGGACACCAAGAAATACGAAGCGGTCGTCGTGGAAAGCACCGACCTCGACGTGGCGGGCACCAAGACCACCGTCAAGACGTGGTTCGCACCCGGCAAGGGCATGATTAAGCTCCAGTACAGCATCAACGGCAACGAAGCCACGCTGGAACTGACCGAGTACGTCGAAGGCAAGTAACACACTTTCCCTCCATCAAACGCAAAGAGCCACCGAGGTCAATCGGTGGCTCTTTGCGTTGGCAAATTGTGAATATCAGTCGTCGATGGCGAAGATTTTCGCGTCGGCTTTCTCCATGAGCTTGATTTCGCTCAACGTGAGCGTCATGAACTTCTTGCCGTCGTGCTTCACTTGCAGTTTCGTGGCAACCATTGTGCCTTCGACTTTTTTGTACGCGGTCATAAACGATTCTTCTAGCACTTCGGCTCCTTCGCCACCTGCGCCGGGGGACATCGATTTGCGATTCGACTTCACGAGCAAGTGAGTTTTCTTGTCGAAGTAGAGTTTCAAGTCGCTCATACCTTCCGCCGTGACGAGCACGACATCGGTGGGGACTTCCTTGACGTCTTCGTCCTTCTCGGCTTTGATCGTGTACTTTTTCGAATCGATGAGCGGGGTGAGTTGCGAGGCTTCTTGCACCATCAGCATCTGCTTCGCTTCTTGCTTTTCGGCTTTCTGGATTGGTATCACCGCGCCGTTCATCGTGCTCTTCTGTTTGGTGCCGTTCGCGATGGTGATGACGTGAATTTTCTGGCCCTGCACGGCCATGTTGATCGACATCATGTGCTTATCGGGCAGTTCGAATGCCATCTCGCCTTCGATGGCGAGTTCCATTCCCATGATGCTGATATCGCCTTTCATATCTGCCGTAAACGCCTTGAACTTGTCGAGCGCCGCCTTGCCACCGTGCGCTACAATCGCTTTCTCGACGATCGCCTTCGCCGCATCATCGGCGCGAACAGGCATTGCAGCAAATACGGCCATCGCCATTCCGAGCAGGCACTTTTTCATCGTCGTTCCTTTTCGTGCAGTTACGGGGAAAGTGACTCAAAGCTTCCCCATCAGTTTACAACTTCTGGTCGGCGGCGTGTTTCGTCTCCGGCACGTCTGCGGATTCCGGGTTGAACCAGCCGTCTTCGTAGACGATCCGTTCGCGCTTCTTCATCGCCATGTTTGCCGTTAGCGCGAGGATCGCATCGGCCATTGCCACTTCGCCGTGGCACCGTGGCAGGATGTCCGCGTACTTCATCTTGCCGTCGGAACCCTTCTCGTAGCTCACGGGCTGCTTGAGTTCCTGCCAGCGGCGCAAGCAATACGCGAAGTGTTCCATCTCGGTGCGGTACCCGCGCACGGGCGTATCCCACGCGGCGGCTCCAGGGGCTTTCACCACGGCGGGGCCACCTGCTCCGCCCCACGTGCTCGTGGCTTCCATCGCGGGTTTGCCGCCGCCCGCCGTCGTCACGGCCACCGCCGTATCGCGGCCGCCGCTGTCCTTCTTGCCCGGTTCTGGCTCTTTGTACAGATACACGTCCGATTCCATCTCCACGACCATCGTGCCGCGGCTGCCCATCAGGCACTCGCCGTACTTTTCAAAACTGTTCGTGTTGAACGACGTATACGACACCACGACGATGTCGCTTTCGTCCTTGCCCTTGTTGCGGCCCTTGGGGTGGTTTGGGCCGGGGAATTCGTAGTTCACGAACACGCCGTCGTCGCCTTCGCGGTCGTTGCGGCCGGGACCGTAGAAGTATTTGCCACCGACGCCCGACACCGCGATCGGGTGGACGTTGCCGAGGAAAATGCTCGCCGCATCGAGTTGGTGGCTACCGAGTTCGGCCATCAGCCCGCCGCCGGTTTTGTCGAAAATCCGCCAGCGTACGAGTTGTTCGACGCTGTCGAACCCGAGTGCCTTGAGCTTCTCCGGCGTCACCGCGTCGGCATCGGCCTGATAGATCGCCTTGCACCAACCGTCGCGGTAGTATGGTTCCGTCCCCTTCACGATCGGCAACTTTTCGGACTTCGGATCGTACAGCCATGAGTTGTTGCGCGGCCACTGCGCCTTGATATGCTTGAGGTCGCCGAGCACGCCGGAGTTCACCACTTCGACCGCGTGCGCATACAGGGTGCTGTAGTGGCGCTGGTGGCCGATCGAGAGTAACAGGCCTTTGTCCTTGCCGTACTTGATCATGTCCTTGCAACGGCCAATGGTGCGGGCCATCAACTTTTCGCAAAGGACGTGCAAACCGGCATCCATGCACTTCTTGGCGATGACATCGTGCGTATTGAGGGGCGTCGCGATGACGACCGCTTCGAGGCCGAGCTTGGTTTTGTCCGCAAGCAGGGCATCGACGTTGTCGTAAACCGCGATCTTCTTCGCGGTCTCTTTGCCGTAGAGTTTGTTCAACCCCTTGCGCGGGCCGGTGTCGCCTTCGATGGTCCGCGTGATGTTCGTCGGTCGCGGGTCGACAATCGCGACGATTTCGTTGAATTCCGGGTTGTGGTCGCCGACGAGAACGCCACCTTCGTCGCCGCAACCGATGAGCGCGGTGCGAACGGCTTTGTTGCCCTTCCACGAATCGTAGCCGAAGTAAACGGCCGCGGAAACGGGCACCACGGCGGCACCCGCCACCATACTCTTCATGAACCCGCGCCGACTGAGATCGCCGGCGGTGTTCGCAAAGTTCTTCGCCCCTTGGGCTTTCTGTTCGGCAGTAATATCGAGAGGCATCGGGAAGCTCCAGGCAATGTATGTTAAATTCGATTTCGTTCAGTTGGTGTCGTTAAACCGCCTTCGTCTCTGCGACTTTCTTCGGTTTGTCGCAGCCGCAGGCCCACGCGATGATTGCATCGAGGCCCATCCAGCGGCCCGTTGGCAGGAACGCGAGGCTCAGGAGCGCGAAACACTCGATGAGGTTCTTGTTGATGAACAGCGGGTTGCCTTCAGTGTTCGGCGGTTGCGGATACCACGGTACGGCGGGCCACGTGAGGTATGTCGTAACGAGGAACCCGGCGGCGAGTACGCAACTGATTCGCGTGAACAACCCGAGCAACAAACAGGCACCGACGGAGGCGATGAAATACATCGTGAAGCGGTCGGCCAGTTCGCCGGGCCGCGTGGCGGGTTTGTCGTCGGCGGACTTCGTCCAGCCGAGGCCGGTTTTGAGTTCGGTGGCGAACGCATTCGCATCGTTTGCGAGGTCGGCTTCGGCGACGACGAGTTCGGTTCGCACCTCGGCGGCCCGCTTCGTCTCGGTGCCATTGCCGTTGCCGAGTTTCATCGACAAGCGTTCGTTCGCGGCGGCGACTTCGCCCTTCAGCCAGTTAATGTGTGCGAATCGTTGTGGGGCGGTCAACGCGACATCTTGCCCCACGAATTTCACCTTCGTATCGCGGCCTTCTGCACCGTACACCCAGCGTGCGTACTTGGCCTTCGATGCGAGAATGGCTTTTTCGGCAAGCTCTTTCGCGCCTTCATCGCGCTTCTTGGCGTCGGCGAGCGTCGTGTCGCGCTTCTTTGCCGATGCCTTGCGGGCGTCTTCGGCTTTCTCCTTCGCGGCGGCCTTGGCTTTGTCGTCCTTGGCCGCAAACAGCTCAGATGCTTCTTCGTCGGCGATGGTTTTTAGCTCTTTGTCGTACGCGCCCGGCGCACTTTTCATATCCGCTGCGGCGGCTTTCTTGATCGCCGCCTCGGCGATTTCGGGCAGCGCGTCGAGATCGTTTACAACATCGGCGGGGCACGCATCCGCTTGCCCCTGAAGCGAGAGTTTCGCGAACTCGATGGGAGTCGTTTCCAGCGTCGTTTTCAGCTTACTGGCGAACGTCACGGTCGGGTCGTCGAACTGCGTTCGCATCACGCCGCCGAACCACGTCGGCGAGGCTTTGAAGTACGGTTCGCTAGTGAATACTTTGTTCGTTTCGGATGGTCCGACGTTGTGCGAATGGATTTTGTTCAGCCCCTCGAACAGGAACTGCCAGCCGATCGCCAGCCGTAATGCCAGCAGGAAAAAGACCTTCCATTGCCACTTTTGCTGCGCGGTGGCAACGACGAGGGCAATCAGGCAACCGGCAAGTCCGGCGTAAACTACGGAAATTGGGATCATGATGAGAGGGATTCCATCAATCGGGGAAGCTCAAGTCGTTCAGGTAGCGTTCGCGAAACGTCGCCGGGGTATACACATCGCCGGGAAGGTCGATTTCCAGCATATCACAATCGTTCAGAATTACGCTTCCCAGGTGTGGTTTCGTACCGTTGTGCGAAGCGGCACCGAGTACGAAGTATGCCGTGGAATACGCATCGGCTTCTGCCGCAGTTTGGGCCACCACACTCGCACTGGCGGTACCGTCTGCGGGCCAACCGGTTCGCGGGTCGAGCACGTGCCCCAGCTTCTTACCGTTGTACTCGAAATACTGGAATGTGGCCGCTGAGGTTGCGAAACCGCAGCCGTTGAGCCGTACCATGCCGAGCGTTCGGGCGGTGTCCCACGGGTGGCGAATCGCAATCGGCCAGCCGCGAGTATCGTCTGGCGGAACGCCAATCGCCCGCACGCTACTACCGCCGCCATGCAATAATGCCGAACGAATGCCCCATCGCGTTTGCAGCATTTCCGCCGCACAATCGAGGGCGTAACCTTTGCCGATACTGCCGAGATTCAGCTTCAGGCCAGGTTGACGGTACTTAATAGACCGCGTTTCAGCGTTCAACATCACATGCCGCATCCCGGTTTTCGCCATTGCCTCGGCACGCTGAAATGGCGATGGCACGCTACCCTGCCTTCGCTGAAAGCCCCACGCCTCGGTGAGTGCCCCCGTAGCCGCATCGAACGCGCCACCGGTTTCGAGCGAATACATCGCACAGGTTTGCAGCAATTGAAACAGCTTCGGTTCGACGGCCACCCAACCATCTGAGGCGGTTTCGTTGATCTGCATCAGTTCGCTGTCGCGATAAATCGTGAGTTGGTCTTCGAGATCATCGATCAGGTCGAGCGCGTCGCTGGCTGCCGCCAGCGCATTCGGGGTGCCATACGGAATCGCGATCTCGAACTTCGTCGCCATCGCCCGGCGAGACACTCGCAACAAGGCATACTCGGCGTGCATTGGCTCCGGAAGTTCCGGCAACAGCGGCGCAAACGTGCCAACAGGGGTGTTCGCCAGAAACCGCCGCCGTTCCATCGCCGTAACCTCGCAATTGGTTCGCCCACGTCATTATAGCGCTACCCGAAGAGTTTCGAGAACCAGCTACGCGGCGGGTGGTGCGGTGGGGCGGGGTTGACGGGGCGGCCTTCGAGAATGGCGGCGGCCCAGATGTGCGTGATGCGGTCGGCGACGGCGGGGCCGGTCCATTCGACGATGCGATTGTAGCCGTCTTTCAACCGCGGCGGACGCCAATCGAGGTTGTGCCCGTCCGAACCGATCAGATGAACCAGACCGCGCCGAATCCACGATTTCATCGCGCGTTCGTCGATCGATCGCCCCGGTTCGGCGATCCGGCTCGCGGTGAATTGCATCAAGCAACCGGCGGCAATCCAGCGTTCGCCGAGTGCCTCGTCGTGGAGCAATTCTGGATAGCGTTCGGCGTGTGCGATGATGAGTCGGACGCCTTTCGGCTGAAGCGTTTCCGCAAGCGGCACGACGTCCACGAACGTACCGTACGGCATTTCCACCAACAGAAATTGGCCGCGATCCGCCACAGTGAGCAGCGTTCCGGCATCGAACTGCGCGACGAGGTCCGCCGTCAGCATGACCTCGCCAGTCGGGTAAACGGCGAGCGGAACGCCCGCCGTTCGGAGTTGTTCGGCCAGCGATTTCGTGGCGGCTCGCAGTCGGTCCGCGTCGTTGTGCGGGTAACCGGGATTCTGGTGTGCCAGGGCCGCCGCCGCATTCGCCCCCTCGGCAACGAGCATCCGGGCCATCGCGATCGCTTCATCGGTACTTGCTGGGCCATCGTCGAGTCCCGCAAGCAAATGCACATGCGTATCGATTATGGGTAGCATTCGTCGATTGTGCCTGTACGCATTTGCGATGTCAAGTGGTTTCGTTGACGCGAAGAACGATGTATAGCCAGCGTACGCGAACGGCGGTAGCATAAAGTGAGATTTTATCGCGATACAGTAAGGACGCCGACCGTGACGACTTCGCCTCAATTGCAACTTCGGCAGCGGCTCGAATCGCTTCGCGCTGCGGGGGTAGAGTTCCTCCCGCGAACGCAGCCTCTGCCGACACCCGTCGCGATTGCGGCACCGCGTTCGCTTCCTGCCAAAGCCATCGAACCGGTAGCGGCTCCCGTCGATACGCGACGAGTTGCGCTCGATATTCTGGCGAAAGAAATCGCGTCGTGCAACCTCTGCCCGGAACTCTTTGCGACGCGCACGCAGACCGTTTTCGGCACCGGTCCGCTCGATGCCGATATTTGTTTCATCGGCGAAGCACCGGGTGCGGACGAAGATCGCCACGGGAAGCCGTTCGCCGGTGCGGTGGGGCAACTCTTAGACAAGATCATCTCGAAGTGTGGGTTACGCCGCGAAGACGTTTACCTCATGAACATCTTGAAGTGTCGCCCGCCGGGCAACCGCCTGCCAGAGCCGATCGAATGTATGAACTGCGAGCCATTTTTCTTGCGGCAACTCGACCTCATCCGCCCGAAGGTGATTTGCTGCCTCGGCGCAGTGGCCGCGAGATATTTGCTGAAAACGAAGGTGAATGAAACGCCCCTGCGTGGTGCGAGCTATATGGCCTACGGGGTACCCGTGGTTTGCACGTACCACCCGTTGTATCTGCTCGAGTTAACCGGCGAGGCCGAAGCGCGTGCCAAGTGGGAATGCTGGGACGATATGAAGATGGTACTGCGAAAAGCCGGACGACCCGTACCCGGCGAGTGATTCGTTTAGCCGCGCCGCGTAGGCTTTGCGTAGCGAAGCGCGGGGCGTGAACTTTCGTAACCGTTGTGTGATCTCCGACACATCCAGCCCACACGGCGCGGCTAAACGCCGATTCATGGCAGTTTGACATTTTCCAACTGAAATGGCACGTCCACCGACACGACTTTCGTTCCCGTTTGGATGACTTTTGTCGGCACGCCGGCGGTGCTCGACTTGTTGAATTTGAGCGTAATATCGATCGTTTGACGCCAGCCGTCGCCGGAGTAGTTCGTGCCCATTTGCTGCGGGGCGGCAAGTGATTTCCCTTGTGCGTCGGAGAACTTCAAAGTGTTGACGAGGTTGCCGATATTCATCGCTTCGGGTGGGATCGGACGCCCGCCCATTTGCTGTTGTAACACCCATTGTTGCAACACTTCACCGCGAAGGATCACCGTTGTCGAACCATCTTTCAACAACTTGTAATCGGTGATGGTCAGTTTCGAACTGTATGGCCCATCGGACGATTTCCCCACGGAGTTCGCCATCTGGTCGATGGTGATTACGGGCACGTTCGGTACGTGGATATTGCCGCTAGCGACGCCTTCGAGCCGCTTTAGCGTGCGGATGCTGCGGTCGTCGGTGCGAAGCGAGAGTGCGTGCAATCGCGGGTTGAGTGCCGCAGTTTGCGGGGTCGTGTTACCGGAGTTATCGCCGTCGAACATTTGCACCACCTGCCCGCCAACCGCCATGAACATCATTCCACCACCGCCCCAGTTATTGTAATTGTTGGGGTGATTTTCTTGTTCCAAAATGAGGTTGGCAAACAGCGGTCGGCCATCCTCGTCGATCGCGCGGGTGATGCGGACGTTCGAAGCGCCTTGCCAGTTGAGGCTCGGTAACGGGGCGATATCGAGGCAAATCTGCACGCGGCCCGCACCGCGGGTAATGCGGTTGCCGGGGAAGCGTGCGGGTAGCGATTGCACGCGAACCGGCCCCGTCGTCTGGTTCGCCAGTCGTTCGCCGATGCCATCGGCCAGCAATAT
>Ga0105049_10004973_pt1 | contig 15530 bp, 13 predicted proteins | sample MAT06_FD_78087 | JGI IMG/M metagenome (GOLD analysis project Ga0105049, IMG submission 78087) | Freshwater microbial communities from Lake Fryxell liftoff mats and glacier meltwater in Antarctica - MAT-06 | ecosystem: Environmental > Aquatic > Freshwater > Ice > Liftoff microbial mat | place... | reverse complement strand
CGCCGTGTTCAGGCCGGGCGGCACGGACTCGGGCGACTTGAGAACGAGGCGGTCGGACCGCGACGGGAAGGACAGGTTCGCTGGGTAGTCGGGAATGGAACCGCAACCGGCCGCGCTCAGGGCGATCACTGCGAGGACAGCCCAGAGACGCCCAAGAGCCGGCATTGCGGAAACTCCGATTCGGACTGCGGGAGGATGGCCGCTGATTTACTCACAAGAGCGTGCGGGACGCCCGCTTAGCCACCGGGAGCGGACCCCCATCGCTTGCCGCTGTTTTTCCTCAGAAGAGCGGGCGGGACGCCCGCGGTCCCAGGGTTCTATACTTCACGCGGCCGAAACTGACACACAGTTTGAGTCTACCGGCGACCTTACGGTGCGCACCGTGAACACGGCGGGCCAAGGCCACAGTGAGCGGACCCCCATCGCTTGCCGCTGTTTTTCCTCAGAAGAGCGGGCGGGACGCCCGCTTAGCCACCGGGAGCGGACCCCATCGCTTGCCGCTGTTTTTCCTCAGAAGAGCGGGCGGGACGCCCGCGGTCCCAGGGTTCTGGCAGGTCGTCCCGCCTCATTCAGCCGATGACCATGATTCGCGTCATGTAGTCGGACATGAACAGCACGAAGAGAATGCCCATCCAGAAGATCGAGGCGAGGCCAGTGAGGATCACGACCTTGTCGCCTTGGCGGAGGTGCATCCAGTAGAAAGACACCAATCCGGCTTGCATGGTGCCGATGGCGAGTTGCACCACGAGGGTGTACTTGCCGAAGCCCACAATGGATAAACCGATATTCGCGGCGGAGAGCAACACCACAGCCAGGAAGACCCCGACGATCATGGCCGGGCTGTCCGTCTCGCCGAGATGGTCGGTTGTGGAGGTTGTCGCGACGGGCGTGGCGTGCGGATCGGACATCGTGAAGTTCTCCGGTTCAGCTTGATCGATATTCGTCGGCAGTTTGTTCGCGATGCCGCAAGCGGCAAAACCCGTGCGGCAACCTCTTGCCGCTTGCGGCATCGCGGGCAAACTCCCGCTAGTGCGAGTGCTTGATGCTCGCCCCCGCGAGGTAGAGCAGCGGCATCAGGAACAGCCAGATCGCATCCACCAAGTGCCAGTAGAGGCTGACCACTTCGACGGTGGAATAGTTATCGGGCGGAATCTTCCCCGTGTAGCTCTGCTGCACGAGCCACAACACGACCCCGATGCCGATGACCAGGTGGACGCCGTGGATGCCCGTCATGATGTAGTAGAAGCACAGGAACAGGCGAACCTTGCCCGTGTCGAGGCCGCGTGCTTCGGCGTCGGCTTTAATTTCACCGCCGAACGATCCCGCGCCGGGCAGGATGTGTTCGCGGAAGTCCTCAGCATACTCGAAGCCCTTCACCACCATGAACGCGGTGCCGAGCGCCGCAGTGGCGAGCAGGTAGCGAATCAACTCGCCGCGATTGCCGAGTTTCGCGGCCCGGATGGCGAACGTCATGGTCAGGCTGCTCGTGACCAACAACGCGGTGTTGATCGACGCATACAGCACATTCAGGTGCGAACTGGCGGCCTCGAACTCGGCGGGATACCAGAGTCGGTAAGTCGTGTACGCTCCGAACAGGCCGGCGAAGAACAGCACTTCGGTGGCCAGGAACATCCACATGCCCAGCCGCTCGGAAGCGTGCTGCTGGCCCAAGTCCTCGAAGTGGTGCTTTAGCACCGGTGAGTGGGTGCTAGCCGACAACTTCGGTCTCCTTTTTCATGGGGCCGGCAGGCCCGGTCGGGCCGTCGCGGGATGCGGGATCGTCGGCCGAGCCGGGACCGGGCGGTTCCGGCAACCCACGGCCGAGTTGGTCGACGCCGATGGCGTATTCGTAAGGGCCACACACCACGACCGGCGTGAATTCAAAGTTGAACACGGTCGGCGGCGACGCGCTGACCCATTCCAACCCCGTCGCGCTCCACGGGTTGGCCGTCGCCCGGTCCCCGAAGAACAGGGACAGCGACAAGTAGCACGCCGGAAGCAGGTAGCCCAAGCCCAGGATGCTCGCTCCGGCCGTGGACATCACGTTGTAAATCTGGAACTCCGGGGCGTAGTTCGGGGAGCGTCGCGGCATCCCGTGATAGCCCAGGATGAACTGCGGAATGAAGGTGAGGAAGAACCCCACGATGATGATGCTCGCGGCAACGCGGCTCCACCAGTCGGAGTACATCCGGCCCGTCATTTTCGGCCACCAGAAGTGTAGCCCCGCGAAGTAACCCATCACCATCCCGCCGACCATCACAAAGTGGAAGTGCGCGACCACGAAATACGTGTCGTGCAAGTGGATGTCCGTGCCCAGCGTGGCGAGGAACAACCCCGTGAGGCCGCCGATGACGAATAGCACCACGAAGCCCAATGCAAAGAGCATCGGAGCCTGGAACGTAATGGAGCCTCGATAGAGCGTGGCCGTCCAGTTAAACACCTTGATGGCGGACGGCACGGCAACGAGCATACTCAGGAAGCTAAAAAGCAGCGCCGAGTAGAAGCTGATGCCGGCCACGAACATATGGTGCGCCCAGAGCATGAACCCGACCACCGCGATGCCCATGCTCGACCACGCCACCGCGTGATAGCCGAAGATATTCTTTCGACTGAAACACGTGAGTACCTCACTGACCACACCCATGCCGGGCAAGATCATGATGTACACGGCGGGGTGCGAGTAGAACCAGAACAAGTGCTGGAACAGCAGCGGGTCGCCACCAATGGAGGGGTCGAAGATGCCCACGCCGCTGATCCGCTCCGTGCCCATGAGGATGAGCGTAACGGCGATCACGGGCGTGCCGAGCAACTGAATCAGGCTCGTGCCATAGAGCGACCACACGAACAGCGGTAAGCGGCCCCATGTCATGCCGGGGCACCGCATCTTGTGCACGGTGACCATGATGTTCAGCCCGGTCATAATCGAGCTAAACCCGGAGATGAACACGCCGAGGATGCCGGGCACCACGTTCGCTTGTGATGCCCGCGTGCTGTACGGTGGATAGAGCGTCCACCCCGTATCAATGCCACCGGCGAGGATGGCCCAGGTGCTACACGCCGCTCCGGCGATGAACACATACCAACTGGCGAGGTTCAACTTCGGGAACGCCAAGTCCTTCGCCCCGATCATCATCGGGATGAGGAAGTTCCCCAACACCGCGGGCACGGCCGGGATGAGGAAGAAGAACAGCATCAGGACGCCGTGCGCCGTGAACGCCCGGTTATAGGCGTCCTCGGTGACGATGGCCCCGGTGGACGAGAGCAAGTTCGTTCGCACGACGCCGGCCGCGATGCCACCGCCGATGAAGAAGATGCTGATCGAGATCAGGTACAGGATGCCGATCCGCTTGTGGTCAACGGTGGTGAGCCACGACCAGATGCCGTAGTTGTTGTTCAGATAGTTCGGGGTGGCCGGTTCCGGCTCGGGTGGCGGCGGTGAAGCAGCCAGGCCCCCGTGGATGACAGCGATACTCATTGAATTACTTCCCTCCCGGCGAAGCCGGCTGCTTCGGGCGTTCTGTCGGTGCCCCATTGGGGGCTGGGAACTGGGCGGTGACATCCGGGGTGGTGCCACGTTTCATACTGCGAATATACGCGACCAACGCCGCCTGGTCGTCGGCGGTGATCTGCCCTTCGTAGGAAGGCATGATCGGTTCCCACCCACTGACGATCTTGGCCCGCGGTTTCAGGATCGATTCGAGAATGTAGGCTTCGTCGGCGACCTCGGCCCCGCCACCTTTCAGCGGGACGCGCGTACCGTAGAGTCCTTCGAGGACGGGAGCCTTGGCGACGGCGTTCGCGCTGTGGCAGGTAACGCACTGCAGTTTCAGGAACAGTTGACGACCTTCCTGGGCGAGCGAGCCGTCCACGGGGTTCTCGGTGCCTTGGAGCGGTTGGATTCCGTACAGGAACTCGTCGAACTCCTGTTCCCCGACCACGGCGATCTTGCCGACCATCAGCGAGTGCCACGTTCCGCAATACTGATCGCAGTAAATGTGGTACTCGCCGATGCGAGTTGGGTGATACCACACGGTGGTGTAGCGACCGGGCAGCACGTCGATCTTGCTGCGGAACGCAGGCACGCCGAAGTCGTGGATCACGTCCTCCGAGGTGAGCGTGATCTTCACGGGGCGGTTCACGGGCAGCACGAGTCGGCCGATCGATTGGCGTTCGACCTCGTTCATGTTGCGCGGGTTACCGCCGATGATGACTCGGTGGCCTGTCGAATACTGGGCCTTCCACATCCACTGTTTGCCGATGACAAAGACTTCCATCGCGTCGGCCGGTGGGTGCGCTGCGTGATTGAACACGACCGCACCCCAACCGAAGAACGAGAAGAACAGGAACATCGGCAGGACGGTCCAGGCGATTTCGAGCCGCGTGGAACCGAGGATGCGCGGCGTGGAACCGGAGGTCGCGCTGCGGCGATACCGGACGCAGAAGTACAGCATACCGGCATACACTGCCAGACCGGCGATCCCGGTGACAATGGTGATGTACCAGAACAGAATTTCAAACTTGACGGCGAATGTAGACGCCATCGTGGGGATGAAGGGCAGCAGCGAACTCATGCGTTCCCCCCCGACGGCTGGCCGTCGATCTTGTAGGCTTCATGTTCATTCAAAACTGTGGGCGGCGCGGCTGCGGCTTTCCGGCGGTCGCTACGGAGCGTGAACCCGATCCATCCGCCCACGGCGAGGATGGTGATAATGCCCGCGAACTGCACGGCCCGCCGCACCTGGAAGGCGTAACCTTTGCCATCCTCGAAGCGGTAACACACCATCATGGTGGCCTTATCGATGAATGTGCCCATTTTCCCTTCGGACGCTTCGATGAGCGAGTACTTCAGCGTCGTCATTCCACCTGGAATGGTGTAGCTTTCGGCGAAGGTGATGCCGAAGAAGTAGCGGGCCACTTTGCCCGACGGCGTCAGGATAATGATGCCGCTGGGGTGGTTGTACTCCTTGAACGCTCGGTCGTATTCGTAGCGGTAACCCACGACCTCGGTTAGCGTCGCAACGGCTTCTTTGGTGCCGGTCAGGAAGTGCCAGCCTTTCTCGGCACCGGGGCGGCCGTACTGGTCGATGTACGTCTGCTTCTTGGCCTGCGCGAGGCTGTGGTGTTCCTTCGGATCGAGGCTGAAGGCGACGATGTTGAATTCCTTGCCGACGCTGTAATGCGAGGGCATCTCCCGGATTGCTTCCAGGACGCCGCTGAGTACCAGGTTGCAGAGCATCGGGCAGCGGTAGTAAATGGGCATCAAGATCGTCGGCTTGCCGTCGATGCAGTCGCGGAGTGTGATCGGTTGCTCGTTTTCGTCGCGCATTACGAGGTCGAGCGGGATCGATGCCCCAATCTGCTGTTCGATGCGGGCTTCGGGTGTGCTCGCGGCGGTGTTGGACGTCGGGACCATGCCCGAACCGTCAGCCTTCGCGGGCGTAGGCACCGCGACGATTCCGCCGAGCGCAACCAAGCAAGTCAATGCGAGAAGGCGGGTCATTAGTGGTCCCCTTTCTTGTTCGCGTCTTTCATTTCCGACTTAGGTTTCTCACCCGGCACGGTGACCGCACACTTCTCGGCACCGCGACCAGCGTTCGCCGCCGTGGGAAGGTGCGTCGAGGCTGTCGGCAACGTGCTTACCGCCGCTGCTTTGAAGATGTCGCCGCCCTTGAGCGCGAGGTCCATCGCGGCGTTGATGGGAATGTGGGCGAACTTGTCCTTCTCGACCCAACCCGCCGAGTACAGCGTAGGCGTGTTCTTCTCGCTGACGCGGATGTCTTCGGGGCGATACTCGGGCGAGTTCCCCGTGAGCGTTTCCGGCCGCGTGATCGAACGCGATGCGCCTTCGCGCAGTTTCAGCGGCTCGAGGCGTGGTTGATCCACGTCGGGCGAGCCGCGGGAAATGCGGGCCATCCGTTCGTTGAGCGGTGCCGCGTTGCGGTCGGCCGCTTGCGGGCTGGTGGTCGGCTCCGGTTCGGACCGCCGGAAGTAGCCGAACATGATGGTCACCGTCCCGAAGGCCAGGACGAAGAAACCGATCACGAGCAGCGGGACGCTCAGCACGCTCTTGGTGTCGTAGCCGTCCGCTTCGTAGCCTCGTTTGATGACGCTGGCGTCGGGCGGACCGTTGCCACCGTGGTCGTCGGCTGCGGGTGCGCCGGGTTCCGGGTGGGTCAACTTCGACGGGTCAGGGGGTTGTCCCGGATTAGTGGTGTTCATGGTGACCCTCGTGCCCTTCGGGCAACCGGTAGAGTTCGCTCAACGGCAGCAGGCTACGCTGTTTCAACTGGTATAAGAAGAAGAGACCCCAGACGCCGCCGATGCCGGCAATCGCGCCGATGTCCATCAACCAGAACGGGAACGCATTGGTCTGCTTGATCGACGGCTCAATCCACCACACCACGTCGATGGCGCAGATGCCCAGCAAGTATACGGCGACGGCACGCAACCGGGCGGGGTGCAACTTGATGTCGCGGAACAGGAGCAGCAGGAACGGCACGGCGAAGTGGAACACGCACAACCCTGCCGACACCCAGAACCAGCCACCCGTGGAGCGCTTCAAGAAGAACGGGATTTCCTCGGGGAGGTTCCCCACCCACACGAGCATGAACTGCGAGAAACTGGTATACGACCAGAACAGCGTGAACACGAGCATCAGCGTGCCCATGTCCAACTGGAACTTCGGCCGCATCACACCCGCGAACGGCGGTTTGTTCGCGAGTAACAGGAACAGCGCCACGCAGAACGCGAAACAGGTCAGGAACTGGTTCACGGCGAAGATCACTGGGAACATCGTTGACGACCAACTCGGTTCGACCGACATCACCCAGAGCGTCGCGGCCGCTGTGATGGTGATCCCGTAGACGATCAACCCAGGGCCAGCGAACTTGTTGGCCTTTTCAAGTGCGGCTTCGACACCAGCTCGAGTGGTCGCTGTGGCGGCTTCTTTCCCGAACTTATTCAGGAAGAAGATCATCCCGCCCCAGATGGAGAACAGCACAATGCTGACGCCGATGAAGCCCTTCGGACTGAGGAAGTGGAACGTGCCTTCTTCTCGCTCTTCTCGCTCCTTGAGGACCGTGCGATTAATCATCGCCTTGCCCGTCTGGACAGCCCGTTCCCGTTTGTTGTCGCCGGGTTGCACCGTAATCTCTTCGAGAGTTGGCCCCTCCACCAGTTGCATGTCCTCGGGGTGCGTCCACCAGTATGGCGAGGCGGTATTGGTGGCAACGGCGATGGCCAACGGCACCCACAGCACAATTGTCAGGGGCAGCGTGCGGGTCGCGGCTTCGAGTGGCCGACGCAGCAGCAAGCCCCACGAGGTTTTAGTGAGGTGCGCGATGAGCAACAGCGACATCCCGCCGATGGGCAGGCTCAACCAGAAGGTGAACCCGGCCAAGTATGCGGACACGAACCGCGTCAGTGCTGAGTTCTTGGCCGGTTCGCCGTCAGCGGCGGTGAAGTTCACTCCGCCGACAATGACGAACAGGGCGATACCCGCGATGCCCGCGAGCATGGCGAATCGGTTATACGCGCCCCAATTTGGTTGTGTGGGGTCTGTGGACGGCGTGGATGCCGGCTCACCATGTGTTGCAGTGGGGTCGGTACTCACGGCTTTCCTCCCCCGTCCACCTTGTCGCGCAACTCTTTGGAGAGGCTCGCGGCCGGCGTGCGCTGGCTCAGTTGCAGAACTTTGATGTACGCGATGATCTTCCACCGATCCGCCGGCGGAATCTGTGCGGAGTAACTCGGCATGCCGCCGTAACCCTTGGTAATCACTTCAAAGAGATAGCCGACACTCACATCACGCATCGGAATCTGGATTCCCCAGGTGCCGTAGCCACGCGAGTAGCCGTGCGGATTGTCTCGTGGTGTCTTCGCGGCCATGTCCACTTCGTCCTTGTCCACCTTGGTGGTGTGGAAGGATGTTGGTGTCAGGTAGCCACGTTCCCAGATTTTGCCCTGACCGTTGCCAAGCGGCCCATGACACACGGCACAGTAAATCGTGTACCGCTCCTGGCCGCGGGTCAGGTCGTCCTTGGTGATGGCGAACGGGAACTCGTCCACATACACCTTGAGATTCGCGGCGATTCGTTGATCGTAGCGGGGGGCACCCACGGCTCGCTTGATGCTCTCGGCATCGGTGAGCGGCGGGGTGTCGGGCTTGGCGGGCACGGCGTATTCATAGGCCAAGTCCCACTCTTTCGAGGTCAAACCGGTCACGAGCGAGTCCGTTTCGAGGAACTGCCCGCGGTGAATCACGCCCCGTTCGAGCGGGCGGTTCGACCGCATGTCGGCGAAGAACTCCGATTCCTCATACGGCTTGTGGTACGGTTGCTCCGCCATCTTCTGCCGGCAGCCGGACCCCGCGCCGAACGCGAAGAGAGCCAACAGGAGCGGCGTAACCCAAGGCTTCAGGGTGATCTTAGTAGCGGCGGTGGTGGTCATTCTGGCACCTCCTCGACCGACACGGGATGGAGGCTTTCGAGGAACGCGCGGGTGGTGGCCGCGTTGTAGTTCGGGTCGGATGCTTCGATGCACAGGAAGAAGCCATCGCGGCTCGCCCGGTCGAAACTCGCGCAGTTGAACAGCGGGTGATGGTAGCGGGGCAGTCCGCAGAGCGCCATCAAGCCGAAGAATCCGCTGAGTGCCGTGGTCAGCACCATCATCTCGAAGGTGATGGGGATGAACGACGGCCAACTGTTGTACGGCCGACCGCCGACGTTCAGCGAGTAGCCGTAGGCGTTGAGGTAATACTGCATGAAGAAGCCCGCGCAGGCTCCCGTGATGCCGCCAATGAACATCACCGCGCCCATTTCGGACTTGGGGAAGTTCAGGGCATCCGCCGCGTCCCCAACGGGGTACGGGCTGTAGCAGTCCATCCGCGAGTAGCCCGCGGCGCTGGCCTTGCGGGTCGCCTCGCACATCGCTTCGGCGTCGTCAAACAGTGCCAGAAGCCCAAAGACGGTCGGTTCGGATACTGCACCGTGACCGTTTGTCTCGTGCGGCGTTGTCATGGTGCGTTCTCCATGATCGAGTGACCGCCACCGCCGCCCTGCTTCTTAGGCAGGAGTTCTCGCATCTCAGTGATCGAGATCATCGGCATGTAGCGGATGAACAGGAAGAACAGGGTGAGGAACAGCCCCATCGACCCGATCATCGTGGCATAGTCCCAAATAGTCGGGGAGTAGCGGCCCCACGTCGCCGGGATATATTCGCGGCTCAGGGTGATAACGATGACGTATCGCTCGAACCACATCCCGATCAGCACCGAGATGCAGACGAATTCGAGCATCCAGAAACTGCGCCGCACTCGCTTCGACCACAAGAGCGTGAGCGGGATCGCACAGTTGAAGCCAATGAGGCACCAGTACGACCAGCCATAGGGACCAAACATCCGTTCGAGCGTGGTGCCCCATTCGTAGAGCGAGTGCCCGTACCACGCCATCCAGAGTTCGCTGAAGTAGCCGTAGGTAACGAGGAACCCGGTGGCGAGCATGACCTTCGCGCACACGTCCATGTGGTGGTCGGTGAAGAAGTCTTCGAGTTTGTACCACCTGCGGATGGGTAGCGCGAGCGCCACCACCATAGCGAAGCCTGAGTAAATGGCCCCTGCGACGAAGAACGGTGGGAAGATCGTCGCGTGCCACAAGGGCACGATGGACACCGCGAAGTCGAAGGACACGACCGTGTGGACGGAGAGCACGAGCGGCGTCGAGATGCCGCCGAGGATCAAGTATACCTTTTCGTAGCGACGCCAGTGGATGGCCGACCCGCGCCAGCCAAGGGCGAGCAAACCGTACACGAGTCGTTGCCAGCGCTTCGTCGCTTGATCGCGGAGGGCGGCAAGGTCGGGGATCAGGCCGATGTACCAGAACACGAGCGAGACGGTGAAGTATGTCGTTACGGCGAACACGTCCCACGTCAGTGGGCTGCGGAACTGCGGCCAGACGCCGGCGACGTTCGGGAATGGGAACAGCCAGTAGAAGAACCACGGCCGGCCCATATGTATCAGCGGGAACAGGCCCGCGCACATGACAGCAAAGATGGTCATGGCTTCCGCGAATCGGTTGATGCTCGTGCGCCATTTCTGGTGCATCAAGAGCAACACGGCGGAGATCAGCGTGCCGGCGTGGCCAATGCCAATCCACCACACGAAGTTCACAATGGCGAAGCCCCAGGCCACCGGGACGTTGATGCCCCAGATGCCCACGCCCATGTAGAAGAGCCAGACCACGGAGATGGCCAGGATTTGCAGCATGGCGAGGCCGGCCAGGAAGCCGATCCACCATCCGCGTGGGTGTTGCCCGTTAAGCACGACCCCGCCGATGGCATCCCCAATCGAGACAAGCCCGTGCTTGTTCAGGACCAGCGGATGCATTTCGGGTTCGAGCGGTAGATCAGCCGGCGGCGCGCCGGGGTGTTCCGCAGTCGCCACGTCAGGCTCCCTTCGGCATGGCGGGATTCGGATTGCGGACGACCGCGAGGTGCGTCAACCGCGGTCGGGTATTTAGTTCGGCGAGGAGACCGTAGTTCGTCGGCTCGTTCTTCCACTTGGCGACCGCGCTGTGCGAATCGTTCAGGTCGCCGAACACGATGGCTCCCGATGGGCAAGCCGACTGGCAGGCGGTGAGGATTTCGCCGTCTTGGATGATCCGCTCGCCCTTCGCAAAATTCGGCTTACGGGTTCCGTCCGCGACTTCGCGTTCGGCCACGATCTCGGCCCCGCGAATCCGCTGGACGCAGAACGTACACTTCTCCATCACGCCACGACTGCGGACCGTCACGTCGGGGTTGCGGCCCAACTTCCGGACCACGTTGTCCCAGTCGTTGAAGCTGAGGAAGTTGAACCGCCGCACCTTGTAGGGGCAGTTGTTTGAGCAGTACCGAGTGCCGACGCAGCGGTTGTACACCATGTCGTTGAGGCCGTCGGCCGAGTGAACCGTTGCCCCAACGGGGCACACGATTTCGCACGGGGCGTTCTCGCACTGCACGCACGCCACGGGTTGGAACAGCGTCTTGAGGTTCGCGTCGCCGGGCTTGCCTTCGTAGTAGCGGTCGATGCGAATCCAGTGCATCTCCCGGCCTTTGGTCACCTGGTTCTTGCCGACCACCGGGATGTTGTTCTCGCTCTGGCAGGCGATCACGCAGGCGGAGCAACCGTTGCACGACGAGAGGTCGATTGCCATCGCCCAGCGGCGTTGCTGCTCCTTGGCCAGGCCCGGTGTGAACCGCTCGAACTTCTCGTCGTCGTAGTACATGGTGAGGGCGTGCGAGTTACCGTGTTTCTCGCCTTCGCCCGCCCCGTGGCTGTGGTCGTCGTGCTTCGGCGCGGGCACGTTCTCGTTGATCTCGTGCGTCTCGCCCGCAGCCATCGGCGGCACCTTGGCGAACGCCGGTTCGGCCTTGTAATCCGCGAGGTTCCCGTGTCGCACGGGCTTGCGGTCGAGGTCGTTCCCCGAGATCGGGTCTTTTTCCGCCATCGACCAGTGAGCCTGGGTGCAGGCGAGATAGTAGGTCTTCTTGGTCTTGGTCAGCGTGAGGCCGGCCGCGATCCAGGGCGAAGCCGAGGTCCGCAGGGCGTAGGCGTTGAACCCGCGGATGGAAAGCCCATCGGCGTTCGGTTCGTCGGGGGTCGTGGCCACTTTGCCCGCGCGGTCACGGCCGTAGCCCAGGTGAATGGTTACCGCGCCGTCTGGGTGCCCGGGGAGAATCCACACGGGAGCCTTGATCGTGCGTTCGCCGTACTTCAACTCGATGATGCTCACTTCGGAGCGGCCGTGTTCGCCGGCGGTCCAACGGAAGACGGTCTTCACGCCGATCTTCTTGGCGGTGTCCTCGCTCACGAACGCGGCATTGTCCCAGGTGATCTTCGTGACGGGCTTGGGCAACTCCTGCAGCCAGCCGTTGTTGGCGTAGCGGCCATCGAGCAGCGAAGGGTCGGCCCGGAAGTTGATCTCGTACTCGCCTTCCTTGGGAGCGGTTGGCGTGGTCGCGCCGCTCGCCCAATCTTTCACACCTTCGGTGATGTGCGGGGCAGCGGTGCCCTTCACGACACCGGCTCGCACCGATTCTTTCCAGAAAGGCTCGAAGTTCTTCTCGGGCTTCTTGTAATCCGGGAAGGTTTTCTTCGCCTCGTCGCTGTTCCAATACGCCTGGACGATTTCCAACCCCTCGCGTGGCGGCGTGGTTTTTCCATCCTGGGGGACGACCGCCAAGACGTCGGCGATGAATTCGATGGCCGACTTGCCGTGATACAGCGGGGCGATGAGCGGCTGTTGGATGGTCGCGGTACCGTCGTGACCGCGAATGTCGCCCCACGCTTCGAGGTAATGCGTTTCGGGGAGGTGCCACTCGCAGCGTGCCCCAGTTTCATCGACGTGCGTGCCGGTGTGCAGTGCGAAGCCGACCTTCTTCATCGCTTCGACGAACGGCACATCGACCGACGCGGTATAAGCGGGATTCGCGCCACCCAAGATGAGAAGCACATCGACGCCACTGGCACCCATCTCGGCGGTGAGTGACTTCAGGTCGCCGAACCGCTTGTCGTCAGCGGGGCGGGCCTCAATGGGCAGCGAGAGGAACACAGTCTTGCCGATGCTTCCCAGAGCGACGTTGATGGCGTGGGCGGCGGCGTGAACGATGGCGGGTTGGTGTTCGCCGGCGACGACGATGGAGTTGCCACCGCGCGCCTTCAGGTCGGCGGCGAGCGGCTTGATCCAGTCGTTGAACTTGTCGGAAGTCGTGCCGGGTCCGCCGGTGATTTCCTTTGCCAAGGCGAGGGCGACTGCTTCAACTTGCCCGGCGGGGATGGCGAGGCGGTGTTCGGCGACCGAACCCGTACTGGTGGGCATGCACTCCACGGCGTACAGGCGGTTCATGGCGTCGGGCTTAACGCCCTGCTTCTTGCTGCTTTCCGAGATTTCCTTGGCGGTTTTCCCTTCCGCGCGAATCATGCGGCGGTCGGCGAAGTCGCGGCTGTAGCGAGTTGCACCGGGACCGCTGCCGAGGAAGTCGGCGTCGAGCGAGACGACGACATCGGCTTTGCGGAAATCGTAGGTGACGTTCAGCGGCTTGCCGAACGCCTTGACGGTGCCCGCCGCGTTGTTGCCGGTGATTGGGTCGTGCTGCACCCACTTGGCGTCGGTGAACTCGCCGATGAGTTTGTTAATCTGTGCGGCGAGCGTGGGCGAGGTGACAGTTTCGGTCAGCACGCGAAGGCGAACGGCCTTCTTCGCCGCGCCGGTGCCATCGAATAACTGCTTGCGGACGGCGAGAATGGCGTTCTCGTAGGACGAAGGCAACCCGCGATGGGTGACGCCACGTGAGCGGTCGGGGTCGTACATATCGAGCACGGAAGCGAGGGCGAAGATGCTCGCTCCGCCGTGGCTCGATGGGTGATCGGAGTTCCCTTCGATTTTGATGGGCCGGCCTTCGTGGCTGCGGACCAACACGCCGGCACCGTAACCCCCGATAGGGGCCGCGCTGGCGTAGAACAGCGGGATGCCAGGCTGAATTTCGTCGGGTTGCGTGGTGTACGGAACGATCTTCCGTTGCGGCGCGGGGCGGAGGTAGCAGCCCGCGCCCGTAGCGAGAGCCGCACTCGCCCCGAGCAGCGTCATGAACCGCCGTCGGCTCACTTCGTCGCCACCGAGTTCCTCGGCCGCTTCGGAAGCGCCTTCGGGGAACTCGTTGTGAACGGTGGCCTCGAACTCGGCGGAACCGGCGGCCTCGTCCAGTCCACGCCACTGCGTGGGGGGCGCGATTGGGACCGCCGGTGGCTTGTCGTCCGCAGTGTAAGGCTTCATCGGTGTCTTTCCCCTGAATCCCGAATCCTGAACCCTGACGCATGAACGAACGCGATTAGCGGTGGCACATCGAGCAGTTCGTGAGGGTAACGGGGTCGCGGATTTTGTTGTCCACCTTGAGCAAGGCCCCGAGTTCCTTCTGGTTCGTCGGGTACGGCTCGCCGGTTTTGGGGTTCATCGCCCCCTTGGATGGGTGCCACGTCATGCTTGTGACTTCGGACCGCGGGCGAAGATTCTTCTCCGGCGCGCGGTGGCAGGCGATGCACCACTCCATCAGCAGCGTGGCCGACTGCGTGGCAAGGTTCCCTTGATCCATCTGACCGTGACAGGAGACGCAACCGACGCCCTTCGCCACATGAATTGAGTGGTTGAAGTAGGCGTAGTGCGGCAAGTTGTTCACCCGCGCCCACTCGATGGGGCGGTTTGTCTTGTAGCTGTTGCGGACGGGTTCGAGCATGTCCGCGCCTTGCCAGATTTGCTGGTGGCAGTTCATGCACGTCTTGGTCGGTGGCACATTGGCGAAGTGCGAACTCTCAACGGTCGTGTGGCAATAGCGGCAGTCGATGCCAAGCTGGCCGACGTGGTGGCCGTGGCTGAACGCGACGGGTTGAGCAACCGTCTCGTTCATGCCCGTGGCATACGACGACCGGAAGAACGCCGCGAGGCCGACTCCCGTGCTTCCCGCGATGAGCGGCAAGCCGAGGATGATCGCGCGGGCGATAGGGTTCAGAGCTTTCGGGAAGATTTGCGGCATGGCGAATCATCTCTCCACACGGGCCAGTGCTGCGTTCCGATTCCACCGCGTCAACTCAGTTCGTTCACCTTCACCAAGTCCACCGTCACCACAACATATCCCATTGCAGGTAACGCAGAACGTGGTTCAACGTAAACGAGATCGAAAGGCTGGTCGCGCACAGTGCAGTGCCGCCGAGGGCGAAGTTTTCACCCCGCGACCCCTTCACCCCACGCGCCAAGGAGATTGACCCGAGAACCAACCCCACCGACGACAGAATCGGGCTGAACGGATACCACCAGAACACGATCATACTGAAGAAGCCCATCCCAATCGAAGCGCCAACGATGCCATCCGCGATCGGGGCCACAGTCGGGCCGCTCGGGGTGGTGGTTGGAGTGGGTGCAGGGTGTTCCAAGGTCGCTCCTCGGTCCAGATTTTGTCTTTGCTCGTGAGGACCGGCGTTCGCCGCTCGACTCACCTTCGAGTCACTTCCCGATCATCTCATCACTCGGCGACGGCTGGCAGTTCGACACCAGTTCCCGCGTGAATTCGTCCGAGTTTCTACCTTACCCGCGTCCGCGATTGCTTCTTGTTTCTAGCGATATGAGGCACACGGGAGAGTGTCCAGAAAACTTTGCCGCTGTTGTCACAAAGTCGAGATCACACATGGGACGACCGAAGTGATAACCGTAGAAGATTCCTCGGGATAACACGGGAATGCCGCGATCTTCCGCCAGGGTCTCACGACACCTGGCTACCTACTTGCCGCCCCATCCGGGGCTTAAAACCAAGACCAAGCATCCTTTTCAGCCTTGGAAGGGCCAGGGTCTCACGACACCTGGCTACCAACTTGCCGCCCCATCCGGGGCTTAAAACCAAGACTAATCACGCAACTCTACAGCCCTGGAAGGGCGGCAGTCTGTAGCCAGGTGTCGTGACCAGTTGCACATTAGCTGACCCTATTACATCCTGACCAGCATTGAGAT
>Ga0105049_10004972_pt1 | contig 15530 bp, 8 predicted proteins | sample MAT06_FD_78087 | JGI IMG/M metagenome (GOLD analysis project Ga0105049, IMG submission 78087) | Freshwater microbial communities from Lake Fryxell liftoff mats and glacier meltwater in Antarctica - MAT-06 | ecosystem: Environmental > Aquatic > Freshwater > Ice > Liftoff microbial mat | place... | reverse complement strand
CCGGTCGGGTGTGGATGATCGGACTGGCGGTTGCGGCCGCGCTGGTGGCCGTGGTGACGGCGTTGTGGTCACGCGAGACGGCCACTGGCGCGTTACCGGCAATGGCGAGGGCGCTGCCGAGGCAGGCACCACCGATGATGGCCGACTCTGCTCTGGTCGACTCGCTGACACGCACGACCGCGATGGCATCGCCTCGCGAGACCCTCGCCGAGCGCCTCTCGCCGTGGCCGCGCGTGGCGTTCGCTCAATCGGCAGGAAAGGCCGCGCGCAATGCCCCCTATCCCGGACTCCTCGCGCTCGACGAGTCGCGACTGAAGCCGGGCCGCCGCAGCTATCTGCGCAGTGTGGGCAATGCGCTACACGAACTCCTGCCGTACACCACGTACACGGTCTCGCTCGACTCCGTGGCGCTCGGCGCGCAGAGCGCGTGGTGCCTGGTGACAGTCACGCAAACATCGACCGGGCTGGCCGAAAACAGTGAGCGCAACGCGGAGCACGATTCCGTTTGGCTCAGGCGTTCCGATTTACGGCCGATCCGTCGGGCGCGTCATGCCGGGTTCCTGCGCATGCGACAGACGTTCTCCGACAGCACGCTGAGGGAAACGGACTCGCTGATCGCACCTCCGGGAAAAACACTGCGAAACGGCATGACACTCATGCCGTTTCGCAACGGCACCTCCAGAAGGCTCGATGCGCGCATTCCCTTCGTGCCCACGGAAGAGACGATGCGCATCCTGCTGCGCGCTGCGCCGCTCCACGATGGCTGGCGCGCCAGCGTTGGCACGCTCTCTGGCGACGACCGCGCCTTCGCCATGGGTGAGGCGGGGTATCTGAACGTCCGCGTGGATGGATCACGCGACATCCAGACCCTGGGCGGCCGGTACGCCACGTGGCGCGTGGTCCTCGAGACCGGGGCCACACCGGAAGTCTGGTACGTGAGCAAGGAAACCGGCGAGACGTTGCTCACCGAAGGCTCGTGGGGCGTCAGCTATCCGGTTTCCGAAACGCGACTCTTGTACGGCTTCGAGGAGACGAAACGCCTGCCGGTGATCGGGAACCGCTAGGATTGCGGGCCGGATGTCATTGACGTGCGGCCCGTTTGACTGCAACATCAGAGGGTATCTGCCGCAGACTCTCGAAGCATTCCAAGGCCCCGGAGATCCGAATGCGTGTTGCTCAGTCGCTCTGCCCCCTTGCCGCACTCCTGCTGTCGCTGTCGGCAGCGCACAATGCCGCTGCGCAAGCGGCACCAGCGAAGCCCGTCGCACCGGCAGCCCAGCCCGCGGCCAATGCGAATCGCGTGACCTATGTCGCCGTGAACAGCGTTGACTACAACTTCGCGGCACCTGATCAGGTACCTGCTGGCGTGGTTGCCTTCAACCTCAGCAACGGCGGCGCCGACCTGCATGCCCTCGCACTGCTCGAGCTGCCGGCCAATCACACGCTTCGCGAATTCCTCGACATGTACCACACCAAAGGCATCATTCCGCCGTGGATGCCGATGCTCGGCCAAACGAATCCGATCGCGCCGAAACAGGAAACGTTTCTCACGGTGCGCATGAAGCCCGGCCGGTACATCCTCGCCTGCCTCATCCCTGCCCGCGACGGTCGTGCGCACACGGAGAAGGGCATGGTCAAGTTGATCACTGTCAAGTAAACCACGGCCGCTACGCCACCACGAACGCCTCGGGCAGCGCGTTGCCGGCGCGCCAGCCGTCATCGCTCAGCTGTTCAAGATAGCTCGTGACCCGCCCACGCTCCGCGTGGGTGGGAAGCACCAGCACGTCGCCCACCTGCGCCCACGCGAGCAACGCGCGCACGGCGTCGAACTCGTTCGGCGCAATCGACACGCGATCGTCCGGTGCACCGAAGCGCCGTAGCTCATCGACGAGCAGCGCCGGCAACTCCCCCTCCGGACGGCCTCGCAACAGCGACGCCATTTCCTTCACGATCACCCGATCGAACGGCGTCGTGCTCCACGCCGCCCGCGCGAGTGCGCGTAGCTGATCGTCGTCGCGATCGCCGGCGTTTCCGAGCACCAGCCCACGCCGCGTAGCCGGTACCGAGGCGGCCGTCACACAGAGCGCACGCATGCCCTCAGGATTGTGCGCGTAATCCACGAACACGGTGATGCCGCCGAACGCGTAGCGCTCGAGACGACCGGCGTTGTCGTGCAGCGTCGCGCCGAAACGGCGAAGGGCCACCTGCATCGCTAGCAGCGACACACCGGAGCAGCTCGCCGTGAGCGCGGCAGCCAGCGCATTCTCCACATTGTGGCGCGCCGCACCATCGGCCGTCACGGGCATCTCGCTCACGCGCCCAGCGTCGCCCCACACGCCCTCGCGACACACCATCAGGTGCCCGTCGTGAAGCAATGCACCGTCGCCATGCGCGTCGATACCACGCGCCACGAGTGCGGTATCGTCATTCATGCTGAACCATGCGATCGGCACGGCATGCACCGCCGACAGTCGCTCGCCGAGCGCGACGAGGGTGGGATCGTCGGCATTGAGCACCAGCCGCGCCTCCGGCCGCAGTGCACGGACGACGATCGCCTTGACGTCGGCGAGATCCTCGAGCGTGTGAACGCCGTACTCGCCGAAATGGTCGGCCGAGATGTTGGTGATCACGGCGACCGTTGCCGCGGTCGTGCCGAGCCCGCGGCGCAGCATGCCGCCACGCGCCGTTTCGAGCACGCCTACCTGCACGGCGGCGTCGCGCATGACGAGCCGCGCACCGCCAGGCCCCGTGTAGTCGCCAACGCCCAGCGTGCGCTTCTCGATGTCGGATTCCACGAATACACCGTCGCTGCAGCTCCAGCCGGTGGTCGCCCCTGCCGCGCGCCACATCGCCGCGATCAGCCGTGTCGTCGTCGTCTTGCCGTTGCTGCCGGTCACCATGACGAGCGGCATGTCGCTGACCATGTTCCATGCCACCGACGCCGACGATGGCGCCTCGCCGTGTGGCCAAGTGAGCACACCACGCCCGCTGCCGACACTCACCGCTTCATCGTCGATGCTGAAGGTCACGCCGCGGGTGGCCGCGCCGGCTTCGAGCTCGCGCACATGCGGATGACGAACACATTCCTCGGTGTACTGCGCGCGCAGCGCCGAAACCGCATCGGGCGCTTGGCGCTGGTCCACGTAGGCTTCCGACTCTACCCACGCCGTTTCTGCCACGGCCGTGGCGGTCATCAGTCCGTCGATCGGCGCCGAGAGATAACAGGTGGCGTCGCCGATGCTGTGCCGGGCGACGAATTCGATATTCTCCCAGCCCAGCGCCTGCGTAAGCCGGCGCGCCGCGTACGGCCAATGATCCACGGCACGACGCGCTTCGTCATCGACCACCGCCACTGTGACGACCGCGCCCGGCGCCGGACCGTATCGATTCGGTCCCTGTAACCGTCGGCAGTCCCGGATGCTCGGCGACGGATACTCCGGTTCGTCGACCGACACGTCGGTCAATCGCTGGCCTCAGGCATGAGAATCACGCCGCGCTCATCGCGCATGAGGACCACGTCGTTCGTCATGCTATTCCACTTGGCTGCCGGCTCTACCGTCGTGGCCGGCGCCGGCGTGGAACGCGCCGGCGCCGCGTCGTCGGCCGGCGATTCTTCAGACACCTCCGCGCGCGGCACCGCGCGCGCGGCACGCGGCGGCGGAATCACCACCTGCTCGGCGTCGGGACGGAAATTGACGATCTGCTTCCAGCCACGAGCGAGGACATCCGCGAACACGAGCACGAGGTCACCCGCGCGCGCCATGCGCAGCGCGCCTTCGATCGCTTCCTGTTCGTCGATGATCACGGTGACACGATCCGTCGCAATGCCCCCCGACAGCAGGGCATCTCGCAACATGTGCGGCACTTCCATGGGGGCACGCCCACGCGGCGAATCGTCCCGACGCACGATATAGTGGTCGAAGTCGCCCGCGGCAGCCACCGTGCCGATGGCCGCGATATCCGCGTCGCGCCGGTCACCAGGGGCGGCGAGCACGCAGATCCGACGGCCCACCGGCTTCATCCGATTCACGAGGTCGCACAGTGCCGCGATCGCATGCGCGTTGTGGCCGTAGTCGAAGAGCACCTTGAAGGGATGCTGGTCGTACACGTTGAGTCGGCCGGGCGCCTGGAAGAACGTCGTGTCGAACGTGCGCAGCCCGTGCCGGATGTCCTCGAGGCGAACACCCATCGAGAACGCCATTGCTGCCGCAAACATCGCGTTCTGCACGTTGAACGTGGCCTTCCCTTCAAGCGTGGCGGGAATCAGGTGGGTCCACAGTAACGGAATGTGGGCCCCATGATCGTAGATCGTGATCATCTGGCCGTTCACGCCGGCTTCCAAGGCGATGGCGCGGCCACCGGCGCGGATGTGCTCGCGCACCAGATCGTGCGCCGGGTCCATCGTCACGTAGCATACGTGCTTCGCCTTCGTGTAGGCGCCCATACGGAGCGTGTGCGGATCGTCGGCATTCAGCACCGCCGTATCCGTCGCGATCTCCACCACCGTGCGCTTCACTTCGGCGAGCTGTTCGAGCGTTTCGATACCCTTCTGTCCGAGGTGATCGGGCTGAATGTTGAGTACCGCGCCCACGTCCACGTGCCGCATCGCCATGCCAGCGCGCAACAGACCACCGCGGGCCGTCTCCAGCACCGCCACCTGCACCGCCGGATCGCTGAGCACGATGCGCGCCGACGTGGGGCCGGTCATATCCCCTTCGACGGTGCGCTGCCCGTCGATGTATACGCCATCGGTGGTCGTGAGTCCGACCCGCTTGCCGGCGAGCTTGTGAATGTGAGCCAGCAGTCGCGAGGTGGTCGTCTTGCCGTTCGTGCCGGTGATCGCCGCAATAGGAATCGTACTGGGCGCCCGATCGGGGAAGAGCATATCGATGACCTTGCTGGCCACGTCACGCGGGCGTCCTTCGCTGGGCGCCATGTGCATACGGAAGCCGGGCGCGGCATTCACTTCGCACACCGCACCACCGATGTCCTTGTACGACTCGGTGATGTCGGGCGTCAGGAAATCCACGCCGCCCACGTCGAGGCCGATCGCCTTGATCGCGCGCACCGCCATTTCGGCGTTGTCGGGATGCACGACATCGGTCATGTCGGTGGCGGTGCCCCCCGTCGACAAGTTCGCCGTAAGTCGCAGATAGACGTCTTCACCAGCCGGCGGCACCGTCGTCGCGCTGTAGCCGAGCTTCGTGAGCAGACCGAGCGCGGGCTCGTCGAGCTCGAGCTGCGTGAGCACCTTCTCGTGACCGATGCCGCGCCGCGGATCGCTGTTGACGATGGCGACGAGCTGTTCGATGCTGTGCTCCCCGTCACCCGTGACCTTACCGGGCTCGCGCTTGCTGACCGCCACGAGCTCGCCGTTGACCACCAGCATGCGGTGATCATGTCCGGCGATGAAGCTCTCCACGATCACGCTGCGCGAGATCTCCTGCGCGCGCTGAAAGCCGGCGACGACTTGCTCGGGCGTGGCGAGGGCGATCGACACCCCGCGTCCGTGATTGCCGTTGTACGGCTTCGTGACCACGGGATAGCCGATCGTTTTGGCGGCGCCGATCGCCTTCTCAGCCGTCTGCACCAATCGCTGCTTCGGCACCGGCAGCCCGAGGTTGGCGAGAATGCGATTCGTCTCTTCCTTGTCGCCCGCGAGTTCCACGGCAATGTGCGACGTGTTGCCGGTGATCGTGGCCTGAATGCGTTGCTGGTAGCAGCCGTAGCCCAGCTGAATGAGACTCTGCTCGTTCAGGCGAAGCCACGGGATGTCGCGCGCTTCGGCGGCGTGTACGATGCTCGCCGTACTCGGCCCCAGTGCCCGACGCTGCGCGTAGCGAATGAAGGCGTCACGACGCGCGGCGAGATCGAAGCTCGGATCGGTACCGTGCGGTCGCAGCGCCTCCGGCAGCAGATGATGCAAGAGATCGAGCGCCACGTCGGCCGCTTCGTGTCCGACATCGGCCTGCTCGTATTCGAACACTACGTCGTACACACCGGGGTGCGCCGTTTCGCGCGTCTTGCCGAAGGTGACCTTCACACCCGCAATGTTCTGCAGTTCGATCGCCACGTGCTCGAGCACATGTCCCATCCACGTGCCGTCGTCTTCCGTCAGGCGACGCACGAACCCGCCGGCCACGCCGTACGAGCAGCCATGCTCGTGCAGTCCAGGCAACGCCTCCAGCAGCGCCGCAATGAACTCGTCGCCCAGCCGTTTGGTGGGCCACTCTTCGAGCGCGCCAAGGTCGAGGACGAGCCGGATGACCGGGAAGTGCGCGTAGTGGCTCGGCCCCACGTAGGTGGAACGTTCGAGAATCTTCATAGCAGGCTACTCGGCCGTGACGAGAGAGTCGCCCAGCGCGGCGTTGAGCGCGTCGTGCGGTGATGTTGCCGACGCAGTGGCAGCGGCCAGCCGTGTCCGGAGATTGTAGCTCGCCCCCGCGGCGAGCAGATGTATGGTGGCACCGAGCAGGGTGATCGCCTCGCCGGGTGCCGCCTCGGCGATGGACGAGAACGACACATGGGTCGGATCGATGATGGTGACCGAGCCGGTGCTCATCAGGTCGATCGCGTCGTCCGGCGCGATGAACGCGGCCGTATCCTCGTCGACGGCGAGCCCGAAGGCGAACGGATTGTAGGCCAGTGCCGTCAGCAGACGCCCCAGCCGATCCCGTTGGCGGAAGTGTTGGTCGATGATCACACGGCTGGTGAGCCCGAGCCCGGCGCACATGGTGACCATACCGGCGCGCGGTGAACTGCCCTCGGCCCCATACGCGATCATATGCTCGCTGAGATAGGCGGCACCGGCGCTGGTGCCGGCGATATGCATGCCGGCTGCGTGCCGCTCGCGCAGCAGATGGCCAACCGGCGTGCCACCAAGAGTGCTCGATAGCTTGAGCTGATTGCCGCCGGTGATGAAGACCCCCGTCGCGGTGCTCAGCCACTCGAGCCAGTCGCCGTCGTCACAGTCACTGCGCCGCTCGAAATTGAGCGCCTTCGCTTGTGCGACGCCATGGCGCTGGAATACGCGTTCATAGAACGCTCCCATGTCCGGTTCGGACGACGCGGTGGGAATAATGGCAATGCGTGCCGCCGCCCCACCGCTCACCGCCACGAAGCGGTCGAGGATGGTCGTAGTGTGCAGCTTGCCACCGATCGGGATGATCCAACCGCGCATGAGTCGTGGATTTGCGTGAGCCGAACGTACCGTCGCGTACAGCACCGTAGGTGTCGAACGTTACAAAGCTAACGCTGGCCGAGGCCGCCGGGTAACGTTCCCGCATGCTGCTGCTACGCAAGGCGACTGTATACGCTCCCGAATCGCGGGGGCAGATGGACCTGCTCATCGGCGGTGAGCAGATCCTGTGGATGGGCGCGTCCTTGGGCGCGCTCCCCTCGGCACTGGGCGTGACCGAGGTCGATCTCGAGGGACGCGTGGTGATTCCGGGGCTGGTAGATGGCCACGCGCACCTCACCGGCGGTGGCGGCGAGGCCGGCCCGCATACCCGTGTCCCCGCGCCGCCGCTGTCGCAGTACACCAACGCCGGGGTCACGACCGCGATCGGGGTGCTTGGCACCGACGACGTCACCCGGAGTACGGCCGAACTGGTGGTCACGGCGCGTGGTCTGGTGGCCGAAGGGCTTTCAGCCTGGTGCCATACCGGCGGGTATCACCTGCCTGCTGTCACCCTCACGGGCAGCGTGCGCGGCGACATCGTGCATCTCGACCGGGTCATCGGTGTGGGCGAGCTCGCGCTCAGTGATCACCGCTCGAGCCAACCCACGCTCGACGAGTTGCTGAAGGTGGCGTCCGAGGCGCACGTGAGCGGTATCATGACCGGCAAGGCCGGCATCGTGCACCTTCATATGGGCGATGGGGTGCGGGGACTCGACCTCGTGCGTCGGGCGCTCGACGCGAGCGAGATTCCGGCGCGGGTGTTCAACCCCACGCACGTGAATCGAAAGCGGGCCCTGTTCGAGGAAGCGATCGCCCTCGCGCGGCGTGGCTGCGTCGTCGACATCACGTCGTTCGAGGTGTCGCCCGAGGAGGACGCGTGGAGCGCCGCTGACGCGCTGGAGCGATTCTGGGCCAGCGGGGCGCCCGCCACGAACGTGACCGTGAGCAGTGACGGCGGCGGGTGCCTGCCGGTGTTCGACGCCGACGGCCGGGTGGTGGAGATGGACGTGGGTCACGCGGGCACGCTGATGGACGCCGTGCGGGAGCTTCTGGCCCGTGGACATAGCCTGGCGCGGATCCTCCCCGCTTTCACGAGCAACGTGGCGGCCCTGCTAAGGCTTTCAACCAAGGGCGAGCTCCGGGTCGGGGGCGACGCGGACCTGGTGGTGCTCGACGCCGACCATCATGTGCGGGACGTCATGGCTCGCGGCGCGTGGCACATTCAGGGCGGAACGACCGTTCGCCGCGGCACCTTCGAGCCAGCGTAACGCCGGTCTGCGGACCTGCCCGAGATGGGACGAGAAAAACGCCGTGGTTCGTGGCTTGTGTAAGGAAACAAGTATTGACTTCAATCGCTTTTGGCTGGAACTTGCGCCTCCGGCTGTTGTTCGTGACAGCAGGCAACTGTTTTAAGACATAGGCATTGAAGGCCGCTCGGGACCACGAATCCTGAGCCAGAAGACCTGCCAATCGCCGGAGTCCGCGCGCACCCTCGAGGGAGGGCACGCCGGGGATCGCTGTGTGCCATTCTCTCGATTGGCACCGGCTCCGCTGGGCTCCTTGCTGCGCATCGCAAGGAGTCTTTTTCGTCGCCCGGCGTGTCTGCCAGGGGGTGGGAAGCGCAGGTCCTCGGGGGTGTGCATTCAACCGCTGGTTCACCCGAAGGAGGCACACTTGGCCGTATCCGTCGCCCCCCGCAGTACCGAGTTCCGAGCCAGCTACGACGCCGCCACCACGAAGGCGGTCACGGAAGTCGTCAATCGCGACGGCGTGTCTTCCCCGTGGGATCCGGAGCGCATCACGCGTGCGATTGCGCTCGCGTTCTACGCGTCGCGTCACGACGATGCCCCGAACCCGCTGCACGACGACGCCGCCCACCGCTTCGGCCTGGGCTTCACCGACTTCGCCGACGTCTGCGCGATCACGCAGCTCGTGGTAAATACGGTCGAGCGTCGCGCGCAAGACCATGTTCCTACGGTCGAGGAGATTCAGGACATCGTCGAAATGATGATCGCCGCTCGCGGTCACTGGGATATCGCGAAGCGCTATGTGCTGTATCGCGCCGCCCGTGCTCAGCATCGCCTCAACGTGCACAGTGAAAACGGCCTGCAGGATTACATCTTCCTGTCGCGTTACTCGCGCTACCGGGCAGATCTGGGTCGCCGCGAGACGCCAGGCGAGGCCTTTACGCGCGTAATGGACATGCATCGCCACCACTTCGCCGACCGCGTCGATCTGCCGGTGGTCGGATTCGGCGGGCGCTCGCTGCGGGCGCTCATGGCCGACACGGAGGACGCGCTGCAACGCCGCGCGATCCTGCCCTCCATGCGCTCCCTGCAGTTCGGCGGACAGGCCATCGAAGCGAACAATGCGCGCATGTTCAATTGCGCGTTCACGCACATGGATCGACTCGACGCCTTCAAGGAGTCGTTCTTCCTGCTGATGTCGGGCACGGGCGTCGGGTTCAGCGTGCAGAAGCAGCATGTGTCGCAGCTCCCGACGTTCCCGCTCCGCGCCGCCGAGAACGAACTGCCGGTAGTGCACCACATGGTGCCCGACACGCTCGAAGGGTGGGCGGATGCGCTCGGTGCCCTGATCGGCTCGTACTTCGATGGCACGAAGGTCGAGTTCAACTACAGCGCCATCCGGTCGCGCGGTCAGCAGCTGCGCACCTCAGGTGGTCGCGCGCCGGGACATTTGCCGCTCAAGAAGGCGCTCCGCGCCGCCGAACACATGCTCGATCAGGTACCGGGCCGCGCGCTCCGCCCGATCGAAGTGTACGACATCATGATGCACGTCGCGGTCGCCGTCCTCTCCGGCGGCATCCGTCGCTCGGCCACCATCTGCCTGTTCTCGTCGGACGACGACGAGATGGCGGCGGCCAAGACGGGCAACTGGTTCGAGACCAACCCACAGCGCGGCAAGTCGAACAACTCCGCCGTGCCCGTGCGCGAGTCGGTGCAGACGTCGGACTTCGCGAAGCTGTTCGAGTTCCAGAAGGAGTTCGGCGAGCCGGGCTTCTACTTCGTGGACGACGCGGAATACGGCGCGAATCCCTGTGTCGAGATCGGTCTCGCGCCGTACATGGTGGTCGATGAAGCGGCGCAGGCGAAGTTGGCGAAGTACGGCCGCCCCGATGTCGCCATCGGGTCGCGCGTGTCGGGCTGGCAGATGTGCAACCTCACCACGATCAACGCCGGCGCCTGCGACAATGAAGAGTCGTTCCTCGCGTGCTGCCGCGCGGCCTCGCTGCTCGGTACGCTGCAGGCGGCGTACACCGACATCCCGTATCTCGGTGCCGCCTCGCGCGTGATCAACGAGCGCGAGTCACTGCTTGGCGTGTCGATCTGCGGCATCCTCGATCGTCCATCATTGCTGCTCGATCCGTCGGTGCTGGAACGTGGCGCGAAGGAATGTCTCGACACCAACGCCGCGATCGCCGAACACCTCGGCATCGAGCCGGCGGCGCGTATCACGTGCGTGAAGCCGGAAGGCACCGCCAGCCTCGTGCTCGGCGCGGGCTCGGGGATTCACCCGCACCATGCGCGTCACTACTTCCGTCGGGTCCAGGCCGCGCGTACGGAGCCGTTGTACCAGTGGTTCAAGCTGCACAATCCGCACATGACCGAAACGTCGGTGTGGGATCCCGAAACCACCGACGTGATCACCTTCCCGGTGAGCGCCGAGCCCGACGCGATCCTGCGCGAAGACGTCGGCGCCGTGCAGTTCCTGGAGTACGTCCGCTTGGTGCAAGAGCACTGGGTCCGCGCCGGCCGCCGTCACGAGCAGTACAATCCGGGACTGCACCACAACGTGTCCAACACCGTGACGGTGAAGGACGAGGAGTGGGACGCCGTGCAACAGTTCATCTGGGACAACAGGGAATACTTCGCCGGCATTTCCTTGCTGCGCGAAACGGGCGACAAGATTTACGCGCAGGCGCCGCGTGAAGAGGTGACGAGCGAGTCGGACATGATTCGTTGGAACGCGTTGTCGTATCGCGAGGTCGACTACACCATGCTGCACGAAGGGGTGGATATGACGACGCTGGGCGACACGGTAGCCTGTGCCGGTGGGGCTTGCGAGATCATCTAGTCGCGCGAGCGCTTCTTCTCGTGATGAAACCTTTTTGCCTGCTGCCGCTCTTGCTGTGCATGGCAACCACTGCACGCGCCCAAACACCTGGCTCCAACGTCACGGTGTCCGGGCGCGTGCAGGATGCGCAAACGAAGGCGCCGCTCCCGTTTCTCACCGTCCAGCTGCTCACGGAGAAGGACAGCGCGTTCGTGACGGGTCGCCTCACCGACGGCTCCGGCGCGTTCACGTTCACGGGGCTCAAGAAGGGCACGTACCTCCTCGACGCGAGAATCATCGGCTATAAGCCGCTGCGGCAGCGCGTCCTGATCGGCGAGCTCAGTGCGTTCCTTGATCTTGGAGCACTGCCAATGGAGGCAGTGGCTGCGGCTCTTGGCCAGGTCGTCGTGACGGCCAATGCGTCCGAGGTGGCCAGCACGATGGATAAGAAGACCTTCCGCGTGGCGGACAACGTGAGTCAGGCGGGTGGCTCGGTGGTGCAGGCGATGTCCGTATTGCCGGGGGTCACGGTCGGTGAAGATGGCAAGATTCAGTTACGCGGCAGCGACAAGGTGGCCGTCTTGATCGACGGCAAGCAGACCGCACTGACCGGGGCTGGATCGCAGCGCGGTCTGGAAAACCTGCCCGCGTCGGCCATTCAGAGCATCGAAATCATCAACAACCCGGGCGCGAAGTACGACGCCAATGCCAGTGCCGGCATCATCAACCTGATCCTCAAGAAAGAGGAACAGACGGGGCTTACGGGCAAGGTCGGCCTGATGGCCGGCGCCGGCGCGCTGTGGGAGAAGCGCGAGAACCTGCCCACCATTCGGCCACAATTCCAGTACACCCCCAAGTTCAATCCCTCGGTTTCGGTCAACTATCGGAACGGCGCGACGAACAGCTTCCTGCAAGGCGACTGGTTGTATGCACCGACGTTGCAAAAGAACGAGTTCTCGACCCGCACGTACAACGACGGGTTGGTGATCCAGCAGCAGATCAAGCGTAATCGCCGCACCGACTACGCCACGTTGAACGCGGGCGTGGATCACGCGTTCAATGACCGAAACTCGATGAGTGTATCGGGGCTGTTCAACCGGGAAAAGATCCTGGACAACGGCGACAATCCGTACTTCGAAGGGAACCTGACCAACCGCTATCGCCTGTGGCAGTTCCTGGAGGACGAAGTGAAGTACACGGCGTTCGGCAGCGCGGTCTTCACGCATCGGTTCCCCGAGGCGGGCCATTCGCTGAACTTCACGAGCAACTACTCGTTCCACCGCGAGGATGAGCAGTACTTCTTCACGAACACGTTGCCCGACTTCACCGGACAGGATGCCTTCAAGCTGCTGTCCGATGAGCACATCGTGGATCTGAACGCGGACTATATCAAGCCGCTCAAGCAGGGTCGCGTGGAAGCAGGATTCAAGGGCCGATACCGCTCGATTCCCGTGAACATGCAGTTCTTCCCGGGCGAACGCTCACCGCTCGACCCTGGCGCCGGCGGGATGGCCACATACCGCGAAACGATTCCGGCGCTGTACGCCAACTACGTGTTCGAGAGCCAGCACGTCGAACTCGAGGGCGGACTACGCGTCGAGACGGTGCTGGTGGACTACGAGGTCAACCCGGATCACAACACCTACAAGAGCGACGGGTATCGCTACGCCGAGCCGTTTCCCAATGTGCGGGCGGCGTACAAGTTCAACGACGATCACAAGCTCTCGTTGTTCTTCAATCGTCGGGTGGATCGCCCCAACGAAGTGGACATTCGCATCTTCCCGAAGTACGACGAGCCCGAGTTGATCAAGGTGGGCAACCCGGCGCTGCAGCCGCAGTTCACGACGTCGGTAGACCTTGGCTACAAAACCAACTGGTCACGCGGCAGCTTCTATGCGGCCGCCTTTCACCGCTCGATCGACGCCACCATCACTCGCATCGCGACGCAGGCGCCGGGCAGTGTGCTGCTGTACAACGTGTTTCAGAATGCTGGCCGCAGCTGGAACACGGGGTCGGAATTCGTGTGGCAGCAGACCTTTACGAAGCGGTTCTCGTTGAACACCAACGCCACGATCTATCGTAATACTTTTGGGGCGTTCACGGTGGTCAATCAGTACCCGGTGCCGGTCACGTACTCGGCCGACCGCCAACGGCTCGTGTCGGGCAACCTGAAACTCAACGCGACCATCCGGCTGCCGCACAACTGGGACACGCGCGTGGCGAGCGTGTATCTCGCGCCCGACCTGTTGCCGCAGGGGCGCATCGAAAGCCGGTACTCCCTCGATGTCGGCGCGAGGAAGGCCGTCCAGAATGGCCGAGGCGAGATCGCGGTGAACGCCACGGACTTGTTGAACACGATGCAACTGCGCCGTACGATCAACGGGGCCACGTTCAATTTGGTCAGTACGGATTACCTCGAAACGCAGGTGGTTCGGGTGGGCTATAGCTGGAAGTACTAGGGAGAGAACGGATCACGTAGAACCGCATTCGGAACTGATCACACAGAGAAAAAGAGAAAAAGAGAAAAAGAGAACAGCGTGAGGGGAAAAGCCCTCCTGTTCTCCTTTTCTCTTTTTCTCTGTGTCATCAGTTCAACGATCTCAGTGCTTCATGCCCGCGCCGGCGCACTCTTCGAGTACGTCAAAACGGTCATGCAGCACCTTGAGACCCGCCTTGAGGTCGGCATCGGCAGCCTTGGCCGCCACCATCGCCGCCACCTGCTCGGTATCGACCGGCAGGCCGGCCTGTGCCTTCAGCAGCTCCGGCTTCTGGCACGACATCGGCCCTTTGGACGCCGCTACGAGCTTCGCCGACGCCACCATTTCGGTGGCCTTGGCGCGGATCGGCGCGAGGTCATTCTTGTCCTTGGCCGGGTGCCAAGTGGCCATCATGAGCATGTGGTAGGCATCGAGCTCCTTCCACCCCTCAGCCTTGGCACCATTCTCCATCTTGGAATGGTCCATCATTTTCGAGTGGTCCATCTCGGCCGGCGGCTTGGCAGCCGGGGGCTTGGCTTGGGCGGCGAGGGGAGCAGCGGCAAACAGGCTCGTCAGAACGGCGGCCGTAGCGGTCAGTCGGATCGAATTCATCGTCGTGGGGAAAAGGGCCAAAAGAAAAACTGAGGGACGAACGCCCTCGTATACCCCAAAGTTGGTCGAACTGGTCGTTTTCGACAATGATTTGCCCAACGCCACAACCGGCCCCATCGTATGCCTGATGGCTCCCGTCGCGGGAGAATCCGCCAGCCGGCTCCGGCTGTCCCAGTATCCTCCCCACCCGTCCCCCGCATGATCAGCCTGCGTCGTGCCACCCGGCTTTCCACCGCGATGTTGTTCGCGGCGGCCCTGCCGGCCACGCTCCCGGCTCAGCAGCGCCTCACGTCACCGAAAGAATTCTTCGGGCACGACATCGGCGCCGACTACGAGCTCCCCAATTACACCAAACTGCACGCCTTCTTTGCGACCATCGCGAAACAGAGCGACCGGGTCATTCTCGACACGATCGGCATGACCGAGGAAGGACGGCCGCAGATCATGGCGATCGTTTCTTCGCCCGCGAATCTGAAGAATCTCGCGCGCTACAAGGAGATCTCGAACCGATTGGCTTTGGCCGACGGGCTCGACTCGGCGGAAGCCGCCAAGCTGGCGAAGGAAGGCAAGGTGGTGTTCTGGATCGACGGTGGTCTGCACGCCACCGAAGTGCTCGGCGCTCAGCAGCTCATGGAATCGTTCTATCAGCTCGCCAGCCGCACCGACGATGAGACGATGCGGATCCTGAACGACTGCATCATCCTCATGACGCACGCCAATCCGGACGGCATGGAGCTGGTCTCGAACTGGTACATGCAGGAGACCGACAAGCTGCGCCGCAATTCGAATATTCCGCGGTTGTACGAGAAGTACGCGGGTCACGACAACAACCGTGACGCGTACATGAACGCGCTGGCCGAAACGCGCAACATGTCGCAGCAGCTGTTCGTGGAGTGGAATCCCCAAATCATGTACAACCACCACCAGACCGGCCCCACCGGCACGATCATGGCGGTGCCGCCGTACCGTGATCCGGCCAACTACTGGTTCCATCCGGCCATGATCACGGGACTCGATCTCGTGGGTGCGGCGCTCAACCACCGCTTCGTGCTCGAGCACAAGCCGGGCCTCACGTTCCGCGCGGGCTCGAACTACAGCACGTGGTGGAACGGCGGCATGCGTACCGTGGGCTACTTCCACAATCAGATCGGCATTCTCACCGAAACGATCGGCAGTCCCACGCCGAT
>Ga0105049_10004969_pt1 | contig 15534 bp, 10 predicted proteins | sample MAT06_FD_78087 | JGI IMG/M metagenome (GOLD analysis project Ga0105049, IMG submission 78087) | Freshwater microbial communities from Lake Fryxell liftoff mats and glacier meltwater in Antarctica - MAT-06 | ecosystem: Environmental > Aquatic > Freshwater > Ice > Liftoff microbial mat | place... | reverse complement strand
GCGATCGGCCACGAACTGAAGGGAGCGGCAGGTGTCACGCGCGATGATGAGGTCCACGGCGAGCGAATGTTCGACTCACCAAATGGGAAGGGACGGGAGAGACCGGAAAAGGGGCGCGACTGAATTCATGCACACACTCACGAACACGGAGACGCGCTACAGCTCCCATCCCTTGCGATACACGCGCGAGAGATACTGATCTGCGTCGGGCGCGTTGGTGAACTTCATCGCTTCGCTGTCGTAGATCACCTTGCGACCCTGTCCGGCACGCAACGCTGCCATGCCAAGCAACATCGTTTCAGTGAGCGGCGACGCCTGTGAGAAGGGAGAGCTGGACTGCGCTTCGCCCTTCGACGCCTGGATCCAATTCTGCTCGTGGGACACTATGATCCGCGGCAGCGTGACCGGCACCTGCTGCGCCTTCTTCGCGACCGCTTCCGGGAAGATGCGCGGCTTATTGCCGTACGTTTCGTAGAACATGATGCCCTTCTCGCCGATGAACACCCCACCACCGCCGTCGCTGCCGGGGTTGTTCATCGGCACTTCTGCGGGCAGCATCTCCGGACGCGGCGGCATGAGGCCGCCGTCGTACCAGTAGAGCTTGAGCGCGTCGCGCTTGCCCACCTTCGGGAACTCGTACTGCACCATCGTCGCCATCGGGTACGTGGCCGGCGTCTTCTCACCACCGCCCCACGGGGTGGACGACGCCGCGATCGACGTCGGGTACGTGAGCCCGAGCGACGTGAACGGCTGATCGATGAGGTGTGCACCCATGTCGCCCAGTGACCCAACGCCGAAATCGAGCCATCCGCGCCACGCGAAGGGATGATACGCCGGGTGGTACGCGATCTCCGGTGCGGGGCCGAGGTACAGATCCCAGTTCAGGCCCGGCGGCATCGACGAATCGTTCGCGGCCATGGCCGAACGCACCGCGTTGTCGACGGTGCCCATGTTCCACTGCGGACGCGGATTCGGCGGCGTCGTCGGTGCCGGCGCATTGGATGCGCGCGGACGCGGAATACCCTGCGCCCAATAGCGTACCGGGCGATCGGTCCACACGTGCACTTCACGGATCTTACCCAGCACGCCCGAGGCGACGATCTCGTTGATGCGGTGCGAGCCTTCCATCGAGTGGCCCTGGTTCCCCATCTGCGTGGCCAGCTTCGGATTGGCCGCGGCCGCCTTCTGCAGCAGTCGCACCTCGTGCACCGAGTAGGCGAGCGGCTTCTGCACGTACACATGCTTGCCGAGGGACATCGCAGCCAGCGCGATCGTGGCGTGCAGGTGATCAGGCGTCGCGATCAGCACGGCGTCGATGTCCTTCTGCTTGTCGAGCATCTCACGGAAATCGGTGTACTTCTTCGCATTCGTGTACGCTTCGCCGAGCCGCACGTCCTCCGGCGTCGGCTCTCCAGTGCGTGGCTTGAGCCGTCCGTTCAGCGAACGCTCCACGTACGCGAAGTCCACGTCACAAACCGCCACGATGTTCTCCGTGAGCATCTGCGACATGTTGCTCATGCCCATGCCACCGATACCGACGCAGGCGATGTTGAGCTTGGCAGCAGGCGCGCGGTAGCCGGGGCCACCGAGCACGACACGCGGCACGATCATCGCGCCGAAAGCGAGTGTAGCGCTGTCGGACACGAAGTCACGACGGGAGTACGGATTCGACATGGGAGGCGGTGGGGTGTCGTTCGAAGAGGAGGTACACCGGGAGTGTTCACGTCGTGACTGCTGGAAGCATGATATATCCCTCGCGCCAGCTCCCGTCGAGGCGGAACGGCGGCGCACCGGCTAATTGCACCAGTTCGGTGCGGCCGGCGGCCCACCAGGCACCGGCGATACCACCCACGACCGCCTGTAGCTGATCGTGGGTACGGACCTGCTCGAGGGTGATGCCGGTGCGCGCCTCCAACCGCGCGCTGGCGTCCTCCACATCAGCGACCGACGCGCGCGCCTTGGCCATCAAGGGCGACAGGCCCAGTGCCCGCCACCCGGCCGTGGGAAAACTCTCGGTTACCACACGGGCGGACGACGCGCCTGCGGGATCACCGGGCAGCGCCCAGTCGGCGGACTCCAGCAACGCTTCGAACAGCGCGATCGAGAACGTCGTGAACCCGAGGTAGGTGCGCGGCTTCACACCATCGGGTGGGAGACCGGTCTTGCCGGGGGCGCGCACCACGCGCTCGCTGAGTCGGCAGTGGGGCGAATCGGTGTCGGGCGATCGCCAGCCCAACGGGCCATCGATGCAGAGACAGCGCACCGCGTGCGCGTCGACCATGTCCCGCAACCACGCGGCCAGCGGTGCCACCGAAGGGCGTCCACTGAGCGGCACGTCGAAGGCCCGCGCCGAGAGCGATTCCTGTTGCCCGGCGCGGTCGTACGTGACCAGCGCGACCCCGATATCGCGGTAGTCCACGTAGGCGAGATCGACCGAGAGCGCGACCCCACGGGTCCGTGCAGTGCGGTGGATATCGTTCAGAAGCGCAGCATCCGAGCCGGCGTCACCTTGGACGGATCACCGACGTACGCCCACCGCACCTTCCCCATGTACGTGCGAGCAGCCTGTTGAATCTGCTCCGGCGTGACCGCACGCAGCTCATCCACAAACTGCGCCGCGAGACGGAAATCTCCCTGATAGAGCTCGGCGCGCGCCAGCATGTTCGCCTGATCGGCGTTCGTTTCGTTGTCGAGGAAGTAGGTCACGATGAACTGCTGTACGAGCCGTTCGAGTCCTTCGGTGGTGATCGTACCCTCACGCATCGACGTGATCTGCTGCTGCATGATCGTCAGCACCTCGTCGGGCTGCGTCGTGGTCACGTACAGCCCACCCAGCGAGAAGGCACGTTCCACGAACGGCGCATTCACGGAGTAGGCGAGATTGCGACGACCGCGTACTTCCGCGAACAATCGGCCGCTGAGTACTGCGCACGCCAGTCGCAGCGCAGGATAGTCCTTGCTCGTGGCTTTCGGACCGTGGAAGTACCCCTGCAGATAGTTCGTGGGCAGCGTGCGCTTCTCCAGCACATACGCACTCGGCAAGTCCGCCGGCGGATCGGGCAGCGTCCACGTATAGTTGCCCTTCGGCATGCGGCCCAATGTTTCACGCACGAGCTTCTCGACCTTGGTGCGCGACACATTGCCCACCACCACCAGCATCATGCGCGACGTCACGACCTGCGACGTGTGATACGCCCTGAGGTCGGCGGTCGTGATCGACGTGAGTGACGCTTCGGTGCCGGTGGGCTCGAGGGCGTACGGATGGCCGGAGAACGCGATGCTGTCGGCGAGGTAGTCGAGCAAGGCATCGGGGCTGTCCTTGCGCTGCCGTGTCGCGGTCACGAACTGCTCACGCACCAACTCCACTTCGGCCGGATCGAGACGCGGCGCCATGACCCGATCGGCGAGAATCGCCCACGTGCTGTCGAGTCCTGTGGTGGTGGCACGAAGACTGATCGTGGTCCAGTCGGCATTCGCGCCCACGCCGATCGCGCTCCCCAACCGCGCCATCTTCGTACGTAACAGGTCGCGGGGATACTTCGCTGTCCCGTGTTCACTCGCCTCGAGCAACAACGTCTCGATGCCCTGATTCGCCGACGTGAGCTGACGCGTGCCACCCAACAGATACAGGTTGGCCGCAACCACGTTGTTGGCACTCACGCGACGCAGAATGACCGGGATACCCGCCACCTCGAACTTCGAGGTGAGCGTGTCGGAAGGCGACGTGATCGCCGGCGAGAGCACGACCCGCTTCGCCACCGCCTGCCCGGGCAAGGAAGTCGCCGCAATCGCAACGAATCCCACCGCCCACAGCACCCCATACCCCCTACACCCGACCCCATACTGCTTTTTCATTTCCGCCCCCCGGGCGTCAGCAATTCCTTCTCCGTAAGCCCGATCGCGCGGCGTGCCTCACTGGACAACAACACACTCGTGACGCGTGGCTTGCCGGCGATGTACGTGCTGGTGTACCGCAGGAGATCGGTGATACGCTGCTGAGCCATGGTATCCGTGTAGCCGATGAAGTAGTCGAGGTTGGAAACGCTCCACCAGAAGCCGATGGTGTGCGCGATCTCCGAGGCTTTCTCGATGCCGAACGCGCTCGACACCGTGCGCTGCGCCTTCACCGCTTCGAGCTCACGCGTGGTCACGTAGGTGGGATCGGTGAAGCGCGCGATCTCGCGCTCCAACGCCGCCATCGCCGCGCGAAACTTCTCGGGTGTGGTTTGTCCGCTGATCGAGATCGGGCCGGTCTGATTCAGCGTGTAGTAGTTCACGCCGACGCCCTGCCACAATCCGGTGTCCACCAGATTCTTCTGAAACGTCGAACCCGGAGTGTTGAGTACGTCGCTGAACACGTCGGCGGCGAACGTCGCGCCCGGATCCTTCCCCACGCTCGGGCCCTGCCACTGGATCAGCACCGCCACCGCATTGATCGGCTCTTCGCTGATGTGCGACTTGTTGCCGTCGAGCGGGGGAATGGGCGGAATCGGATCGGCCTTGAACGGATCCGCACCACGCGGCCAGGCCCCGAACACCTGCTCGGCCAGCACGAATACCTTCTCCGGATCCACGTCACCCGTGACGATCAGTGCGCTGTTGTTGGGTACGTAGTACTTGCGCTGAATCTCACGCATCTGCGACGGCGTCACGTTGGCGATCACCGTGCGATCACCGATCGTATTCTTCCGGCTGAATTGTCCGGGATACAGCAGCTCCGTGGCCTTCTGCTGAAACGCAAAGCCCGGCTGTGCTTCGTTGCGATCGTATTCACCGAGCACGACTTCCTTCTCGCGCTTCAACTCGTCGTCGAGAAAACTCGGACTGATCAGTGCACTGGCCAGAAAGCGGAGCCCCCCCGCGACCGAATCGGCGGGTAACGTGAGGAAGTAGTTCACGCGCTCTTCCTGCGTCGTCCCGTTGTAGACCGCCCCCAATTCGGCGGCGCGATCGTTGAAGGCCTCGGCATCGGGCAGATCTTTGTTGGCCTTGAAGAACATGTGTTCATACATGTGCGCCAGGCCCGCGTACTCGGGACTCTGCGTGAACGCGCCGTTCCGTACATTGATTTCGAGCGTCGCGATGGGCACGCCATGATTCTCCACGACGATCACTTCCATGCCGTTCGTGAGCACCTTCCGGCGCACGACCTTGGCCAGTTCGGCGCGGGACTGCGCCGGTAGCAGCTCCGGCGTGGCTGCAGGAATGGTCACCGCGAGCAGGGCGGCCGCCAAGAGGTGCCGGAGGTACAGCCGGGCGCTGAAGGGTGCGGGCATGCGACGTGAAAAGAGGGAGGGTGAGCAGTGTCACCGGAACGATGGCGCACGGACCCGCTGCGGGGAATCTTTCGGCATGACTCCCGCCCAGATCGCCGACGCACTTGTTGCCGCATCCGCCGCCGCTACACCGCCGCTGGATCGCAGCCGCCTGCAGCTCAGCGCACCGCTCGCGCCGTTCACGACGTTCCGTATCGGCGGACCGGCCGACGTGCTCTTCGAAGCGCAGAGCGCCGATGAGCTCGCGTGGGCCATCACGGCTGCAAAACAGGCGGGGATCCCGTGGTTTGTATTGGGTTTGGGGGCGAATGTGCTGATCGGTGATCGCGGCATGCGCGGGCTCGTGATCCGGAACGCGGCGGCCGCCCATACGATCTCCGCAAATGGTACACTATGGACCGAAAGCGGTGCCGTGGTGCAGGATCTGGTGCTCGACACCGTGCGTGCCGGCTGGTCGGGGCTCGAGCACTACGTCGGCATCCCGAGCACCGTGGGTGGGGCGCTCTGGCAGAACCTGCATTTTCTCTCGCCCGCCCCGGAGCGCGAGCGGACGATGTTCATCGCCGAAGTATTCGAGAGTTGTGAGATCCTGACCGAAGAGGGCGATCGTCGCGTGGTGCGCGCCGACTACATCAACTTCGGCTATGACGACACGGTCTTTCACCATCGCCGGGATATGGTGTTGAGCGCGACCTTTCAACTCACGAAGGCCGATCCAGCCCGCCTTCACCAGATTCTCCAGGAAAACCTTTCCTGGCGCGGCTCGCGGCATCCATGGCTACAGATACATCCCAGCGCTGGCTCGATCTTCAAAAAAATCGAAGGCGTGGGCGCCGGTCGTCTGATCGACCAGTGCGGCCTCAAGGGTTTCCGGGTCGGCGACGCTCAGATCTCCCACATCCACGCCAACATCCTGGTAAACCTCGGTCACGCCACGGCGGCCGACGTGCGGGCCGTGGTGGCACATGCGCAATCTGTGGTACAGGAGCGGTTCGGCTACGAACTACAGCCCGAGGTCGGCTTTATCGGCGAGTTCTAAATCGTGCGCTGCTGTTCTCTTGGCCTCTTTTTCTCTTTTTCTCTGTGTGATCTGTTCCCGGGCAAGTTTTGAGAACTGATCGCACAGAGGCAAGGAGGCAAAGAGGAAAGGAGAAAAGCGTTCGTTGCAGAGAACGCTGAGAAAACGAATACCGGGTGACCTGTGTCGAAACGTGTAAGAGACGCGGTCCGTATCAATTGGGACCCGCCCTGCCCGTTCCCTCGATCCCCCTCCGACGTGCTTCGTCGTTTTTTGACTATGGCTGGCCTTCTTTTTCTAGGCCTGACTATCTCTCCGCGGCTCGCCGTCGCTCAGCAGGTCGACGTGATCCGTGGCCGGATTACCGGCGTTGAGGGTGAGCCGCTCGACAACGTTTCCGTGGTCGTCACCTCGATCTCCGGTAACGTGAATCGGACCGCGCGCACCGATCGTTCCGGACGCTTTACGGTCACGTTCCCCGGTGGCGACGGCGACTACATCGTCACCGTCACGGCGCTCGGCTATGGCGTAAAGCGTTTCGAAGTGAAGCGTGGCGCCGACGAAGACATTCTGATTGCGGATGCCAAGATGTCGAAAGTGGGCGCGGTCCTCGATGCGGTGAAGGTCACAGCCGCGCGCCAGAAAGTATCCCGCAACGAGGTGCAAGCGGACGTGGGAGGCACCGAGCGCGTAATACAGAACAACAGCGCGCTGCCGCCCGACCAGATGGGTGACCTCGCCGCCATGGCGGCTACGCTTCCCGGCGTGCAACTCGTACCCGGGCAGGACGGCGGCGCGAACGGCTTCTCCGTGCTTGGCCTTGGCGCCGACCAGAACAACACCACGCTCAATGGCATGATGTTCGGCGGCGCCGGACTGCCGCGCGATGCGAGTGTGCTGAGCGCCCTGACCACATCACCCTATGACGTATCGCGTGGCGGATTTTCCGGCGGGCAGTTCAGTCTGCGCACGCAGCCCGGCTCGAATTTCATCGGCCGAGGACTGAGCTTCGTGGGTGATGCGCCGTCGCTGCAGTTTACCGATGCGGCGGCGCGTGCGAACGGGCAGGAGTACACCAACGGCTCCTTGGGCGGCTCCGTATCGGGGCCACTCATTTTCGACAAGGCATTCTACAACATGTCGTTTCAGCTTGGCCGTCGCAGCAACGACTTGCAGACGCTGCTGAACACATCGAGCACCGGCTTGCAGGCGTCGGGTGTCGCCGCCGATTCCGTGCAACGCCTCGTGGGCATTCTGCAGAACGCGCGCGTACCCATCGGCTTCAGCGGATTGCCCTCCAGCCGTCTCGGCGATCAGGGTTCCGTGTTCGGCGCCATCGACTTCACGCCGCCGTCGAGCACCAGCGGCGCCGCGTACAACCTCACGTTCAGCGGTAACTGGAACCATCAGAATCCCGCGACACCGCTGAACACGGGACTGGCGACCACGAGCGGCGAGCGCACGTCGGTGGGTGGCGGTCTGCAGGGGCGGCACAGCGGCTACATCACTCTGCGCAATATCGGCATTCTCACCGAGACGTCGGGCGGTGTGAGTGCCTCGAGCAACGACGGATTGCCGTACATGGATCTGCCGGGCGGGCGCGTGCGCGTGAACTCGAATTTCGCCGACGGTACGAACGGCGTTCAGAATCTGACGTTCGGCGGCAATCAATTCCTCGGGATCTCACAGACGTCGAACAGTGTGTCGGCCATGAACACGCTGTCGTGGTTCAGCGGCGACAACAAGCACCGTCTCAAGCTGGCCACTGAAGTGCGCCGCGATGGTTCGTCGCAGGATCAGACCGTGAACCGACTGGGTACCTTCGCGTACAACTCGCTCGCCGATCTGCAGACCGGTACTCCCATTTCCTTCACGCGCGCGCTCGCTCCCCGTGAACGCAACGCCAGCATGATGGTGGGTGCGATCTCGCTCGGCGATTCGTATCGGCGCACCAATCGTCTGCAGTTCCAGTACGGCGTGCGCGTGGATGCCAACCGGTACCTCGACGCACCGGCTCGCAACACCGACGTGGAGCGACTGCTCGGCGTACGCAACGATCTCGTCCCGGACGGCGTGTTCGTGAGCCCGCGCGTGGGCTTCTCGTGGCAGTATGGTACGGGCCCGCAGATCGGCGCCTTCGATGGCGCGTTTCGTGGGCCGCGCGCGGTGGTTCGTGGCGGGGTCGGCGTGTTTCAGAACACCCCACAGGCCACGCTGGTGGGGTCGGCGATCGACAACACCGGCTTGGCGAGTGCGATTCAGCAGCTCGCCTGCGTGGGGCCGGCCACGCCGATTCCCGATTGGAACGCCTACGGCAACCCGGCGCTCATTCCTACGCGCTGCGCCGACGGCAGCACCGGGACCGTGTTCTCGAACCGCGCGCCGAACGTGACACTGTTCGCCAAGGACTACGCGGCCCCCAGCAGTCTGCGCTCGAACCTGAGCTGGTCGGGACCGATTCTGCGGAATCGCTTCAATGCCAGCTTCGACGCGACGTACTCGCTGAACACGCGGCAATCGAGCTTCGTGGATCGCAACTTCGAGGGCGTGCAGCGTTTCGCACTCGACAACGAATCCGGCAGACCGGTGTATGTCCTGCCCACCAGCATCGTCCCGCTCACAGGAGCGATCGCGGCGGGCGATGGTCGCCTGGCAACAGCGTTTCAGCGTGTCACGGAGCAGCGTAGCGATCTCGACTCGCGCAGCGCGCAGGGCAGTGTACGACTATCGCCCACGAACTTCAGCACGAACTTCAGTTGGAGCATGAGCTACACCTACTCGAACGTGCGTGAGCAGTTCCGCGGCTTCACCAGCACCGCCGGCGATCCGCAGGCAGTGACCTGGTCGCGCTCGTCGTTCGATTCGCGTCACCAGATCACGTACAACCTGAGCTACAACGCGTTCGACTTCATTCGCGTTGGATGGTTCGGTCAGTTCCGGTCGGGTACGCCCTTCACGCCCACGATCGGTGGCGACGTGAACGGCGATGGCTTCGGTAATGATCGCGCGTTCATATTCAACCCGGCGTCACGCAATGCGTCGAGCGATGCGGTCACCGCGGCCGGTGTGCAGGCGCTGCTGGACAACGGGTCGCGGATGGCTCGCGAGTGCCTGTCGTCGCAGCTGGGGAAGCTGGCGGCCCGCAACAGCTGTCAGGGCCCGTGGGTGAGCACGGCCAACATGTCGATCTCGTTCAATCCGCTCAAGCTGCGCTTGCCGCAGCGCACCAACCTGTCGTTCAACGTGTCCAATCCGCTCGGTGCCGCCGACCTGATGCTGCACGGCGAGAACAATCTGCGCGGTTGGGGACAGCAGCCGTTCCTCGATCAGTCGCTGCTGTACGTGCGCGGATTCAACGCTACGACCAGGCGCTACACGTACGAGGTGAACCAGCGCTTCGGGGCCACCAATCCGCAGTTCAACAGCTTCCGCGTTCCGGTCACGATCACGGCTCAGTTACGCTACGACATCGGTCCCACGCGCGAACGGCAGCTGCTCACGCAGTCGCTCGATCGCGGCCGTCTTACCAAGGGCACCAAGGCGGGCGAAGCGATGATCAAGGCGCAGTTCGGCAATGGCGGTGTGCCGAATCCGTTGGCGACGATCCTGCGCGATCAGGATACGCTCAAGCTGTCGTCGGGTCAGGCCGACAGTCTGGCCACGATGAACCGTCGCTACACGGTGCGACTCGATTCGATCTGGGCACCGATATCGAAGCGCTTTGCCGATCTGCCCGAGCGCTACGAGCATGACGACATTTACGCGCAGTACGTGAAGGCGCGTGAGGCGAGTATCGACATCCTGCGGACGTACGCGCCGGCCGTGAAGGGGTTGCTCACCGACGCGCAGCGTCGCCAGTTGCCGCCGTTCGTGGCCAGTGCGCTCGACGATCGCTACCTCAAGTCGATCCGCTCCGCGACGTCCGGAGGCGGTGGCGGCATGATGCTTCCGGCCGGGGCGATGATCATGGGCGGCGGTATGGGCGGTGGCTCGCAGACGTTTGAAATCCGACGGTAGTGCATTCCTCATCACCACGACAACAGTCATGACTCCCCTGTTCGCGCGACGACTCGCGCTTCCGACTATGCTCGCAGCATTGGCTTCCGCCGCTGGCGCGCAGGCGCGTCCTCCGATCCGTCAACTCGGTGCGATGCACGCCTCGACCACCGACTCGCTCGGTATGGTGAACAATGTGCGGGCGTTGCCCGGCGGCCGACTGCTGATCAACGATGCCTCGAGCCGTCGTGTGCTGCTCGTGGACTCGACGTTCAAGCTGATCAGTATCGTGGCCGACTCCACCAGCAGCACGGCCAACGCCTACGGGCCACGCTCGGGCAGTCTGATCGCGTTCCGTGGTGACTCCACGCTGTTCGTCGATGCGGCGTCGCTCTCGATGCTGGTAATCGACCCCGCAGGCAAGATCGGTCGCGTGATGTCGGTGCCGCGCTCGCAGGATGCGATGATGCTGGCCGCCGGCGGACTCGGGACCGGCGCGTACTACAGCAACGGCTACCTCGTGTACCGCGGTATGCCCGGGTTTCGCATGCAGATGGGACCTGGCGGCACCCCGACGATGCCGTCGATCGCGGACACGATGGCGATCGTCCGCGTGAACGTGCAGTCGCGCGCGGTGGATACGGTGGGCTTCATCAAGATTCCCAAGACGAACACCAACATGTCACGCAGCGACGATGGCAAGATCAGCATCTCGATCGAAGTCAATCCGTTGCCGGTGGTCGATGACTGGGTCGTGACCTCGAACGGCGATGTGGCCCTGATTCGCGGCAAGGATTATCACATCGACTGGATGTCGCCCGATGGTACACATCGCTCGTCGCCCAAGATAGCCTTCGACTGGAAGCGCCTGACGGACGAGCAGAAGGTCGCGCTCATCGATTCAGTCAAGGCCATTCGTGATCGTGCAGCGGCCGCGAATCCGGGACAAGGCAACTCGATGGCCGCAGCGTTCGGTGCGGCTCTCGGCATGGGCGGCGCCGCCGGTGGTGCAGCCCCGCAGATGTTGATGAGCCTTGACGTACGCGCAGGCGCCGGCGGACCTCCGCGTGGAGGCGGGGCACCACAGATCATGGCGCCGCAAATCAACTACGTGTCCCCCACCGAGCTGCCCGACTACCAGCCGGCGTTCTTCGCGACGAGCGCGAAGGCCGACGACGACGGTAACATCTGGGTCCGCACGATCGCCACGAAGCCCATTCCGGGCGGTGCAGTATACGACGTGATCAACGGCAAGGGCGAAGTCGTGGATCGCGTGCAGATCCCCGAGAACCGCACGATCGTGGGCTTTGGTCAGGGTGGTGTGGTCGTTCTCGCAGCGCGCGACGGGACCACGACCAAGCTGGAGCGGGCGCGGGTGAAGTAGGGCGTTCGCTAGAAACAGCAACGGCAACGACCGGAACACGGAGCTGACGGATTTTACGGAACCGCACAGATAAGCAAACAACTTTTTGCTTATCTGTGCGGTTCTGTGTCATCTGTTTATTCCGTGTTCCAGCTGTTTGTATCTTGCCCGGCCTCATCGATCCTCAATCGCCACGTCGCGTGACGCGCGGCGCAAAAGCCTTGTCGCTCGACAATGACGAACTCTGCAGCACCTCGACGATTTCTTGTACGGTGCCGATTAACCCTTGGTCCGATAAATGCGCGTGCCGTGAGTTCACAGACGCGCCGACGCCCCGATGCGTCCTGCGGCTCGCATATCCCGTACATCGCACCCCTATGAAACCCGACGACCGCAACGGACTGCTACCGACCGCAGAACGCCCGTTCCGCGTGCTCATCATCGCCGGCTCCAACCGCCGGCAGTACAATTGCCCTGGAGTCGACTCGAAGGCTCGGGCGCTCATGCTCCGCATGGCGGAGCGTATGCCGACGAAATGGGAAGTCGACTACGAAGACCTCGGTAACGTCTATGGGCGGGCGCACATCCTGAGCTGCAACGCCTGCGTATCGACGTCGATGGCGCTGTGCGTGTGGCCGTGCAACTGCTACGCGAAGGCGAACGACAAGGAGCCGGATCTGATGTGGGACATGGACCTGTACAGTCGGCTCGATCTCGCCGATGCGTGGGCAATCATCGGTCCGATCAATTGGTATGGTCCCTCGTCGAACCTGAAGGCGATGTTCGACCGACTCGTCTGCATGAACGGCGGCAACCCGCGCGAGGAGCTGATCGACCACAAGAATCCGGAGCAGGCGATGGCACTCGAGCGGAGTCCTGATTGGAGCGAGCTCTCCGTGAATCATCTCGAGGGGCGCACCGCCGGTTTCTTCTGCTACGGTGACGAGGGGGGCGACGAACTCGATGAAGACGGCCGGCCCCGTAAGCTACGCCACAAGGAGTGGTTCGACGTGACAGCCGAGCCGTTCGCGAACGAGCGAGACGCGTACGCGTCTCTCGTGTGGCAGTGCCGGTACAGCGGCATCGAAGTACCCGATCCGTTGTGGGCGCACTGCACCACCGGCAAGGACAAGCCGTACGCAGACAATCAGGCAGAACACATGGTCGGCGATACGCCGTTCATGACCACGTTCGACGCGTGGACCGACGAGTTTACGCGTTTCGTCGCGTCGAAAGGGAAGGTCGAGCCTGGCCAGTGGCGCGCATTCGGTTATGAGGCGCCCGGTCACCGGTGGGCCGGCGCGAAGCTCAAGTGGCGCGGACTGCGCATGAGTATGGGGCAATCGCCCGCCGGCTCGTCGCCAGCGGAGCAGGAGCGGCTGGGCCTCAATGACGATGCCACGCTGCACACGACCAGGAGCGAGGGAGAAAAGTTGCGGGAGTAAGCCGTGTTCCGGCTCTTTTATCGATCCTCGATCACGACCTCGCGAGCCGCGCTGCGACAGAGCCGTTCATCACTGCGACAGAAGCTGGTGCGCAGCGTGCCGCGAATCGGGAGAGCCGTTCTCGCCACCGTGATCGACGCACGTTCCACAAAGTAGGCACTGTCTTCGGTCACGGTGGGCGCGCGCAACGTGAAGCGACGCCCGTCGGTTGCTTCGATCGCGGGAGGGAGCAGCGCATTCACGCGCGCCCCCTGCTCCACGGCAATCATCACGCGCACGGAATCCGTGCCGAACGCGAGCTCCAGGTCGGGCGGCACGACCGGGCGCAGGTCGGGCGCCAGTTGAGGCAGCGGCGGTAACGCGGAACCGATCGGCGCGCTTTTCGTCTGCGCTGGCACCGGCGCGGGATCGCCAGTGCAAGCCGTGAGCGTGAGGCCGGCCAGCGAGAGCACGGCAAGCACCGCGACCGGGCGATTGACCCAACGGATGAAGCGAGTCGTCGACATCTGCGTAAGATAGCCGGTTTCAGTTCCCGCCAGTACGACGCGGCTGGGCCGGGAGCGTACCCTTGTTGGCCGTGGCCTTGTCGATCGCTTCGGTCGTGACCTTGGTGCGGAACTCCACGATCTGCTTCGCCCACTCCGTCGCCTTCTTACGGTCGGCAAGGGAGACCCCGTTGATCGTCAGCAGCTTCGCCTTGGCGCGTTCGTCGTAGCGAATCGACTTGGGATCATCGATGAACATGTTGAGCGAGATTTCCGCATCGTCGTGCAGCCCTTCAGCCACCGTCTGATTGATGCCGAACTGCTTCATGTGCTGCGCGACGCTGGCGTAGTCGTAGTACTCCTGGATGTGCGCCACGATCGGCGATCCCTGCCAGATCCTGGTCACGGAGTCGGCCACCCAGCGCTGTCCTGCCTGATTGCCGCCGCTGTCACCGATCAGAATGATCCTGGTGAAGCCGTGCGCTTTGAGACTGGCTACGAGATCCGTGAGCAGCATGCGGAACGTTTCTTCACGCATGCTGATCGTGCCGGGAGACAACATGTGTCCGCTGGCCGGACTGATGTTGCCCTCGGGTACGAATTTCACGATCGGTGCGCACAGTGCATTGCCCAGCTTCCGCGCAATCGCGTCACAGTTCGTGTGTAACACATAATTGTGCTTGCCAGTCACGAGCCAGGGACCGTTCGGCTCCATGCCACCAGTGGAGATGATCGCCGTGGTCTTGCCGGCCTTCATGGCATCGCGTACGTCCATCCACGTCATCTCTTCCATCCACACGGTGTCCGGTGCGCGGAGTGGATTGACCGCATCGACACAGTTGTACGGATTGGCCGAACAGTTGCCGCCGCCCATGTTGCGCGGATCACGGGCGGCAGCGGGCGGTGCGCCACCTTGGGCCATGGCGGAGCTGCTCAGCGCAACGGACGCCACGGCGCTGGCCAGCGCGGCGCCCAGGATCGCGACGCGGTGTGGGGCGCGCGAAAAAATGCCTCGGGTCATTGCGGTGCCTCGGAACGGATGAACGGTGGGAGAACTCGGGGGTCGTACACGGGTGGATACGAGACGATGCCGCCGAAATCGTCACTTCGCCAGAGCGGAGTGCGGGTCGAATGCGTATAGTTTCGCAAGGCGCGTGAGCAACGCGCTCCAATCGACTCTCACCTCCCGGACGCCATGGCCCTCCCTGTCCGCCCGTCTTCCGTTCTGGCGCTGACCTTCTCAGCGGCCCTCGTTTCGGCCGCAGCCTTCACTGCGCCACTCGCCGCACAGAGCGCCGGTCAGAGCGCCCCAGCGGTGGCACCCACTCTTACGCTCGCCGAAGTGCGAGCGTTGGTGGAAGCGCATCTGATCGTCTCCGCCATTCACGATTCGAGCGACAACAAGGCGGCCCAGCAGAAGAACAAGACGAAAGAGGCGCAGCTCGAGCTGCAGCACAAGAAGCGCGAGATGATCACCGAAGCGCTCGCCACGAAGGGGATGGCCGACTCCGTGTTCTCGAAGCGTCGTTTTATGGTGAGCAGCAATGCGACACTGCGCAGCCAGTTCGACAGCATCCTCTCGGTGGTCACGGGCGCGCCACTGCCGGGCGTGATGGCCGCCGCACCGTTGGCACCGGGCGCCGTAGCTGCGTCGTCGCTGCCTCCGGGACTCGTGGGCACGCACCTGGGCCACGTGGTCTCGAGCTTCATGGATACGCCCGACAAATCCGGTTTCCTACCGATGGCGCTGGTCGAAGCGAAGATCGCGGCACAGCACGCCGCGTTTGCCGCGCGCACGCCGGACAATCTGCAGTCCATGCAGACGCACGCGGGGCACGTGATTCATGCGATCGACCCCACCCAGGCTCCGAGCGGCCCCGGCAAGGGCTTCGGCATGAAGCGCGCGGCCGGTGGCATTGCGCAGCACGTGGAGCTGGCGGCCAAGGAACCT
>Ga0105049_10004963_pt1 | contig 15541 bp, 14 predicted proteins | sample MAT06_FD_78087 | JGI IMG/M metagenome (GOLD analysis project Ga0105049, IMG submission 78087) | Freshwater microbial communities from Lake Fryxell liftoff mats and glacier meltwater in Antarctica - MAT-06 | ecosystem: Environmental > Aquatic > Freshwater > Ice > Liftoff microbial mat | place... | reverse complement strand
TTATATCAAAAAGTAATGTTAGATTTGAACCCCAAAAAGCTCTTTATAGTGGTGAAAATGGTTTGGATCTATTTAAAAAACTCCTAATTCAAATTAACGAATTAAAAATAAAACCCAGTGTTGTCTATTTTGAACTTGACCCTCGAAATATTAGAGAAGCGGAGAGTCTACTGTGCAGAATATATTCAAAAATCGAGGTTATTATAGACCAAAATAATCTTGAGAGAGTTTTAATTGGTACAATTTGACAATCTATGGTAAAATTAGCTTCAGTAACTCATTAATCTATGACCACCGAATTCAGGGAATCTATTCTCAAATCAATTAATTTAATAATTAACATCGTTGATGAGTCGGCTAAAATAGAGGTTGGGAAAGAAGCTGATCAGTGGCGCTTTAATATTATTACCTCAAAACCTGAGGATCTTATCGGCAAAGATGGGGAATTAGTAAGGTCTATTCAGCATGTTGCAAGAGTTTTAGTTCACAAAATTTTTCCCGAGGATAGAACACATTTCTTAGTAGACGTAAATGGATACAGACAGAAACGCGAGCACACAATTAATAATAAAATTCCTGAAATTGCACAAAAAGAGGTTTTAAATATCGGAAATACTGTTATTTTAATTGGTTTATCTGGTTATGAAAGGCTTCAAGTCCACAACTATTTATCAGAAATAAAAGGCCTTAGTACTACAAGTGTGGGACCGGAGGATAATCGCAAGCTTCTCATTATGCCAACAAGCGAAACTGGTTCAATTGGAATGGATAACGCAAAAATTATTGATATAAATAGATTATAGGTTTGAAAGTTATTAGGGTTTGAGTATTCTCAAATTTTCAAGATTTCCATGATCTTGATTCTACACCTAACTAATATACTCCTAGATTTGGTTCATTACCATTTCCTGCAATTACATCGTTGTAGTTAAAACTTTCTGTGACCGCCAGCCAAGTTGCTGGAATTTCTCTCAATATTCCAAATGCAGTTACTCTAAACCTTCCATTTTCAGAACTAATTGCCTTTACTTCCAGCCCCACACTTTTACACAGATAATTACTTCTAGCTAAATGAAATGGTTGTGTTACCAGAATTAACCTGTTTAATTTAAAAACATTTTTTGCTCGCCAGCAGCTATCAATAGTTCTTCTCCCTGCAAAATCTTGAATAATATCACCACCTGGAATACCTGACTTTACTAAATAAGTTTTCATTGCTAGGGGTTCGTTGTAGTAAACTTCTCGATTATCACCAGTAACCAATACTTTTTTAACTTTTTTTAATTTATATAATTCAACTACTTTATCTAGGCGTTTTTCCAAGACTATACTTGGCTCCGAACCATTTATGATTCCTGCTCCCAAAACCATAACTACACCAAAATTAGAGGCATCTTTTTGAAAGACAGGATTGAGTGCAAATACCAAAAAGGTAAAATACCAAAAAGGTAAACAAAGAAATGAGATCGCAACTACAACAAATTTAAATATCTGAAAAAACACAAATTCTTTTAATTTAAAAAAACTTAACCACCCCACCTACCTCTATACTGCAAGCTTTCAGCAAGATGTGGCACTTCAATATTTTTGGAGTCAGCAAGATCTGCGATAGTTCTACTAAGCTTCAATATGCGAATGTAACCTCGAGCAGAAAGTTTGAATTTATCGATTGCCTGACTGAGTAATTTTTCACCTGTTGGATCCAGAAAACAATACTTTTCTATCATTGCCAGATTCATTTCGCTATTAGTTTGAATTTTTTCTTCTGAAAATCTTTCTAATTGAATATTTCTTGCTTTCTGTACTCTTTTTGCAATTTCAAGTGAAGGCTCCCCTAATTTTTTAGTTTGAAGCTCATCTTTAGTAGGTCTATTTACTTCCACCTGAAGATCTATACGGTCTAGGATTGGCCCGCTAAATTTAGCTTGGTAACGATTGATTGCTGCTTTATTTTGAGGCTTATTTATTCCATCTATATCATCAGGATCAAAACCACTTGGGGTCGGGTTCGCAGCTGCTAATAAATAAAATCTACTTGGATAGCTAATGGATCCACTTGCCCTAGAAATAGTCACAAAACCATCTTCAAGGGGCTGTCTTAAAGCTTCTATTGATTCACGGTCGAACTCAGGAAACTCATCAAGAAACAAAACGCCCCGATGGGCAAGGGAAATTTCACCAGGCCTTAGCTTACTGCCTCCACCCACAAGGGCGATATGAGATGAAGAGTGGTGAGGAGCTCTGAAAGGTCTTTCTAGAATAATCTTCCCGTCACGAAGTAGGCCAGTTACAGAATATATTTGAGTAACTTCTAGAATTTCAGACTCGGTTAAAATTGGTAAAATTGTAGGATAACTTCTTGCAAGAAGGGTTTTGCCTGATCCAGGCTGACCAATAAACAAAACATTATGACCTCCAGAGGCTGCTATTTCCAAAGCTCTTTTAGCCACCTCCTGACCTCGCACATATGCCATGTCATTTGATAATAATCCATGCTCTGTCAAAGGAAGTCTGTCTGTAGTAGAAACCAAACTAGTTAAATCTAGCGGCTCTAGCGGCACTAAAAGTTCTTTTTTATTTAAGTGTTTTACAAGCTCAGTTAGATTATTAACTCCATAAACAGTAACCCCTTTTACTAGACTACCTTCTTGAGAGTTTTCGGCTGGAATATAAACTTCCTTAAACCCGTTCTTTTTTGCCCACAAACAAACTGTCAAAGTACCATTTATAGCTCTTAATTTACCATCTAAAGATAACTCACCTAAAAATAAACTTTTTTCAGGCAAATCTATATTTACATAATCCATCAATTTCAATATCCCAACCGCCATAGGAAGATCAAAAGCTGAGCCAGATTTGGTTATATTTGCTGGGGCAAGGTTAATAGTTAGTTTTCCTAGTGGAAATTCGTAGCCACTCTGCTTCAAACTGGAGCGAATTCTTTCTCTACTTTCCTGAACTGCTTTATCAGGTAGCCCTACTACCACAATTGCTGGTAGACTAGGCGAAAGATCTATTTCTACTTCAATTAGTTGTGCTTCTAGACCTAGTGTTGTCGCAGTAAAAAGCTTAGTTATCATAGCTAAAAGTTGCTTTGAATGTTAGAGTTATTTTGATTGGTTGAATTGTTAAATATACCTACGGTTCTTGTAAAACTTAAATAAATCATCAACGCGTTTATGAAAAACAAACATAGTAGAAAAACTACTATTATGATGGCTTTTTTCGGATTATAGCTTTTATTGATTATATTAGTAAAGGCAAGTCCTAGAAAAACTAGAACACAGAGACCTAGAAACAAAAATAAATAACCTAGTAGACTAAAGCCGATTCCCATAGAATTTATTCAGATTTTATTTTAGCTAAAGCATCAACATATACTTTTCTAAAACTAATTCCATCTTGAGCACCAACGACTTTTGTAATTACATCAGTTTTTAGATCAAAACTACCATCACCTTTAAACACTACAAGAGGAAATGTAGGAATACTACTAACTGAAAAAAGTGCGGCCACTTCTGTTTCTTCGTCCACATCACACTCATAGAACCCTATTTCACTTAGCTCAGGATCTTCTGATAGAGCCCTAAAAATTGGGGTCATGACTTTGCATGGAGGACACCAAGTAGCACTAAAGTCAATTAAAATTATATTTGGTGATTTTTTTAATTCTTCGAATTTAGCAATAGTTAAAATTTGTGTGTTAGCCATAGATTCTTAATAAAAACTTAAAGTAGAAAAATGTAAAGCTAAATATTTAGATATAAAAAATAACCACTTTTGTGGTTTTAATAAGAAATGGTGGGTGATGAGGGATTCGAACCCCCGACCTTTTCGGTGTAAACGAATTGCGCTACCACTGCGCCAATCACCCAAACTTACTAATCATAAATTTAAGGCTTTTTTACAACCTTTTGTCAAGGTAATGAGTTTAAACGACTAAATAATTTTGCCAGTAGCTCGAGTTACTAAGGCCGAATTTGCTCCAAAAAGTGTAGACTAAATAAATATTGGCTATAAAAAGCAAAAAACCAATTACCACTTCAGTAAAACTTCCAGTTCTAAAAAGTGCTAAGCCAATTCTTTTTTTAATCGGCCAAAATACCGGAATTCCTTCCTTGGTCACAAAATCCCCAATTAAATGAGCAAAATATCCAAAAGCTAAAAGAGCTAAAATTTCTATTCTGAATCTATCTTTCCAAATTAAAAATACTAATAGTATTAAAAATACATCCAAAATTGCGGTTATTCCCCTAATCATGAATTTTATTTGCTTATTAGAAAGCACGTCTAAAGATAGGTTTTTGAACTGCCTGGTTTGCCTGGTTAACATCTCACCTAAAAACTGAACACCAATAAATGCTGAAACTACTAAAACAATAGACAAAATTTTATCATAGCCAAGTAAAAAATACAGACCCAGAGAAAATAAAACCACTCCTACCATTGAGTGAGTGATTCCCCGGTGAGGGAAGATTTTATTTACAAAAGGAAAAACACTGCTCATTTCACTTCCTGGATGATCAATATCAGGCATCAAACTGGAAAAGGCTACAAAAGTAATAAAGGGCAAGAAAAATGGCTGATTAAAATACAGACTGGCTGTAAAAGTAGTGGCAGTCGCCAGGGAAACATGATTAAAAGCAAGCATTTTATTGCTTATATTTTTTCAAAAACATTCGGTCAAGAATTTTTAATTTTAGTTTTAACAATTACTTCTTTAACCATATTATAACGTTATAGTTGCTTTTAATTTATTACAAGGTTCTCTTAAGTTATTTGTTCAAATGTGGCCACTTTCGTGTTTTAAAAGTCTAAAAATTGATATACTTGCTTGGATTATAACAATAAGAATGATTTTTTCCACCATTTCTACACCCTGTTTCTCCAGTTTCCTCAAACGACTGTGATATAAGTCCAAAATGAAGATGAGGTCCTGTGCTAAAACCAGTGTTTCCCATAAAACCAACAACACCCCCCTTGCTTACGCTATCACCCACAGCTAAAATTGATTGGAAATTCATATGGGCGTATAAAGCATAGACTCGCTGACCAGAAGGTAATAAATGCTTTATGATTAGATAATTTCCATAACCAGCAAACGCAAATCCTTTTTTATATATAATCCCATCAGCAACTGCTTTAAGTTCAGTTCCAGTATTATTAGCAATGTCAGCAGCATCATGTTCACAATTATTACCAAAAAATCTAGTAACGGCTCCTTCTGCAGGTTTAGAAAAATAACCTTTAGGTATTGCTAGGCCCGAAGATTCCTCAAACCAACAAGTTGGTTTGTAATTTTCATCAATTATTATTTCTTTTGTAGCTTCAATTTTTTTTTCTGCTTCTAAAGATTGAATTTGAGCTTCTTGCTGCTTCCTTTGTTCTATAAGTTGCTTTACTAGATTTTGATAATCATTTTCTTTACCTGAGTATTGGTCTAAAAGCCCCCTCAGACCTGACCTCTTACTCCTAAGCAAAAATACACTATCTTCCAAATTTTTCTTAGACTCTTCTTGTGATTTTTTGTTTTCAACTAAATTTTTGTTAACATCTTCAATCTGAGTTCGAAGGGAATTTGCTTTGGACTGAAGCGAAGACATGTCATATACTTTTGCAAGAGCTTCAATAAGACTTTTGCTAGATAAAACACTTTCTAACGGAGTAATTTGCTCCTGCTTTTGAATTGCTATAACTAGACTCTTCATTTCTTTAACTAACTTATCCTGTTGATTCTGGTTTTCATTAATCTGGGCTTCTAGACTATTAACTACAAGCTTAGTTTGGGTGATTATTATTTCACTTTTATCTATCTCATCTTGAACAAATTTTTCTTGTTCTTTAAGAGTAGATTTGTAGCCACTAGAATCTTCTAGGTTTTTATTAATTTTGCCTAAATTAGAATTAATAATTGTGATTGAGTTTTGAATTTCAGACTGTTTTTGATTATAATTTTTTTCTGCTCTAGTCTTCAAAGTTAAGTTGAAAAGTGAAACAAGCATTAACAAAACAATAAGCCCTAAAAAAACTTTTTTAGTTTTCATAAAACCAAATTATTTTAGTTTACTCTTAGTCTTCTCTGGCGGGTTAGATAGTATATCCCAACTGCTGACCCAGCAGCCAAAATTGCAGCCATAGCCAAAAATTCTGGTCCCCCGGTTCTAGGTGTTGGTGGTAGAGGAATATCATTTATTCTGACTTTTTCGCCAGTATCCACTTTAGGATTGGTTCCGATGGATCCAAAAATAATCTGAAGACCTGATTGAGATCCCGTAGGTGTTCTGTTACAACTGACGTTTTGTCCTGTGGTAATAACGCACAAGTCGCTCTTAGCAGTTGCGTTTCCAATACTCATGTTTAAGCCCCTTGCAGGTAGTATTTTTTTAGATGGTAGTACAAATCTGCAAATGGTGGTGGTATTTACAAAAGCCTCGTCGCAGATCAAATTTAAACCTGGAATATCAGCGTCTGTTAATTCAGTTACATCTGTAAGAATATTAACTTTTTCGCCAGTATCCACTTTAGGATTGGTTCCGATGGATCCAAAAATAATTTGAAGACCTGGTTGAGATCCTGTAGGTGTTCTATTGCAGGTTACATTTTGTGCTGTTGTAATTACACATACATCGCTTTTAGTGGTTGAGTCTCCGATACGCATGTTTATTCCAGCAACGGGCAGGGTTTTATTGGTTGGAAGTAAAAAGGTACATGTAGTAGTAGAATTTACAAGAGCTTCAGTACATACTACAGTTAAACCTGGAATGTCTGCGTCAATTAACTCAGAAGTAGGAGCCTGGGCAACAAGAATTGGAAAGTTTGCATTTACATTACTATCGTCCAATCTTAGCTCGGTGTAAATACCTTGGTAAATAGCCTCGCCTACATCATATCTTAAAACTGTTCCAGGTGCATCAGTTACGTTAGTTCTCAGCCTTGCACTAAATGAAAATTTTCCAGTTACAGCCCCAGGGTTACTACTAGGAGCCATAGTCACTGGACCAGCAGTGTTTACTCCACTACAAGCACTAGTATTTGTAGCTGATCTTGGTCTATATTCAAGTACAGTACCCCAAACTCCTGGATTTGCTCTAATTATAGTGCTACAAACTGAAAAAATTGTTCCATTATCGAATTGATCTGTGAAACTTGCAGGATCGACTTCTAATTTATTACCAATAAAAATTCGCAGTAGTGCATTATTTATCTGAGCCACATCTCCACCATTTTCATATGAAACTGTAAAAGTTTTAGTTTGTCCTGGAAAAAGGCTCACCCCACTGTCTTGGGCTGCAACTGGAAAGTTTAATAGAGAAGATATCAACAGTGCTAAAAAAGTTGAAAAGACTAATAATTTTTTGGTGAACATAAGAATTTTGTTTTTGTTTAAATTTAGTATACTACAAAAAAAGCTATAATGCAAATTATTACATATCTTCCTTTAGTCCAAGCCCAATAGCGGTAGATAGTTGGTTTGAATTTGGAACGATGTAAGGCCTAGCCTCTGGGTTAATTTTTACCATTCTAAGAGAATTAGCTAAATAAACTGGGGCTGGAAAATCTTTTAAAAATTCAATAAGTCCAGCAGTTGAAATTCCACCTCCTGTAATTACAATTTTTTGGGGGTCCTGAGCAATTCTTTTATTTAATTCAAAGAAAGTTTTGAGTTCTGATTTTATAACTACAAAAGTATCTAGAAATTGTTTTGGTAAATCAAACAAGTTTACAAGGCTAAGGTCTTTTTTGAAATATTGGGCCGTGGTGTCATCTAGTCCCAGGGCTTTGCCTAAGTCAGTAGAAATTTTTTCACCTCCAACAGGAATATGAGAGCTAGCTCGTAAAACCCCATCTACAACTATGCTAAAGGCAGTTTGATTAGCTCCAATGTCTACAAGAACTGTATTTCCAGAGTCTGGAGTAAGAACAGCTCGTATTTGAGACAAAGTTTGATTTTCTAGAGCTATTCCATCTAGATTAATATGTTCTAACAGGTTTTTACTATTCTCAATTACAAAATCAGGAAGTGCATTTATAATTACTCTTTGTTTTCCAGTGTATGCTTTAATTCTAGGATCATTTTCTATAACACTCCAGGAAAGCCTCATTTCATCGGGTGGAAATGGTAAGAAATACGGAGCTTGTTTATCTATCTCTTCTTGGATTTGTTTCTTGTTCCAACTAGCTTCAAAATCCATTGTAGTAACGTAAACATCTTTACTAGGAACGCTCATTATAGTTTTTACTCCGCTAAAACCCCCAGAATTCATTATATCTTCAATAATTGTAGAAAGTTTTCTAAGTTTTGTACTATCCCAGTACCCGTCCAAGTTAAGACTATGCTGGGCCGTACCATAAGTAACTAGCTCATGGCCCTCAGCACCATTACTCACTTCAACCATCTTTATAGAGTTGGCTCCTATATCTAGACCTATATAAGTTTTATTTCCGAACATTAATTTTTGTTAGATTTAAGGTAATTACTTAGCATGAGTATATAGCCTAAATAGTGTTTTGACAAGCGTTGACTATATTAGAAACTTAGGGCATAATTATGTGAATAAATACCTGTTTTTTCTCAGGACAAAACTACTAATCCAATTATCTTCATAACCAAAGCAGATAAATTATATGAACGATAGCCTAAACAAGTTGATTATTGATACCCCCTTTTTAAGTAGCGGGGATAAGGATTTTTTACTTCAAAAACTACCTAATTTAAACCCATTAGAAAGACTCAAATTACAACAAAGCTTATCTCATGGTCAGGCACCAAACATCTTACAATCATTGCAAGTAATTCGAGCTAGATTTTTCAATTCAGAAGCCCCAAAAAAACCCGATATACTCAGCCAAGTTGCTTCAGCTATTTTCCCAAAAAAACCAAAAAAAGTCCTAGCAAGTAACATCTTAAACCAATCTCAGATTATTGGTGGACCTGTTCCTCAAGCTGTAAAAGCCAGTAATATACAACCGTTAAAATCATTAGCAGAATTTTATCATCCATTTCAACTAGCTACACTTAATCCTAACCACTTAAATTTTGGCTTAAATGATAGTTCAGATATTATTATTCAGAATTTTTTGAATAAAGTGGATCAGATTTTTGATAAAATTGAAAATATTAATTTGCGCCGAGGTTATTTTATGAATTTTGTTCAATCACCCCTATTTAACAGTTATTTAAATACTGGTTTAACTGCTTTGAGGCACCCTGAACTACAACCTTCAAATATCATTCTCAATCTTCTCTACCAGATTAATAGTAGCTACCTTAATAATAAGCAATTCAAAGCTGCAGCTACAATTTGCAATCATCTAAGAAGCTTAGCTAGTTTATAGAAATGCCTAAACAATTAATAATAGTACCAGGAGGTAATTCTTTTGATAGTAACGACAACTATTTAGAGTGGTTAGAAAATTCCTCTATAAATTTAAAAACCAACCAAGGATGGAAATATCAAATCCAGCAAGATTTTACGAACTTAGGCTGGGAGGTGTTTTACATGGATATGCCTTGTAGTCATAATGCTAACTTTGAAGAATGGTCACTAGCTTTTCAAAAAATTTTACCGCTTTTGAGTTTAGATGTAGTTTTAGTCGGACATAGTTTGGGTGGTATCTTCCTTGCTAGTTATCTCGCCCAGCACAATTTGAAAGTTAAACAACTTCATTTAGTGGCAGCACCTTTTGAAAGAGTAGGAAGTTTTGAACTACCTAAAATACTTCTCAGAGCTAATCAAAATTGTGATCAAATAAATATTTGGCATTCCATTGAAGACTCTGTAGTTGAGTTTAGTGAAAGTCAAAAATATCTTAAACATTTTCCAAAAGCCAAACTTCAAAAGTTTGTAAATAAGGGTCACTTTAATCAAAATAACTTTTCTGAATTAGTTGACGTGATTATTAATATTTACTAGTTTATTGGATAATATCTAAGAATTATTCAAGCTATGGACATCTCAAATTATTCACATCAAGAAATTGAACAAAAATGGCGTAAATATTGGGAAACCACGAATTTTTACAAAACTCCAGAAATTGAAATTGGCGATAAAAAAAAGTATGTATTATTTGCTTTTTCCTACCCTTCAGGCTCAGGACTACATGTTGGCCACGCCAAACCATACACCGCAGTGGATATAATTGCCAGATATTCTAGATTTACTGGAAACAAAGTTTTGTGCCCCACAGGTTGGGATGCTTTTGGTCTGCCAGCTGAAAATTTTGCCATAAAAAATGGAGTTCACCCCAGAATCAGTACCGATGATGCAATTAGAAATTACCAATCTCAGGTAAAGATGCTTGGTATGTCTTCAGATTGGAGGGACGAAATAGCCACCCACAGACCAGAATACTACAAATGGACTCAATGGTTTTTTCAGCTTTTATACAAAAAAGGACTAGCCTACAAAAAAGAAGCTGTTGTTAATTGGGATCCAGTTGATCAAACAGTTTTAGCCAACGAGCAAGTTTTACCAGATGGAACTGGCGAAAGAAGCGGCGCTAAAGTGGAGCAAAGATTAATGAGCCAGTGGTTTTTTAAAATTACCGATTATATTGAAGATAAAGAAATTACCGAAGGGGAAAATAAGGGGAAAATTAGAAAAGGGCTTTTAAATGGCTTAACCGATCTGCAATGGCCAGAAAGTACTAAAATGCAACAACGCAACTGGATTGGAAAAAGCGTTGGAATTAATATTACCTATAAAATTGAAGAAAGTAACACTGAAATCACAGTTTACACCACCCGCCCTGATACCAACTTTGGAGCCACTTTCATTGTTATCGCCCCGGATTCCTCTTGGGTAAAAGATAATTTTGAAAGCTTCAAATATCAAAATGAGTGTGAGCAATATATAAACAAAACCAAACAAAAAACCGAACTTGAAAGAATTTCTGAAGGCAAAGTGAAAACTGGCGAATTTACAGGACTTCATGCAGTAAACTCTTTAAATGGTCAAAAAATGCCAATTTATCTTTCAGATTTTGTGCTTTCTAGGGTAGGAACTGGGGCTGTAGTTGGAGTGCCTGGAAGTGACCAGCGAGATTTTGATTTTGCTAAAAATAAACATTTACCAATTATTCGAGTTGTAGTTGGCGAAGATGGGGATACGAGCGAAATAATTCACAAAGAACAAGTTCAAGAGAGCCAGGGAACCTTGATAAACAGTGAATTTTTAGACGGCCTACCGATAATGGAAGCCAAAGAAAAGATTAAAGATTATCTTGAAGAAAAAGGCTTTGGAAAAAGAATCACAAACTATCGTTTACGAGACTGGTCAGTGACTAGGCAAAGATATTGGGGAAGTCCAACACCCATTTATTATGATAGTGAAGGAAAGGAGCATTTAGTTCCCGAGCCAGATTTACCTGTTATTTTACCAGATGACGTGGAGTTTTTACCAACAGGAAGGTCGCCACTAATTGACCACAAAGCTTTCCACGCCTCAGCGGTAGAGAAATATGGGGCAGGAGCTTCTCGCGAGTCTGATACAATTGATACTTTTGTTTGCTCCAGTTGGTACTTTTTCCGATTTGTGGATGCTCATAATCAAGAGGCATTTGCGAGTAAAGAAAGTATGCAAAAATGGCTTCCAGTAGATGAATACATCATCGGCGCCGAGCACACAGTTTTACATCTTTTATACTCCAGGTTTTTAACTAAAGTACTTTTTGATGAGGGCTACATAAATTTTGACGAACCCTTCACAAAAATGACTCACCAAGGCATGGTACTAGGAACAGATAATCGAAAGATGTCTAAAAGATGGGGGAATGTAGTTAATCCTACAGATGTTATTAATGAATTTGGAGCTGACACTCTTCGGATGTATGAAATGTTTATGGGTCCGTTTAAAGATAGTATCCCCTGGAGCGACAGCACTGTGAAAGGGGTGCGAAGATTTTTAAATAAAGTCTGGAAACTACAGGATAGAATATACTATTATAATCAAGAAATAATTTCAAAATTAGATTCAAAGAAAACAACTTACGGACCTAAAACTGAGCGAATTATTCAAACTGCCTTAAATAAATTAATAAACAAGATTGGTAAAGACATTACTGAATTTAGCTTTAATACAGCTGTTTCCGAATATATGAAGTTTGTAAATTTAGTGGAAGACACAGGAGCTATCACAAACACTCAACTTAAGGATTTTCTAATTGTTTTACACCCATTTGCGCCTTTTATTTCTGAGGAAATTTACTCCACTCTTCCAGAAATAGAAAACAAAAAACATTCACTTCAGCTTGAACTTTGGCCAAAAGAAAACCTTGATTTAGTCATTGAAGAAGAGATTACTTTTGTGGTACAAGTGAATGGTAAAGTGCGTGGAACTTTTCAGATTGAAGTCGGTTCTAGTGATGAAATAATACTCAATAAAGCTAAAGAAATAGCCAGTAAACACGTAGAAGGAAAAAATATTAAATTTAGTAAAATTATTCCCAATAAACTTGTTACTTTGGTTGTTGATTAGTTTTTTAGTTCGTAAACAAAAATGACATTGTTGTAACTGAAAATTGGTTTTTGAGAGTTTAGAAAATCCAGATTACCTTTAGCTATTTCATTCGTGTTGTACTGGCTTGTGAGTCTTTGAAAAGTAGAAATATCCACAACTAGATAGTCTTTTTTTAAAGATTTGTATTCATTTTCTAGAGAGTTTTTAAATAAATTATCAGTTCTATCTATTTTATTATTTTTACCAAGTACTTTAATTATATGAATCTGGAAATTTGGCCCACTATTACTATCAAAAACCACATTCCAGAATTCTCCTAGTTCAGTTTTTTTTGCCGTATTTAGCCGGTTTTCTTTAATTAAAAAATCCAAAACTAACCCTTCACCCTCGCCCCAAGTAACTGTAGAGTCAGCAGCAAGACGCCATTTTTCTTTAGTCCATAAAAAATTGGTATAAGTGATTCCCTGGGGAATAGCTAAAACACCAAATGTTGAGTATAAGGCTAAGATTAGTATAATCCCAAAATTCTTGAATAAATTTAAAAAGTTACGTTTTTCAAAGGATATATTTTTAATAAATAAATAAATTAAATAACTAATTCCAGCATAAATAAAGATTAACATTGGGTAAAAATGCCTGTAACCAATGGTAAATGTGGTATTTCTAATACTTAAAAAATAAATCAAAGGAAAGCTAGAATACATTAGAATTAAGCTGATTTCAAGTTTGTATTTTGAAGTTAAATTCAGAATCTTTGGCTTAAATTTAAGATAATACACTAATGATTTGAAAAATATCAGAGCCAAGCTAAAAAAAGATAAAACAATCAACAAAATAATTACAGGATTTTCTTTAAACCAAAACACTCGCCAAGCAAACTGAGGAAAAGTTAAAGCCTGATAGTCATTATTTACAAAATTTTCGTAAATGCTTTGAGATCTGACAGCTGTCATACCTGCACCCAACCCATATCTAAAAAATGGAACCCAGGTATTTCCTGTAATGGAGCTAATTGAAGGATAGGGGCTAGGAGTGCTGGCATAACTAAAAGTATAAATGAGCCAGGTAAAACTAGTAAATATGATTATTGTAGAAGTGAGCAAGGTCAGAATTTGCTTAAACAAGAACCAAAGTTTGTGCTTATAAGAGTAAGCTAAAAATCCTAAAGTAAACAAAAGGAATATTATAACAAAAACAAAATTACTAAACTTTAAATTCAGAGCAAAAGTCAATAAAAATATTCCGATTAGGGAGTGAGTAATTAGCTGTTTTGAACTAAATTTAGTCCAATTTTTAATCAGAATTCCAAAAGTCAATGTAGTAATTAATGCTGTAATACTTCCAGATACATCAAATAATAATAAATAATTATGACTAAAAAAACTTGGCGAAAAAGTATAAAGTAGTCCTAATATCAAGCTAAATTTGGGACTCAAAAGTCTAAAAACACAAGTATAAAACAATAGCCAAATGAGTAAAAGACAGTCAAAGATTAAATAAACCCACCTAGAAACCTCCAAAATAGTTTTGGGGTTATACTCGCTATCAATAAGAAAATCTACAGATCTAGACCACTGTCCGCTATCAGAACTAACATAATTATTGAAAAATACTTTTATTACAGCTGCATTAAGCGTTTTTAAAAGTGGCGGGTGCTCAATATTAATAGGTTGCCCCTGACTAATCCCGTGGGCGCCAGAAAGATGTGCTAGCTCATCCCCAGTGACAGGATTAGCTTGAATCAAATAACCACCTATAGAAAAATAAGCTACTATAAATAAAATGAAGAATAATAAATAATTGTGGTATTTAAGAAATTTTATTAAAAAATTAGACATGATCGAATTACAGAATGCTTAGTAAATTAATAAACTAAGTCAATATAGTATAATTGTGGCTTGACAATGAGAGCAAAATGCTAAACTTTTTGTAGGTATAAAGGTTCTGGAGAGGTGGCTGAGTGGTCGAAAGTACCTCACTGCTAACGAGGCGTCTGTTAAAGGACCCAGGGTTCGAATCCCTGCCTCTCCGCCATTTATATATCTAACACTCTCTAAAAAGAGTGATTTTTTTATTTCTTACGCAAGCATTAACTTATCAATTAAGTTCAGAAATATTTCAAGTTGTTAACAACCACGATGGTAGCATTATTACTATAGTTACAAAAAATGGTAATAAAATAAACGACTTCAGCTCACCTCTAAGAACTTTAGTTAATAAATATCCGGACAGAATAAAGGTAGGAAAGTTTAGATCTGACATTGGTTTAAGGGCTTACTTGCATACACAATATGGTCAAACTAAGTCTTGGCAAAACATTGTGTATTTAGAAAAACCATGCTATAATTAATGTAAATAAGTAATAATGTCTGTTACAGAAAAAGGTCCACAAACAATAGCTAAACCCGAGCTAATACCAGCTGTTCCAAAAAAGCCGGAACTTTCTCCAGAGCAAGCTAAGGCTAGAGCTGAAAAAATAAATGGAATAATAAATTTTATAGATCAATCTTCAAAGGGTAATATTACTAATTTAATATATGCGTATATGGAAGGGAGTGCTAGTGCAGAAGAAATTTATTACGCAATCCTAAGAAGCAGGGGCGAAAATAATATAATTTCTTTCACAAGAGAAAATGGAACAAATATGGGTATAAATTTGGAAAGTGAGGTGAGCCATGAAGACAGAATAGGGGCTCTAAAAAATATTTTAAGGGCTGGTGGAATGAGTCCAGGCTGCAAACTTGAAATTAAACAAAGTCAGAATTCAAAGACGGAAGAAAAAAATAAGACGAAAGAACAAGCAGAAGGCGACGTGCTGTTTAATGAATTTACCAGCTTTGCTTTAGATAATCGGGAAGATATTACAAGAGACCTTATTGCAAATAGAGACGCAGCTTCAAATTATTTTTATCAAAATTTCTACTCGGGTAATCTGACTGAACAAGTAGAGCCTTCGGAAGAAAAAAAACGGAAATACCAAGAAAATACAGCACTAATAAGTCAAGCTTGCAAGCTTATTCCATCTGGGGGTTGGAATTATATAAATCAAGGTGATATTTCTAAATACGCAGAAGCAGATATAG
>Ga0105049_10004957_pt1 | contig 15549 bp, 9 predicted proteins | sample MAT06_FD_78087 | JGI IMG/M metagenome (GOLD analysis project Ga0105049, IMG submission 78087) | Freshwater microbial communities from Lake Fryxell liftoff mats and glacier meltwater in Antarctica - MAT-06 | ecosystem: Environmental > Aquatic > Freshwater > Ice > Liftoff microbial mat | place... | reverse complement strand
GCCGAACAACGTCCGCAGCGCGCGCGCGATCGAGAGCAGCGTGATCACGGCCAAGGCTTTGCCGCGTACGGAACCTCGGCCACGCGCTGCGCGAGTCGCCCTGCGTCCCGCGGCCCGCCCTGCATCCCGCGGCCCGCACTGCGTCCCGAAGCTCTCGAAGCTGACGACGCTCGGGTCACGGCGCTACGGCGCGATCGCAAGCGTCCGCCCTGCGACGAGATCCACCGACGCCGTGGCGCGGTGGTACGCGACCGGGCCGGCGCGCGAGCCGTCCTCGCGCGGCGCCGATCGAGGGGCGCCCTCGAACATCTCGACGGTCAGCGCGTGCGGTCCCGCGAGAAGGCCGCCGATCGACAGACCGCCGGGGATGGCGCTCTGTGCGGCGCTCTCGCCGACGAGCTTCCCCTCCGAGTACGCGAGCCGCACGAACTGCGTGGGCGCGTCCGCGAGCGTCGGAGCGAACGACATTTCGACGCTGCCGTCGCGCGGCGGCGGCACCGGCAACTTCAGCTCGAGGCGCGCGAACTCGAAGCGCACGTCGGCATCGACGTGGAGCATCGGCGCGACGTCGAGCACGACATCCGGGTGACGAATTCGCCGGTCGCCCGGTAGCCACACGAGCACCCCGGCGCGACCGAGCGCGCGCACCGCTCCGCGCACGCGGCCGCTGGAGTCGCACGTACCGAGGTTCGCGTCGGAACCGAAATCGCCGAGCTTCGTGAGCGCGACGCGGCAGCCCTCGACGGGCAGATCGCCGAGGTCGATGCGCAGCTCGACGGAGGACAGGGCGTTCTCGCGCGCATCGAGCACGATGGTGCGCGTCTCGCCCGGCGCGAGTTCGACGCGCACGGGCTCGCCGCCGGCCAGAGATCCCAAGCGCGCCTCGTGCGCCAGGAACCGCACGCCGACGGGCACGTCCTCGAAGCGGAACTTCCCCGTGCCGTCGACGAACGCCGTCGGTCCCTCGCGTCGATCGTCGAGCCGCACGACGCAGCCCACCGGATCGAATCCGGCCGGCACGAGCAACTCACCGACGATCGTCGCACCGGTTTCGACGACGAGATCGCCGAGGTCCGTCGCCCCCTGCGCCTGCACGACGACGGGCGCGCGCACGAGCGGCGCGCCGGTCACGGGACGCACCGTGAGACGAAACTCTCTCGGCTCGAGCGCGTCGAACGCGAACCGGCCGTCCGCATCGGTGCGCGTCACGCGGCGCGATTCGGAGTCGACGAAGTGACGCTCGAGGTCGGCCTTACCGTCCGCGCCACGCTGACGGCCCGTGATCTTCACGAGCTCGACCGCGACGTCGCCCAGCGCGGCACCGTCGCGCAGCACACGCCCGCGCAACGCGACGCCGCGCTGCATCCGCACCGTTTGCACCGCGACGCCCACCGAGTCCTGCTCGACGTCCCCGCTCGCTTCCACGTACCCGTCGGCCGCGATGCGGTAGGCGTCGACGCCCACGCGCGCCGTCGCTTCGGCCGCGCCGCCGGGACGGGCCGACTGCGAAGGCGGTCCCCCGCCCGTCGTCACTTTGACGGGTGCGCGGGATCCGTTGTCCGCCAAGATCGTCAGGCCGAACCGCTCGACCGGCGCGCCGGTTCCAGCGTCGACGACGAGGAAGCGCGTGCGCGGAAGCGAGCGCAGCACGACCTCGATGCCGCGACGACCGCCCTCGTACGCAACCGCATCGTCGTGCTCGTCGCCCCAGGTGAGGTAGCCGTCGAGCTGCGCCGACAGCGTGTACGGGTCGAGATGCGGCAGATGGATGACGAAGCGTCCGTCGGCGTCGCTCTTCGCTCCCGCGCCGCTGCCTCCGCCGTTCCCGACCGGCCAACCGTAGAGCTTCGCGCCTTCGACCGGACCGCCCAGCTCGTCGACGACGCGACCTTCGATCGTCGGCGACGGCGTGAGCACGACGTCCACGACGTCCGTCTCGCGCCCAGCCTCGACGACGACGTTCGGCTCGAAGTGCGACACGTGTCTCTCGGCTTTCACGCGCACGCCGTACGTCCCGACCGGCGCATGCGCGACCACGTAGCTGCCGTCGGCCTCCGTGCGCACGCTGTCACGACCCAGCGTCGTCGAGCGCGACGTGCCCAGGCCCACTTCGGCGTCCGCGATCGGACGGCCTTCGGTGTCGAGCACGCGCCCACGCAACGCGCCGGTGCGCGCCACGCGCAATTCGCCCACGTCGCGCTCGCCCGCGACGAGCGGCGGGAGCGCGCTCCCCATCGCGGCGTCGAAGTACAACGTGACCGAGTCGTGGAAGCGATCTGGGCGGATCGCGAGCGCCGTGCGCCGCGCGGTCGGCACGGGCGCTTCGACGCGGAACGCGCCGGCCTGCCTGTCGGACGACTTCCGGCGCCACTTGGAGGCGCGCGCACCGCGCAACGACTGCTACTCGGGCTCCTCACGCGGGACAGCGCGCCGCGCGCGAATGCGCGCGGCGCGGGTCGTCACGCCGCAGAGCTCGCGGTCATCCGCCCCACACGATCGAAACGCCGTTCGTCGTGTTGAACGTCGCGCTCGAGCAGAAGGCGGCCGCGTTGCGGAACCAGATCTGGTACGTGCGCGAGCCCCCGCCCGGCGGGACGAGCCCGGCCGCGGAAACGCTCGGATCGCCCGCGATCCCGGCCCCGAACGCCACGGCGCCGCCCAGCGCCGTGCGCGAACCGAGGCGCACGATCGTGCCGGTCGCGCAGCGCAGGCCGTCGCCGAACACGGTTCCCGCTCCAGCCGCGGCGTCGCCTTGGAAGAACAGCGCGCTCGTCGAGGCCGGTAGCCCGTCCCCAGAGATCGTCAGCGTGTCGGCCGACACGGACGCCGCGCCGAACGCGCGCAGGCGGGCGCCGAACGGGTTTTGCGAGTGGGCGCAACCGCGGCCGGGTCCGCCGGAGTTCGCGCACGGGCAGGCCGTCCCGCTCCCGTCTCCGCTGCAGAAGCCCGTGCCGGTTTCGTCGCACGCGATGCGCAGGATCTCGAACGCGTCGAACCCGCCTTCGACGACTTGGCCCGTGTCCGCGTCGGTGACGGCGACGCGCAGGCGGAACGTGCTCGTGGCCGGGACCTCGACGCCGACCTCGATGCGGTCCACGCGCCAGCTCGCCGCCGGCGCCGTGTACGTCCGGAGAGTCGTCCAGTTCGTGCCCGCGGCGTTCGTCGCCACCTCGATGCGCAGCGAGTCCCCGGAACCGATCGCGCCCGTGCTGCCGAGCCAGTAGCGGTACGCGACGCGCGCGCCGCCCGTGAGGTCGAACGCGGGCGACGTCAGGAACGCGGTGCCGCCGTCGACGTCCGAGTTGCCCGCGACGTTGTCCGTGACCCAGCAAGTGCCCGAGCCGTCGGCGTCCGCGGGCGGATCGCCGCGCTGGCCGTTCACGGGCACGCCGCGCTCGAAGCCGCCGTCCGTGAGACCCGTCCCCGCGCTCGCGGTCCAGCCCTGGTCCGTCTGGAAATCGTCCGCGAGGAGCACGACGGTCGTGCCCACCTCGAGCGCGTAGCTCGAAGCTGGCGCGCCCGCCGGGCTCGTCGCGACGCCGCACGCGCTCGTCGTCGCGGCGAAGAAGAACTCCGGCGCGTCGCCGCAGTCGAACGGCGGCAGCCAGGCCTCGTGGACGCCGCCGGAGACCTCGGTCATCGGCAGGGCGACGAAGGCACCCGACGCGTTCGAGCGCACGCGGACCTCGGCGCTCCCAGGCACGAGCGGCGTGAGCGCTTGGAGCCGCACGAGCGTCGGCGTTCCGGCCGGCACGCGCTCCGGCAGCGAGCCGGCGGGGACGATGCCGGCCGCGCAGACTCCGGTCGGCGACGCGAGCGCGCTCTGCAACGCGGCGAGGGTCGAGGCCGTGCCGTTGTTCCCGGTCCCCGGCGACGTCGAGCAGCCGCCGTGCGTGTGGATCCCGATCGCGGTGCCGGTCGCCTCGTGGAGGATGGGCGATCCCGAGTTCCCACCCGTCGTGTCCGTCGCATAGTTCAGCGCCGAGCCGTTCGCGCTCATCCACGTGCCGGTGTTCGTCTGCTGCACCTGGTTCCACGCGGAAGGCGAGCTGTCCGTGCCGTACCCGGTGATGCGGATCACGTCGGTCGCGGAGAACGGCGGCGGCGCGGCCAGCACGTACGTCTGCCCCTGCGCCTGGAACGGCGTGAGCCCAGTCGTCGAGTTGGCGAAGACGCCGAAGTAGCCCCAGTCGTTGCCCACGCCCTGGCCGCCGTTCGTCACCTTGCTCGTGACATCGACGGCGTACTGGTCGCTGGGCGGCGGGTGCTGGAGCGAGCCGCTGGCCGTCGAGAGCGGCACGTTGAACTGGACGACCTGCAGGCCCGTGCCGGCGCAATGCCCGGCGGTGAGGAAGCACTTCGCGCAGTCGTCGATGAGCCACACCGTGCATCCGACGGGGATCACGCGCGCGGCGCGTGGATCGGCGGAGAGCACGCGGTCGTCCGTCGCGCCGCAGATCGTCGCCTCCAGCCCGGTCGCGAGCTCGGCTTGGATCGAAGCGAGTCGGACGCGGCTCGGGCCCGCGCCGGGCGGCGCGACGACCTCGACGAGCACGGATCCGCCGTTGAAGTAGGCGCTCGTCCGCTGCCACTGCTCGAGCGTGCGCGCGTCGAGCACCTGCACGCCGAGGTCCTGGAGCGATGTGATCCGCAACTGCGTCGCGACGCCCGAGAGCGGATCGCCGTCGAGTTGCACGTCACCGAAGTGGAGACGCACCCACGGAGCCGCCGGGACGTCGGCCACGAACCAGGCCGTGACGGCCTCGGTCGTGCCCGGGTTCGCGACCCAGCCCGTGTCGTGGCCGGCGTCGACGGTCTGCTCATGGAGCGCGGCGGTCTGGGCGCTCGCGGTCGCCGCGAGGACGGTCGTCGAGACGAGGGCGGCGAGGCCGGAGAGAGCCGGTCGGAGGGACATGCGCGCGTCGCTTTCGCTGAGGGGAACGGACGGAGAGCCCGTCAATCTACCAGCGACCGCGCAGGCCTGCCGGGGTCCGCGCGCGGTGTAGGGCGCTGATAGGAGATGGCCACCCTCCGAGGGGGTGCGGTCGTAGGACCGCGTAGCGCACTCGACGTGCAAACCCCAGGGAGGACAGCCGTGGCGAAGAGTAGCGCTTCGACAGCGGTCTTGCGTTACGGTCCGCCGGGCTGGCCCCTCGGTGCAACCGCAGCGTTCCGCGTAGAAGCGAGAACGGTGGAGGATGAGTCTGACTCGGTACTCCATCCGCGTCGGCGGCGAGCGCGGGCCGCCCGTTCGCTCAACGGGTCGCGGTCACTCGCTGAACGACGACGCGAGCACCCACGCCGCCCAATCGCGCGGGGGAGCGCGTCGGTCGCGCAACGTCTTCTTCGCGCGCCACAGTGCCTCGCCCGGCGCGAGGCCGCCCTCCCACAGGCCGCGGTAGAAGACGGTCATCAGCTCGCGCGTCGCTTCGTCAGGAACGCGCCACAGCGAAGTCACGCAATGACGCGCGCCGGCCGCGACGAGCGCGCGTTGGAACGACGCGACGCCTTGCCCGGTGACGATTTCCCCTCGCCCCGTGTCGCACGCGGACAAGACCGCGAGCTCGCAACCGCTGAGGTCGAGTGCGCCGAGCTCTTCGGCCGTGAGGGTCGCGTCGGCATCGACGTTGGCGCCGGCGAGTACGAGTTCGCAGCGCACCATCGGCACGAGCGCGCGCACCGAACGCGCGAAATCGGTGGGACGAGCTTCGCCGGTGGCGGTGAGGAGACTGCCCGGAGCTTCGTCTTCGTCGAACGATCCGTGCGTCGCGACGTGCAGCCAGCGCGCAGCCGTCGCGTGCCGAGCGAGCTCTGGCGCACCGGCGTCTCGGCCGCGCAGGACGCGCGCGACTTCGGCATCGCCGTGACGCGTGCGCCAGATCGAAGCGACCGCCTCGATCTCGCGTGCGGTCGCGGGCAGCGCCGACCACCTTGGCGCGACGTCCTTCGGCGGCGTGCCGAACTCGGGATCGCCCACGACGAGCAGCGAACTCGCGAGATTTCTCGCCGCGGGCGCGGGCTCCGTGTCGAACGACCACACCGTGCGCAGGCTTACGTGGTCGCCCAGCAGGTCGCCGCCGTCGCGCGCGTCGGGCAGCGCGTCGAGCGGGAGCGAGAGCAGCGGGCCGTCCGGCGCAACGGCCCAACGCCTCGCGTCGGTCGCGCGCGCGCGAACCGGATCGACGACGAGCGCGCGCACGCGCTCACCCGTCGTTCGCGCCGCATCGCGATCGAAGGGCACGCGCTCGAGCTCCGCCCGCCACGCACGGCACGCGGCGTCGATCGGCGCGAGCGGCCCGAGGTCGATCCACGCGATCGAGCCGGTGGATCGTACGAGGACCGCCGACAGTACTTCCTCGCTCTCGAACTGCCACGGATCGCCGCCGGCATCGCGCACGCGGACGCGCCAGCCGACCGCCGCTTCGTCCGGCGCGAGCCGGCGCACGACGTCAGTGAAGGAGATCGAACGCGGGAGCGAGTGCGCGGTTCCGAGACGAAGGCGTAGAGCGCGCTCGGCCGCGTCGCGCGCCTCGACGGCACGGCTCAATGCTTCCGGTCCCGCGGCACGTGCCGCCCGGACGAGATCCATCTGAGCCTGACGCGCGGATTCACGCAAATCGCGAGCCTCGGCGCCGCCGGCCTCGACCGCGCGCAGTGAACGCGCCGCGGCGACACCGATCCCGCGCGCCGTCTCCCCGAGCTCGAAGGCCAGCGCCTCGGCACCCGGACGCACGGCTGCCAGATCGGGATCGAGCAGCAACTCGAACGCGGTGTCCAACAACGCGCCGGAACTGCGCGCGCTCGCCTCGGCCTCCCGCGGCGAAAGGATCAGAGCGCGCGACGCGAGCATCGCGAGCAGCGCGCGCGCGGCATCGTCCGCACCGGCGCGCGCCTCCGCGTTGCGTTTGCGCGACGCGTCGGTACCGGCGCACTGGAACTCGCAGCCCAGCCGCTCGGGATGATCCGGTGGCAGGACGGCGCGCACCGCCGCGAGCAGTTCCGACTCGACGTCGGCCGCCTCCTCGAGCCTGCGGAGTCCGCGCAACGCCAGAGCGCGGTTGCGCAGGATCGCGCGCGCGAGGGGCTGTGTCGGATCCACCGGACCATCGAGCTGCTCGGTGAGGATCGCGAGCTCGTTCTCCGCCGATTCCGGGTCGTTCTGGATCAAGTCGATCGCTGCGAGGTTCAAGCGCGCTTGCACGATCAACGGGTGGTTCGGCGCGAGCTCCGGCTGCGGCGTGGCGAGGATGCGCGTGATCGTCGCGCGCGCCGCGTCGTTTTCGCCGGCACGCACCTGCGCGATCGCGAAGTTCAGCTCCGCGCTCGCGACCGTCGCGTGATCGGCGGGGTAGTTCGCGCGCGCACTGTCGCGTGCTTCCTCCGCCAGGATGCGCCCGGTCGCGTGGTCGCCTTGCTCGGTCACGATGGCGCTCCGCGCGCCGCGGAGCTGCAGGTCGAGCGAAGTCCCGGCGATGATCTGCGCTCCGCGCGAGCGCGCTTCGTCGACGTAGACACGCGCGCGCTCGAGATCGCCCAAGTAGAACGCGCCGACCGCGAGGTTCGCGCGTAGTTGGGCCAGATCGACTGCGTCCTCGCCCAGGATGAGGGAGCTGCCGCGCAGTGCGGCGTTCCAGCCTTCCATCGCGCCGCGCACGTCGCCGATCGCGAAGAGCAGCGCGCCCAACGTCGATTCCGCGCTCCAACGCGCGCGATCGCTGTGCGCGAGCGTCCGCCGACAGACCGCGACGGTCTCGCGCACCGACTCGATGGCGTCCCCTGCGCGCCCGACTTGTCCCAACGCAGCTCCGTGCTGCAACACTGCGATCAGTCTCCGCCGCGAATCGGGCGGCAGGATGTCGCGTTGAATATCGACGAGGCGCTCGGTCGCCGCGATCACGCCCGGTTGATCGCCCGCGCGGGAGAGCGCCGAGATCGCGTCGATCAGCACGATCTGCAGCGCGTCGCTCACGGCGAGGTGCGGATGCGCCGTCCAACGCGCGGTCAGGGCGCTCAAAGCCTCACGGTGGACGCGCGCCTCGTTGGTCGTCATCCCGGCGATCGCCGCGTCGAGTTCGGCACGCGCCGCGCTCGCGTCGGCGCGGTCGGCCGCGGATTCGGGCAGCTCGACGATCACGAGCCGCGCCGCGCCCGCCGCGTTCTTCGACCGAACGACGAAGCGCGTCGAACGACCGGCTTCGATGGCGGCGTCGATCCAGGGCGCGGGCACACCGCCCGTGTCGTCGTCCTCGGAAAGCTGCGTACCGTGCTCGTCCTGCAGGACGAGCACGGCGTCGAAGTCCGCGCTCTCGACCCAACCGCGCAGGATGCCTCCGCCGTGCGTCGTGTGCTCGATCGTGGCCGAGCCCGCCGCCTCCGCCAGCGTCACCGGCTCGACGATCCGCGACGCGGACTGCAACCCGATCGTCAGCGCGAGCAACCCGCCCGTGAGCATCCGCTTATGGTATCCCGGCCAGAAATCGCGGATGCTGGCTACCCCGTGGAGTCCGCTCCTTCCCTGACCAGCGCGTGGGAAGCTGCGCGGAGCGGGGACGCCGAGGCGCGCGCGGGCCTGGCCCGGCTGGCGCACGAGATCGCCCTGCGCGAACTCTCGGCGCGACGCGCCGCCCCGAGCGAGATCGAGGACCTGGCTCAAGAGAGCGTGCGTTCCTTTCTCGCCTACCTGGGTGGATCGGGCGAGGCTCCCCTGGAGATCCGGGCTTTCCTGAAATGGCGCGCGTTGGGCGTCCTCTCGGATCAGCGCAAGCGCCGTCGCGCCCGAGCCATGGAGATCACCCACGTCGATACGCTCGAGCCCACCGTCGAAGGCGTCGGGCCGATCGCGGCCGCCGTCGCCGAGCAGGTGCGCGGCGCGCTGGCCGACTGCCGCGCGCGCCTCGGCGCGGACATGCGCGAGGCGCTCGCTCTGCGCTACGAGGGCGGGCTCGAGGTCGGCGAGATCGCCGACCGACTGGGCGTGACCCGCAACGCGATCCACGTGCGGACGTTCCGCGCGCTCGCCGCATTGCGCGAGTGTCTCGTGCGCAAGGGCATCGAACCGGAGGACGCCCCGTGAAGCAGCTCGGAGACGACGACATCCTTCTGGCAGCTGCCTTCGTCGACGGCGACCTGCCGGAGCCGCAGCGCGCGCGCTTCGAACTGCGGCTCGCCGCGGAACCGGACTTGGCCGAGCACGTCGAGCACCTGCTGCAGACCGACGAGCTCGTGCGCCGTCACACGCGCCGCGAAGGCGCGGATCGCCGACACTCACGCTTGCGCCTGCTACCGACCCTCGCCGTCGCGGCGGCGGCGATCGCCGCGATCTTCGCTGTGCGGGCGTTCCTCGTCGACGAGCGCCTCTCGGCGCGATCCATCGACGTCGCGCTCGTGCCGAGCTTCGAGTCGGCCCTGGAGTGGATCGCGCGCGATCCCGCGTTGGCTGGGCAACTGCCTCCCGGACTGGACGAGCTGCGCGGCGCGAACGACCCGCCGAACGTCGACGCGCACACGTTTCACGAGGCAGTATCGCGCTCCGAATCCCGTGCGTTCGGCGCGGCGACGCCGGCCGAGACGACCGCCGCGTTCTTCTCGTTGACCGCGCGCGCGCCGGTCGCGAGCACGGTCCTCGTGTTCGGCTTCCCGAAAGAGGGCGCGCCGTTGCGCTACTGGCCCGCGATCGACGACGCGGACGCGTCGCGCATCGCGGCGGGCGATCACGTGCTGCCCGGCGCGAGCTTCCGCCTCGTCGACGATCCGCGCGGCGCCCGCATCGAGTACCAGCGCGGGTTCCTCGTGCCGATCGGCGCCGAGCGTGTCGACGTCGTCATCGCGTCGCGTCCCGCGGTCGCGGCCGTCGACGCCGCGTTGCTCGAGCCCGCCTCGGATGTCGGTACCGAGGTCGACCGCCTGCGCGCAGCCGGGTTCGCGACGGTCGTGTTCATCGTCGACGAACCGTGATCTCGCTGCCGATGTCGGCCCCGGAGATCGCGCCGCCCGAACCGTGCTGCACGAGCACCACCGGCGACTGGTTCCCCGTCGCAGATGGGATGAGAAGGCCGTCCCGTTGAACGAGTCGGGTCGCCTGACGTCGCGTGCCTGAGCGATGCGAGGAGGGCGATCGAGCGACGACGTCGTCAACGAAGAGTTCGATCCCGCTTCGGGCCGGGTCCGCGCGGTGGCAGGGCGCGAGCCTCGGCCACGGCGCGCCCGATCCGCTTCGACCAGCGCGCTTCCCAGGATCGCAGGCGGGCGGAGGCGGGATACGTGGCGACCAGCACCGAGGTCGACCCGGATGCGCAACCGAACAGGAAGACCGCCAAGTCGCGGCGGCGCGGCAGCGTCCAGGATCGGGCGTCGCCGACGGCCAACTGATGCGCCAGGAAATCGACGTGCTGTCGCAACTCCGTGCGCAGCGGACGCCAACGCGGACGATCGAACTGCAGCACGCCGCGCACCTGGTGGAAGATGCGCATCAGGTCCGGATTCTCCGCGAAGAACTCGACGTGGGCGGAAAACGCCGCCGAGGCCGCGTGCTCGAGGTCGCTCTGCCCCGTCAGGCGCGCTTCGATGTGCGTGCGCAGGCCCGCGAATCCTTCGGACACGACGGCCTTGACCAGGTCCTCCTTGCTCCTGAAGTACAGGTAAAGCGTGCCCTTGGCGATGCCCGCCTGCTCGGTGATGTCCTCGACACGCGAGTCGTAAAGACCTTCTTGGCTGAACCACTTGCGCGCGGCCAGGAGCAGTTCGCGGCGCGTCGAGAGACGCTTCTGCTCGCGCCGTCCGACCGCGGGTGGCGCGGATTCGCTCGCGCGCGCCGGGGTCCGCACGTCCGTCCGTCCGATGCGCCCGCTCGATCGTGTCATGGCTCGCAAGGATAGCGCGGGCCGAGTTCGCGCCGTACAGACGGTGTGCACGCCATGTCGGGTTCAGTCCAACTCGAGGTCGCGCAAAGCTGCGAGGCTCTCGGGATTGGCCAGCGACCCCAGGTTCGGCGGCGTCCGTCCGCGCACCGTGTCGCGCACGGCCACCTCGCTGACCTTCCCGCTCTGCGTGCGGGGCGCAGATCGGCGACCTGCACGATGTGGCGCGGCACGTGGCGCGGGCTGCGCCGCTCGTGCAGCGCGCGGCGTGCGCGCGCTCGAGGACGCGCTCGCCCCGATCGCCCGCGACGTCCGCGACGTCCGCGACGTCCCACAACTCGGCCCAGAACGCGGTCGGTTGTACGGCCGACCAGCGGTGCAGCGCGCGGTAGTCGCGCAGGTCTAGCTCGTGACGCCGAGCGCAACGGTCTCGGCGACCGCTTCGCGCAGCTCTTCGAGTCCGCGGACCGGCAGGTACTCCTTGCGCGACGCGTTGGAGCGCAAGGCCTCGACGACCGGCGGCGGCACGGGGAAGGGCGACTGTCCCAGGCCCAGCCGCGCGACGTTGTGTCCCGCGCGGATCATCTGCAGGGACAGCTCGTTGATCGCGACCGTGGCCGAAAGGCCCAGGCCGCGGACGTTCAGGTTCAAGGGCTCGGGTCGCACGTTCAATCCCACTCCACGTGCCCGAAGAGAACAGGCTTGCGCCGCTTCGGCACGCGATCACCCCAGGCGTGGGCCTGACCCGTCTCCTTGATCGCCTTCATCGTCGACTCGAAGAAGAACTCCGTCTCGCCGAAGGCCGGCTTCAGCTGGTCGAGCCAGGTCGCCTGTTCGTCGTACTGCGCGAAGAACGTGCGCCCGACCCAGGCCGGATCCCGACCCTGCTCGAAGGTCAGGACGAAGACCTTCTGGCCCAGGACCTCGGCCACCCCGGAGACCTTGACCTTGCCCGGCGTCGCGCTCATCGAGGGTCCTCGCACCGTGTGCGCCAAGCCGGACACGCGCCGATACGCCACGTTGAAGATGTCGAGCGCTCGAGCCAGCGGCACGTCGAAGTAGTCCTTCGGCCCCGTGTCGCGCTCGATGAACATGTAGTAGGGCACCGCCCCGAGCTGGACCTGGAGACGCCACATGTCCGCCCACGTCGACGCACTGTCGTTGACGTGCCGGATGAGCGGCGCTTGGCAGCGCACGACCGATCCCGTCGCCTGGATGCGCCGCAAGGCCGCCTGCGCCACCGGCGTCTCGAGCTCGCGCGGATGACTGAAGTGCGCCATCAACGCCAGGTGCTTGCCGGCCCCGCGCACTTCCTCGAAGAGCCGCAGCAGATCGTCCGCGTCCTTGTCCGTGACGAAACGCTGAGGCCAGTAAGCCGGCGACTTCGTGCCCAACCGGATGCTGGTGACGTGCGCGAGCTCCGGCGCGAGCAGCGGCTCGATGTAACGGCGCAGCACGGTCGTCTTCATGATCAACGGGTCACCGCCCGTGAACAGGACGCTGCTGACTTCTGGATGTTCCTTCAAGTACCCGACGAGCTTCTCCGTCTCGCGGCTGGCGAACTTCAGCTCGTCGAGCCCGACGAACTGCGGCCAGCGGAAGCAGTATGTGCAGTACGCGTGACACGTCTGCCCTTGGCTCGGGAAGAAGAGCACCGTCTCGCGGTACTTGTGCTGCATGCCCTGAACGGGTTCGCCCGCGAAGGAGGGCACGTTGAGCTCCATCTGGCCCGACGGATGTGGATTGAGCCCGAGCTGGATCACCCGTGCCGCGGCCGCGACCTCTTTCTCGGGAGCCTCCTCGCGCACGAGCTTCACCATGGTCTCGAAGTCCGCGGGCGACAGCATGCCGCGTTGTGGGAAGGTCAGCTGGTAGATCGGATCATCGGGGATCCTGTCCCAGCGGATCAGCTCATCGAGCACATAGCTGTTCACGCGGAACGGAAGGACCGCCGAAACGGCCTTCATCGCTTCGATCTCCTCCGGGGGCAGGGATCGGAGCTGCGGGATGGTGTCGATGTCCTTGCGCGTGTAGGCCCGGAATTGCGCGGGCTGCAGCCGCACCCCTACGCCCGACGGCGCTGCACGCGAGCTGTCTGCTCTACTTCCTCCAACCATGTATCGCCTCCATTCCCATGAAAAAGTGACTGGCTGGTCAGTATAGAGGCTGGCGCCGCCGAGAGCAAGAAGGGCGTCCTGCGGCGAGGAGTCCGTGTCGTCGTGACATGCAGCGTGTGACGCGCACACAGCGCGTGATGGACGAGAACAGCGCATGAGCCCGGTGGAGTTCTCCTCGAGGAAGATGTTTTGCACAGGATCTTGATCTCGACGGGCACTTGCACGCGCTGGCGAATCGACGGTCGTCACCAACCTAGCCTGCTCGCCGCACCCAGCCTCGAGCCCGCCTTCGAGCACAGTGGCGAGGACGTCGCGCCCGTCACCGCTCTCTTGCACGCTCCATCGTGGGTTCGAGGCCGTCGTCGTCACGCGCGCGCGCAACATGGCGGGCGCGTCCGCCGAACGCACGTCGGTCGGTTTCCGAGCCGAAGGGAAACGGGTGGTCAACCGACGCGGCAGGGCTACACTCCCCTTCCTCCCGACCGCCGATCCAACCGCCGAGCAAGCAGGGCTCGGCGACGTGCGGTGCAGTGCAACTGGCCGGGCGACTGGCAGCGTGCTGCGGCAGAGCTCGGAACCAGGTTCTCGGCATGTCGATTCCGTTCGAGCGCGCCGACCGCGCGCTATCTTCGTTCGTTCTCACATCCGTCCCCTTCGCCTTCGTTTTCGCCATCGTCGCTTCCGTCGCTGGCGCCCAGGTGCCCGCGCGTCCGACGCCGAACACGACCTACGGCGTGCACGTCTTCAACGACCAGAACGCGACGGGCCTCACCGCTGCGCAGGTCGATTTCTGCGCGCAGCGCTATGCAGGCACGCAAAAACAGACGCGTGCCGACGCCGACCGCTACCGCGCCGTCAACCCCGACTTCCTCGTGCTGCACTACCGGCTCGGCCAAGGGCTCGGCCATCGCTCGACGAGCGCGCCGTGCAACCCGAACGGCGGACTCGTCACGATCATCGACGGGACGTGGGTGCCCGAGTGGCCCGGTGACGCGGCGGTCGATGAGAACTGGTTCTGGCACCAAAATGGCCTGCGCACGCTGCAGTGTCAGTGGGGTTGGTATCTGGCCGAACTCGACGACACGTCATGGCGCAGCTGGTGGTCGGATCGCGTTCTCGCGCAACTCGAGCACAACGACGCCGACGGACTCTTCGCCGACAGCTTCCTCGTGCCGAATTACATGGGCGGGTTCTCGCCCGCGCTGCCGGCACTGGATCCGACGTTCGAGCTGGCATGGTCGCAAAAGATGGCGCGCTTCATGGATTTCATGCGCGCGCGCTTCGCGAGTCGATACCGATTCCTCCCGAACGTCGGCACATGGCTGACGACGCGCGACCAGACCGACTTCGCGCGCGCCGACGGTGTGTTCATCGAGGGCTTCGGATACGACGCGTGGGAGCAGTACGGCCTCGAGGCGTTCACGACGCAGAGCGACCGACTGCTCGGCCTGATCGTGCAGAACAAGATCGTCATCGGGCAGTCGTACCGGATCGACGCCGCCTGGCAGCGGATGCACACGCTGGCGAACTACTTCCTGATCAAAGGCCGGCACACGTTCCTCAACTTCGAGACCGGCCAAGCGCCCGAGTGGTGGCCCGAGTACGACGTCCCACTGGGCGCTCCTCTCGCGGACGCACCGACGACGACGGCGGGCCTGTTCGATCCGGCGAAGGGCGTGTACACGCGGGCCTACTCGAATGGGCAGGTGTTCCTGAACGCAGGCGCGACGACGCGCTCCTTCGCGCTCGGCGCGACCTACCGTCGCGCGATCCCGGTCGGCGGCGGCAACGTGCCCGCGAGCGGCGTGCTGCCGAGCACGTGGCGCGTCGACACCACGAGCGTCAGCGCGCTGACACTCGCGCCGGGCGAAGGCGCCGTCGTGCTCGTCGACGCGACGCCGTACGAGCTCGTTCCCCCGATCGTCTTCGCCGGGCAACAAGCGACGATGCGCGTGCGCAACGCGACGCCGGGCGCGGTGCAGACGTTCTTCGCGAGCCGCGCTCCGGGCGCGACGCTGTGGCCGGCACTCGGCGTCACGCTCGGGCTCGCGAGCCCGCGCGTGGGCGGTTTCGCGGTCGCCGACGCGCGGGGCCAGGCGAGCTGGACGTTCACGGTCGGGGCCGCGGGGGCGGCGCTCCATTTCCAGGCAGCCGAGATCGGTGGCGCGACGCAGGTGGCGCGAATCCGCGTCCACTGACCCGCCCCGGACACCGCGGGCGTTCCGCGGCGCCGCCTACTCGTCGGGATGGAACGTCCGGATGTGGAACGCGGCGCCACGGTGACGCACGGCAGCGCTCGCGTTCCGGATCGCGAGCAGTTCGGAGTCGGCGCGAGCTCGTGTCGTCATCGAGAGTGCGCATCGTGGTCCGGCCGACTCCCTCCAACGCGGCCAGTCCGCACGGCCGCCCATCTTCCTCCAGAACCCGGTATGCTCGCGCACGGCCTCGCTTCCCCTTACCAGGCGTCGGTTCCACACATGAAACACTGGCTCGCGCTCGTACTCCTCGCTTCGGTCGCACGCGCGGGCGAGGTCTGTCACACGACGTCCTACCCCGCCGCGCAGACGAATTGGTTC
>Ga0105049_10004953_pt1 | contig 15558 bp, 15 predicted proteins | sample MAT06_FD_78087 | JGI IMG/M metagenome (GOLD analysis project Ga0105049, IMG submission 78087) | Freshwater microbial communities from Lake Fryxell liftoff mats and glacier meltwater in Antarctica - MAT-06 | ecosystem: Environmental > Aquatic > Freshwater > Ice > Liftoff microbial mat | place... | reverse complement strand
TGCACACGGGACTCCTGCGCCACATCGTCATCCGCCGCGCCGAGCGGACGAACGAAGTGCTGGTGAACCTGGTCACGTCGGCCGACGCCCCCGAGATCGTCGAGCCCTACGCGCAGGAGCTCGCGGCGCGCGTCCCGGGCATCACCACGATCGTGCAGACCGTGAACTCGCGCGCGGCGACGACGGCGATCGGCGAGCGCGAGCGCACGCTGCTCGGCGCGGGCACCATCACCGAAGAACTGTGCGGTCTGCGCTTCGCGATCTCGGCTGGATCGTTCTTCCAGACGAACACGCTGGCCGCGGAGCGCATGTTCGAGGCCGTGCGCGAGGAAGCCGCGCTCGGACCCGACGGCGTCGCGTGGGACCTATACTGCGGCACGGGGACGATCTCGCTCGTCCTGGCCCGCGGCGCGCGCGCGGTCGTCGGTTTCGAGCTCGTCGCGTCCGCGATCCGCGACGCGCGCGCGAACGCCGAGCGCAACGGCATCGCGAACGTCCGCTTCGTCGAGGGCGACGTGCTGACCGGCTTGTCGGCCACCGCGGACCTGCCCGCGCCGGACGTTTTGGTTCTCGATCCGCCGCGCGCCGGCCTCCACCCGCGCGTCGTGCCGTCGCTCGCGGCCGTGCCCGCGCGCCGGCTCGTCTACGTCTCGTGCAACCCGGCCGCGGCCGCGGTCGACGTCGCCGCGCTCGCCTCGATCGGCTGGCGGCTCGTCCGCGTGCGGCCGTTCGACCAGTTCCCGCAGACGCCGCACGTCGAGAGCGTGCTCACGCTCGAGCGCTCGCCGTGAACGCGTCCGACGAACCCGACGAGGAACGGCCGCCGCGCCAGTGGGGGAGCCGCTGCGAGGAGTGCGCGCACGTCCGCGGCATCCGTTCGGCGAAGGGCTCGGTTTTCCTGATGTGCCGCCTCGGCGTCCTGGATCCGACGTGGCCGAAGTACCCGCCGCAGCCGGTCGTTCATTGTCCGCGCTTCGAGTGCTACGTTCCGCCCCGATGAAGGTCCTGCGTACGGTCCCGGGCAGCCTCCTCGCCGCCGCCCCGAGCCTGCGCGACGAGAACTTCATGCACACCGTCCTCCTCATGTGCGCGCACGGGGACGAGGGCGCGCACGGGCTCGTGATCAACCGACCCTCGCCGATCACGATCGACAAGTTGATGCCGGCGCACGGCCTGCTCGCGCGGCAGCGCAACGTGGTCCACGCCGGCGGTCCGGTCGGGCTCGACACGCTCCAGTTCGTGCACCGCGTGCCCGGTCGCATCGCCGGCGGCGTCGAGCTGTCTTCGGGCATCCACCTGGGCGGAGACATCGATCAACTGGCCCAATTCCTCGAAGAGCGCGGCGATTCCGCGGCCGAGGACGTGCGCTTGATCCTCGGCTACGCCGGTTGGGGCGCGGGCCAGCTCGACGACGAACTCGCCGACGGATCGTGGATCCCGGTCAGCGTGCGACCCGAATGGGTCTTCGCGCCCGACTCGCAGGGGATCTGGCGTCAAGTCGTCCGCTCACTCGGCGGCGCCGCGGCGGGGCTCGAGGACTTGCCGCCCGACGTGAGTTGGAACTGACGCTCCCGAACGTGGGATAGCGACGCGGGCAAAACGCGAGATATTCAGCATCCTCACTGCCATTTCGCTCTTCCAACGCCGAAGGACCGGCGGGCGTCGCGTCGGCGTCCTGGGGCAAGCGATTCGTTTCCCGAAACCACGCGAACTCGAACGTCTGGAGAGGGAATGGAATCTGGCAAGGCTCCCAGCGAGCTGCTCCTCGAATACCTGGTCGAGGAAGGCGCCGTCGAGCGGATCGTCGCCGATGGGATGCGCAACCGGCTCCGCGACACCTGGGTGCCGCTGGGCAAGATCTTGCGCCAGAAGGGCTGGCTGTCGACGGCGCAAGTCGTCGAACTGCTGCGGCTCCAGGCCGGGAACCCGTCGCAACCGATCGGCGAGATCGCGCTCGCGCACGGCTTCTGCACGTCGGCGCAGATCGAGGACGCCCTGCGCATGCAGCGCGATTTGTCTCCGCACGTGCTCGAACTCGTCGCCGAGGCCCAGGTCCTGGCGCCGGAGAAGGTCATGGCGCCGGAGAAGTTCCTGCGCGCGATGGCCCGCTACGCGCGCGCTCTGGAAGCGCGGGCGGCTCCCATGCTGCGCGAACCGTAGATCGGGCGGGCGCCTGAGGACTACTCCACGCGCGCGCGCGCGGCCGACGGGGTTCAGTTCGGCGCGCCGTTCGTGGTCAGTCGCCGCGGCGCGGGCTCCGCGTGTCCTTGCGCGCCGACCTGCGGCAAGCCGGCCAGGTCGAGCACGCGCTCCATGAGGCGCACGCGCTCCTGCATCGCCAGCGACGCGACCGGGATGTAGGGGATGCGGAAGAGCTCGAGGAGCAGCTTCACCATGCCGTCGATGCGCACGACCTCTTCCCACTCGACGCCGGCGCGCACGCCGTCGGCCACGACGAGCTCCTTGTGCGGGCGCAGGAAGAAGACGATGCCGCCACGCACGGACTCGAGGTAGGTCGAGAGCCGCGGGTCCGTCGCGATCTCGCCCAGGATCGTCGCGTGGTGGCCGGCGTAGGCCAGATTGCAGAAAGCGCGGTCCGACACGAACGACCCGGTCTGCTTGAACTCGGCGTCGATCTGGCGCTCGAAGACCTGGCGCTGGTACCGGTCCACGAGGTCAATGTTCGATCGCAGCGCGTCGAGCTGCGCCTCCATCTCGGCCAGCACCCCGCGCGCGACCTCCGAGATCATCGGCAGGCCGTAGTGGTCGCGGACCCAGCGGGCCAGCGTGGTCTTGCCGGTCGCGTGGGCGCCGACGAGGTAGATGCGGACGGCCGGTTGTTCAGTGGGCTGCATGGCGGGGGTGCTCCGGCTCGGAACACTACCCGTAGTGGTGGGTCGCGTCGAGGTGTCGATTCCTGGGACCACCCTCTTCACGAATTGCGGCATGGACCCGGCGGCCCGCCGCTTGCACGATGCCCCCGCCGATCCCCTTGGAGAGCCCCTTTGAGCACGCCGAATCCCGTCCCGACCACCTCCGAAGCTCCGCGCAAGCGCGGCGTCCTGGGCTTCCTCTTCAAGACCACCCTGGGCTGCTTCGCCTTCGCGTTCGGGAGCCTCGTCGTCCTCGTCCTGCTCCTGCCGACGCTCCTGTCGGGCACCGTCGGACGCTGGGCGGTGGCGGGCTTCGACGAGCGCTACCAAGGCCGCCTCGAACTCGGCGCGCTGTCGCTCTCGTGGTTCGGAGACCAGTCGCTGCGCGATTTGCGCTTGCTCGACCCTTCCGGCGCCGAGGTCGCGCGCGCGAGCGCCGTGATGCCGTCCCTGTGGCGAGCACTGACCGGCGGAGGCACGCGGTTCGGAACGATCCGCGTGGACGTCGAGGCCGACCTCGTCCAGGACGATGCGGGCACCACGAACTTGCAGCGCGCGCTCGCGCCGCGCGCGACGGAGCCGACCGACGACGGTGACGCGGGCGCGTCGAGCGCGAAGCCCGACGTCGCGGCGTTCGTGCGCGATCTCGAGGCCGACGTGCGCTTGGACTTGAAGCGCGTGGCCTGGTCCGACGCCATCACGCGGCGCGCCGGTCAACCGTTCGAGGTGCGCGACGGCGTCGTCGAACTCCGGGCGAAGCCCGGGAGCCCGCTCGTCGCGCGTATCACCGGGACCGTCGCGGGCCCGCAACCGGGAACGCTCGAGATCGATGCGCAAGTGCACGGCCCGGTCGATCCGGACGCGCGCTGGCCGCTTGGACGCACGGAGGCGCGCGGCCGCATCGAAGGGTTCTCGACGGCGTTCGTCGACGGGCTCAGCGGTCTGTCGGGCGACCTCGTCGAAGTGCTCGGGCCGACGTTCGCGATGCGCTTCGACGCGCAGGTCGACTCCGCCGAGCAAGGCGTCGCCGACCTCGTAATCGACGGCTCGAGCGCTGATCTTGCGATCCACGCGCAGCTCGCCGGCGGCGAGATCACGGGCGGCGATCAGCCTTTCCTGACGGCGACGATGCCGATGCCGCGCGGGATCCTCGAGCGCGTATTGAGAGCGAAGCTGCCGCCGGACGCGCGCGTGACGCTCGCGGATGCCGGGAAATCGTGGACCGTTCGCATTCCGAAGCTGCGCTTACCGCTGCCCGATCCGGAGGCGCGCGACCTCGCGAGCTTGCGGCCGGCGCTCGAGAAGGCCGAAGTCGACATCGAGGTCGACCTGCCCGGCTCCGCGACGATCTCGACGGACGCGTTGAGCGCGGCGAATCTCACGGCCGGGATCTCCGCGATGAAGCTCACCGCGCGCGCCGCGCCGGGACGTCCGCTGGTCGCGCGCTTCGAGGCCGCGCTCGACGCCGGCGCTCCCGGTCGCGTGCAGGTGGAAGCCACCGTCGCGGAGCCGTTCTCGATGCTCGCCGGCGGTGTGCCGCCGCCGATCGACCTGAACGCGCGGATCGAGGGTCTCTCGACGCTCGCGCTCGGCGAGTTCGCCGGTCAAGGCGCCCGCGTCGCCGCCGCGCTCGGTCCGGTCGCCAGCGTCTCGATCGAAGCGCGGCAGGTGAACCTCGACGGCGGGAACGCACGTATCGTCGTGAAGTCGACGCAGTTCGACGCCAACGTCGCCGCGAAGATCGCGCAGGGCGTGCTGACGATGGACGCCGCGGCGCCGACGATCCTCGCCTGGACTCCGAGTCCGGAGTTCGTGGCCGCGGAGCTCGCGCCGCACTTGCCCCCCGAGTCCTCCGTGCTGCTCACGGGCGCCGTCACGGTCTCGATCCCCGCGCTCTCGATTCCTCTCGGCGATGCGACGAGCGGCGAGATCGCGACTCTCGACGCGATGCTCACAGGGCTCACCGCGCGTGTCGACTTGAAGCTGCCCTCGATCGCGTGGAGCGCCGCCGGTATCAACGCGGGCGCGCCCGCGGAGTTGCGCGAAGCTCAGATCACGTTCGAGGTCGCGGCCGGCGCGCCGCCGGTCGTGCGCGTCGCGGCCGACGTCGCGCTCGATTCGGGCTCCATCGCGCGCCTCGAAGTCGACGCGCGGCCGCTGGAGACGCTGGCTCAACTGCATGCAGGCGCGGCACCCAGCGGCCGGGCCCAAGTGAAGCTCACGGGCCTCGACACGCTGGCGCTCGATCGCGTGTCCGGTCAGGCGGATCGGATCGCGCCGCTGTTCGGGCCAGAGATCGCCCTCGTCGCGGACGTGAACGGTGCGCTACCGAAGTCGGGATCGATCGCCTTCGAAGTGAAGGGCGCCACGGGTCAGGTGGCGATCGCGGGCCGCATCGCCGACGGAAAGTTCGTCGCCACGGCGGAAGAAGGTCTGAGCGCTACCTTCCAGGTGACCCCCGAGCTGCTCGCGTCGAAACTCGGCTCCTCGCTGCCGCCGGGTAGGCGCGTCGAGCTGGCGGAACCAGTTCGCGCCGACGGTTCGACGCCCTCGATCACGATCGCGCTGCGCGACTTCACGACGCCGATCGAAGCGCCCGACGTCGCGCAGCGGCTCGCGGGCACGAGCGCGCAACTCGAGGTCGTGTTGCCCGCGATCGCCTACGCGGACGCGAAGACGGACGCCGCCAGTCGGCGAGTCGTGTTGCGCTCGGCGCGCCTCACCGCTTCGCTCGCGCCGAGCGCGAAGCCCGCCCTGCACTTCGCCGCACAGGTGGAGGACTCGCCGCCGGGCGCGATCGAAGTCGATGTCACGGCGCTCGATTTGCTCGAGAAACTCCAAGGCGAAGGGGCTTGGAAGACCTTCCGGGTTTCCGCGCGCGTCCACGCCGAGAACGTACCCACGGCGCTCGTCGACGCGCTCGCGGGACAGGACGGGCTGCTCGTCGAAGCGCTCGGACCGCGACTCCAGGTCGACGTGCAGGCGCCCGATGTGTCGATGGATCGCGGCGCGTTCTCGGTGCTCGCGGAGGGGGGACAGAACCGCCTCGCCGTCGCGGGGAAGCTCGAGGATGGCAACTTCGTCGTCGAAAGCGCGGACGGACTCGACGCGGACCTCGCCCTCGGTCCGCTCGTCATGGACCGCGTCGTCGGGAAGCTGCTACCGATCCTCGGCAAGGCCAAGTTCCTCGCGAACATCGGCGAATCCCAGCTGACGGAGAGCGCGCGGCTCGCGCCGTTCCTCTTGAACTCGAGCGACGTGCGCTTCGGGCTCGGGAGCGATCTGTCGAAGCTCAACGGCGTCTTCCGGATCGACCTGGGCACGTTGTCCTTCAACGGTCTGCCGGTGCTCGAGCAGCTCGGCATCGCGCTCGACGCGGGTGAGGTGCGGCTGCCCGCGTTCACCGTCCCGATCCAGGACGGGGTCGCGCAGTACCAGAAGCTCCCCATCCGGATCGGCGGACGCGACATCCTCTTCGACGGCACCGTGCGACTCACCACCGGCGAGATGTCGCTCGCGACTCAATTGCCGCTGGCGATGTTCGGCAAGAAGTTCGAGCGCGAGCTGGGCAAGATCCGCGAGTTCGTGCCGCTCGACACGGCGATTCCGATCTTGCTCAGCGGGACGTGGGACAAGCCGCGGCTGGGCTTCCAGGAGGGTTTCCTTCAGGGCCTGCTGAAGAACGCGGCGGCCGGCGCGGCCGGCAAGGGGCTCGGCGATCTGCTCGACGGCCTGCTGGGCGGCAAGAAGAAGAAGGACGGGTGAGCTCGCTCGACGCGCCGCGCAGCAGCGCGACGAGCAGTGGAGAGCGCGGACGCTCGTTGTTCCCCACGCGCGCTCAGAGGGCCGGCAGCGCGCGTCCGACTTTGGCCGAGACGACTTCGACGAGGCGGCCGAGCAACTCGTGCCCGTCCTTCTCGTCGAGCCACACGCTGCGCTCCGCGTTCCAGTCGTAATGCCACGCGCGCGCGCCGGCCGCGAACCACATCTGGTTCGTGGCGGCCTGACGGTTCAGCACGAAGCGCGCGCGGTCGGCGAACTCGAGCGTCACGACGCCATCGGTGCCGGTGGCTTCGACCTCGTCGGGATCGAACTGATCGCCCCAGCGCGCGACGCGCTCGAGCGCGGCGTCGGCGAGGTTCAAGTACGTCTGGCGGTCCATCAGTGCTCGTCCGCGTTCACTCGAGGCCCATCGCCGCCACGCCTTCCTCGTCGAACCCGAGGAGGTGGCCGATTTCGTGGTACAGCGTCGTGCGGATCTGCTCGGAGAGCTCCGCCTCGTCGCCTGACGCGCGTTCGAGGTTGCGCTGGAAGAGGAAGATGCGCGGCGGCAGTTCCGCGGTGGCGTCCGAGCCGGCGTCGAGGCGCGAAATCCCGACGAAGAGCCCGAGCAGGTCGGGCGGCGTACCGGCCGGCTCGGCCAGGTCGACCATCCACTCGGACGGCACCGATTCGACGACGATCTCGGTGTTTTCGAGTGCGTCGCGGAACTCTTGCGGCAACGCTTCGACCGCCGCGGCCGTGATCCGTTCGAAGTCGTCGTGCTCGAAGCGCGGGGGCACGGGCATCCCGTCGGGATCGATCGCGTGCGCTTCGCGCATCAGGAGGTCGGCGCCCGGAAAATCGCCTTGGATCTCGTGCGCGAGCGCGAGGCGCTCGAGCACGCCGACCGTGCGCTCGATGCCCGAGAGCTTCTCGAACACCGTGCGTGCTTCGCCGATGCGCCACTCCGCGAGCAGGAGGCAGCCCTCGGCCCACAACCAATCGGGATGGTCGTCGACGTCGGCCGCTTCGCGCACGCGGTCGAGCGCGGACCGCGCTCCGGACAGGTCGCCGAGTTCGGTGCGCGCGATGCCTTCCGGGATCCAGCGGTCGGGCCAGTCGGGGTCGACGCTCTCGAGCTCGCGCAGCGCCGTCTCCGGATCTCCGGCGTCGATCGCCGTCCAGGCGCGATCGAGCGCCTCGTCCTCCGGGCCCGGCTCCTGCTCGTCCCATCCGCTCCAGGCGGGTTCGCTCGGCGTTTCTTGGTTGCTCACGCGCGGCATTCTCCCTTCCCGGCTGCCTCGCGGCCACAAGGGCATGGAGCGAAGCGCGCCGCGGGCATAACCTCTGCGCCCGACTCGATCCTCGAGCGCCCCCTTCTCACGTGCTCACACTACTCGCGCTCGCCGGCCTCGATCCCGCGGAGACCACGCGGCTGCTCGTGGCCCTGGGCGTCCTGCTCGTCGCGGCGCGCGTCCTGGGCGAGCTGGCGCGCAAGCTGAACCAGCCGTCGGTGTTGGGCGAGCTCGCCGCGGGCGTACTCCTCGGACCGGCGCTGCTCGGCCGCGTGCTGCCCGACGCGCAGACGTGGCTCTTCCCGAGCACGGGACCGACGCAAGTCGTGCTCGAGGGGATCCGCATGCTGGCGGTGACTTTGTTCCTGCTCGTCGCGGGACTCGAAGTCGATTTCTCGCGCGTGCTCAAACAAAGACGGGCGGCTTCGTCGGTCGGGATCCTCGGCATCGCCGCGCCGTTCGGAATCGGGTTCGCTGTCGCGTGGGGTTTCCCGACGCTGGTGGGCTGGTCCGGTCAGGTGCCGCACGGAACGTACGCGCTTTTCTTCGCGACGGCGCTCTCGATCAGCGCGTTGCCCGTCATCGCGAAGACGCTGATCGACCTGCACCTGTACCGGTCGGACTTCGGGATGGTCGTGATCGCGTCGGCGATCTTCAACGACCTCGTCGGTTGGATGGTGTTCGCCGTCATCCTCGGCATGGTCGGCGCGCAGGGAGCGCCCGACGCCTTGCTCGGCGTCGTCGCGTCGATCGTGGCGTTCACCGTGCTGATCCTCACCGTCGGACGCTGGGCGATCCACCGCGTCCTGCCCTGGGTGCAGGCGCACACGTCGTGGCCCAGCGGCGTGCTCGTCTTCGCGATCGCGCTGGCGCTGTTCGGCGGCGCGCTGACCGAGAAGGCCGGGTTGCACGCCATTTTCGGCGCGTTCCTGACCGGCGTGGCGCTGGGCGATTCCTCGCATCTGCGCGAGCGCACGCGCACGACGATCCGCGAGTTCGTGTCGAGCTTCTTCGCGCCGCTCTTCTTCGCCGGCATCGGCGTGGGCATCGATTTCGTGGCCTACTTCGATCCGCTGCTGTGCACCGTCGTGCTGGCGATCGCCTGCGTCGGCAAGATCGGCGGCGCGGCGCTGGGCGCGCGTATCGCCGGCATGGTGCCGCGCGAATCGTGGGCCATCGGGTTCGCGATGAACGCGCGCGGCAGCATGGAGATCGTGCTCGGGCTCACAGCGCTGAAGTACTCGATCATCGACGAGCGGATGTTCGTGGCGCTGGTCGTCATGGCGCTCGTGACGTCCGTGATGAGCGGGCCGTTCATCCAGCGCGTGCTGGGCCGCAGCCGGCCGCGGCGTTTCGCGCGGCTGCTCTCGTCGAAAGCTTTCGTCGAACGCATCGCCGCCGCGGACCGCCGCGGAGCCGTGCGCGAGCTGTCGCAGGTCCTCGCGAACGCATCCGGCCTCGACGTGGTGCTCATCGACGAAGCGGTGTGGGCGCGCGAGAAGCTCGGCACCACGGGGATCGGCGACGGGATCGCGATCCCGCACGCGCGGCTCGCCGGGCTCCCCGCTCCGCTCGTCGCGTTCGGCGTGGCGCCGCAAGGCATCGACTTCGACGCCGCCGACGGCCAGCCCGCGCGGCTCGTGTTCCTGATCCTCACGCCCGCGGAGCAACCCGGCGCGCAGCTCGAGATCCTGGCCGACATCAGCCGCACGCTGAAGGACCCGGACGTGCGCGCGAAGCTGATCGAAGTCACGAACTGGACCGAGCTGCTCGCCGCGCTGCGCGCCGACGTGGATGCGCGGTGACGAAACCCCGTACGGAGTCAGGTGAGTTCGTGCAGGGTTCGTCGCCGGGTCGTCGGCAACGCCGTGCACGCGGGCGAACCCTGCACGAACTCACCTGACTCCGTACGGGGTTTCGTCAACGCGGCCGGCTCTTCGACGCGTTGGCCGCGATCGCGGCCTTCGTCGCCGCCCACGAGCAGATGCGGCACGTGCTCATGTCGTGGCGCAGCGCGGGGCAGTGCTCGCGGCCGAAGAGGATGATCTTGAGGTGCAGCGGGATCCACGCGTCGCGCGGGAACACGGCCTTCAAGTCGCGCTCCGTCTGCTCGACCGTGGTGCCGTCGGAGAGGCCCCAGCGCTCCGCGAGGCGGTGGATGTGTGTGTCGACGGCGAACGCGGGCACGCCGAACGCTTGCGCCATCACCACGCTGGCCGTCTTGTGTCCGACGCCTGGCAGCGCCTCGAGCTCCTCGAACGTGCGCGGAACGGCTCCGCCGTGGCGCTCGACGATCAGCTTCGAGAGCGCCGACACGTTGCGCGCTTTCGCCGGCGCGAGGCCGCAGGTCTTGATGCAGTCGTGGATCTCGAGGATCGCGAGCTTCGCCATCGCGGCCGCGTCCGGCCCGCGCGCGAACAGCGCCGGCGTGACCATGTTCACGCGCGCGTCCGTCGTCTGCGCCGAGAGCACGACGGCGACGAGTAGGGTGTAGGGATCGCGGTGATCGAGCGGGATCGGCGGATCCGGATACAACTCGTCGAGGATCGCGCGGATCCTCTCGGCCTTCTCCGCGCGCTTCATGGGCGTAGGATACGCGCGCCATGGACACCGCGGAGCAGATCGAAGACTTCCTGCGCGGCCGCGTTTTCGCCGTCGTCGGCGCGACGACGGTGCGCGCGAAGTACGGGAACAAGGTGCTGCGCTGTTATCTGCAGAACGGCCGCCGCGCGTTCCCGATCCATCCGCGCGAGGCCGAGGTCGAAGGGCTGAAGACGTACCCCGACCTGCTCTCGCTCCCCGAGCCCGTGCACGGCGTCTCGATCATCACACCGCCAGCGATCACGGAGCGCATCGTCGAGGACGCCGCCGCCGCGGGGATCACGCGTCTGTGGATGCAGCCCGGCGCGGAGAGCCCACGCGCGATCCAGCGCGCGCGCGAGCTCGGGATGTCCGTCATCGCCGACGGTCCGTGCCTGCTCGTCGCGCTCGGATTCCGCGACCGCTGACGAATCGACCACGTCACCAGCGGACGACGGTCACCTGTCCGGGCACGAGCGCGAGCGGGCGCGACACCTCGGGGACGTCGTCGCCGCTGAGGACGATCATCCGCGCTGCTTCCGAGACCGCGAACAGAGGGCTGACGCCCTCGGCGATCTCGACCTGGCTCGAGCGGGCCCACGAGCCCGAGCGGAACTGCATCAGCTGCAGCGATTCGCCGGTCGCGCCGCGGACTTGGAGCCAGCGGAGGCCCGAGTCGGTCGGCACGTTCTCGACGCGCGCGTGACAGCGCCGCGCGGCGACGATCCGCACCGGCACGCCCGCCGGATGCTCGGCGAGGTCGCGCGAAACCGGCAGGATCGCGTCGCCCCCGGCGTCGATCGAGACATTGCGCCGCGGGACGCGCTTCATCGCGAAGCGGCCCTCGGCGTCGGTCGTCACCGGATCCGAATGCTCGGTCGTGAAGCCCCAGCTCGTGCGCATCACGACGAGCGCAGCGCGGATCTCGACGCCCGGAATGGGCGTGCCGTCGGCCGCGACGACGACGCCCTCGAGCGTCTCGAAGAACGCGTCGGCGGGCACGACGAGCCGCACGTTGCGCGAGCCCGCGGCGATCGGCTCGGACTCGACGCTCGCGAGCTCGGTCGAGGAGTGCGCCTGCAGCCGGTACGCGCGCTCCTGCAGGCCGTCGAGCCGGAACGCGCCGTCGGCGCCCGTCGACGTCGCGAGCACGCCGTCGTGCGCGACGGACTCCGCGCTCTCGGGCGGAATCGTGCTCTCGACGAGGACGACCGGGTCGAGCGGCTGCACGATCCAGCCCGCCATCGGCCGACCTTCGTGATCGACGACGCGACCTTCGATCGCGAGCGGCGGGCCGCCGAGCACGAGCCGTTGGAACGGGATCGCGCCAGGGGACGCGCGGACTTTCGCCTGGAAGCCGGGGACGACCGCGGCCTGGTAGCCGCGCTCGATCGCGACGAGCGTGTGGTCCTCGAGGTTCCCGACGTCGATCGGCATCTTGAACCGACCCTGCTCGTCGAGACCGCAGGCTTCGCCGCCGAAGCGTACGAAACCCTTCGTGCTCGGAGTGCCGTCGGCGTGCACGACGACGCCTTCGACGAACAGCGAGGTCGTCTCGCCGGGCTTCGCGAGCGTCAGCACGAGGTCCGACCGCTGCTCGCGCGGCGCGGCAACGCTCGTCGCGACGAAGCCGTCCTTCTCGGCGACGAGGCGAGCGAGCGCCGCGTCCGGCGTCCTGAGCTCGAACGAACCGTCGGCGTGCGATTCCGTCCGCGCCGTGCGCATTCCGTGCGCGCGGTCGAGCGCGATCGGGAAGGGCGCGACGACCGACCACGGCAGTTCGATACGCACCGTGGCGCTCCCGACCGCGGCGCCGTCGGCGTCGACGACGCGTCCGGAGATCGCGAAGCTCGGCGCGACGATGACGAGCATTTCCGTGCCGAACGCCCGCGGTAGGGGCTCGGTGTCGCACAGCGTGAACCAACGCGGGTCAACGACCTCGAGGTCTTCGGCTCCGGGCTTCGCGGTGTCGAACGACCCGTCGGCCGCGGTCAGCGCCTGGAACTTCGGACCAGGGTTCGCGACGGGTGTGACGGCGACGCCCGCGACAGGCGCGCCGTGGAGATCGAGCACGCGGCCGATCGCGCGCTTCGCCGACGTCGTCGCGGCGAGCTCGGACTCGCGCGGCTCGAGAGGCTCTTCGACGCGTATGCGAACGTGCTCGAACGCTTCGTCCGTCGCGTCGTCGAGCACGAGCGGCGCAGGCGTTGCGCGTTCGACCATGTCGGCACCGGGGATCGCGGCAGCCTGCACGCCGAAGTCGCGCGCGACCTCCGCGTTGCGCGAGCGGAAGAGAACGAGCAGCGCGACGAGCGCCACGAGGCCGATCGCGCCGAACGCGCCGAGGACGACGGTCAGGCGGCGCGTCACGGCGCGCTCTCCGCGACCGCCACCGCCGCCGCGATCCCCGCGTCATGCGTGATCGCGACGTGGATCGACGCGATGCCCTTCGCTCGCGCGATCTCGGCCGAGCGGCCGTGCAACACACACTTCGGCGCGGATCCGCGCTCGCGCACGACCTCGATGTCGACCCAGCGCACGCCGCGCGCCCAACCGGTCCCGAGCACCTTCATCACCGCCTCCTTCACCGCGAAGCGACCCGCGTAGCTCTGAAAACGCTCCTTCTTCGCCTCACAGTACGCGCGCTCAGCCTTCGTGAAGAGCCGCGCGAGCAGCCTGTCCCCGCGCCGCGCGTACGCCGCCTCGAGCCGGTCGATCCGCGTCAGATCCAGGCCTACCGCGACGACCGCCACGGGTCACTTCCTGTGCAAGAGGTTCCGGAGCGCCGGTTCCAGCTCGGGGAACTGGAACGCGAAGCCGCTCGCGAGCGTGCGTTCGGGCACCGTGCGCTGACTGTCCGTCAACACGTTCGCGACCTCGCCGAGCGCGATGCGCAGCGCGAACGGCGGCACGGGCAGGAACGCCGGCCGCGACAGCACGCGCCCGAACGTCGCCGCGTATTCCTTGTTGCGCACGATGCCCGGCGCCGCGCCGTTCAGCGCGCCGGACACGTGCTCGCCGTTCAGCGCGTGGATCATCAACGAAGCGAGGTCGTTCACGTGGATCCACGGGAACCAGGCTTTTCCGCTGCCGAACGGACCGCCGAGGCCGAGCTTGAAGATCGGCGTCATCTGCTTGAGCGCGCCGCCGTGGCTGCCGAGCACGAGCCCGATGCGCACGGTCGCGACCCGCACGTCGAATTGGCTCGCGCGGTTCGCTTCGGCTTCCCAGTCGACGCACATGCGGCTCAGGAATCCGTCGGCCGGCGTCGCGCCCTCGGGCAGGAGCTCTTCGCCACGATCGCCGTAGAAGCCGACCGCCGACGCGGACACGAGCACGCGCGGACGCTTCGAGGCCGCCGCGATCGCGTCGACGAGCCGACGCGTGAGATCGACGCGGCTCGCGCGCAGCTCGGCCTTGTACGCGTCGTTCCAGCGGCGATCGAGGATGCCCGCGCCGGCCAGGTTCACGACCGCGTCGAACTTCGCGACGTCGACTGGCCACGCGGCGTAGGCCATGCCCGCGCGCGCGCTGCGGAAACGTTCGGGGTTGCGCGTCAGGACCGTGACGCGGTCACTGCGGGCGCAGAGCAGGTTGACCAGGATGTTCCCGACGAACCCGGTGCCGCCCGTGACGAGGACGTTCACGAGACGGCCTCGACGGCGAGGAGCGCGTCACCACGACGCACGTCCGCGCCGTCGGAGGCGAGCACGATCAGCACGCGCGCTTCCTTGGGCAACCCGTTCTGCGCGCGGTAGGTCGCGTGGCTGAAGGTCTTCATGACCTCGAGCAGGCCCACCGGAGATCCGTCCTTCACGAGCGCGCCAGCGGTGACGAACGCCGGTTCACCCGGAGCGGGCCGGTGCCAGAATCGCCCGCTCGTCGTCGCGCGCAGCACGAGGCGGCCGTCGACCGACGCGTTGGCGGCCGAAGTCGGCACCTGCGTGTCGCGCGCGGCGCCGCGGATCTCTTCGAGCTCGATCACGAGGTCACCGTACCCGAGCGGATGGTGCGCGCGCTCTGGAACCTCGCTGGCGACGCGCCCTTCGACTCCGTCGGGTACGACGAGGCGCCGCCGGACGCCGAGCTGGGTCAGGCTGCCGACGACAGCGCCGCCCGCGACGAGCGCGCCGTGCTCGAGTGCGGACGTGTAGAGCCCCACGTCGGGGGATAGGAGGCGCACGCGTGTCCCATCGCGTTCGACCCGGAGCTCCAGTGCGTCGTGCATCGCGTGGTGACCGTCGCCCCTTACTCGAACTGCTCGGCGCGGATCTGGGCGCGGCGCTCATCGGCCTGGCGCAGTTCCTCGTCCGTGATCTCGCGGAAGCTGGGCGTCCAGCGACCGTCCTCGAGCTTCAGGTCGGACACGTACGAGCGTCCGGCGCGCACGTCGATCTCGACGTTCGTCTCGCCCGTCGGGCCGGGCGCGCCCTGGTCCGTGATGCGGTAGAGCACGGTCAGCGTGTGACGGCCGGGCGTGAGCTCGACCGACACAGGGTAGCCCTTGCCCCAGCCGCGGAACGTGTTCACGCCGTCGATCGCGAGGATCGACATGTCGCGCTCGACGCCGAACATGACCTTCGTCTCGGCTAGGCCGTAGACGACGGCCTTGTTCTCGGCCGGGACGTCGAGCTTGAGCTTGTCGTTCTGCGTGACGCACGCGCTCGCGCCGAACAGGGTCAGTGCCAGAGCCACGATGCCAAGAGTCTTCATGATGCTTCCCCCCGAATCCTTGCGTGTCAGAGCCTGTGAGGAATTCACAGGCGATGCGACGCGATGCGTCGCCACTTGTAGCTGAGAGGCCGTAGGCTGAAGTTTCTCACGGCCTCTCAGTGTCCGACCGAACCGTCGAGCGCCGCGAGGTCGTGCAACGACCAGATGCGCGGGTTCTTCACGGTCCGGTAGCCGATTGCCTGATAGCTCGCCTCGGCGAACAACGAGAGCCAGTCGCGCAGCTCGTGGAGCGGGACGATCTCGTCCGTGTCCATCTGAGCCGCGGCTTTGTACGGGTCCATGTCGCCTTCGATGCGCGCTTCCGTGTCGCGCAT
>Ga0105049_10004952_pt1 | contig 15559 bp, 9 predicted proteins | sample MAT06_FD_78087 | JGI IMG/M metagenome (GOLD analysis project Ga0105049, IMG submission 78087) | Freshwater microbial communities from Lake Fryxell liftoff mats and glacier meltwater in Antarctica - MAT-06 | ecosystem: Environmental > Aquatic > Freshwater > Ice > Liftoff microbial mat | place... | reverse complement strand
CCCCCACCAACGACGACTTCTCGGAGGATGTGGTCATCGGCGATGCAGGTGACAAGTTTGTCGCCGAAAGAGTCGCGGCGGGCACAGGCCCGACGGCGATCACCGTGGACTTCTACGGCCCCACTAACCTCGATATCCTGCTGGATAACAACGTCACGCCCAACGGCTTGCCGGACATCAACCGCACGTTCACGATCTCGGGCTCCATCGGCGACCATCCCGACAACGACACCAACTTCTTCCGATTCGCTGGCGACACCGACCTCTACAGCATTACCCTCACAGCCGGTCAGATCATCCGCTTCGGCGCCATGCAGGGCTCGGCCCAACTCGCCCAGCAACTGCTCATAAGCCCGACGGGTGTGGTCGTCAACCGCTTCACCGAAGACGGCTCTGCGATCCCACTGCCCGCTCCCGCGGGAGAGGCGCTCGACGCCACCTTCGCCGTCGAGTACCTCATCAAGCAGACCGGAACCTTCTTCATCTCGATCACCAACGACCCTGCTGGCGTGGCAGCCCCGGGTGCTCTGCCCCCCTCGGCACCCGTCCCGGGCGGTGTGGGCGACTACAACTTCACGCTTGAAGTCTTCGACGATGGAGATTCGGGCTTCACGTCCGACACCGATTCCGGCGACGGTCAGAACGTCGTCGATGCGCCCCCGGCGACGCAGTTCGCGGGCAACGACGGGATCTTCGGGACCGCCGACGATCTTTCATCCATCCCCATCGGTCGCTTCACCTTTACGCTCAACCGCGGGGCGGACGGCCAGCCCAACACGGCCGACGACGTGGTTTCAGGCACCAACGGATCCAACATCACGGTCATCCGGTCCGCCGACGGCCGCATCACGCGGAGCATCAATTCCTCCATCGGCCCGGCGGGGCACTCGGGTGTCCCGGGTGATTTCACGGCCGATGTTGATATCTTCCACCTCAACAACCGGCAGCCCATCGCCGCAGGCACGCGAATGACCATCACGGTCAAACTCTCCCAAACCGGATCCGACCTGGGTTCGGCCTCGCCCGTCACGCTCACCGATGAGCGCGGCAGTGTTCAGTTCGGGCTCTTCGATACCACCAATTCCGTGAGCGTAGACGACGGCCTCATGGTCTTCAGCCCCACCGACTTCAAGCCCAACGCGGGCACGCCCAACACCCTCATCGCCGATAACGGCCAGACCCGCTACGGCTTCGATCAGAACGGCGACTTCTTCATCACCTTCCTCGTCCCATCCCGCATCGAGGGCACGGGCAACGGCACCTTCGCGGTCTATCTCCAAGGTGTTTACAACGCCGACTACACCATCGAGGTCGTGACCGACGGCTCCGCAGTCGCCGTTAAGTCCACCCAGTATGTCCTGATCGAAACCGAGGGCGGTTCGGTCGATTGGCTCCAGGCCGGCGGGTTTGCCACCTCGCTCCTCCCCTACACCGCCAGCGTTCTGGGCTTCAACGGCTCGTTGCCCAATGGTCAGACGGCCGATGCCTACGTCTCGTCGCAACTCGTGTCCGCCCTCAACACGCTCTACGCGAACGCGGGCATCGACATCGTCTTCTCCGTTAATCCCGGCGACTTTGAGTTCCAGGAGTTCTCGACCGTTTTCCTGACTTCCGGCGTCGATCCGCTGGTCCCCCTGTTCGATGCCTTCGCGTCCTTCGGCTTCGACTTCTTCTCGAACAACTTCTTCTCCACCCAGCCCTACGGCTTCAGCGAGCACTCCGACCCCTTCAACGCCGACCTCGGCGACGAGGCGGTCGTCTTCCTCCCGTCCTTCGGTCTGCTCGGCCTGTCGCCCGGCCAGACGGATGTCGACCTCTTTGTCCAGTCGCTCACCGGCGCGGTGGCCCGCCGCGTTGGCGAGCTCGTGGGGCTCCGCATCACAAACCCCACCGCAGCTGGCGCCATCTCCGATCCGCAGGCCGCGAACTCGGTCGCTGCCCAGCCCGGTCCCGGCGGGGCCTACGCCCTCCCCAACATCGCACGCGACCTCTCCGACCCCTACGACTCCATCGAACGCACCAACTTCTTCCTGGGTCGCCAGAACGCTGTCAGCCTGCTCGACCGCTACTTCAACTAACCGATTGACCTCACATCCTCGCTCCACCCGCGGCCCGGTTCACCAACCGGGCCGCTTTGTTTCTTCCCGCCGCCCACTGTGATAACCTGACCCCTCGTGGCCCCGCTCATACTCGAACCCATCACCGCCGAGGCCGGATCGGCCGTCACGATCGACCCGTCAGAGTCGCCCAGGGTGTTGGGTCGGAGTTCGCAATGCGACATCGTCCTTCCTGACCCGGCCGGCGTCGTGTCGCGCCGGCACTGCGAGGTAAGGTCGGTCGTTGATCGCTGGGAAATCCGGGATCTTGCCAGCCGACACGGGACGCTCCTGAGCGGGATCCCGTTGGTCAAAGATGAGTGGACGCGACTGGCGGATGGGGCGAACCTCAAGATCGGGGCTTCGGTGTTTCGGGTACGGATCGGCCTTTCGGCGTTCGCGACGCTCGTGCGGACGATGGACGATCGGGGCTCGGCTTCGTTCACGATCAAGAAAGTCGTGTCGCCCCCCGCCCCAGACTCGGCCCGTCGCCTGGAGTTGCTGATGATGGCCGCGGCCAGCATCGGGGCCGCCGCTTCGGACGAAGAGATCGGTGAACTTGCGGCCCGGGCGTTGCTCGATGGCACGGCGTATGGCCGGGTATCGGTGCTCCGGCGGGCGGCCGCTTTGGGTGCGAATGTTGAAGTGCTGGCCACGCGGACGCGCCCGGGCAGCGCACCGCCGGGCGGCTTCAGCCGCAGTCTGCTGGAGGCCGCGTCGGAAGGTCAGACGGTGGCCTTGGGCGGTGGTGATGCGGCCAAGTTTGGCGTCAGCGTCATGAACTTGGGTATCGGGTTTGCGATTTGCTCACCCATCACCATCGATGGCGTGGTGGATTCGTTCGTGTACGCCGATACCCGGACCGACCCCGGTGGGCTGGATGGAGCAGGTGGGGGCGGAGTGGGCGATGCAGCGACGCCTGAAGTGGTCTCGCTGTGCGAAACGCTGGCGACCCTGTGCGGCCTGGCCTTCGCAGATCGGCACCGCAGGAGTTTGCACGCGGAACGCAAACGGCGCGACGATGAACTGAACGCAGCGCGCGAGATGCAGGCCATCATCATGCCACCGGAATCCGGCGGGATCGCAGGGCTTTCCTACGCCATGCGGTGTGTACCCGGCCGCTTCGTGGCCGGGGACATGTTCGATTTTGTAGTTATTGATGACCATCGGGCAGCGCTCTATCTGGGCGATGTTGTGGGCAAGGGAATCGCCGCCGGGCTTGTGATGGCGAACGTCCAGGGTCACCTCTCCCGACTGTTGCGCATGGGGACCGACGTGAGCAACGTGGTGACCGAAGTCTCAATTCTGGTGAACAGATATTCTGAGCGGTTCGTGGAGGAGCGCAACGGAACAGCAATCTTCTTGTCGCTATTCGCGGCGGTGTTTGACGTACGGGCGCGAAGCATCCGGTTCACGGACGCCGGGCACGGATTGTGGGTCGTCCGGCGCAGCGATGGAACAAGCGACCAGCCCGCCGCTGCGGGCGGCGTTCCGGTGGGGCTGATCGCCGGTACCACGTATGTCACGGAGGAACTGACTCTCGCGGCGGGTGAGCGGTTCGTCGTGTTCAGCGATGGCGTTCGGGAACAACGTTCGGTCGAGAACACCGAGTTTGGGGCCACGCGCACGGCGGAAGCGTTGGCCACGAGTTCCTCGCCCGGGCACGATGCGGCTGCCATCATCAACGCCCTCGCGCGGTTTGTCGGGACACCGGTCCTGGCCCGCGGGGAAAGCCCGTTCGCCGACGACGTGACGGTGGCCTCGGTGGAGTTCTCGTAACGCCAGTTCTCGGAGCGCTGCGCCGAGGCCCCCGGGATCGCCTGGCACGGGCTTGACGTGGTTCGTATGCTGGTGACCATGCGACAGATGAATGTTCTTGTGTTCACATCCGCTGCCCTGCTTGTCGGGTGTGTTTCCGACCGCCCGACCAAGAGCGTGGACGTTGACCCGGGTATGACGCTGGCTTCGGGCAACCCTTTTGCGCCCACGACGCTGCGGGTGCACCCGCTGACTCAGTTGGAGTTGAGCGCTCGAAAGCCCGATGGGACACCCGACCCGATGCCGCGGATTGTGCTGCATGTTGAGATGAAGGACGCGTATGGCGACACGGTGAAGGCGCTGGGGACTCTGCGGGCCGAGTTGTACGCCCCGGGCACGGGCGGCAGCGGCGTGGGCTCGACGGGCATGGAGGTGCGGATTGCGGATTGGGAGCAGCCGGCCCTGCGCGACGCGGCGCAAAACGCTCGAAGGTTTGACCAGGCGACCCGGACCTACCGCATCCAGTTGGGCGGCACCGCCAAACTGGCGGAGTGGTCGAAATCGGCGACGGACGGGCCCGCGGGTTGGCTGAAGTTGAAGGTGATGTTCGCAACGCTCGGTGCGAGTGGGGAACCCGTCACGCTGGTGGATGAGTTCGTGTTGCAGCGCTGATCCCGCATCCATCAACCCAGCACTCCCGCACCACAAAAGGAAACCATCAAATGACCCCCACGACTCCTGTCCCGATGAACGACCCCATCCGCGATGTGATCCGTAACGCGTACGCCGAGATCGCGAAGTCCGGCGAATGGCTCGGCCGCGAAGGTCAGACCACCTTGCAAGCCGCAACCGGCTCTGTTCAGCCCGGGTGTTGCGCCCCCTCGAGCACCGGCGGCGGCTGCTGCGGACCCACGACACTCACTCCCGCGGCTATCGCATCCGCAATCGGATACTCCGAGGCCGATCTCAAGACGGTGCCCCAAGGGGCGAACATGGGGCTTTCGTGCGGCAACCCAATGGCAATCGCAAAACTCACGCCCGGCAATGTCGTGGTAGATCTCGGATCCGGTGGCGGCTTTGACTGCTTCGTGGCGGGCCCGCGTGTGGGTGCGTCCGGCCGCGCAATCGGCGTCGATATGACGGCGGCGATGCTCTCGAAGGCCCGCGCAAACCTGTCGGCGTATCGGGCGGCGAGCGGGCTCGACAACGTCGAGTTCCGCCTCGGTGAGATCGAGAACCTGCCCGTGGCGGACGGCGTGGCCGATGTCGTGATCTCCAACTGCGTCATCAACCTCTCTCCGGAGAAGCCGCGCGTGTATCGCGAGATCATGCGGATCCTCAAGCCCGGCGGCACAATGGCCGTCTCCGACCTTGTGCTGCTCCGCCCGCTCCCCGAAGCGACAAAGGCCGACTTTGAGGCCCTCGTCGGCTGCATCGCTGGCGCTTCACTCGTCTCCGAACTGAAGGCCGACCTTTTGGCTGCGGGCTTCATCGATGTGGTGCTGACGCCTAAGCCGGGGTACGTCGATGCGATGGTCTCGTCCGAGGACCCGCTCTACCGCCGCATGCTCGGCACGCTCCCGAGCGGAACCACCGTCGCCGACTTTGTCACCAGCCTCGACATCGTGGCCGCAAAGCCCGCCAAGCCGCAACGCTGTTGCGGCTGATCCATCGCTCCCCAATACGCCAATGAAAAACGCCCCGGTCGCGATTTCGCGGCCGGGGCGTTGTGTTGTTGCAGTTCAACGTTCCCCCTATAGGGAAACGTTCCGAAGCCGGGGCTTAGCAGCCCGCTTCGAAGCGACCGAAGAAGAGGGTGACGTCGTCAGAGTCGACGTCGCCGTCGCCGTCCTGCTCGGCATCCTGGCTGCCGCTCTCGAAGCCAGCGAAGAAGATGACGATGTCGTCGGAGTCGACGTCGCCGTCGCAATCCAGATCACCGCCGCAGACGCCGGTGGAACCGAAGAGGAGGTCAACGTCCTCGACATCGAGAGCGCCGTCGCCGTTGAGATCGCCGGAGGCGAAGCCGCCCGCGGTGTTGGTGCCGATCCCGCTCAGGATGGTGCCGCGCTCGGTGCACGAGACGGTGCCGTCGAGGTTGAGATCGCCGTAGAACGTGCCGAGGATGCCAGTCACGAACTCGGTGACGTCGGCCTGATTGACGACGAGGTTGCCGGTGATGTCGCCGGAAAGGTCGAAGCCCGACGCTTCGGCCAGGTTGCTCCAGTTGGCTTGGCCGTCGTTGACCTTGTCGTTGTTACGGAACTGGGCGAAGATGTAGTTGAGGTCGGCGGAGTCGATGCGGTTGTCGTCGGCATCAGCGGCGCCGTTGTTGCGGTCCGCTCCGATGGGCGCGAAGCCGGGGGTCACTTGGCCGCCGGAGTTGGAGATGTCGCCGCGGCTGTCGCCCGCGTTATAGGTGGTGCCGGTGCTCTTCGTGGTGCCGAAGAAGTTGAGCACGCCGGTGACGGTGTTCGAAGCGTTGTCGACGGCGATGAAGCCCTGCTTGCGGTCGAGGTTGCCGGAGACGAGGGCCAAGCCGTCGGCCCAGTAGCGGATGTCGGCCTTGTTGAAGTTGCCGTTGCTGTCGAAATCACCGAGGAGTTCGATGACCGCTGTGTTTCCGGCCGGGGCCGCCCACACGGGGCCGCCGTTACGGCTGTGCCAGCCGCGGAGCATGTTGGTGGCGTCGCCGAGGGTTCGCGACCCGTTGCCGTCAAAGTCACCGACGATCTTGTTGGCGAGGGTGATGTCGCCGCCGTAGGTGACGTTGGCGCCAGCCTGGTTGATGTAGTTGTTGCCGTTGGCGACGCCGTCGGTGTAGACAACGCCGGTGGTGCGGGTAGGGACCCGGCCGAGGCGAGTGGTGTTCTGCGTCGCGAACACAGCGTTGAAGTGCACGTTCGTGCCGGTGGAGAGGATGTAGGACTTCACGCGGGCGTTGAAGACCGGGTTGGCTTGAAGTTGCGTGTAGTCGGCTTCGAGGTGATCGAACTCGAGAGCGGCCAGCGACAGGAACTGGCTGGCGGCGTACTCGCCGGGCATGAAGGTGTTCTCGGGAGAGGCCGGGACGCTCACGAACGCCGCGAGCGAGCGGCTGATGTTGTTGAGGTATCCCGCGCCGAAGGAATTGGCCATGGCGGTGTTGGTGGTCGTCAGACCGGCCTCGGCGTTGGTGGCGTTATAGACGCCGTTGTTGTTGAGATCGGTGTAGGTTTCGCCGGAGTCATAGACGCCGTTGTTGTTGGCGTCGGCGAACGGATCGAACGCGCCCGCCCATCCGAGGCCGCCGAGTGCGGCGGCGTTGGCGCGGGGGTCGCCGAGGGTGGCCAGCACGGCCTCGCCGCCGATGACCCAGCCCGAGGCGTTGTTGTTCAGGAGATTCTGGATGGTCGGGCGGACGAACGTGGTTCCGCCGTAGAGGTCGTTCTTGGTATCGAGGATGTCCAGGGCGCTGTTGCCAGCGCCGTTCTGGACGAGCCAAGAACCCGAGCCCGATCCGGTGACGCCGCGCTCGGTGCCGATGTAGCCAACACCCAGGCGGGTGTTGCGCAGCGTGGCTTCCATGTTGCCGTTGGAGCCCTTGTTGGTGGGGATGAAGTTGGCGCCGACGAGGTTCTGGCCGGAAGAGTTGGAGAGGGCGCCGATGTTCTCACCGTTGCCGAAAGAAGGATCAACACCCGTGCCGTTGTTGAAGGCGTTGCGGGTGCCCGAACCCACGTCACGGGTGATGGCCATGAGGTTCTCGCCGCTGGCGGCGCGGCCGGTGACGAACAGGTGCTGGAGACCCGTCATCGTGACTTCCGTCCAGCCCGTTCCATAGTTGGTGACGGGGGCGATCGGCGCGAAAAGGAGAGCGGTGTCGAAGATCGTGTTTACGTTGGGCGTATCGCGGCCGCCGTCTTGATCAGAGTCCACGAAAGCCTCGCCCACGTCGTACGAGCCGTTGTTGTTGGAGTCGGTGTAGGACTCAAACAGGTTGCGGTTGAGGAGGTCGAGAAGACGGTTGTCGAGGTTCGCGCCCGAGATGGTGCCCTGCTTGTTGACGCTCCGGCGGGGATTGAACCCGTAGCCAGCCTCGGCAGGTGCGCGATCAAAGGCCGGGGTACCTACCTTGCGAGCGGCGAGGAAGGTCGCGACGTCGAGCGGCGAAACATCGATGCGGATTCCGCCGGTGGACGCGGTGTCCGGAGAGGAATAGGTCGCGAGAAGGCTGGCGGTATCCGCACGGTTGGGTGCGCCGCCCGGGTTGCCTTGGTTGTAGAAGCCGGTGCGGACGCCCGAGGTGGTGCCGCCGGTGCCGTTGCCGATGTAAAGAACACGGTTGTGATAGGCGGCCGAAGCCAGACCCGGATTGGGGTCACCGACGAACTGCCCGGCGCCCGGGATGCCAGTGGGGAAGGTGACCGCGGCGGTGCTGGTGACGAAGGAAGGCCCACCGAAGAACAGGAGTTCGTTGAAACCGTTCACCGACCCGGTGACGCGGTACTGAATCACGAGTTCCTGATCCCCAAGGGTGCCGGCACCGTCAAAGCCGGTGGGGCCGCCGATGGCGAGGTCGTCCGGAAGTCCCGAGAGGCTGGTACCGAGCCAGCCCGCGATGCCGTCGCCGTCGACGTCGATAAAGTCGTTGGTGGAAGCCTGCGAACGAACGTAGTTTTCCAGCAGCGTTGCGCCGCTGATGTTCACCACGCCGCCCACCTGAGCATTCACCGCGGTTGCGCATGTCCCGGCAATCGCCAAGAGCACCAAAGCGTTCATCGTCTTCATAGTGATCACACCTCTCCCAAGGGTTACAGTCCAAGAGTCTTCAAGAATCCTTAACAAGATCTTGACAACACGGCTTGATCCCACTGAACATCACCGACAGACTTACAGCATCCGACCCTTTGCGTTGTGGTCAGGAACGAATCACGATCATGGATGCCGGAAGTCCGGTGCGGCCTGCACAGGAAAATCACCGAAAGCCAACGCACCCGCCGGTGGGCGGGTGCGTGGTGAATAAGGCTCAGTAGGTAGTGGTCATGTTCACGGCGTCGGGGCCGCTGATAGACCAGAAGCGGTCGCCCCACCGCTTCTTCTCGATCGTCTCATCGAGCGTGGTGTTCTCTACGTGGCCATCGGCATAGCCGAAGTTGGTGGTGCCGCCCTTGCCGTTGCCGTCCTTCTTCGCGCCCCAGATGCGACCGACCGCATTGAGTGTGCTGTTGGTGGACTCATCGATCGCGCCCTCGGGAATGTCCGAGAGCGGAAGGATGTCGGGGCGACGGGGATAGAAGAAGCGGGGACCAGAGCCACCGATGGGCTCAGAGAAGACCTGCACACCCGATGACCCGCCGCGGAACGGCGTGACAGGGCGGTGAGACTTGTAAAGGGCTCCCACTCGCATCGCCTCGTAGTTCCGGCTGGGGTTGAGTTCCGTGAGCAGGATTACGTTGGAGGGCTGTCCAACGTCGGAGTCCTTCACGAGTTCGTTGCGGCGATCGCCACCCGACGAGAAGAACTTGTTACGCGCGAAAATCGCGGCGTTACCCACGAACGCGACCCGCTTGACCTGACGGTCCTTCGGCGACGGCGCACCGACCGTGTTGCCCTGATCGTTAACCTGATTGGGTTCCCACGCGGCCGTATCGGAACCCGGGTTCGTGGCAGGGGCTCCGCCGTTGGGCATCGCGGGGTTCGTGAACGAATCTTCGCTCACGTTGCCGTCGTTGAACAACGCGTAGGACCAGTGCACGTAGCCGTTCTGGGGGTTCGGGTTGCTGATTTGCTGATCCTGGAGACGCCAGCCGTAGCCCTCTTCGTCTTCGCCGTACACATAGTGCGGCGGGAAATACTGCTTGCCGTTGCTGGCGTAAATCGCGACGCCTTGGGCCACGCTGCGAGCGTTGGCCGCGGCCTTCACCTGACGGGCGCTGTCACGGGCCTTGCCGAGGCTGGGCAGAAGGATGCCGATGAGGAGCGCGATAATCGCGATCACGACCAACAACTCGATAAGCGTGAATCCGCTCCGGCGGTCACCAATTTTCATGACGAATGCTCCGATCTGATGAGAGGCCCGACTTCCTGCCCGCCCGGCCTATCCAAGAGGCCGCAACTGACGTCCACCACGCTGAACACAACAATGACCCCGTCACCTTCCGGGAATTGCAGGCAACCCTAGACGATGCCCTCCGCGCCGCGGATAAAGAGATGGATAAGACTTTGTTAACTTTGATGCACGTTCAAGACCGGGGCCAAGGGGGTCGAACACGCCCGACAACATACCCTCGCGGTTATCCCTGAAAACTCGCGCAACCAATTTGTTTGCACAAGTTTATGGCAGGTGCTCGGGCACTTGAAAACTGGACTCGTTTGGGCCTTCCGTGGAAAGCGGTCAGGCTTCCACAAGGAATTGTTAAGATATCAATAATCGGTCAGTGAGCGGAGGCGGGTTCGATAGGGTCATTTATTGCCCGCAAGCCTCCGCATCGTGACGTCAAACGTTCGCACCATGTTGCTGTGCACCCCGTAGACCACCGCCGCGTAGACCAAGGCGGCGACCACGGACCCGGCGACAAGGGTGATCCGGGTTGTCCAGACGCCGCTCTGCTCGAGGGACCGTGTCAGCGCGGCGGACGGGAACAGAATCGCATTGAGCATCGAGGCCGGGCTGATGGCGGCCAAAACGGGGCCGATGACGGGGATCTCACTCCCCGCGCTCCACGAGCACAGGCCGATCACACCGGCGACAAGTCCGACGGCGCCCACCGTGGCCACGACCGAGCCCAGCACGCCGCGGCTCTTAAGCGAGAACTGAAGCCCGATCATCACGCAACTGGCAATAAACGGGATGACCACCAGCGGGGCTATCAACGCGCCCTCGGGCAACATGAGGGGAACCGTAACGGTTGCGGTGCCAGCAGATTCTGTGACCTCCAACCCCGGAAAGCCGGCGATGCCGCCCATGACGACGTAGATCGCGGCCATGGCGAGCGTGCCAAGCGGAACCAGCATAAGCGGGAGCAGGTAGGTGATGAGCCCGCGCAGTTTGCCCATGAGATACGCCGAGGCTGTGATGGGCGTCGTGAGAAGCAGGTCGAGCGTGCCGTCTTCGCGTTCCTTGCTGATGGCTGTGGCCGACGTGTTGATGGCCACAAGCGTGATGACGGCGAGTTCGCTCCAGAGCGTGGCCGCCATCGCGAAGCGGAAGTCGGCGACGTTAAACGTTCTGTCGTGGTAGAGCCAGATGAGCGTGGCACCGAAGGCGGTGCCGAGGGCCAAGAAGACCCACCGTGCTAGCCGCTTGCCAAACGTCGAGTTGCGGGCCGCGGCTTCGCGCCAAGCGATCGGGTTCGTCCACACCGCTTTGGGGGCACGGTGTTCGTCCAGTTTGCGGCCCAACCCGAACATCCTGCGGTACCACGGGTGGCCGGCGTTTTCGTGCCCGAAGGATTGCAGGCCGCCCGCTCGAACGGTCAAGGTCGAGGCCATCACAAACAGGATGCTCAACACCGAACTGCCAACACACCAAAGCGTTACAGGCGTTTCCAAGAACCACCTCGCGACGCCGGTGTGGGTGCCCTCGGCGGCGCGAGCGTAGACGATCGGGTTGAGCAAGGCCCGCAACGCCAAGAACGGGTTGAGAGCGGTCATCCAAGTGACGCCGGTGCCCCCCACCCCTTGCCCACGCCCCCTCAGCCAGGCATCGATCGCAAGCGTGATGGCGAGGTAGGTGACGACGGCGACATAAAAGACAAAGAACGCGCGTTTGCCGACCAGCCTTGACACCGAAAGGCTGATGGCGATGGCCCCCACCAGCAACGCCGCGCACCCGGCGACGGCGTAACTCGCGAAAATCGCCGAACTTGGCACCCCCCCAAAGTACTGCGTGAGAGCAAAGAGCGGCAGGCTGCACACCAAAAGCGCGAGCACGAAGAAGAGCCGCCCCAGCAAGTTGCCGAGCACGATTTCGAGGGCTCCAAGCGGCGTGGTCAGCAGCACCTCCCAAGTGCGCGGGTTCGCCTCCTGGGCGATGGCACCCCCCATGAAGACGGGTGCCAAAATGCAGATGAGGCCGACCTGCAGATACGCCACATAACTGAACGAGATGGCCGCGGCGGAGGCGAGTTTGCGATAATCAAGTTGCCCTTCGGTGGTCTTGAGGAGCAGCATCCACAAAAGGACCACGATCAGCACGGCCAGATACGCGGCCCGAATGTAGAAGTGGCGCGGGCGGCGTGAACCGTTCTGAACAAGGCGAACGGCGATGGGGTTAGTGGCCCAGAGCCTGAGGAACCATCGGAGAAGTACGGGCATGAGTATGGAATGGTACAGGGCGCAGAGTGTTTGTGCCGCAGGGTGTCCCGCTTTGGCCGTTACTTCTTCATCTCGAATGACACGATCTGGGCCGGTCCGGTCGAGGTTTCGACCTCCACCCACACCCGGGCATCGGTCGGGATCGGCTTGGGCACCTCAACGTGGGCGTGATACCCATCCCCTTCGAGTTCCGCCTTGGCCTTCATCGAGCCCGTGCCCGTCGCATTGCCGATCCAAACGCGGACGGCACTTATGGTCGTGCCGGCGGGCATCTTGGTGATGGCAAAATCTACCGGGACTTCCGCCCCCTCGGTGATCGGGCCATCATGTGCAGCGGTGAAAGTGAACTCGCCCGACACTTGGGAACCCAAGTTCACTTCCTCGCCGTGCTCGTGATCGTCATGATCGCCTGCCGCGTGCTTGTCGCCGTCCACATGCTTGGCACCGTCGGCGTGCTCGTGGCCGTGCGTCTCCGTGGCCGTCGTACGCGTCGGCTTGGGCGTGGCCGGATCCGCCTTCTTCTCGCAGGCGACCAGCAAGAGTGAACCGGCAGCGAACGCGGCACAAAGTACTGAAATGGATCGAGACATCAGTGATCTCCTTTGATGGCAGACGGTTTCTTGAAACGGCCGAACAATACATTCACGAAAAGACCGGATGGCTTACGGATTTTACGGAGTCCCCGACTTTGACGCCGAACACGGCGTCGATTCATCCACCAGCCGCAGGTGGTGCGAAGTGGTCGGGCGAATTTACCAAATCGAGTCTCCGCGGCAGACCGCCCTGCGCCTTTCTCCAAACTCAACCCGTTCTCCGCCAAACGCTTACACATCCCCGCCCAAATCCCCTTGCATCCGAGTGGCAACCAAGTATACTAACCAAACAAAACCCATCTTTGATAACCGCAAAGCCCCGCCCAACCGTCCGTCACGCTCCCCGACGCACCTGCTCCTTCCTGCTCAAATCTCAGATCTCGGTCGCCCCTCCCACCCCGCCCCATGCACGTCCAATAACACATCTAACAACCACGCAACACGGTGCGCACACATTCCCAGAAATCTGCGCACCTTGCCCATTTCCTAAGCAGAAAACACCCCAAAATCAAGATGCGCAAAGGTTTTCACTAAGTTGCGCACCTTGCCTCGCCTGCGCACCTTGCCGCCCGCCTCCGTCACCGACTACCCGTTATCGACGGGCGGCAAGACGGCGGTTGATGCGCCCGGTTCGGGCTGCGGGTCGGGTTCGGTCGGCGGACCCTCGATCTCGATCACTCGAAGTTGGCCGATCGCCGCGGCTTCTTTGGCGCGGGCCCGCGAAAGATCGGCCTCGAGCCGGCGCGAGAGCGTTTCGAGAAGCACCAGCGCGTTCACCTCTCCCAAGCGGGTGACCGCGCGGATGTCCGTCACCTGCTGTTCCACCAGCGGCAACAACCCGCCCTCGATGAGGTCCCGCTCGCGGTCGGCCGCCGAAGCCGCTGCGATTGCCGCGGCGTACTCACCCTCAAGCCGCTCGGCAGCCGCTTCCAGACGAATGCGCGCGGCCTCGCGCATGGCCGAGGCCCTTGCCACGCCCTGCCGGTTTCGATTCCAGAGCGGTAATACGGTGCCTACACCCGTGATGATGCGATCATTGCCGTCTTCGTTGCCGTAGCCGCCCGTCAGCGTCAGGTCTGGATACTGAGCCCGGACTTCGGTGGCGAGCCTGCGTTCAGAGACTTCGTACTCGGCCCGGGCCACCGCAAGCGATGTGTTCTGCGCGAAGGCCCGGTCGAGGCCAGAGGCCGAACCGCTCGTCGTGGTGTTTGTTGCTGCAACAAGCGACTCATGCACCATCACGATGCCCGACACCGGCGGCAGCCCGATCGTCGCGAGGATCTCGAGCCGTGCGGCCTCGATTCCGGCTTCGGCCGCGACCAGTTCGGCCCGCCGCGTCACATCATCCAGCCGGAAGAGCCGCGCCTCCGTGCGGGGCATCTCGCCGGATGATTCAAGGGCGTCGATAACGGTGGATACCTCTGAGTATCGGCCGACAAAGTCTCGCAGGGATTGGGCCCGGTCGGTCGCGGCGGCCCAACGGGCCCAGAGGACGCGGACACGGATCCGGGTGGACCATTCGTCCGCGAACACCCGCACCAGTTCTGCGTCGTGTTCTGCGCCAGCCAGTTTTTTCTCCGCACGCAGCCGCCCCGAGATCGGCAACGTCAACCCGACGGGAATCCCCAGTTCCCAAGGCTCATCGACGCTGGCAAGGATGCGGGTGAGGTCGACCCCGAACGTCGGATCGGCCCAGCGACCGGCGTTCTCGGCGTTGGCGAGGCTGACGCCAGCGATGGCTCGCGCGGCTCGCAGGTCGGTGTTGAACACCAGCGCGAGCCCCTCGGCCTCCGAGACGGAAAGCCCATCGGCGAGGTCAAAGGGCGGGCCCGCCGCCGTGTTGACCGTGGCCAGCGGAGGCGTTACCGCACGTTCGGCGAAGGCACGCCGCACGGAATCCATATTCACGGGCTTGGGTGAATAGGAAACGCAGCCCGAGGCGGCGATGAGGAACAGCGGGAGTGAATATTGGAATGTTTTTGACATGGTGTCTCGCTTCTGATGAATCACAGAACAGGACATGCGAACAAACGCGCTTCTCTCGGTCGCAACGGTGGAACCTATCGAGATAGATCTCGGTCCGTAAGTGGCTCGGATTTGGACGGGCGGCGGCACCGCGCTATCGGGTCGATCGGGTCGATCGGGCCAACGGGCGAAGCGGTCGGGGCGGTCTAGACCACGAGCGCGCAGTGGAGGCGCAGGAGCGACGTCGGGGGTCTGCCCGGTGAGGCAGCAACAACCGGCGCGACCGCCCGGCCGCCGACGAGCGAGTCCGCATCGCACGGAAGAGCCGGGAGCGGAACACCGACCGCGGCCACCACCGGTGCGGGCACCCGGTCGGGATCGGCTGGCCGCGTGACATCTTTGTGCACATGACCGCAGCACCCGTCACTGGGAACATGTGTGGGGGTATCCAAAGGATCGGTGCCGTGATGGTGTGAATGTCCGTGACCGTCCGGACGCTGCGGCCCCTCGTTGGCGACATGAAGGACCGCCCCGAAAACCATGCCCAGCCCCGTGTCCAACCCGCAACAGCACCACTGCAGCGACAGCCCACAGAGCAGGCTGATGAGAAGACGAGGAATGGAGGAGGTGAGAGACATCAGTGAAAGACTTCGCACATCAAGAGTATATAGACCAGGGCCTCAGCGGTTGGGCAAAGCGTGATCGGTGCGAGCGGCTTGGGGCGTGGGCCTGCCGAGCCTCAGCGGCCGACGAGTTCGGTGCCGTTGTGGGAACTGCCATTCGCGCGTGGGATGGCGACGGATATGCTCGACCGGCAGCACCCACTCTGGGGTCTCTTAACCTTGGGGG
>Ga0105049_10004950_pt1 | contig 15563 bp, 1 predicted proteins | sample MAT06_FD_78087 | JGI IMG/M metagenome (GOLD analysis project Ga0105049, IMG submission 78087) | Freshwater microbial communities from Lake Fryxell liftoff mats and glacier meltwater in Antarctica - MAT-06 | ecosystem: Environmental > Aquatic > Freshwater > Ice > Liftoff microbial mat | place... | reverse complement strand
TGGCTTTAATACAACCACATTTGCCATAACTCAAGTAGGTGACATGACACTTGGTGCCGGAGCTATTATAACTCATTCCGGAAACTCCAGGGTGGGCGCAACGGGCACACTTACTGTGAATGGTGGTGTTATCAATAAATCTGGTGGCGAAGGATTTGGTGGAGGTAACGCACTGATTCTTAATTCCGGAACTTTAGATGCAACAGGGGTAACTGGCAATGCCCAGTCGGGAGTTAATAATAATGTATTAGGCTCTCCTTCTCCAGGTACAACTACCATTAATGGTGGTAGTCTTTTGCTTGGAACTTCAACCAACGACGTATCTCAGGGTTCTTTCATCCAAACCGGAGGTTTGTTTTCAAAAACGGGTGGTACCTATTTTATAGGAGGGGATGTAATCATTTCCGGAGGAACTCAATCACTTGGAAATGCTAAGATTACTATGGGTTCAGTACTGACACCTCTGAATCAAAAGTTCGATTTTATACCACCTACCAGAATTTTGTCTATAGGATCAATGGATGTTTCTAAAACTGCGGGTGGTACCCTAAGTGTGGATAATGGAATTATACGTATTTCCGATGCGTTGAGTCTTATTTCTGGAAATGCCGGAACCGTTACTACTTCTACAAATGGTAATATCACTTTTGTTTCTACTAACTCAAAAACAGGACGGCTCGCTCAAATATTGGGAGGCAACATTTCCGGTCCTAACTGGACCATGGAGCGTTTCTTACCAGCTGCTACTCCTGTTGGAAAAAATAAATGGTTTTTCCTGGGAACTCCGGTTAGTAATGCTTCTCTTGCACAATTGGTGGATGACTTCAGCATTACTTGCCTACCAGGTGCGAGTGAGGCAAATTTCACGGATGTAAGGCCTGAACGCTCTTCTATTTTCAGACATGATGAACCACAAGGTGGAACATATCTGGACACCGTTCAGAAAAGAGGATGGAGAGGTTTAACCGATAATAGTTTTACTTCTGGTAAAGGATATAGAACTTTTTTGAAATCGACTGTTTTGGGAGTAAGCGGGCTTGTATGGGACATGAATGGAACCTTAAACGCAGGTCTTCAAAATCTGGGACTCACCCGTACTGAATTCTTATGTACAGGGCAGCCAATTGTACGTTGCAGTACTTCTGACTGGGGTTGGAATTTAATTTCCAATCCTTTTCCGTCTGCTATCAATTGGGACGCACCTAACAGCGTAGCCGCCTGGACCAAGCCAGGGCAAATGAACAATGCATTTTATATCTGGAATACAACCATGGATCAGTATCAGGTTTATCTTGGAACAATTGGTACTGCCGGAGTAAATTCACCCGCTTTAGCACTTTCTACCTTGCCAACTCCGAATATTATCCCAAGCTCTCAGGCTTTCTTTGTGAGACTTACAACTGCGGGAAGTTATCCTGCAACTCTTGGAATAGGCGAAGCGACAAAAGTGAGTACAAATGGAACGTTTGCCCGTATTGCAACCGAACTAAATCAGATTCGTATCCGATTGAGCCAGAATGCAAATCCGGATTACCGATACGATGGTCTGCTTCGTTTTGACGATGCGTCAACCCATGGTTTTGATCAGAATATGGATGCGCATGGCTTATCAAGTGGTAACATGTCGTTCAGTATGCAAACCGAAAATGATGAATCAATGATCGTGAATACGATTCCTTTGGAAAGCAGTACACATGTTGTGCCAATGAAAACCAATTACGCAGGCCGTACGGGTACATTCCGTTTTGGATTTCTTGAAACGGCAACTCTCGTGAATGGAGCAGATGTTTATTTGAAAGACAATTACCTCAATACATTAACCCCAATGACTGTTGATGGAGAATATGTGTTTGGAGTAAACAGCAATGATGGTAGCGCCATGGAAGATCGTTTTGAGATTGTGATCTCTCCTCAATCAACCACAGGTGTTGCAAATCTGGCTCCCAAATTTAGTACTGTTGTGATTCCAAATCCGGGTAATGGCCGAAATCTGACACTGGTTTTGAAAAATGGTCAAAATATTCCTACCAGGGTACTAATTACCGACATGTTGGGTAAAGTAGTCTCCGATGAGGAATATACCCCAATTGGAAATAACATTGCGTTGGATACCAATCTGCCAATGGGTGTTTACCAGGTTTCGGTTCGAAACGGAGGTAAAACCAGCATACAGAAAATTGTGGTGAACCGATAGAATTTAGTTCTTCATTGATGAAAAGGCCGGAAGTAATTCCGGCCTTTTCTGTTTATTATGGTACCAACTAAAAAATTTTCTTTTAATTGCATTTTAATCAGATTCTAATTTAATCATTTAAATTGGGCTCTTGAAAATTCATCGTTTAACCTACATTGAAATATGATTCTACATTACAAAATTCTGGAGACCATTGGGTTTGAATGCCAGCATTGCAAAGCCATTTCTATTAATCGTTCCATTTAACCAAATCTATTTCTATGAACACCTTTACCAGGTTGGGCAGGAGAGTGCATGTTCTCCTAAACCATTTGTTTTTATTTTTTTTACTCCTTGCGGTAGCAAACGTTAATGCCCAGACACCTACGGTATTGGGCACCCAGTTGGTCAATGGTGGATATACTACCTATGATCTTACCGATGTAGGCAGTTACAGAAGAGTTGTTTTGGTAGCAACTTCTACTGCAGCTACCGGGCTCAGGAACTGGGAGTTTGCCGAAGGAACAGCGGGTGCACCCACTTATACCAATAACTGGCGTCCATTTACGAGTGGCAATACCATTACCATCAACCAAAGGATGAATCCAGCCTCAGCCCTTGCCTCTGCAAGGTATAATACAGCCTTTGGTGGTGCTTCTGGCTTGCTTCCAGCCATAACTAATACAAGAACTTATACAGTGAATGTAAGTGAAAACAGTGCTGCAAATAACGAAATGGCGGTTTTGGAAACAACATTTTCTCCAGTTTCCATTGCTTCTGTAACGAACACACCCACTGTACCCACTTACATGGGTCAGGCTTCCAGTTTAATCACAGTGACTACCGGAGCTGCGATTAACGCAGGTGAACTGCTTTATGTGCGTTGGACAATAGACAATTGGACAACTTCAAATATTAGCCCATTGGCAACGGTTGCTTCGGCAACATCAAGAACAGGAGCCATCACGGTGACGACAACATCCAACGGATATTCGGCAACACCCACTACACACAATCTTCAGTATTATGTATTAAGTTCTACTGCTGCAGCAGGTGCTGCCGATAATCAGCTGAACCACACCACGGCTGATGTGTTAACCCTCCGTTTCAGGAATTCAACCGGGGAATTGGTAAGCGGATCAAATTTTTCGTATACAGTGCAAAATACTTATGCATCAGCAAACTCAACTGGATGGAATGTAGGAACAACCTGGGTTGGTGGTGCTACTCCTCCATCCGGAGCAAATGTTCTGATATTAAGTCCACACAACGTTACGATTGGTGGAGCTACAACGGTTAATCGACTGACAATCAACAATGGTGGAACCTACACAGGAACTGGACAAACACTAACAGTTGCCAACGGTGGAACCATTGCTAATGCAGGAACCATTACCCAAACAACAGGTGTAATCACCTTTGGAACAACCGGAACTTTCAGTAATACAAACGTCTACGTAACCACTACCGGTGGTATGAACTTTGGTACCGGGGGCAGTGTAAGCCATACCGGCACCACGTTTACTGCAGGAACAGGAACCGTGGCTTTTTTAGGCTTAGGAACAATCACAGGGACATTGACTCTTAACAATACTTCTCTCGCCGGAGCGGTAGCATTCAGCACTTCCACTACGGTGAATGGAACATTAACCATAAATGGAGGCGGATCCGTTACCACTAATTCTCCTATTTATGGTGCAGCCTCAACTTTATTATACAATGTGAATGGAGCGTACGGTCGGTTTTTAGAATGGAATGCGACTGGAGTTGGAACCATTAATTCAACTCCAGGATACCCCAATAATGTGACAATCGGTGCAGCAACGAACTATACCGCTCTTGATCTTCCGAATGGATCAACCGGCATCGAAAGAGCATGTGCTGGTATACTGACAATTTACGCTAATGCTGCTTTGGGTAATGGAAGTTTAACCATGGGAGCTATGACTGTGCCACTCACTGTTGGCGGAAATGTTTTCATTTTTACAGCAGGAGCCGCTGGTACAGTTCCAGCACTTACTTTAGGGGCTTTCGGAGGAGATTTAAATGTCGGCGGTAACTGGACGAACTTTTCCACAAGCAACCGGTTTGTGCCAAATGGTAGAACCGTGGCATTTATAGGAAGTGCAAATCAAACCATCACACGCACCGGAGGTGAAACGTTTGCCTTTCTAACCATCCGGAAATCAGTAACGAATCAAGTAGTAACTCTTGCATCTGCCGTTACACTTACGGGCACATTAGGAGATGTGTTGACATTTGATGATGGTGGTGCCGGTAGAGTCGGTATTCTGAATTTGAATGCACAGACTTTCACAATGGCAGGCGATGGTGGTAATATTTTTGTGACTGGGGCCACCCACCAGGTGTATAATTCTTCAGTAACAGCCGCAAACTTCGACATCACCGGGAATAAATCCATGGTGGATGATGGAGGCGGAGCCCGAACTTTTACATGGGGAAGCAATGCAAGTGTATCTAATACAACAATTAATGTCAGGGTTACACAAGGGAAAACACTTACAGTTGGAAATGGTACTGATATAACCTGGAGAACTTCGAATAGTGCTGCCGGCATTTCAACTGTTGCAATACAAACCGTTGGAGGAACTGCCCCAACCGGCCAGGTTACTTTAACCAGCCTCGCCAATATCAGTGTTGGGGGTAATTCAGGATTTGGAATCTCTGCTGCCTTTCCCGGCCGATTGAACATCGATGGCCTTTATCTGCACGCAGGTGGAGCATCGAACTTCAATCAGGGCTCTGGACTTTCTGCAACAAACCCGGGAGTTTATGTTTCAGGAACAGGCATTGTCCGCTACAGTTCGACGGCTGGCGCAATGACCGGAACGGCAACTCAACTTCAGTTTCAAAGCGGAAGCCAGTTTCAATTGAGAATGGGTGGAGGTGGAACGATTCCCACCGCTTCCTGGAATGTGGCTTCAAACGTATATATTCAAAATACAGCAGCGACTCCGGTCGCCGGAGGTTTCAATTTGCAAACCTTTGGAAATCTGATTCTTGACCATTCTGTATCTGGGTTGAATCTGATGGGTACTACTCATACATTTACAGTAGCAGGAACATTCACTATCGAGAATACAGGCTCAACCAATTTTAACTCTGCTAACACAGCGGTCACTATGACCGTCACGGGTCAGTTTTTACATACAAGCGGAACATTCACAGCCAACACAAGCACCAACACAACCACCATTAATATGAATGGCGGCTACAATATGTTTGTTCCGGATGGTTCAACGGCATCTTTTGTTACAGGTACTGCCGGAACCAGTACAATCAACATCCGTAGTACCTTCTCTCAATCCCAGAATGGAACTACAGGAACTGGTACTTTTGCCAAAACAGCCGGAACTTTTAACTTTAACTTTACAGGTACCACAAGCCAAACCGTCAATGCGCCTGGCACAGGAATGACCAATACCGCACTGGGGGCTATCAATGGAATCATTGTCAACAATACAGGCGTATCGCCAAACAATGTAATTACAGTGAACAGAGATCTTCAGACGGCAGCCATCACACTCACTTCAGGTGTTTTGAACATGGATGTCAATACCTTAACCTATACAGGGAATCAGGCCAGCATGGTGACACTTGGTGGAACAGGTACAGCAGCACGCTTTATAGGTTGTAACTCCAGTGCCGGAGGATTCCTTTGGTCTCCGGGTGTAAGCATTACAGCAGCAACGTTTATTTTTCCAATAGGCTACATCACAGCAGGGCCAACGAATTGCTATAGACCAGCAACCCTGGTTGTTTCAGCCATTCCAGGCGCATCTGTAAGCAATACCATTCAGGTTGGGTACAGCCCAACCGGAACAATCGGTACAGATGCTGACAATGTTCCTACAACAGGAAATACGCGGTCTCGTAATATTCTCAAGATTCTGGCAACCAATGCCGGAACAATAACGGCAACCCTTAACGTCACCAATATTGTTTCCAGTACTGCCAATGAATTCAATAACGTTCCCGTTGTCGGAGCGCCTGGAACAAGGATGTATGCATGGAGATGGAACGGAACCGATTGGGTTACGGCAAGTGCTCAGGCCACTGCATTAAGCAATCCATTAGCCTTCACTGCTTTTGGAGTTTCCCTTGTAAGTGGGTCTGCTAATTCATATATTTTTGGTAATCCGGGTGCCGATCTGGGAGGAGTGAAAATCTGGAATACAGGTGGTACCGGAGCTTGGTTAACCAGCACAAACTGGTTTCCTTCGGGAGCACCTACATCCACAGACATTGTGATCATTGACTTAGGTGGAACTCCACCAACGATCACCGCTGCTTCAGGTAATGATGTTCTCAATATCAACAATGCAGGTGTATTATCGCTAAGTGCAGGAAGTGTTCTAAATGTGTATGGAGTAATTACCAATACCGGAACATTCTCTGCCAATGCAACCAGCGAAGTAAATTATCTGGCAGCGGGAAACCAGACTATTGGAACTGTCAACTATGGTAATTTGCGGATTTCCGGATCAGGAATTAAGACATTGAATTCCGGAGCTACCGCAGTGGCGGTCAATGGAACCTTAATTGTGGAATCCAACTTCCAACTTCCGGCAACAGGAACGGCAGTTACTGCATTTACAGTAAACAATATTTCAGTTCAACCAGGTGGAGTTTTTGATTTACCAGCAACTTCTATAAGTACTCCATTAACAAATACAATGAATGTGAGTGGAAACATTAAAAATGATGGCGGCACTTTTAATATGTACAAAGCAAATGGGGGCACGAATTATGCTGTTTGTAACATTACATATAATACAACATCCAGTCAAACTGTATATGGTTCAGGAATTACAACCAATTTCTATAAAGTGGCGGTTACTAAAATAGCTGCAGTTAACAAAGTAATTGTAAAGGCCAATCCCTGCACATTTGGAAATGGAACTCCGGGAGCTATAGCTGCCGTGAGTGATGCTTTAAGAATAAACAGTGGAACTTACGAGCAATGGTATGGAACTATGCCTATACTTGTTCCTACCGTCACCTTTGCATTTCCAGTAACAGGAAGGGTTATATTCGGTTCAGACCCAAGCTTAGCAGATTCTGCAGTTTCTCCTAATGTGAGTACCATCACTACAGCATCAGGAGGCAGATATTCTACTTCCGGTCAGATTGATGTAAATACTTCCGGCGCAGTAACTTTTAATATTTTCAGTGGAGCGTCAAATACAGGATTGTTTCTGAGTAGCGTCGGGATTACCCACACATGGAAAAAAGGAACCGTAAATGTCAATGGTGGTTATCTGAACATGAGGGCAGCTGCAGCCATTGGAACAAAACAAAATCTGAATTTATCAGGAGCCAATGTCAATATTGATCCTGCGGACCATACGGCTACAAATCCTACAGGCTTTCCTTATTTCAGTGTTAACTCAGGTGGAACGTTCAATGTGTTGAACATGACTGCGGGAACCGTCACACTTCTTGGAATTAATCCTTCAGCCTCGGCCACTGCCGCTGAAGTATTGTTTACTTCTGCCGGTGGTGGTGAGTGGAATGTTTCCGGTGGAAACTTTGTTCTTGGAAATGGATCATCTACAAGTCTTGTTGGAAACAAAGGAGCAATCTCAGTTGGCCCTTCAGGCGCTAATGTGCGGAATTTTTTCATTGATCTTGGTGGTGCAGCATTTCATAATTTAACATTAAATTGTGCCGGAGGTGCCTCAACTGTAGCAGGTATAAGAATTATCGGAACAGGGACTGGTGTTAATGGAACGCTCACTCTAACATCCGGCTCTTATTTTGATCTTGGAAGCAGTACATTAACTATTGGAAAAGCAGATGGCACGGGAGGAGACATTATAAACACAGCTTCGGCATTATTCTGCGGAACCAATGGATCTGGTACAACCAATACCATAACAGGGGCACCAAGTCTGGTTTTCAACGGAATTGATGACGTTAGCTTCAACAATACAACCGGGATGTATTTCAACCGATTTACACTGAACCGTAAGTCGGGGAGCGGGCAGACAGTATTAATGGCAAATGGAATGATTGTTTATAACAATAATACCTTTGCTGAGTATGCACTTTCAACCTTGTTTGCCAATTATACGGGCGTCTTTACAAAAAGCAGAGGAATATTGTCTTTCACAGCCGGTAGCCTTGCTTATGGTGGACTTACACCAACCCTGAATTACGCATCAACGGTTGCCACTGGTGGTGAATTTAACAATGGTGTTGATATTATGGATGCTACTACCCAGGAATGGCCTGCTGCTTCTGGTCCTCAGATAGTTGCATTGGGATTTTCTCATCCAACACTTGCAGGTACGCTTAATCTGCCTTTTGCCAGAACTGTCTTTTACTTTTATTATATGTCCGGGAACCGGACTTTTAATTCTAACCTGACATATGCCAACGATCCGAGAAATTTACTTCGCTATTTTAACATTGCGGGTGTCAATACAGTAATGTCGGCAGAAGAATTTCCGGCAGCAGGCGGACCGTGCAATCTGGTTATGAGTGTCAACAGTACCGGTAATTCAAATACCGGATCTATAGTTACCAATGGATTGGGTGCAAGAACACTAAGTAAGATTGGAGGATTTGGTGGAAATTATTTTTCGCGTTTTGGCATTCAGACATTATCAGGGGGAAGTTCTCTGACCGTTGAAGGTGTACTTTGTGGTTCGCCATTCTCTACATCAATCTGGCCAGACGCAAATGGTGCCGGTAAGATAATTATGTCAGGCCCTACGGCAAGCCAGATCAGTGGAGGTTATTTTAACAACATTGAAATAGACAATGTTTTGGGTACGGCCATTAATGGTACAACCTCTCCTGAAGCGCAGGTGATCAACAACACCAATCCGGTTCGACTTTATGTTAGCGGGACTCTTACTCTTACCAATGGATTGCTTTCAACGAGCCTTTCAAATCATAAGCTCTCCATTTATAATCCAATTGCAGGTGCAGGCACTCCGGCACAGATTGCAGCAAGAATTTCATCCTCTCTTCAACTTACCGTGGAGGGTTCTGGTCCAAGAATTCTTTTGCCGCCGGTAGGTGATCTTGGCAGACTTGAAATTAACAGAGTAGACGATGGTGGTGGATTTGCCGCTACACTTTCAGAAAATCTGGGACTTCTTGATTATAACCCGGTAGCACCGAATGGTTATTATCAGGCTAGTGTTGGAAATGGTACGCTTGAACAATCTCCTTTTGTATTACTACAGAATTTTGTTGTACCTGGTCCTGGTGTGCAAACGGCTACTTTCATTGGGATTTGTGCTGTAGGAACCGTCAACAACGTGACCATTAATCCTGGTGCGATCCTTTCGGTTGATTGTAATATGACCATAAATGGTAAACTTATCCTTCAGGGAAATGCTGATGCTGTAACTGCAGGCGGCGCTATTTCCTATGGTCCAAACGGAACACTTCGGGTAGAATCTACCTATACTGGTACATTAGATGCTTTCAAATGGCCAACCGGTGGAAATACTGTAAAATCGCTTGAGGTCGGGGGCAATTCTTCATTGACTTTACCGGCAGCGTTTATCCGAACATTAACCAATAATGCCATCGTTGAAACAGGTTCAACTTTAGATGTGGGTGCCAATACACTTACAATTAACAATGACTTTACCAATACAGGAGCGTACGCCAACTCTGCAGGAAAAATCGTTTTTGCAGCAAAAACCGGAACATCGCACAACATCTCAGGAGCGGGTTCATACAGTGGAAGAATCGAAGTGAACAATACCACCGTTGGAGCAAGTATTGGTACTTCTCCTATCACATTGGGAGGCGACCTTTTACTAACCGGAGTTGGTTCGGATCTTTATATTCCTGGAGGCAGGTCACTCATCTATTCCGGAGCTTCGATCACCGGAGGGGGTTCCTTTATTGGTAGTACCACATCTTTCCTTACAATCGCTGGCACGGGTAATGTAACACTTCCTCCCATTGTAGGTGGTTTGATCTCATTTACAGTAAACCGGGCATCCGGAATTGTATCTCCGGGTTCTGATATTTTGGTTCAAAATGTGTTCATCTCCAATGGTCAACTGGATCTCACATCTCCTTTTAATTTAATTTATGCTGTGGCAAAGGCCCTCACATACAACTCCAATGCAAATACAACAGGCCTCGAATGGCAAGTAGGTGTGGCTGGCTTTACTTCACTGACGGTGAGTACAGGTGCAGGAAATACAATTACACTGAGTGGAAACTCTAAGAGATATGATATTTCAGGGGCCTCGGTGACCATTACATCCGGTAATCTTGCTTTAGGAGGGGCAACCTCAGGTAATACTCTTGATTTCCACAACGGAAGTCAGGTAAATGCCATTCAGGGTACAAATCGTCTAACAATTACTGCTGGTCAATTGCAAATTGCAGGTAATACTTTGAAATACAATCCGGGGGCTCCGGTAGGTCAGACTAAGAATTTCAACGCTGGAATTCTTACCGGAATAACATCCACTTCTGCCTCCAGACTGGAAATTGGCGGGAACGGTTCATCGTATCTCCCAACTTCCATTATCACACTAAAAAAGCTTGTATTGAATAGAATCGCTGATGGTTTCGTGTCAGGTTGGTTGAATATTGTCAGTGCCCTTACCATAGCCGATACATTGCAAATCCAGGACGGTAATATTTTTAATGCTACGGCGGGTCCAGTAAATAATTTAATTATGGGTACCGGAAGCAGGATAATAATTGGAATCAACGGGGAAACCATTTCGGGCAGTGCCTTTGGCGGATTTTCTGCACCACCTGTTGCCTCCAATCCAGCACTTGGTTACAGTCTGGAATATCAAAAAACCACCACCACTGGTTTTGAATTGATAGGAACAATGGCCAAAGTAGTCGTTGGAGCAGGTAGAACGGTTACCACTGATAAATCCACTTCGTTAACAGATAGTTTGAAAATAATGACTGCCGGAACATTAACAGATGGTGTTTCGACCAACCTCATCAATGTTCAGGGTCATATTTTGAATATGGGAACGGTTTCAACAACAGGATCAAATTCATTTACCCTCAATGGGACACTCGCCCAAACCCTTTCTGGTAGGGGTACAGTGAACCGGATTTCTACGTCCAATGCAGCTGGAATTTCACTGGCTGGAAGTGGGGAATTTGGCAGAAGCACACAGAACATCACTGGCTTATTGAACATTTCTACTGGTACTTTCAATCTTAATGCCGGAATTCTGAATTATACTGGTGCATCCATCACTGGTTCTCCTAATAATCTGGTAGCCACTTCAGGGCAGGCGGCTCTTTCATTTGGAGGTTCATCATCAGGTCTATTGTTTTCAACGGGTATCGCCAGTTTGGATTCAGTAGGAATCAATAATGCCAATAACGTAACTGCAGCATCTAATTTTTCTACCGCCCAGCTTGGCTTAACCAATGGAAAATTAGTGATGAATTCTGGTATTATAACCTATACAGGATCCAGTTCCGCTGCTTCGACGGTCAATAGTTATATAGCTTTACGACAAGGTGCTGCTTTCAGGTGGAATAACCTACCGGCACTGAACGCAGCTTATCAATTTCCGGTGGGACCTGAAACCATTACTACCTACGGTCTGAATCCTGCGCTTTCCGGTTATCGGCCATTTACCATTGCCTACACCCCTACTGCAGGCTCAACTCTGTCGGTTGCCTTTGCAGCACATCCAAATCCAACCAACTTGAATGGAACTACCGAGTCACCGGCCAATGTGAGTATAGACAATGGAAATATCCTTAACCCCGTTATCAGAAACAATTACCAATTAATATTGACTCCATCTGTTGCTATTACCGGGGCTTCTATTACCATGGAAGCACAGAACGGCGACTATAACGATGGAACTTTGAGTCCTCCGGAGGAGGGAATTTCCATTTTTACCAACCTTAGAACAACAGCAGGATACGATTTGGTCCCGTATTTGAACACTGTTCCAAATATGTGGACAAGGTTTGGTCGTTCCAGCAATGCATTAAATGGCAGCAATACAACCATACTTAAATCTGGTTTGAATCTGCCAAATCTCCAGCACACACTTGTTTTGGGATTATCCAATCCAGACGATCTGCAATATGGAACGACTCAGGTTTATACCTGGAATCCATTTGGCCCTTCCACCAACTATGGAACAGGTCTCAATTGGAGTCTGGGATCTGTGCCAGATGATATTACACACGACATTGTTGTAGCAACCGGGCCTAAACAACCGATCCTATCGTCAGCCGATCAATTCACAGTTGGTAATGCAAGTGTCAATTTAGGAGCTGCATTGAAAGTGGATGGTACTCTATTAGTGAATGGAGGTAGTTTCAATACACTGGGAACGTTCGACGGAGGAATCGGAACTGTTCGTTTTGTAAGTCTGCCTGCGATCCCAACCCAAACCATTGAAGGTTCTGGTCAGACAAGATTTAACAATCTTAGAATTAGCTCATTGGGAGTGAACGGGACACAAATTAACGGAACAAATAATGTTTCAGTGCTCGGTGTTTTAACATTGACAGGATCCAGCAAGTTTGATCTGAACAACAATGTATTCACATTACGTTCAACGGCAACCGGAACAGGAAGCATCGCAAAGCTGACCACTCCTGCGAATTTACAGAACGCTACCCAGGTTCGTATGCAACGTTATGTACCAAGCTTTACCAGTGGATGGTATTTTCTTGGAACACCAATTCAGAGCCAGACCGTGAGTAATTGGGGTGATAATTTTGATGTTTTCCTTCCTTATTCTTTGCCGGGCTGTATTCAAATCGGACCTGATCATACCACCGTTTTTGTATTGAAAGGAGACACTCTTCCAACAGGAAAAGAAGTGGTAGAACAATCCGGATGGAGAATTCCTAAGGGGACTGCAAATGTGAATGTAGGAGCGGGATACCGTGTTTTCCTCAAATCCAGTTCGTTTTTAACAAATGGTAAAACATTTGATAATATCGGGGTTCCGCAAACCGGGGCATTTCCTTTTACCGTTTCCTATAATGCCGTTGGATACAATGGTGGTGGTTGGAATTTCATGGCAAATCCTTACCCTTCTGCCATTGATTGGGATGCTGCTGCCGGATGGACCCGAACAAATATGGGGTTATCTATTTATACATGGAGAGGATCTACCGGACAGTATGGTGCTTATGTAGCCGGTTCAGCTGGCATTGGCACCAATGGTGCAACCAATTTGATTCCTTCATCGCAGGGTTTTATGGTTCGGGTGAATAATGGCTCCGCTGTTTTTGCCGCTACGGAAGATGTTAAAACATCCAGTACCGGTACATTCTTGCGGACCAACGTTGTTCAAAACTACATGCGAATGAAAATGGTGGATGCATCAGGCCAATCGGATGAAGCGATCATACGATTTAATCCTGAAGCAACGGAATTGTATGACGATGCATTTGATGCGTTTAAATTGAACAATGGCGGAATGAACTTTGGTGTAATTCAGATCGATGGTAAACGAATTGCAATTCATTCTCAGCCGATTCCGGAAATCCAAAACTCAATTCCATTGTTTACCGAAGCGGTAGGAAATGGTACTTACAGTCTTCAGTTTGACCTTGAAAATCTGGATTTTGGTACAGGCACCATTTATCTGAAGGATAATTACCTTGGAACGATTCAGGAATTGAATGGAAATTTTGAATATCCATTCGTAGTTAATTCAGATCAGGCTTCTCAGGGAAGCACCCGCTTTGAACTTGTTTTCGCAACTGAATCCGTAACCGGTATTTCTGAATTCGCAGATAAATTCGATACCCGCGTGGTTCCAAATCCAGGAAATGGTCGCCAGCTGACCTTGGTTTTGAAAAATGCCCAGGAAACACAGACCCATGTTGTGATCACAGATGTACTGGGCAAAGTACTTGTTGATCAGGATTTTATATCGAACGGGAATCGTGTTTCATTGGAAACCAATCTGGCAATGGGTGTTTACCAGGTTCTGATTCAGAACGGAGGAAATACCAGCATTCAAAAGATTGTGGTGAACCGATAATTTTTAAATCATTTATTGACAAAAAGGCTGGAAGAAATTCCAGCCTTTTTTATTTCATTCGCAACATGAAACACCTGAGAATTCTTTTAATCAATTCGTTGCTGGTCTTTGGATGTATTTCCAATACTCTTGGACAAACTCTTGAAAAGTGGTTTCCGAAAGAAGACCTGATGAAAGTGGGCGTCTATTATTACCCGGAACAATGGCCTAAAAATCAATGGTCCCGTGATTTTCAGAACATGGCCAAACAAGGGTTTCAATTCACCCATTTCGCCGAATTTGCCTGGACTTACCTGGAGCCGGAAGAAGGAAAATTTGATTTCGACTGGCTGGATGAATCCATCGCCCTGGCCGCTAAAAATGGAATGAAAGTGATCTTATGCACGCCATCCGCAGCACCTCCGGTTTGGCTAACCGAAAAGTACCCGGAAACTTTGATGCAAAATATTGATGGCATCACTCAGGCACATGGCAGCCGGGAGCACTGTTCCTGGTCCAGTACGAAATACAGGGAGCTTAACGAAAAGATCATAACTGCTCTTGCAAAAAAGTATGGCCAGGACAAGAGAATATGGGGATGGCAAATTGATAATGAACCGTCTCATTACGTAACCGAATACGATTACAGTCCCGTTGCCAGGGCGAGGTTTACCGAGTGGTTAAAAGAAAAATATGGGAATATTGATAGGCTGAATGAAACCTGGGGAACTTCTTTCTGGAGCATCCGGTACCAGAATTTCTCCCAGATCCGGATCCCCAATCAACGTGAATTACCCCAGCAGGCCAATCCCCATGCGATGCTTGATTTCAGGCGTTTTACCGCAGCAGAGTGTGCCGATTTTGTCCGGTTTCAGGCCAAACTTTTACGCAAAGACATTTCAAAGGATCAATGGGTGACCACCAATTTTATGTCATCGCATAATCCAAACGATCCTTTCCTGAATAAGGATCTTGATTTTGTCACGCTAACCTCTTATCCGGTAGCAGGTTATGCCTTAGGTTTAGGACCTGAAGGATTTCGGATAAATGAACCTTCGGTTCTTGGTCAACCACTTGATTATTTCCGGAGCATCAAAGGCAAAACAGCCGTTATGGAATTACAACCCGGTCAAGTGAATTGGGGTCGGTACAATCCGCAGCCTTATCCGGGAGCTGTCCGGCTTTGGTTATATCAATCGTTTGGGGCAGGTTCGGCATTTGTGTGTGCGTACCGGTATCGACAGCCTCGTTTCGGTGGTGAGCAGTATCATTACGGAATGGTGGGTCCGGATGGTGTGACGCCTTCACCGGGAGGATTGGAGTACCAGCAAACGATTAAAGAATTGGCCGAATTAAAGAAAAATTTTAAGCCCGTACCTGAAATGCCGGAACGTTTAAAATCAATC